>Ga0315280_10007907_pt1 | contig 14096 bp, 13 predicted proteins | sample YL17G06_40_MG_FD_203697 | JGI IMG/M metagenome (GOLD analysis project Ga0315280, IMG submission 203697) | Sediment microbial communities from Yellowstone Lake, YNP, Wyoming, USA - YL17G06_40 | ecosystem: Environmental > Aquatic > Freshwater > Lake > Sediment | place: USA: Wyoming | collected...
AGCGGTTGAAAATCTTCCATGTTAGATCGAGCATACATCAATCATGGAGAAATTGCAATGCTTAAGTTAGCGCCTATGGGTCGGGGACCTGCCCCACAACTCTGGCAAGTTGCTGATGTGGCGCAGGCCCCCGGCCTGCGTCGCCGGTAGCGCAAGTGAGGCGGGCATTTTTTCACAGCTCCTCAGCGAGCGGTCTGGAACCTGGCGCAGGCATCAATGGCGCTGTGTATATCAGGCGGCAGGCGGGTGATCGAGGATCTGCTCGTTCTTCCGGTCCCAGTGCGTCTTTTTGCCTTCGCGGTAGGCGCGAGTGGCCATGACGACCGCCACCGAGTGCGCGAAGCCCGTGTCGATGTGGCCGTTGGGGGTCTTGCGGCTGCGCATCGAGGCCAGCCAGTTGTCGGTGTGGTAGGCCAGGTCGTCGCCCTGTTGCCGCGGCGGAACATCGGTGCGCCCCGGAATCGTCACCAGCTCGGGTTTGGGCCCACCGGGCAGCCTCAAGCTGAAAACGGCGTTGGAGCGCCAGCCGCTGCGGGTTTCGGGGAGATACCACCACTGCGGGCTTCCCTCACCCCCCGGAGAATACAGCGTCCCCTTCACTCCGCGAATGATGGTGTGATCTCCATACCCGTTTCCGAAGCACACGCTGAAGCTGTACAGCACTTCCTTTTCGGCGAAGATCGACAGGCAGGCGAACGTGTCCGGATTCTCACGACCGTCGTGCCAGGCGAGGATGCCGCCGTTGGCGACGGTGTTATCGGGGATGAAAGTGTCCAGGTAGAAATGGGCCAGACCGGAGCCGTGGCTGTACCACTGGTCGGTGATGCCGCCGGAGAAGTCTTTGTAAATGCGAAACTCGAAATAGGCGCGCGCATCGAAGGGCCGGGGCTGGCGGCCCATCAGCCAGCGGTTCCAGTCCGTGTCTTTTTCGCGGATATCCGCGATGTTGGGATCCAAGGGCACCCGCCAGCGGGGCCCGTTGAAGTTCCAGCTTTGCTCGATTCTGGTGATCTTGCCCAGCTTGCCGCTCCGCACGATCTCCCGGACCTGCTGCTGATACGGGCAACTCAGCCACTGCGAACCCATCTGCACGATCTGCTTGCCGGCCTTGACGGTGTCCCGCGCCAGTTTGGCGTCTTCGAGCGTGTTGGCCATGGGCTTCTCGCAGTAACAGTCCTTGCCGGCGCGGACAACTTCCACGAGCATCCTGGCGTGCTGGTGGTCCCCGGTGGCGATCATCACGGCGTCCAGTTGCGGGTCGGCCAGCAGCTCCTCGGAGTACTTGTAGATTTTCGGACGCGTGCCGAACAATTGCCTGGCGTGCTCGGCCGCTTTTTCCGCGTTAACGGACCAGATATCGCACACACTGCGGAAGTCGAAATTGGGGTCCGTCTTCGAGGACAACTTCAGCATGGTGCGGTGCCCGACGGCTCTGTGGCCGCACCCGATCTGTCCGATCTGAATGCGGTCGTTAGCCCCGACAATCCGGCTGTAGGACCGGGCGCTGGGCGCAGCCACCGCCGCCCCCGCCCCAGCGGCTGCTGTCTGACCGATGAAACCTCGACGCGTCAACTTCTCTCTCTGGAATTGCTTCACACTTGGTTGGTCCACTTGTCACCCCAGATTGATCATAACTCTTCGCCTTGAGCGCGCACAGCCGCCACCCCGGTTTTGCCGTCCGCGGCCCGGCTTCCGCGAAGTCCGCGGGCTTCCGCTCCCTGACGGTCGCGGCTCGGTAACGTGCTGCAAGGGCGACGCATATTTCGGAGCCACGAGCGTCAGCGAGTGGTCCAGCCGATTCATTCACACCTTCTGACGGTGGCGGCGGTGCATCCGTTCCAAACTTGAGCTTTAATAGGCGTATGCGAAGACTGGCGATTCTTCTGTTGGTTTTGGCCGGCTGGGCGTGGGCCCAGAAGCCGGCTCCCCCGCTGCCGGACACCGTCACCCTGGAGGCCAACATCCCCTATGACCAGCACAAGGAGACGGTGCTGGACGTCATCCAGCCGAAAGCCCCGTCCAAGGCCAAGCGGCCGGGCCTGCTATGCATCCACGGCGGGGGCTGGACCGGCGGCACGAAGGAGCAGTTTGCACCGTGGTGCCTGACCTACGTCGAGCAAGGCTTTGTGGCCGCCAATGTCGAGTACCGGCTGGCCAAAGCGGCGCTCGCGCCCGCGGCGGTGAGGGATGTCCTGAAAGCGGCGCAGTGGTTTCGCAAGAACGCCAAGCGCTACAACGTGGATCCCAAGCGCATCGTGGTGACCGGCGGCTCGGCGGGCGGGCACCTCGCGCTGATGGTGGGCATGACGCCCAAATCGGCAAAGCTGGGGCCTCCGGCCAAGGTGGCGGCGGTGGTCAACTTCTATGGGATCACCGACGTGGCCGACCAGTTGGAAGGCGCTAACCTCCGCAAATACGCCGTGACCTGGGTGCCCGAGCAAGCTGGGCGGATGGAGTTGGCGCGCCGGGTCTCCCCGATGACCTACGTGCGCAGGGGCCTGCCGCCCATCCTCACGATTCATGGCGACGCCGACCCCACCGTGCCCTACGAGCACGGCGTGAAGCTGACCAAAGCCCTCCGGGAGGCCGGCGTGGACGCTCAGTTGATCAGCGTCCCCCAGGGCAAGCACGGCTTCCCCAACGAGAAGATGCAGCAGTTGTACCCGCAGATCTTCGAGTTTTTGAAGGCCCGCAAGATTATGCGGTAGACACAGGCAGGACTGCCTGTGCCACCTGGCAGGACGGCGAATCACCTGAGGCTGTGGATCGCCGCTGCGATTTCACGGGTGGTCTCTTCGTCGCCCATCAGGACGGCGTGCGAGATCCAGAAGGCGTCCCGGATGCAGGCCTCCGAGACCGGGCAGGGCCCGACCCGGCAGCCGCCCGCCTGGTAGAGCGGATTGGCATAGAGCGGGTGCGGGTAGAAGGGCGTGCAAGGAATGCCTTGAGCCGTCAGAGCCTGGTGGAATTCGTCCCGCGTCATGCCGAACTGCGGCGCATCGATTCGCCCCAGCAGCAGGTAATAGGAGTGGAGGTTGGCCTGGGGCGGGACCTCTTGAAAGCGCAAGCCGGCGACATCCGCCAGCTCGCTGCGCAGCAGACGCGCGTTTTGGTTCCGCAAGGCGATCTGCTCGGGGAGGCGCTCGAGTTGCGCCAGCAGGACCGCGGCCTGGAACCCGGTGAGGCGGTAGTTCGTGCCCAGGGTGAAGTGATGGAACCAGCCCAGGCCGGGGCGGCGGCCCTGGTTGGCGAACGAGCGGGCGCGCTCTGCCAGGCCGGCATCGTTGGTCGTGATCATGCCGCCTTCTCCGCAGGTCATCACCTTGGAGTTCTGAAAGCTGAATGTGCCGGCCAGGCCGATGCTGCCGGCCCGCTGCCGGTTCCATTCCGAGCCGTGGGCGTGTGCGGCATCCTCGAGCAGCACCAGATCGTGTTCCGCGGCCAGGCGCGTCAAGCGGTCCATGTCCGCCAGTTGCCCGCCGAAATGGACCACCAGCAGGGCCTTGGTCTTGGGCGTGATGGCGGCGGCTGCGCGCTCGGGGTCCATGTTGAACGAAAACGGCTCGATATCCACGAAGACCGGCGTGGCGCCCACGCGCGAGACGGCCGTGGCGGTCGAGATGAAGGAAATGGCTGGCACGATCACCTCAGCGCCGGGACCGGCTCCCGCACACTCGAGCGCCACCTCCAGGGCCACCGTGCCGTTGGCCACGCTGACGCCGTGAGCGCAGTGCTGAAACCCGGCGAAGGCACGTTCGAACCGCTCGACGAACTCATGCGACCCGCCCCACTGGCGGCTGTCCAGCACCTCCCGCAATAGCTCCAGCTCGCGTTCGCCATAAACCGGCCACTTGGGGATGCGCATAAGCCACCAGCATACCTGAATGGCCCGGTGGGACATGTTTCAGCTTGTCAGTTCACGCTTCTTCGGTTCGCCGCCGCGGTGGCGGCGATGAACAGCACCGCGGCGCAGACGGCCGTCACCGTCAGGCTCGTCCCCAGTTCCGGGGTCCCGGAGGTCAGACAACTGCGCAGGGCGGCCACCGAGTAAGTGATCGGATTCACGCGCATCAGCCACCGCACCCAACCGTGCGCGCTGCCCATGGGGAAGACCGCGCCGGAGACCAGCCACAGCGGAAACAGGATCAGGTTGATCACGGCGTGAAACCCTTGCGTGGAATCCATCTGCCAGGCAATCAGGAATCCAAAAACCGTGAAGGTCAAGGAGACCAGGAAGATCACTCCGGCCAGTTCGAGCACCTGGAGGGGCGCGGGCCGGAAAGCGGTCCGGGGAAGAAAGAACCCAGGTCGCCGAAGCCGGAGCCGATCAGCAGCCAGAACATATCCACGCTCAGTTCACCGCAGAGGCGCGGAGACGCAGAGAAAACTGAAAACAGGTCTTCTCTGCGCCTCTGCGTCTCTGCGGTAAGATCTTATTCAATCAGCGCCCCGGTCTCATCCAGGAAGACGTCCTCCAGGGTCGGCTTGTGCAGGGCCACCGAGTGAATCATCCCCGGAAAGGCCTCCATCACCTGGGCGATGAAGCGGTGGCCGTTGCCGATCTCGACGCGCAGAGCGCCGTTCACAATGGTGCTCGCGACACCCAGGCGCGCCTGCAAGGTTGTCACATCGGCGGCCTCGAGCACCACCACGTCACCGCCGATGCGGTCCTTGAGTTCCGCGGGCGAGCCGGCCGCGACCACGCGGCCCTGGTGCAGCAACAGCAGCCGCGCGCAGCGGTCGGCCTCGTCCAGAAGATGAGTGGTGAGCAGCACGGTGATTCCCTCCTGGTCGCGCAGCTCTTCCAGATACTGCCAGAGTTCCCGGCGAGCGCCCGGGTCCAGGCCCGTCGAAGGCTCGTCCATCAGCAAGACCGCCGGCCCGTGCAACAGTCCTTTGGCGATCTCGACCCTGCGGCGCAGGCCGCCGGAAAGCGTTTCCACCAGGTCCTTGCGGCGGTCCGCCAACCCCAGGCGGCCCATCACGTCTCCGATGCGCCGCCGCAGCGCTGCGCCGGACCTGGGCAGGCTGCCGCTCGACATCGAAACCCGCCACCAAGGCGCGCCCTCCGGAGGGCGTCATCAGGGTAGCCAGGATCCGGAACAGTGTGGACTTCCCGCCTCCGTTCGGTCCCAGCAATCCGAAGATCTCCCGCTCTCGGACTTCGAAGCTGACGCCTGCGAGCGCACGGCGGGAGCCGTATTGATGGCTGAGATTCTCGACGGAGACGATCACGATCGGGGCGTGTCCTGCCCCTCATTTTCTCACTGCCAGAGCGGCTTCTGCTACTCTGAGGGATTGCGTGACCATCCCCTTTTCAGGGCCTACCTGGCTCTGGTTGCCGTGTGCTTTTTCTGGGGCACCACCTACCTGGGCATTCGCATGGCGCTGGAGTCTTTTCCGCCGCTGCTGCTGGTGAGCCTGCGCTTTCTGCTGTCCGGGGCAATCCTGTTGGCGGTCGCCATTCTGGCCGGTGCGCGCCTGCCCAAGGGCTGGGATCTGATGATCTCTTCGCTGACCGGGCTGCTGATCCTGGGGGTGGGGAACACCTGCCTGACCTACGCGGAGCTGTGGATTCCCAGCGGACTGGCGGCCCTGATCATTACCGTGTCGCCCTTCTGGATGGTGGGGATTGAAGCCCTGATGCCGGGCGGCGAGCGGCTGCATGCGCCGGGCATTGCGGGGATGCTGGTGGGCTCGGTGGGCGCGGCCCTGCTGGTTTCATCGGACCTTTCGGGCCGCAGCATCGGCGGAAGCACCCTGAAGGGTTTTGTGGTTCTGCAACTGGGGTGCGCGGGCTGGTCCTTTGGCTCGATCTATCAGAGGCGGCAGATCACGCCCGCCCATCCGGTGGTCACCGGCGCCATTCAGCAGCTCGCTGCCGGGTTGGCGTTTTTGCCCGCGGCGCTGCTGGCGGGGGAGCATCCTGTCGTGTGGAGCTTTCGGGGAGTGGCCGCCATTCTGTACTTGGTGGTGTTCGGCTCGATTGTAGGCTATAGCGCCTACGTGTACGCGTTGAGTCATCTCACCGTGGCCGTGGTGTCGATTTACTCCTACATCAACCCGGTGGTGGCGGTCTTTCTTGGATGGTTGTTCTATCGCGAGCCCTTCGGCCTGCGGGAGGCCCTCGCCATGGCCATCATTTTCGCGGGAGTAGCCGTGGTGAAAACCTTCAGCCCGAAGAAACCGCTGGCTCACGCGCGCGGCTCCGAAGCCCCTTCAGAGCTGCGACCGTGAGGGAGCGGGGTTAGTTCTTCCCCAGAACCCTGGCGCCCAGCGCGCCGCCTGCCGCGGCCAGCAGGGTGAACAACACGAACAGAACGATCAGAGAGAAGGTCAGGTTGAGGGCCAGGCCCACGGGGCTCTGCATCAATTCGATCACCTGGTCCAGGTTGCCCTGAATGAACGGGATCTGGCTCAATTGTTCCCGGTTCACCAGGGTCCCGTTGCGCACTGCCAGGATGAAGCTGAAGATGAAGAACACTGTGAAGATCACGAAGCTGAAGACGCCCGTGATCCAACCCATCCTGGCCCCGCTTCGTACCGACAAGGATTGGCCAGTTCGCCGGTTGTACAGGTACACGCACAGGAACCCGGCCGCCAGCAGCCACAGGGGGCACCCCAGAATCAGATAGGGCAAGGTGTTCAGCAGGTTGGCCAGCAGGGCCGCGAGGAAACCCACCCGGATGGCCACCGGATTGCGGAAATTGATGGCTGGAGCCACCGGGCGGGCGAAAGGGGTCTCGGCCGCGGCGGGGCCGGGCGGGGATTCGGCGACCGGCTCGTCGCGCTGCGGCTTGCCGCATTTATGGCAGAAGCGGGCGTCCGGGGGGAGCTGCGCGCCGCAGGTGCAAAACTCAGGCACATGTTCAGTTTGCCGCACCCTCCTGCGGCGAAGCAAGCGCTATCAGACGGGAGACCCCGAGCCAGCAGAGCAGCGCAGCCAGCGCAGCGTGGATCTCCGGGCTTCCGTTCCCAGAAACAACCTCGACAACGCTGGCGGCTGCCAGCAGCCAGAGCAGACAGTTGGGGACCCGCAGTGGCAGGAGCGCCCCGGCCAGCGCTCCAACATAAAGACCGAAACAGCGCGCGCACACCGGCAGCGTCATCCCGAACCATCCCAAGCAGCGCTCGGGCGCCTGGTGGCAGACGGCTCCGAAGGCCAAGTGCAGAGCCGGGACCAGCGGCGCCGCACAGATCGCCATCAGCACTGCTCCCGTCATCGCGATGGCCGCGGAACGAAAGCTCATGGGCGATCAATTTATGATACACTCAGGCGGATTTCAGGTATCGAAAGCGACACGACTAATGTTCTGCTCGAATTGTGGTCAGCCGATCGCCGAACAAGCCGGTTTTTGCCCAGGGTGCGGGAGCACCCTGCTGGTCGCGCCGCAGCCCGCCGCCGCCCCGGGGATTCTTCAGCCCGCCCCGCCGGTTCGATACGCGGGCTTCTGGCGCAGGTTTCTCGCTGTTTACATTGACGGGGTGGTGATCGGCAGTGCGATGTACGTCATCATCCTGCCTTTCGTGTTCATGACCATGGCCGCGGGCCGGGGGTTCTCCGAAACGCCCTCGGCCGCCGCCGCCGCCTTCATGGGCGTGATGGGTTTGCTCTGGCTGATCATGGCGTTGATCATTCCTTGGATTTACGAAGCAGCCATGATCAGCTCCGACAAGCAGGCCACCTTGGGCAAGCGAGCCGTCGGGATTGTGGTCACGGATCTGGAAGGCAACCGGATCACGTTCGGCAGGGCCACGGGAAGGTATTTCGGCAAATACCTCTCCTCGCTGATCCTGCTGATCGGGTTCATCATGGCGGCCTTCACGGAAAAGAAGCAGGCCTTGCACGACATCATGGCGGGCTGCCTGCTGAAGGTTAAGGACTAGCAGCCCGTGGCGGGAACCCTCACGCTGCTGGTGTTGGCTGATCCCACCGCGCCGCAACTGGGCCTGCTCGGGAGGCTGCCGGAGGAAACCCGGATCGCGGTGGGTGACTGCGCCGAAGCCTTCCAATCCGCGGCGCCGGAAGGCGACGTGATCCTGTGCTGGTTTGCGGCGCGGGCGCTGCTCGAGCAGGTCTTCCGGATGGCGCCCCGCGTCCGCTGGGTGCATTCCAGCGCGGCCGGAGTGGACACGCTCCTGTTTCCCGCGCTGGTGGCGAGTCCGGCGCCGCTGACCAATTCGCGGGGCCTGTTCAGCGCTCCCCTGGGCGAGTTCGCGCTGGCCGCGATCCTGTTCTTCGCCAAAGGCCTTCGCCGGATGGCGGGCAGCCAGGCGGCGGGGAACTGGGATCCTTTTGACCCCGAACTGGTGGCCGGCAAGACGCTCGGGATCGTAGGCTGCGGGGACATCGGCCACGCAGTGGCCCAGCGGGCTCACGCGCTCGGGATGAAGATCCTGGCGGTGCGCCGCAGGCCGGAGCTCTGCCGTGAAGACCCCCTGATGCACGCGGTCTTCCCACCCGAAGCCCGGCGCGAGATGCTGGTGGCTTCGGATTACGTCGTGGCCGCCGCTCCCCTGACCCCGGAAACCCGGGGGCTGATCGGCGAAGCCGAACTGCGCGCCATGAAGCCCAGCGCGGTGTTGATCAACATCGGACGCGGTCCGGTGATTGATGAGCTGGCACTGGTGCGGGCGCTCGAAGAGCGCTGGATCCGCGGGGCGGCGCTGGACGTCTTCCAGCAGGAACCGCTGCCCGCCGGGCATCCCTTCTACCGCCTCGAGAATCTGCTCCTCTCGCCCCATTGCGCCGATCACACCCCCGGCTGGATGGACCGGGCCATGGAGTTCTTTCTCGAAAACTTCGAGCGGTTCCGCCAAGGCGAGCCGCTGCGGAACATCGTGGATAAGACGTTGGGCTATTGAGGAGCCTATGAAACTACAGAATGCACTCTTGTTTTCCTTGCTGGCGGCGGTGGTCCCCAACTGCTTTGGCCAGGCGGAGAAGCCCTGGCTGTTGCAAAGGCCGACCGTGAGCCGGACGCACCTCGTGTTCAGCTACGCGGGCGATCTGTGGATCGTGAGCCGCGACGGCGGCGCCGCCCGCCAGTTGACCACGGGCGCCGGCATTGAAACCGACCCGCTGTTCTCGCCGGACGGGACGCTGATCGCTTTCACGGGCGAGTATGACGGCAATCCGGATGTCTATGTGGTCCCGGCCGCGGGCGGCGTTCCGCGGCGTCTGACCTGGCACCCGGGCGCGGACCTGGTGGCCGGCTGGACGCGGGACGGCAAACAGATCCTGTTCCGTTGCTCCCGCTCGAGCTATTCGCGCTTCGGCCGGCTGTTCACCATTCCCGTCGAGGGCGGCTTCCCCACCGAGCTCCCGCTGCCAATGGCCGAGGAAGGCGCCTACTCGCCGGACGGGACGCGCCTGGCCTATCTGCCCCTGGCGCGCGCCTTTCAGGCCTGGAAACGCTACCGCGGCGGCAGAACCACGGCGATCTGGATCGCCAACCTCTCCGACTCGCGCATCGAAAAAATCCCGCGCGACAACTCCAACGACTTCTGCCCCATGTGGGTGGACAACCAGATCTACTTCCTGTCGGACCGCAACGGGCCGGTGACGCTGTTCGCTTACGACACGGCCAGCAAGAGAGTGCGCCAGGTGATCCCGAACACCGGGCTGGATTTCAAGTCCGCTTCGGCCGGGCCGGGCGCCATCGTCTACGAGCAATTCGGCTCGCTCAACCTGTTGGATTTGAAGTCCGGCAAAGCGCGCAAGCTGGACATCCGGATCGCGGCGGACCTTCCGGCCGTACGGCCCAGCTTCGAGAAAGTCGCCAACCGCATCAGCGCGGCCAGGCTGTCGCCCACAGGCGCCCGGGCGCTGTTCGAGGCGCGCGGCGAGGTGCTCACCGCACCGGCGGAAAAAGGAGACATCCGGAACCTGACCAACACGCCCGGGGTGGCCGAGCGCGATCCCGCCTGGTCGCCCGATGGGAAGCGCATCGCGTATTTCTCAGACGAATCCGGCGAATATGCGCTGCACCTGCGGGAGCAGAGCGGCTTGGGCGAGGTCCAGAAGATCAACCTGGGCAACCCGCCCTCTTTCTACTTCCGCCCGCAGTGGTCCCCGGACAACAAGAAGATACTCTACACCGACAAAGGGCTGGGCGTCTGGTACGTGGATCTCGACAAGAAGACCCCGGTGCGCGTGGACACCGACTACTACGACACGCCGGAGCGGGCGCTGGATCCGGTGTGGGCGCCGGACAGCCGCTGGATCGCTTACACCAAGCAGCTCAAGAGCCACCTGCGCGCGGTCTTTATCCACTCGCTCGAAGAGGGCAAGACCCATCAGGTCACCGACGGCATGAGCGACGCCATGCACGCCGTTTTTGACAAGAACGGCAATTACCTGTACTTCACGGCCAGCACCGATGTAGGCCCTACCACCGGATGGCTGGACATGTCCAGCATGAACCGCCCGGTGACGCGCAGCGTTTACGTGGCGGTGCTGCGCAAGGACCTGCCTTCGCCGCTGGCCCCCGAAAGCGATGAGGAGAAGCCCGAGGAGGCCAAGAAGAGCGCGGAAAAGCCCGGCGAAGCCAAACCGGCCGAGAAGAAAGAAACCGTCACCGTGCGCATCGACTTCGACAACATCTCGCAGCGCATCCTGGCTCTGCCCATCCCGGCGCGCAACTATCTGGATCTGGCGGCGGGCAAAACCGGCGTGCTGTTTGTCGTCGAGGGCGACCCGGTCGGCGAGCGCTTCGGTCCTCCCAACGTGACCGTACACAAGTTCGATCTCAAAACGCGCAAGACCGAGAAATTCCTGGAGGGCGTCCGGGGAGGCGACCTGTCCTTCAACGGCGAGAAGATCCTGTACCGCCGGGGCGAACAGTGGTTCATCGCCGGGACCGCCCAGACGCCCAAGCCCGGCGAGGGCGCGCTTAAGCTGGACACCATCGAGGTGCGGGTGGACCCGCGCGCCGAGTGGAAGCAGATCTACCGTGAAGTGTGGCGCATCGAGCGCGACTTTTTCTATGATCCCGGCGCGCATGGCTTGGATCTCAAGGCCGCCGAGAAGAAGTACGAGCCGTTCCTGGAGCAACTCGGCAGCCGCGCCGACCTGAACTACCTGTTCAACGAGGCTCTGGGCGAGCTTTCCGTGGGGCACCTGTCCGTGGGCGGCGGCGCGGCCCCCGAGATCCGGCGCGTGCGCGGCGGGCTGCTGGGCGCCGATTACAGCATCGAAAACGGGCGCTACCGCTTTGCGCGGGTCTATAACGGCGAGAACTGGAATCCGCAGCTTCGGGCGCCCCTCACCCAGCCCGGCGTCAACGTAGTGGCGGGCGAATACCTGCTGGCCGTGAACGGGCGCGACCTGCGCGCCTCCGACAACATCTACGGTTTCTTCGAGGGGACCGCGGGCAAGTCGGTCCTGCTGAAGGTGGGCCCCGATGCCGGCGGCGCCAACTCGCGCGAGGTCACCGTGGTGCCCATCGAGGACGAGTTCGCCCTGCGCAACCTGGCCTGGATTGAAGACAACCGGCGCAAAGTCGACAAACTGAGCGGGGGCCGCCTGGCCTATGTGTACCTGCCCAATACTGGCGGCCCGGGTTTCAGCAACTTCAACCGCTACTACTTCGCGCAGGTGGACAAGGAAGGCGCGGTCATCGACGAGCGCTTCAACGGCGGCGGCTCCATCGCCGACTACATCATCGACTACATGCGGCGGCCGCTCTGGAACTTCTTCTCGACCCGGGACGGCGCCGATTTCACCACGCCGGTGGGTTCGATCTTCGGGCCCAAGGCCATGATCGTCAACGAGTACGCCGGTTCGGGCGGCGATGCCATGCCCTGGCTGTTCCGCAAAGCGCGCATCGGCCCGCTCATCGGCAAGCGCACCTGGGGCGGCCTAGTCGGCATCTTCGGCTTCCCGGCGCTGATCGACGGCGGGCGCGTGACCGCGCCCAACCTGGCCTTCTACAACACCGAGGGGCAGTGGGAAGTGGAGAACCACGGCGTGGATCCGGACATCGAGGTGGAGTTCGATCCCCAGGCCGTCCGCGCCGGCGCCGACCCGCAACTCGAGAAAGCCGTCGAGGTGGTGATGGAAGCGCTGCGCAAGAACCCGACCCCCAAATACAAGAAGCCGGCCTACCCGAACTACCATTCCGCGCGACCTGGAGGGACCTGACCGCCAGACGGGCAGCACGACTCCTGAAACAGTGGGCGCGGTTCGGCGAACCGCTGAGGCGGTATCGCTGCGGGCGAACTCGAGACGGCTGCGGGAACTCCTTTCCAAATCCAATGAACGGTTGTTTCCACTGCAAGATCCGCTCCTGACGGACTATGGGGTCCACGAGTGGCTATCTCGATCCAGGGAGGAGGCTTCCTCGGACTGGCTGGCGTGGGTCCTGAGGCAGCTCGAGCCAAGTCAGGTGCTTCGTCTCTTCATGATCACGGACCCTGTAGCTGAAGCGAGCCTTCGCAGCACTGGCGTGAGTCCGGAGCGAGAGCAGTTCACCCCGCAAGGTCATCCCGGTCACACGGGACTCATCCATATCGAGTGGAAGGTCCCCGGCAAAGTCCTCATTCAGGTCGAGGTAAAGCTGACCGCAGCGGAGGACTCGGATCTGGAGAAGCAGAAGGGTTACAGCGCCTCCAGCTATGGTGTGCCAAAGAAACACCGCCACAGGCGGCTGTTGGCCACGACTGGACAGAAAGACGTCTATGCGGGTGAGTGGCGCCTGGTGACCTGGCGCCACGCGGCTGTTGAATTGCGCCGGATCGCCGCCTCGCTGGTTGACAGAAAAGCATACGTGAAGGCCTCAGCGGTTCTGGGCTTCGTCGGCGCTGTTGAACAGAAGCTGCTCGAGTTCTCCTCCTCGGCGGCCCGTCTGGCGTTCGAGGGAAAGCCGGTTCCCCTGAGCAGTAGCCTTGTTTCCCACATCGAGGACTCTCTTAGCGAAAGGAAGCGACATGCCAAAAGGAAAGAGCGGTTTGACTGAGATCAGGAAGCTGAAACGCGCACTCCTGCGGGAGGGAGCACGAACCTACCCGCAGGCCATGCAGGCGCTCGCCGAATTCCGTCTGGAGGTTTCTTCCATCTGCCGTTGCGTGGCCGAGAGAAGAAAGAATTCTATCTGCCGACTACTCGGAATTCGACCTTCAAGGGCGGAGATTGCTGACGAGAGAGAAGAGGTCGATGCCTTTCGAGACGGCCTCGACGCGAATCTCTCTGTTGCGATAACGGCCGGCAATGTGGGTTCCTTCTGGATTGGCCCCTGGTGGGAGGGAGTGGGCTCGACACCCTCGGCTGTTCGAGTAGGAGCTTGGCTTGAGTTCGACCGGCGGGCGACGTTCGAAAAGGTCAAGAACGCCCTTCAAGAGAAATTTCGCGAGAAGGTCAGGACGGACGATGAACAGCGGCAATGCTGGCGGGAGATGCCAATCCAGCCTCACCGCTGTCCAAAACCGGACAGGGTTGTAGCGTCGGCTGTTGAAAACAAGGGGCTTTCAGGCTGGCAAAATCGATTTCCGGGTTGAGGTTCCCCCTTTCTGGATCGTCGGAAGCCGTCGGGGAGCTTTGGGATACGGAACCTTCTCGAGCGGGTAGGGGCGCTTGAGCGTCTTGACGAAGAAGAACCGCAGCGCGGCGGTGTGGTGGCCGACCGTCCGCGCGGTCAGTTTCTTCTGTTCCAACAGATACGCCTGATAGTTCCGGATCTCTTCTGGTCCCGACTGATCAGGCGGCTGGTGGAAACGCTCGGCGAAGCCCTGAACGATCTTCAGGTAGCCTTTTACGGTAGTCTGGGAGTAATTACGACGCTGGAGTTCCTCCAGCATCATTTTGCGTAAACGGGTCACAGGGACCTCCTTTCTCTGTGACCCGACAATATCGCGACGGGATGTGGGTGTGAATCCGCACTCCGGCGGTGGCTTGCCATGGAGAAGAAGGAATCCTCACGACGTCCGCAAAGGAATGGGAGCGAACCCGAATCGGACGAGCGCGCCTCATTGGAAGCGCTGGTGGAGAAAGTTGTCGGCGCCGCCTACCAGGTGAGCAACGTTCTGGGGGCAGGATTCCTGGAAAAGATCTATGAAAGGGCGCTCGTCGAGGAACTCAGGCTTGGCGGTCTTCGGCT
>Ga0315280_10007908_pt1 | contig 14096 bp, 12 predicted proteins | sample YL17G06_40_MG_FD_203697 | JGI IMG/M metagenome (GOLD analysis project Ga0315280, IMG submission 203697) | Sediment microbial communities from Yellowstone Lake, YNP, Wyoming, USA - YL17G06_40 | ecosystem: Environmental > Aquatic > Freshwater > Lake > Sediment | place: USA: Wyoming | collected...
TTTTTGCGCCAAAACTTTTTTAAGTAATTTAGAATCTACGTATGGTCCTTTTTTAGATGAGCGTCCCATATTTACGGCCTCCGTTTGACTATCCACTTATCAGAATACTTGCTTTTCTTTCTTGTTCTAAATCCCAATGTTGGCTTACCCCAGGGCGACTTAGGAGAGGGCATGCCAATTCCCGACCTTCCTTCTCCTCCTCCGTGAGGATGGGAGGCTGGATTTTGGGCAACTCCCCGAACAGTAGGTCTTATTCCCAAATGTCTCTTCCGTCCAGCCTTGCCTAAAATTAATGTCTTCAATTGGGTCTTGCCCACTTGACCAATAGTCGCGTAACAACTTAAATCTACCTTTCTTTGTTCACCTGAGGGTAATTGAACCACCCCATATTTTTCTTCCTTGCTTAAAAGAATTGCTCCTGTTCCTGCTCCCCTGGCAATTTCTCCTCCCTTTCCTGGTTTAAGTTCAATATTATGAATAACAGTCCCAATTGGAATTTTTTCTAAAGGCAGGGCATTGCCAATTTTTACCTCCGCTTTCTCCCCAGCCATTATTTTTTCTCCAACTTTTAAACCTTCAGGGGTAAGAATATACCTTTTTTCTCCATCAGCGTAAACTAATAAAGCAATATCTGCCCCTCGATTTGGATCGTATTCGATCGAAATTACCCGAGCTGGAATCTCTCGTTTATCACGCCTAAAATCAATCTCTCGTAAAAATCTTTTTTCTCTCCCACCCTGATGGCGGACAGTAACTTTTCCACTACTATTCCGGCCTGATTTTTTGGTTAATATTTTAAAAAATTGTCTTGCCATTTTTACTCTCCTGTTTCAAAGATATCAATTTTTTCTCCTTCAGCCAGTTGGACAACTGTTTTTTTCCAGTCTGGCTGGCGAATTTCAATCCTTGTTCGCCCAATTTTTCTTTTTTTGCCTCGTCCAGTAATTGTCTGAACTCCTATGATATGAACCCCATAAGTATCTTCTATCGCTTTGATGATTTCTTTTTTGGTTGCCCGACGGTCAACTTCAAAAGCATATTTTCCCTTCGACAGGCTCAGGGTTGATTTTTCCGTCACTAATGGTCGTTTTAGAATGTGGATTAAATCCATATCTCCTTTAATTTATCTATTGACTCTTTCATAAAAATTAATTTTCCCCCATTTAAAACATCATAAGTATTAAGCGTATTGGCTTGGACAAGTTTCACTCCCTCGATATTTCTGGCTGCCCGCATAACATTTTCCACCACTTCAGGAAGGACAACCAAAATTTTTAATTTTACTTTGTCATTTTTCATTTTTAGTTTTAAATTTTTCATTATCTTTTCCATTTCTTTTGTCTTCGGCTCAATCTTTGCCAAGCCTTTAACCACTATTATTTCACCATCTTTAAATTTACTAGTTAAGGCGCTAAAAAGGGCTTGTTGGCGCATTCGTTTGGACATTTTTAACTGGTAATTCTCACTGCCAGTTGGTCCATGAGCAACTCCCCCGCCAACAAAAATTGGCGCATATTGATCTCCGTGTCTTGCTCTTCCAGTTCCCTTTTGTCGCCAGATTTTTCTCCCAGAACCAGAAACTTCAGCTCGAGTCTTAGCCTTCGCCCCAGCTTTTCGTTGGTTGCTCAAATAAACCCTAACCGCTTGGGCCATAAGTTGATTGTTAACCTTGGCGGCAAAAATCTTACTAGGCAAGGTGATTTGGTCAGATTTTTTGCCGGCTATGGTAAAAATATTAACCCTGGGCACTTTCTCTTTCACCCGCCGTAGCCTCAGCGGAGGCGGGCTCCTTTTCTGCCTCTTTTAGCTTCTCCTCGGCTTCTTTTTCTTTTCTCAATCGCTCGGCTCTTTCTTCTTCGGTTTCTTTAATTTCTTTTTCTCCCACTTTCATTAAAGGAACAAATTTTTGGTTTTGACTATATTTTCTAATCAGTAGTTTTCCTTTCTTAGCTCCAGGAACCAGTCCGGAAACTAATAAAAGTTTGTTTTTATTATCGACATCCATTACCGTCAGACCAGTAATAGTAATTTTGGCTCCCCCGGCCCGACCAGCCATTTTTTTGCCTTTATAAACCCGACCGGGAGTGGTGGTTTGTCCAATTGAACCCGGAGCCCGTTGGCGATCTGATTGACCATGGGTCTTTGGCCCACCTTTAAATCCCCATCGTTTAACCACCCCGGTAAAGCCCTTTCCTTTTGACCAACCAGTAATCTTAACCAAATCTCCCGGCTGGAAGGCGTCAGACGCCTCGGTTTGAATCTCCGTCACTGGAATACGCTTCCCATCCTGGGTAAATTTTTGAACAGTATTCAGTTTTACACCTGTAATTGCTTTATCCATTTTTTTCTTTACCCTGAGCGTAGTCGAAGGGCACCAAAAAGAGTGCCGGAAGCACTCTTCAAAGTAGGCTGCCCTGGTAATTTTATCAACTCAAAAGAGCTTCACCTCCATTGGGTTGAATTATAAGGAAAAATTAAGAAAAATGCAAATGAGGATGTTTACATCTTGATTTCGATGTCGACGCCGGCCGGAAGATCCAAATGGGAAAGGGCATCAAGGGTCTTACCGGTTGGTTCAAGAATATCAATCAATCTTTTGTGGGTTAAAATTTGAAAATGCTCTTGGGAGTCTTTGTCAGTGTGGGGACTAGTTAAAACAGTAATCATTTTTCTTTTAGTTGGCAGAGGAATAGGTCCAACCACTTTAGCCCCCGTCGACAAAGCGGCTTCTAGAATTTTCTCGCAACTTTCATCGATGACTCGATGATCGTAGGATTTTAAACGTACTCGAATGCGTCCTTTAGGCATTCTTAAGCAACTATTTTGGCAATAACTCCGGCGCCAACAGTATGTCCACCCTCGCGGATAGCAAACCGAAAGCCTTCCTCCAAAGCTACTGATTGAATTAATTTAACGACCATCTTGGCATTATCGCCAGGCATGACCATCTCTACCCCCTTGGGTAGAGTTACTTCACCAGTAACGTCGGTGGTTCGAATATAAAATTGAGGTCGGTAGCCAGAGAAGAACGGGGTATGACGACCCCCTTCCTCTTTGGTCAAAATATAAACTTCAGCCTCAAATTCAGTATGGGGGGTAATTGTCCCTGGTTTGGCTAAAACTTGGCCTCTTTCAACATCTTCTTTTTCAACTCCCCGAAGAAGAACCCCAATATTGTCACCAGCCTGACCTTGATCCAGGGTCTTTCTAAACATCTCCACTCCAGTGACAATCGTTTTTTTGGTATCTTTAAGTCCAACAATCTCCACCTCTTCATTTACTTTAACTACTCCCCGTTCAACTCGCCCAGTGACAACTGTTCCCCGACCTTTAATTGAGAAAACATCCTCAATTGGCATTAGGAAAGGCTTATCCAGTGGTCTTTCTGGAGTGGGAATGTATTCATCAACCGCTTTCATCAACTCCAAAATTGATTTTTTAGCCTCTGGGTCGCCCTCTAATGCTTTTAAGGCTGAACCGCGAATAATAGGAACCTTATCACCGGGGAATTTATATTTAGTTAACAATTCCCGAATTTCTACCTCAACTAAGTCAACTAGCTCCTTATCAGCCACGGCATCGACTTTATTCAAAAAAACAACAACCGCCGGCACATTTACCTGACGAGCCAGCAAAATATGCTCTCTTGTTTGAGGCATTGGTCCATCATCAGCGGCAACCACCAAAATTGCTCCATCCATTTGAGCCGCTCCGGTAATCATATTTTTGATGTAATCTTTGTGACCTGGACAGTCAATGTGGGCGTAGTGGCGATTAGCCGTTTCGTATTCAACATGGGAAATGGAAATGGTCAATCCTCGCTCTTTCTCTTCCGGAGCATTATCGATGTCTTCAAATTTGTAAAACTTGGTTCCCGTTTTTTCTTCCTCCAATACCTTAGTAATCGCACTCGTTAAAGTTGTTTTTCCGTGGTCAACATGACCAATGGTCCCAATATTAATGTGGGGTTTTTTTCTTTCAAATTTTGCTTTTTCTGCCATATCTCTCCTTATTTTACAAGACTATTTTTCTTTTTTCAAGCCCATCTTTTTTTCTACTATTTTCTCAGTGATATTGCTCGGAACCTCTTCGTAAGAAGATGGTTCCATATAAAAACTAGCTCTTCCCTGGGTTAAACTGCGCAATATTGTAGCATAACCCGGAACTTCTGCCAAGGGGACAGTGGCGGTAATTATTCGCAAATCACCTCTAGCTTCACTGGATAAAATTTGCGCCCTTCTTGAGGACAAATCACCAATAACATCGCCCATAAATTCCTCGGGGGTGGTTACCTCAAGCTTCATAATTGGTTCCAGTAATGTCAGTTTTGCTTGTTTAACTGCTTGCTGTAAGGCAACCGAGCCGGCAATTTTAAAGGCAATTTCTGAGGAATCGACTTCATGATAACTACCATCATAAACTGCCACCATTATATCAACCAAAGGATAACCAGCTAGAACCCCTTTTTCCATTGCTTCTTTGACTCCTTTTTCAATAGCCGGAATAAACTCTGAGGGAATAGCGGTTCCTCGAATCTCATTGGCGAATTTAAATCCTTTACCTCGAGATAAAGGTTCCACTCGTAGGAAACAATGCCCATATTGTCCCCGACCTCCAGATTGACGGATATATTTGCCCTCGGCATTAGCCACCTGTTTAATCGTCTCCTTATAAGCAACCTGGGGCTGGCCGGTATTGGCTTCAACATTAAACTCCCTTTTCATCCGATCAACAATAATCTCTAAATGAAATTCGCCCATCCCCCAAATAATTGTTTGGCCAGTTTCCGGATCAGATTTAATCTTAAAGGTTGGGTCTTCTTCAGACAGCCGGTGTAAAGCATAGCCCAATTTTTCTTGATCGGCTTTAGTTTTTGGTTCAATCGCCAAAGAAATCACTGGTTCAGGGAAAGAAATTGCCTCAAGAAGAATGGGGTGAGTTTTCTGACAAAGAGTATCTCCAGTGGTGGTTTCTTTTAGACCAACCACAGCCACAACCTCTCCGGCTAAAGCTTTTTCAATTGGTTCTCGTTGATTAGCGTGCATTAAAAGTAATCTACCCGCTCTTTCGCTGCGTCGCTGAGTGCTGTTGAAAACCTCCTCGCCGGCATTTAATGTTCCAGAGTAAACTCTAATATAAGTTAACCGGCCAACATGGGGATCAGTTTGAATCTTAAAAGCTAAAGCTGCTAACGGACCAGAAGAATCGGTACTCCGAATTTCCTCCTTGCCAGTTTGAGGATTAATTCCTTTAATCGGGGGAACATCTAGAGGTGATGGTAGAAAATCAACCACCCCATCCAAAACCGATTGAACTCCTTTATTTCTCAAAGCTGAGCCACAATAAATTGGAACTAATTTGCCGGCAATTGTTGCCTTCCTCAATCCCTGTTTTAATTCCTCAACCGAGACGCTTTCTCCTTTTAAATATTTATCCATTAAAGTCTCATCACTTTCGGCAATTATCTCTATCAATTGTTCGCGCGATTTTTTTAATTTCTCCTTAAAGTCTTCAGGAACCTCGGTGACTTCAAATTTTTCCCCAGTTGGATCTTTTTTATCATCCCAAATTAAAGCTTTTTCTTCTAAAACTAAAACTACTCCCTTAAATTCTTTTTCTTTACCAATAGGTAAGGTTAAAATCGCCGGTTTGGCTCTTAACCTAGTTCGGATCATCTCTACTGTTCGTTCAAAATTTGCTCCGAGTTTGTCCATTTTATTAACAAGACAAAGCCGGGGAACATGATATTTATCAGCTTGACGCCAAACAGTTTCTGACTGCGATTGCACCCCTTCTTCGGCATCAAAAACCACCACCCCACCATCTAAAACCCGCAAAGAACGTTCAACCTCGGCCGTAAAGTCAACATGACCTGGGGTGTCAATAATATTTATTCGGTGGTCTCGCCAAAAGGTGGTGGTTGCCGCCAAAACAATCGTCACCCCTCGCTCTCTCTCCTGCACCATCCAGTCCATCTGGGTTGTTCCTTCATCAATATCTCCAATCTTGTAGGTTTTCCCAGTATAATACAAAACCCGCTCAGTGGTCGTTGTTTTACCCGCATCGATATGGGCAATAATCCCAATATTCCGAACTTTTTCAATCGGGACAATTCGCTTTTCTCCGGTTTTAATCTTTTCCGCCATATTTAAATTGTATCACTTTGAATTAAATGAAAAAACTGTCCGCCTCTGGCGAGACAGTTCCGCTTCAGGGATTATTTTAACAAAAACTTAATTCCTATTCAAGAGTGATTTTCCCTCTTCGTGATAAAATATATTTACCATGAAAACAAAATACATGGACCTTATCTTTACTAACCACGCCATCAATCGTCTTTACAATCGTGGCCTTACCCAATCTGACGCCTGGTATACCTTTAAACATCCTGATGGCAGTTTGCCCGGTCAAACTCTAGGTTCACAAAAATTTTTCAAAAATTTTGGCGACCAAAGAATAGAGGTGGTGGCAAAAAAGAATGAAAAAGGTGAATGGGTGGCTCTTTCTTGCTGGTCAAAATATATTGGCAACGGCAAACCAATCTTCCCCCGAAAAGAGAATCTATTTTGGAGTTTAGCTAAAAATATAGGTAAGAAACTTGTGGAACAAAATCCAAAAAAGTAGAAAGTATCAAAATCGTCTTTTATTCTCTTTACCCTCTACCCATTCCTCCCTTTCTCTGTTCCATATAGCAATCTCGGCAATAAACTGGTCTATCTCCGGATGGTTTAAAAGGAACTTGAGTCTGCTTGCCACACTTAGCGCATTTTACATCATAAAGCTGGCGACCAAGCTGGTCAGTGCCTGCTGGTGTAGCGGTATCGTCTGCGGGAGCAGCTGGACTACCACCAGGCTTTTCAACTACTGGTACTTCAACTGGTTTTGCCTCAGTAACTGGCTTGTCCTCAACTTTTGGTTTTTCAGTTGCCGTCTTTTTTTTATCTGCCATTAATAATCACCTCCCTTCAGTCTGAATTGGATTATATTCTTTTTTTAAAGTTTAAGCAACTGCCCTGGTTGACTCGACAAAACCTTTAGCAGGCTCCATTGGAGGACTACCATGAAGAGTTCATCCTAATCCCGGATCGGAAAAGGCGGAGATTACCATCTGAAGTGAGCGAACGCCCTGTTTGCCTCAGCCATGCGGTGGACATCTTGTTTTTTCTTAATTGCCCCACCTAAATTCTCGTGGGCATCTAAAATTTCGGCGGCTAACTTCTCGTAAAAATTATGATATTCTTTATTGGGACGAATCTGGGCTGCTTTAATTAACCAACGGATGGCTAAGGCTTCTCTTCTTTCTCCCCGAACCGGCATTGGCACCTGATAAGCCGCCCCCCCCACTCTTCTTGGGTGGACTTCCATTGAAGGTTTTACATTTTCCAAAGCCAGATTGAAAATTTCCAAAGGATTTTTTTTAGTTTTTTTCTCAATTAAATCAAAAGCCCGATAGACTTGATTTTGGGCAACTGTCTTTTTACCATCATGCATGACCCGATTAATCAAACGGGTTACTAACTGACTTTGATAAATTGGATCAGGGGGTAAACTTCTTTTTTTAATAATTCTTTTAGACCTAGGCATTTTCCTCCGCTGGTGGCGTTGCTTCACTCGGGGGAGTTTCTTTAATCACCACCCCTTCTTTTCTAGCTCCATATTTCGATCTGGCTTTTTGCCGACCGACAACTCCGGACAGATCAAATTTTCCTCTAACCAAATGATATTTAACTCCAGGTAAATCCTTCACCCGTCCGCCCCGAACTAAAACAATTCCATGTTCAGCCAAATTATGACCTTCGCCGGAAATATAAGCAGTCACTTCTTGTTGATTAGATAAGCGAACCCGAGCAACTTTCCGCAAAGCTGAATTTGGTTTTTTGGGAGTCATGGTTTTCACCAACAAAACCACTCCTCGTTTTTGAGGATTAATTGTTGGCGTCATCTGCCGCAAACGAGCATTAAAAGTTCGCCGCAAAGCCGTGGCTTTAATTTTTTTACTGATTTTCTTTCGCCCTTTACGAACAAGTTGAGCTATCGTTGGCATAGAAATTATTTTAGCAGATTTGAAGCTACTTTTCAATCCTCGCTCTTTCCGGAGTAACGGGAATCAACCGACCAATAATAACATTCTCTTTAAGTCCAAAAAGCTTGTCTTCTCTGCCTTCAATCGCGGCCTCAGTTAAAACATTGGTTGTCTCTTCAAAAGAAGCGGCTGAAAGCCACGATTCAGTATAAAGTGAGGCTCGAGTAATCCCTAAAATAACCACCTGGGCGCTAGCAGGCTCTCCTCCTTCAGCTAAAATCTTAGTATTCGTCTGTTCAAATCTAGTTTTATCAATTAGTTCTCCAGGTAAAAAGCCGGTATCACCTGAAGTTTCGATTTTGACTTTATCAGACATCTTACGAACAATAATTTCAAAATGTTTGTCATTAATAGAAATTCCCTGGGATTCGTAAACTTCTTGAATTTCTTTAATTAAATATTCTTGAGCGGTTCTCAATCCACGAATTTCTAAAATTTCTCTAATATCTAATGCCCCAAAGGCAAGTTGAGATCCGGCATCAACTAATTCTCCATCTTTAACCTTTAATTTACTGACGGCAGGAATTAAATATTCTTTCTCCTCCGCTGGCTTAATCCCAACGCTTTTAATTCTAACTTTATAGCCTTCATCTGTCTCGGCAATATCGACTTTGCCGGCAATTTCCGCCAAAGGAGAAAGTATTTTTGGCGTTCGCACCTCAACTAACTCCTCAACCCGGGGTAAACCTTTAGTTACATCAGAAACAACAATCCCACCAAAGTGTTTTGTTCTTAAAGTCAATTGCGTCCCGGGTTCACCAATCGACTGAGCGGCAACTACTCCCACCGGCGTACCAACCTCAACCATTTTCTTGCCAGAAAAATCCCAACCATAACAGGTAGCACAGATACCGTAATGCGCCTGACAAGTTAAAGGAGAGCGAACCCAAACTTCCTGAATTTGATGTTTCTCTAAAAGTCCAAGGTTGCCTTCAGTGATGATTTCTCCTTTTTTCAAAATTACCTTTTTCGTTTTAGGCTCAATCACCTTTCGAGCCAAAACTCTGCCTAAAACCCGGATTAAAAACTTCTCTCCCCGCTTTCCCTGCCGCCATATTTTGATTCCCTCTTCAGTCTTACAATCTTCAAGACGAATAACCACATCATGAGCGACATCAACTAATCGTCGGGTTAAATAGCCGGCATCTGAAGTTTTAATGGCGGTATCGGTTAGTCCTTTTCTTGAACCACGAGCAGAAGTTACGTATTCAAAAACTGACAATCCTTCTCTAAAATTTGATTTTGTTGGCAACTCCACAATTTTTCCTAAAGGATCAACTACCAATCCCTGCATGGCCGAGAGTTGTTTCACTTGATCTTTTGAGGCTCGACGCACCCCGGCACCGACAATCAAAAAAATACTGTTTTCTGGAGCAAATCGCTCCCAGGTTAATTGAGCTAACTCTTCCGTCGTCTCCATCCAAATTTCCTGAGTTAAACGCCGTTTTTCCTGTTCGGTAATTAAGCCTTGAATGAAATTTTTTTCCACTTCGGCTGCCTTTTGATTGGCGGCCTTAATAACCCTATCTTTTTCCGGATAAATCTCACAGTCCCAAACTCCAACTGAAAGTCCAGACAAAGTCGCTCCCAAAAATCCCAAGTCTTTAAGATCATCAATTAACTTGATAACCTTTTCTTTTAAACAAACCTGGATTGCCCGAGTTACTAAGGCTTTAACAGTCGACTCCTTAACAGCATCATTAACAAAAGCAATTTCTTCGGGCAAAATCTCATTAAACAACAAGCGACCAACGGTGGTTTCGATAATTTTCCCCTCAATTCTCACTTTAATAGGCTGACGAAGCTGAGTTTTCCTTTCCTGAAAAGCCAAAATTGCTTCCTGGCGATTAGTAAAAATAGTTTTAAAAGGGTTACTTTGGGTATCAATTGAGGTAATAAAATAGCAACCCAAAGCCATTTCTTTATCAGGAATGGTAATTGGTTCCCCATCAGCCGGACGCAAAAGATTGTTTTCCGAAAGCATGAATTCTACACTCTCTTTTTTAGCCTTCTCACTTAGTGGGACATGGACTGCCATCTGATCACCGTCAAAATCAGCATTATAGCCTTTACAAACACAGGGATGAATTCTAATGGCGTTCCCCTCAATCAAAATTGGATAAAAAGCCTGAATTCCTAATTTATGAAGAGTAGGGGCTCGATTGAGTAAAACTGGATGATCCTTGGTAATTTTATCTAAAATGTCAAAAACCTCTGGAGGACGATGTTCAAAAAGATTTTTGGCGCTTTTAACATTAGGGGCAATGCCTTGAAGAATCATTTCTCTTAAAACAAATGGCTTAAACATTTCTAAAGCCATTTCTTTAGGCAAACCGCATTGGTTTAATCTTAGTTCCGGTCCAACCACAATGACCGATCGACCAGAATAGTCAACTCTTTTGCCTAAAAGATTTTGCCTAAATCGACCTTGTTTCCCCCGAAGCATGTCAGATAAAGAGCGAAGGGGTTGAATTCGTCGGCGATATCGGCGAATTGGTCTTTTACTAGCATCAATTAGAGTATCAACCGCTTCTTGAAGCATCCTTTTTTCATTACGCAGAATAATTTCCGGGGCGCCTAAATCAATTAAATGTTTTAAACGATTATTGCGATTAATCACCCGTCGATAAAGGTCATTTAAGTCACTGGTGGCAAATCGACCGCCAGCAAGTTGAACCATTGGTCGAAGGTCAGGCGGAATTACCGGGAGAATTTTTAAAATCATCCAAGAAGCATCTATGCTTGCTCTCCTCATCGCCTCGACTACTCTTAAACGCTTGTTAGCCTTAACATAGCGAGCTCCTTTAGTTTCCTTCGCCTGTTGGCGGAGACGTTCTGAAAGCTCTTGAAGATCAATTTTTTTGATTACTTCTTGCAAGACTTCTGCTCCCATCCCCGCCTTAAAAAATGAAGCCGCCTTATATTCAACCAACTTTAGATACTCGTCTTCAGTTAATAAAGAAAACTGGCGTAAGTTTCTGACAATCTCACTTATGGTTTTAAAAACCTCTTCGGTCTTTTCTTCCTCCAAAACTGTCTCATCCCTTAAGTTTTGAATTTTTTGTTTTGTCTTAAGTTTTAGTTCTTCTTTAGCCAAAACCTGTTGTTCTTTAGCAGAAATTTTCTTTAATATTTCTTTTTCCTCTTTTGCCGCGTCTTTTTCGATCGTTTTAATTTTAGTTTCTAACTTTTCCTTAAGTGTTTTTTTCTTTTGCCCAAGCTCCTTTTCTAAGGCGCTTAAAGTTTTTTCCTTTTCCTTGGGATCAACTTCAGTTACCAAATATTGGGCAAAATAAATTACTGCCTCTAAACTTTTAGGAGGAATGTCCAAAAGCAGAGAAAGTTTGGGTGGGACGCCTTTGAAAAACCAGATGTGGGCCACCGGTGAAGCCAAGGCGATGTGTCCCATTCTCTCTCGCCTTACCCGAGATTGAGTTACCTCAACTCCACATTTATCACAAGTGATTCCCCTGAAGCGAATTCTCTTGTATTTTCCACAATAACATTCCCAATCTTTAGTTGGACCAAAAATTCGCTCACAGAAAAGTCCGTCTTTTTCCGGTTTTAAAGTCCGGTAGTTAATCGTCTCTGGCTTTGTCACCTCGCCACGGGACCACGACTTTATTACTTCTGGTGAAGCTAGTTTTATCTTCAAGCCGCTAAAATCAACCATTTCTGCCATAATTACTCCTGAGGAACAACTTCTTTGGCTCCAGCCGCTTCGGCTAGCTCTTCAGCTTTTTTTTGAATTTCCTTTTCCTTTACTAATTTATCTTCGGTTTCTTGCTCCTCGGCTTTCTCCATCACCCCAACCGGAATTACTTCCAAACATAGGCTATTTAATTCTTTAACCAAAACTTTAAATGATTCAGGAACTAATGCCTGGGGGATTTCTGTCCCTTTAACAATTGCTTCAAAAGTTTTGGCTCGACCAACAACATCGTCTGATTTAATCGTTAACATCTCTTGAAGAGTATAAGCCGCCCGGTGTGCCTCTAAAGCCCAAACCTCCATTTCTCCTAATCGTTGCCCTCCCATCTGGGCTTTTCCTCCCAATGGTTGCTGGGTAACCAAAGAATATGGTCCGGTTGATCGGGCATGAGCTTTATCTTCAACCATATGAACTAATTTCATAATATAAGCAATACCAACCACGCTCGGTTTATGCTGGGCTTCGCCTGTCTGACCATTTCGAAGAATAACTTTTCCATCAACTGGCAAACCAGCCTTTTTTAATTCTTGAGTAATTTTCTCCTCATCAGTTTTTTCAAAAACAGGAACAGCAATTTTATAACCAAGCTTGGAGGCTGCCCAACCCAAATGAGTTTCAAAGAGTTGTCCCAAATTCATTCTCGCCAAAACTGAAAGAGGGGAAATAATAATGTCAACTGGGGTTCCATCAGGTAAAAAGGGCATATCTGCTTGAGGAACAATCTTGGAAATTACTCCCTTATTGCCATGTCGACCAGCAAGTTTGTCTCCAACCGTCACCTTTCTTAATTGGGCAATCCGAACGACTATCTTTTTTATCGTTCCTGGTTCAAGTTCATCACCTTTATCACGATCGAAAATTTGAACATCAATCACCGTTCCTCTTTCTCCATGAGGAACCCGCAGCGAAGTATCTCTAACCTCTCTGGCTTTTTCTCCAAAAATCGCCCTTAATAATTTCTCTTCAGCCGTTAATTCAGTCTCGCCTTTGGGGGCAATTTTGCCAACCAAAATATCATTTGGACCAACTTCACTGCCTACAACCACAATTCCGTCTTCGGCTAAATTAGCTAAATCCGTCTCGCTTACATTGGGGATGTCTCGAGTTAGTTCCTCGGGACCAAGTTTGGTCTCAACCACACCTGCTTCATATTCTTCAATATTAATTGAGGTCAAAACATCCTCCTTAACCAACCGATCGGAAATAATAATGGCATCTTCGTATTCGAGTCCTCCAAAAGAACAATAAGCAATTAGAAGATTTTTTCCTAAAGCCAACTCACCATCTTCGCAAGCAGGTCCGTCGGCTAAAAGATCGCCACGTTTAATCTTCTCTCCGACAGAAACAACCGGTCTTTGTGAATAACAAGTACTGTTGGGGTTAGTTCGCCTAAATTTAGTCAAATAATAAATTTCTTGGCGTCCCCTAACTTCAATATTTTCAGTGTCCGGCAAATTTGTCTTCTTGGTGAGTTTTAAAACAATTTTCTCACTATCAACATAAATAATTTTTCCATCCGAGCGGGCATAAATAACCCTTCCCATTGCTCTAGGAATAACTTCTTCTATCCCAGAGCCTACAATTGGGGCGTCGGGCTTAACCAAGGGAACTGCTTGACATTCCATATGGGTTCCCATTAAAGCCCGAGTGGGCATGTCGTGGGCCAAAAAGGGAATTAAAGAAGCAGAAACACCAACTATCTGTTGGGGAGTAAGATCAATAAATTCTACCTTTTCAACCGGTGTTTCTAAAAATTCATTTTTGAATCTTACTGGAACCCAAGAATCTAAAATATATTCATTTTTATCAATATTAACCCCGGCGTAAGTAATGAAGCGCTCTTGTTCATCGTCGGCTGTCAAATAAACAATTTCATTAGTCGCCTTCATCCGTGAGCCTACTTTTTTAACCTTACGGTAGGGAGTTTCTAAAAATCCGTATTCATTAACCCGGGCATATAAAGCTAAATAGGTCACCAAGCCAATGTTTGGTCCTTCAGGTGAACGAACTGGACAAACTCTTCCATATTGGGAGGCATTAATATCTCTGATGGAAAACGAAGCTCGCTCGCGAGTAATCCCGCCCGGTCCCATCACCGAAACTCGGCGGAGATTGTCGAGTTCGGATAAAGGATTTGTCTGGTCTAAAACTGTCGATAGTTGATTGCTTCGGAAGAACTCATTGACGGCAGCGATTAGAGGACGAGCATTAACTAGTTGAGCTGGGGTTACTTTTTCTTCGGTTGAAACCAAGCTCATTTTTTCTTTAATCGACCGCTCTAGGCGTAAAAGACCAACTCTA
>Ga0315280_10007909_pt1 | contig 14095 bp, 12 predicted proteins | sample YL17G06_40_MG_FD_203697 | JGI IMG/M metagenome (GOLD analysis project Ga0315280, IMG submission 203697) | Sediment microbial communities from Yellowstone Lake, YNP, Wyoming, USA - YL17G06_40 | ecosystem: Environmental > Aquatic > Freshwater > Lake > Sediment | place: USA: Wyoming | collected...
CTCCGGTTACTGCCGCTTCTTTTAAGCCTGTGGCAAGCTGGTCTTGGGATATTTTTTCCACGTAAATCTTGGGCCCCTTAAACTCCAGAGGATCCGCAGGCAACATATCTTTATCGTATTCCTGAAATGTATCTTTATCTAAAAGCGTATTTATCCTTTCATAAGCTCCTAAGACAAAATGGTAATTACATTTTGGACAAACTTTAAGATTCTCCTCGAGGGTTTTATTATATAAGGGCTCGGAACAACCTTCGCATTTTGTCCAGAGTCCGTCGGGAATATCTTTTTTCTTAAGCCTTACTATCGTATATTTGGGTTTGCCGAATAGTGCCATTATCAACTATCCTCGTGTTTATTTATTACCAGCCCTGATAAAACCTTTGGGTAAAAATACGTTGATTTAGCCGGCATATTCTGGCCGGTAAGAGCAACAGAAATTATCTGTTGGACCCTCACCGGATTTAAAAAGAAGGCAATATATGAATTGTCATTATCTACTTTTTCAATTAATTCATTAGTATTAGGGCTGAATATGAGAGTGTCTTTATCCTCTAAATCAATCCCTAAAATCTTTTTTAAAACTATATAGTTTAAAATAGAAACATCTAATGACCTAAACTCAAGCGGCTTATCATTAATCATTCTATCCAGGATTTTAATGTTCTTTAAACGCAGGAGCCGGTACTTCTTGTCGTGATACATTCCCAATACGTGCTCGCTGCGTCCTCCCTTTTCCATAAGAAAGAAAAAACGTATTTTGTCTTTAATCTCTTCTACATCAAAATAATCCTTCATGCTCAATACAAACTTGGGTATATCTGGTTTTGAGGCGAATTTAACCACACGATGAATGGGCAATATAGTAAGGCCGCTGGAATCTGCATTTGTAAAATAAGCTAAAATATAATTAAAACCTGCCTCCGGCGAAGGCGCGGTTAGTTTTTTCTTCATTTCATCTCTATAAACACAGGCTACTTCATAGCGATGATGACCGTCGGCAATGAAAATATTCTCGTCTTGCATCTTAGCCTTTATAGCGTCTAAAATATCAGGGGAATCCAATCTCCATAATTTATGAGCAACTTTCTCATCATTTACTAAATCCAGGAAAGGCTTTTTTTCCTGAATATATTTTTGGTAGGTACGTTGAATAACGCGTTTCTTATCAGGGAAGATGACAAATATAGGGCTTAAATTTGCTTTAACCGCTCTAAGAAGTTTTAATCTATCTTCTTTTGGTTCAAGATGCGTGTGTTCATGGGTATATATAGTTGAATCTTTGTCTTCTAAATATAAACGCGCTATAAAACCCAGGCGAGTCCTTTTTTCCCCTTTTAAATTATATTGCTGGCTATAAAAATATATAGCCGGGCTCTTATCCGAAACGAGGAGCTTATCTTTTTGCCAATCCCTAAAAAGTTGCGCTGCCCGGCGATACTTATCTTCGCCGGGAATATCTCGACCCAGAAGTATATGTATAAAGTTATAAGGATGGAGGCCGTGGTAGTATTGCTGTTGGATAGGCGAAATTATATCGTACGGCGGGCAGACAACAGAGGAAAGGTTTCTAATTTCTCCCTGGTTATAAATAACCGCTCTAAATGGTTCTATTTTTGCCATAGGCAAGTAACGATATCTTATTGGGGCTGGCAGGTCTTACAACCTTCTTGAATTTTAGGACAGGTTTTATTTGGCTTATTATCGGAAGGTGATTTCTTACGATAATCTGTGGCATAAAATCCTGTACCCTTAAAAATTATGCCTGAACCTGAACCTATAAGTCGCCTTACTTTGCGATTACATTTAGGACACTTATCTAACGTTGCTGCAGTGATCTTCTGAAATACTTCAAAATTATGTCCGCAGTGTGTGCATTCATATTCATATGTTGGCACTTTACCTCGCTCCCTTCGCTCGCTCGGAGTTATTAGTTAATAGTTATAAGTTCTTAGTTAAACCCATAACTCATAACCCATAACTCATAACTTTATTTGAATGCTTTTTTAATTTTATCCGTAAAACTCTCTTTATTCATCCCTTCGCCTGAAACCCTCGCAAATTCCTCTATGAGCTGACGTTGCTGCGACGTTAGATGCGTGGGGATTTCCACATTAACTCTCACTAATTCATCGCCGATACCCCTGCCATGTACATCCGGTATGCCTTTCTCTTTAAAGCGAAAGATTCTACCACTCTGTGTGCCAGCCGGTATTTTCATTTCAACCTTACCATTAAGCGTAGGCACCTCTACCTCACTACCCAATATCGCCTTGGTTAAGCTGATAGTTATCTCGGTTAATATATCATTATCGTGCCTCTGAAAAATATTATGCGGCATTACTTCAATAATCACGTATAAATCTCCGCGGCCTGCTGTACCGGACTCGCCTTCTCCCCGTATCCTTAAGTGAGAACCCGCATCGACCCCGGAAGGGACTTTTACTTTAATCTTACGGCTTACTTTTGTGCGGCCTTCACCGCGGCATTCAGGACAAGGAGCTTGTATGATAGAGCCTTCTCCTCTACAGCGCGAACAGGTCTGAGCGAGTTGAAAGTAACCGTTGGAAACTATTACGCGCCCCGAACCCCTACATTGAGTACAAGTAATTTTCTTAGACCCTGGTTTTGCGCCGCTGCCTGAACAATTCGAACATACTTCATAGCGCGGGACGGTAATTGTTTTTTCAACGCCAGCTGCTGCTTCTTCTAAGGTAATATCTATAGTAATTTCTAAATCCCGTCCCCTACGGGCTCGCGCAGCGCGAGGGCGTCCCCTGCCACCGAAAATATCAAAGCCCAAGTCACTGAATATCTCATCAAATAGGCCACCGCCAAAACCGAAGTCGCCTAAATCCTGGAATATATTGCCAAAATCTGCTCCCTTAAAGATATCTTCGTAAGCATATTTTTGGTCTATTCCGGCATGGCCGTATTGGTCATAGAGGGCGCGCTTCTGGGAATCAGAAAGTACTGCGTAAGCCTCAGAAATCTCTTTAAACTTTTCTTCCGCTTCTTTCTTCTGTTCATGAGGCACCCTATCGGGATGATAACGCAAAGCCATCTCCCGATACGCCTTTTTTATCTCATCGAGGCTAACATTCTTCTTAACGCCCAGTATTTCGTAATAATCACGTTTAGTAGCCATCATAATCTAATGTCAAATGTCAAAATTCAAAGCACAAAATAAATCCTCCGCCACAGGCGGATCCGCCTTCGGCGGAAAAATCAAAATATCAAATAACAAAACTTTTGTTTTGTCATTGGGATTTTGTCATTTGAATTTATTTTGAATTTTGTGCTTTGTCATTTGTCATTTTGATCTACTTTTTATCATCCTCTTCCTTATACTCTGCATCAATAATGTCTTCATCCTTCTTCTTTTCTTCTTTTGGTTCCTCAGGTTGCTCCTGGGCTTTTGCACCTTGAGCTTGCCCCTGCTGTTGCTGTTGTTTTGCTGCTGCCTGTTTATAAATCTCTTCAGCTAATTTGTGCGAGGCCTTAGTTAAATCCTCAGAAGCCCTCTTAATCCTGTCTACATTTTTGTCTTTTATGGCTCCTTTAAGGTCATTAAGCCTTGCCTCGATATCGGCGCGCTCAGCCTGGCTTACCTTATCGCCGAATTCCTTAATTGATTTTTCCGTAGCATAAACCAGGTTGTCTGCCTGATTAATGACTTCAATCTCTTCCTTTTTCTTTATATCTTCAGCGGCAAATTTCTCTGCATCCCTAATCATCTTATCGATTTCTTCCTTGGAGAGTTTCTTTGGTGCGGTAATGCGAATGGATTGTTCTTTGCCTGTGCCTAAATCTTTGGCTGAGACATGCACGATGCCATTACGATCAATATCAAACTTTACTTCAATCTGCGGCACGCCGCGCGGCGCAGGAGGAATACCTACGAGGTCAAACCTGCCCAACTCCACATTATCGTCTGCCATGGGACGCTCACCCTGTAATACGCGGATAGTCACTGCAGTCTGATTATCCGCTGCCGTCGAGAAAATCTGGCTCTTTTGTGTAGGAATAGAGGCATTCCTCTCAATTAATTTTGTATTCACTCCGCCCAAGGTTTCAATACCTAATGAAAGCGGCGTTACATCAAGCAATAAGATATCCTTTACGTCACCTTTAATAATTGCTGCCTGAATTGCAGCGCCCATTGCCACGCATTCCATGGGGTCAACGCCGCGTTCGATCTTCTTGCCAATATAATCTTCAACGAATTTTTGCACAATGGGCATACGCGTAGGGCCGCCAACCATGATAATACGGTCAATATCCTTAGGCGACAACTTTGCGTCGCTAAGCGCCTGTTCCATAGGGTGACGGCACCTGTCAATTATAGAACTAACCAAGTCTTCAAGTTTGGCTCTGGTTATTGTCATGGCAAGATGCTTTGGTCCGGTCGCATCAGCTGTAATGAAAGGAAGGTTTATATCAGTAGATACCGTGGAAGAGAGTTCAACCTTAGCCTTCTCAGCAGCTTCACGCAGCCTCTGCACAGCCATTTTGTCATTTAACAGGTCTATCCCGGTTTCGCGTTTAAACTGGCCGGCAATATGCTCAAGAAGGATCTTATCCATATCTGTTCCGCCAAGTTGCGTATCTCCAGATGTTGATTGTACATGAAATACACCCTGGGCCATCTCCATGATGGTTACATCCAAGGTCCCGCCGCCTAAGTCGAAAACCATAATCTTCTGCTCTTTCTGCGCCTTCTCCAGACCATAGGCAAGACATGCGGCTGTAGGCTCATTAATTATCCGTAAGACCTTTAACCCAGAAATCTCACCTGCATCCTTGGTGGCTGTCCTCTGGTTGTCATCGAAATAAGCAGGACAGGTGATTACCACCTCTTCTATTTTGTCGCCTAGATACAACTCTGCATCCTGTTTTATCTTTTGCAGGATAAAAGCAGAAATCTGCTGCGGCGTATATTCCTTGCCAAAAACTTTGAATTTAAAATCCGTGCCCATCTTACGCTTGGCTGCCTGGATTGTCCCTTCAGGGTTTATGGCTGCCTGGCGCCTCGCCGGTTCACCGACCAAACGCTGCCCGTCTTTGGTAAAGGCAACATAAGAAGGAAATGCTTTGCCCGAAGCTACGCCTGCGCCTTCGGCGGATGGAATTATTACGGGCCTGCCCGCCTCCATTACTGCTGCTGCAGAATTAGATGTCCCTAAATCAATACCGATAACTTTTGCCATGGTTAACCTCCTTGCACAGAAAGTGCATACCAACCAATCCTTTATGGTTGGGTACTAGCCCAGAAAGGGCGCACCGGCCAGTCCGATATGGCCGGGTGTTATTTTTTAGAAACTTTTACTTTCGCCGTCCTAATGACACGGTCATTTAATAAATAACCTTTTTGCAACTCCTCCAGGATTGTATGCTCCGGAACATCTTTATTCTCTGCCTGCATGAGCGCTTCATGATAATTCGGGTCGAATAATTTCCTTTGCGCCTCAATAGGCTTAACTCCGTACTCCTTCAGCATTTCATACAGATGAGCAAGTATCATTTCTACGCCTTTTAAAAATGCAGATAAATCCTGATGCTTGGATTGAGCCAAGTCCACAGTACGCTCTAAATCATCCAGTATATTTAATAATTCTAATATAATGCCTTCGTTGGCAAACTTCACAAAATCCTGCTTTTCCCTTTCTAAGCGCTTGCGCGTATTGTCAAAGTCTGCCTGAACCCTAAGCAGCCTGTCCCAATATTCATCAGCCTTGCCTGCCTCCTCTTTTAACTTCAAATATTCGGATTCTTTTAAGGAGACAACCTTCTCTTCTTTTTCTTTAGTCTCCGGTTGTTTTTTATTTTCTTCTTGATTCTGTTTCTGGTTCTGCATAGCCCTAAGCCTCAAATAATATTATTCATTACTTCAGTTAATGTATCCGATATATACACTAACGCAGGAATAGCATGCGTATATTCCATGCGCATCGGACCTAAGACTGCGAGCCGGCCAAAAGATTTATCTTTCAAGCGATAACTCGAAACCACTAAGGAACAGCCCTCCATCTCAAGGCAACCTAATTCCTCGCCGATATACACTTTTACTTTATCAGTAAAATCTTTATTGATAATATTGAATAAATATTGCTTATCTTCAATAACCTTAAATAAAAGGCGTATTTTCTGGTAATCTTGAAATTCCGGTTGGTTTAAAATAAGGCTTATCCCTTTATAAAAAAATTTACCATGCCACCCGGGAAATGAAGTTATTCCCGCATAATGCGTAATGGCGGATATAATTTCCGATGTTTTATCTAAGATATCCTCTAAGCGATTAATTTTTCTCTTATATTCCCTAGCAATACTTTCCTTCTCTTCTTCCAGAAGTTCCATTTGCGATAACAGGAAATCTACATAGTAGCGGTATCCTTTGTTTGTGGGAATCCTACCGCCAGACGTATAGGGATGCCTAAGATAATCAGCTTCTTCTAATTCAGCTAATATATTTCTTACGGTAGCGGAACTTAGATCAAAATCCTGGGCAATATCTTCTGAGGCCACGGGCGCTGCATCCTGAATATATTTATTTATGGTTGCGGCAAGAATCGCCCTTCTTCTGGATTCGTAATCAACCGTTTTTACCATGTTACCTCCGTTTACCGGCCGGCCTCACCGTTTCAGGCCGTGAGTACTAAACGGCGCTCCTTATTCGTCATTCGACTCGCTTTGCTCGCTCATGACGACCCTGAGCAAACGAAGTGCGCCGAAGGGTCGTCGCACCAGTCCCCTTTAGCGCTCTTACCTTAAGAATGCCAAGAAAATCGCCTCAAGCAGATAACCTTAAGGTACGATTTTCTGATTGGTTTCAAGAAAGTGCTTTAGCCCCTTCCTTAATAAGGTATAGGAAGAGCTATCCTTTAGGATTATACTTTCCTACACCATAAAAAATAATTCTAACATAATTTCCTACTTAGTCAAGCGCTTATCTAAAAACTATTGTAAAATTCATAAACATAGTTAACACTTTTTGCGGGTCCTGTCCCTTGGCACCAGGTGCTATTTTTGTTCTTATCTCTCCTGACGATTCATTAGCACTCCTATTACAAGACTGCTAATAAAACCGCAAAAAAAATTATTCCGTGACTTCCATTTCCAGGATTATTTTTATTCCCCTTATATTCACATGCTTTTCTTCCATTAAATAATGCACATACTCTAACTTTTTTATATCTTTTAATGAATAAAGCCGGCTCTTTTTGCCTATCCTTTTAGGGTTAACTACACCTGCTTTGTCTAGTTGGCGCAAAGTCCATACAGGCAAATCTACTAATTTGCTGACCACACTGATGACATAAACTGGTTCATCCGGACTAATGTAAATATCAAATAGCGCCATCTTGAACTCCTTTTCTATTATACCTTATTTCGATAAAAAATATAGCATAAAATGATAAATTTGTCAAGCAAATTTAACAGAATTTGTTAGATATTCTAATTGATTACCTGGATAGCGTTGTCATGTAAGAGTTTTTGAGAAAGGACTCTTGGTAAGCTTAGCCTGACTTTTATGCCTTTCTGAAGGTATTTTATCTCTTCCACCTTACCTTCGCGATAGCATAAATCTACTAAGTCCATACGGGAATGAGGAATCAAAAGCTCAAGGCGTATCATCCTGCTGGCGAAATTCTCCTGGATTCTTTCTTGTAAAGAATCCAGGTTCTGCCTGAATTTTGCAGAAATAGTTACAGAATTAGGAAAATCTGCTTTTAATTTCTCCAGCCACGTCTTATCCTCTAATAAATCGATTTTATTCAAAGCGGTGACCATGAGTTTTTTATCGGCTTGCAATTCTTTCAAGACGCTGAGCACAGCTTGATTATGTTCATATACACGTGGGTGACTTATATCCAAGACGTGGATTAACAAATCTGCTTCTACAACTTCTTCAAGAGTGGCTTTAAATGCTTCGATAAGGTGGTGAGGAAGATTATGCAAAAATCCTACTGTATCCGAGATAACAATATGTTCTTCGTTTGTTAAGACAAAACTTTTATGTAAGGGGTCTAAGGTAGTAAATAAGCTATCAGATACAATTTGGCCTGCATCGGTAAGGGCGTTTAAGAGTGTGGATTTACCCGCATTAGTATAACCTACTAAAGCCACAGCAGGTATGGCGTTCTCCTTCCTTTTCTTTCTCATCGTCATACGATGTGCCTTTAGGTGCTTTAAATCATCTTTTAATTTATCAATCCGTTTACTTATGCGCCTGCGGTCGACTTCCAGCTTCTGTTCGCCCGGTCCCCTTGTCCCGATGCCGCCTCCTAAACGCGAAAGCATTATCCCTTTCCCAACGAGCCTGGGCATAAGATACTGTAATTGTGCCAGTTCTACCTGCGTTTTTCCTTCAGGGCTCCTGGCGTGCCGGGCGAATATATCTAAAATCAATTGCGTGCGGTCAATAGTTTTTTTACCTATCACCTCTTCTAAGTTTCGCTGCTGCGTCCCTGAAAAATCATGGCTAAAAATAACTGTATCCGCACCTTCCTCTTGCGATATCAAAGCTAACTCTTGCGTCTTGCCCCTGCCAATAAAAAAATTGGGAGTAGGCTTATCGCAAACACAAGTAATATTATCCACAACTTCTGCTTGACTGGTATGAGTCAACTCCTCTAATTCCTCAGCCACATCTTCAAGCCGCCAGTTGTCTATCTCTGATTTTAATTTGATTGTTACAAGTAAAGCTCTCTCCATAAATATCCTTTATATAGTTTAATAGGACCAGGTCCTGCGCTAATCAAGGACCGTTTCTTTTGCCAAAGCAAGAAGTGTCCCCTACAAGGGACACTTCTCCGATTGGGTCAAGAAACGGTCCTTAAATTTTTGAGTTTCCTGAGTATTTTATTCGCAACTGCTGCTGGTTTTTCTTTCTCGCCCACCTCAATCCAATTTATGCGCTTATCTTTTCTAAACCAGGTCAGTTGGCGTTTGGCATATAGGCGCGTGTTACGTTTAATCAACCTTTTCGCCTCTTCTAAATCGCATAAACCATCAAGATAACCCTTCGCTTCTTTTATACCTATTGCGTAAGCAGCGGTTTTGCTTAATTTCAATTTTAGAAGCTGCTTAACTTCAACAACCAAACCCTTGCTAAACATTTTCTCAACCCGCTCATCGATTCTTTTACAAAGTCTTTCCCGCGGCATATTCAGGCCAAAAACTTTTATATCGTATTCTTGCCCCAATCCCTTCCTCTGTTTTTGAAGCTTAGAAATCGTCTGACCCGTGGCTTCAAAAACCTCTAAAGCCCGTATAATCCGCTTAGTATCGTGCGGATGAATTTTTGCGGCTGCCTCATAGTCTATATTCCGGAGTCTCTTATATAAATATTCACTGCCTCTCTCTTCTGCTTGCTTATAAAGGCGGTTACGGATAGCCTTACCAGGTGAAATGCTTTTAAATATCCCATCAATCAGTATTGACATATAAAGCCCCGTGCCGCCTGCAATAAGCGGCGTCTTGCCGCGCCTTAAGATTTCTTTAATCTTCCGGACTGCATCTTTATTATATCTTGTAACATTATATTCTTTATCTGCCGAAATTGTACTAATTAAATGATGAGGCACTATTTTTCTTAAAGCGATAGGCGGTTTTGAAGTGATTATATCCATGCCTTTATAGACCTGCATAGAATCGCAAGAGATAATCTCAGCGTTAATCCTTTTGGCCAGACAAACCGCTGTTTCAGATTTACCCACTGCCGTTGGACCAACGAGAAATATTATTCTGGGTTTCATAAGAATTAAGGAATTATCTTTGTAGGATAACCTTCGGATGATAATTTATTCTCTAATTGGGTTGCTTCCGGCCGCAATTTCAACCTGCCGGCCCTTACTCGATAAGTCTTTGTGCTGTTCGTATCCACTTCTTGCAGGTATGCATCGTATCCTTTACTGATTAATTTATCGCATAGATTCCTGGCATTAGTAAAGTTGGCAAAAGAACCCACCTGCACCGTATAGTAGATATCGGTAAGAGCGTACAAATCTTTATTCAATTTTATTTCGAGGCTGGAAGGAAATTCGGTTCTTAGTTTATCTAAATATTCTTTTGCTGCTTGAGTGTCTCCAATTTTGAATCCGGTTTGACTAAGCCGGTAATAAAGTGAGGCCTTCAACTCTGTGCGGGGGTTACTGTTTATTAATTCGCCGTAATACCCTTGCGCTAAATCAAAATCTCCTTTTAAAAAATAAGTATCTCCCAAACTTAACTTAGCTTCGTCTTTAAAAAGGCTGTCTTTAAATTCTTTTAGTATTATTTCGAATATATCCGAGGCGCGCAGATAATTTCCATCTTTTAAGTAACTCAAACCCAGAATGTAATATAATTCATCTAGATTAGGCGAGTGGGCACTATATTTCGTTAAAACCTTCTCTCCCTCTGATATGGTGGATTTATAATCACCGTTTAAAAAATAAATTTTTATCTTATCTATATTCAAGCAGTAACCATTACTTGTCAACATTACCAATACAATAGACAAAATTATTTTTTTAAACATTTCTTTTTATTTGAAATATCCTTCTGCGCATCTAGAATGCTTTTGTGCCTTTTCTCTTTTTCTTTTCTTTCCACATCGTCAGCCAGCTTTTCTGCTTCTGTATGAGGCCGGGGAGAATATTTAAAAATATACGCGGCGTCAAATTCTATATCTTTTACTAAGTTGTGGGTCTTTAGAAAATCCGTCTCTGTCTCTGTAGGAAACCCTACGATTATATCTGTAGTCAAAGTTGCATCTTTTAAGATTTTACGATAATTATCTACCAAATCCAAATAGAATTTTCTTGTATAGCCGCGGTTCATCAGTTTTAAGATTCTGTCTGAGCCAGATTGAATAGGCAAGTGCAAATATTTTTTTAACTTTTCTAAATTAACCATTGTTTTGAATAAATCAATGGTGGTATCTTTGGGATGCGAAGTAATAAAACTGAATTCTTTCAGGCCTTTGACGAGATTAACGGACTCAATGAGCTTTACGAAAGTAACATCGTTATATTGATACGCATTTACATTTTGCCCTAATAGCGTAATTTTAGTTATGCCTTTATCAACTGCCTCTTCAATCTCTTTTAATACCTCTTTATAATTACGGTTGCGAAACTCACCCCTGACATAAGGCACCACGCAATAAGAACAATAATTAGAGCATCCTTCAGAAATAACTACATAGGCATGCTGTTTATCTTGGTAAAAACCAGTATGATAAATCTCTTCGGGGCGAATACTGCCATCTGTCTCCCAGATTTTAACTTGAAAAAGCGGGTCGATAGCCGATAGCCTATGGTCTATGGTCAATCTTTTTAAAATTGATGGGATCTTATAAATATCACTTGGCCCAACCACAAAATTTACATTAGGAGCTTTTTCGAAAATCTTTTCTTTATAATTTTTGGCCATACAACCGACTATGCCGATTACAGAAGGGACAGTCCCCTTCGGGGACAGTCCCTTCTTCAATCTTCCCAATTCAGACCATATCTTATCTTCGGCATGCTGACGGACAGAGCAAGTATTGAAAATTATGGTGCTGGCTCTCCGGGGATCCTGAGTTATTTGATAACCTTCTTTTTGAAGTAATCCGCAGATAATCTCCGAATCACGAACGTTCATTTGACAGCCGAAAGTCCTGATATACAGGACTGGCTTGCGCTTACCGCAACTTCTTGAATCGCCTGGAGTTGCCATAAATTCTGTCCTTCCTCCTTCTCTAAAAGTGTCTTAAAGGGTTCGTAGAGTTCATAATCTACGATCCTGCCCTCCTCAACTTTTATCCATCTAAAAACAACCCTTAAAAGGTCCTTCTTTTGCTTTACTGTAAGGTCTTTTCTTGTTTCATCGAAGTTGTCAAATACCCTCTGGAGGAACATAAGATAATCCTTTGATTGTTCCCTTTCTACAAGCCGGCTTTCCAGATTGCCAATTGCCTTCTTTAACATCTGCTCTTCTTCTCTCAAAAGAGAACTTTTACTTTTGTAAATCTCTATACCAATGTCGCCTTCCAGGTAATTATCGTTAAGCTTGTTTTGCTTGACGAGGTTCTCCTTCAATTTTGCCTTTAGGCCATTCAGCTCCTGTCTGTACGCCTCATCTGGCTCTACCTGCGCTTTTATTACGCCTTGAATGCGCTTGTTAACCACATCTTTAATGGTAGCTATTCGCTCAATGATACTAAATACCTGTGCCTCGATTATCTCTGCTCTAACCGCAGGATTTTCACATTTGATATAATGCTCCTCTCTGGCAGAACAGCGATACCAAGGTTTCCTTTTATGCTGGCGGTGATTGGTAATATACGATGAACCACGATATTTATGGCCGCATTTAGCGCAAAGAAGTATGCCGGTAAGCATATAAACACTCGTATTTAGCCTCTTATTGGTGCACTTCCTGTTTTGAGCGCGTATCTGCTGGACCTTGTCAAAATCTTCCTGAGTAATGATTGGTTCCTGCCTTCCTTGTGAGATAACTATCTTGGAATCGGGATTCTTGACGTAACGATACCCCTTTTCGGTCTTCTGTTTCTTATCATAATGGTGTCTATTCCAGACAAGCTTACCCAGATAAACCTGATTCTTAAGGATATCTCCGACAAGTTTAGTATGAAATTTACCACCAGAGCGGGTTTTATATCCTTTATTATAAAGATAGCCGGCAACCTGAGTTGTGCTATGATTAGCCAGATACATTGAATAAATAAGTCTGACTATTTCAGCCTCTTCGGGCACTACCTCTAAAAGTTTCTTTTCCTTATTATAACGATAACCATAAGGGGCATATCTTGCTCCCTGCCAATTGCCCCGCTCTACGCCTTTTAACATCCCTGGGAAAACTCTTTCTTTTATGCGGTTTCTCTCAAACTCAGCAAAACTGCCTAATTGCTGCATCATCAATTTACCCGCAGAGGTCATTGTATCAAAGGGTTCAGTAGCAGATTTAAACCCAATGCCCATATCCTCCAAATCATCGATGAGGTTAAGCATGTCTTTTAACTTCCGGCTAAAGCGATCTATTTTATAGACAAGAACCGAATCAAACTTTTTCCTTTTGGCATCAGCCAATAGCTGCTTTAAAGCAGGCCTGTCTAAGGTGTACCCTGTAATATCATCAGCATAGATTTTCCCCTCCTGGGGATAATAAATCTCCCAACCCTGCCTCTTGGCAAAATCCTCTAAGTATTCCCTCTGCACCTCAAGAGAATACCCCTCTTTTGCCTGTTCATCGGTACTGACTCGTGTGTAAAGGGCTACTTTCATTGATGCTTAAAACATTATTATTTATTTAAAATTAGTCTCCAAAAATTCTTTTGGCGTATTAAATGCTGTCAAAAAGAGTGGCGTCCCTGCAAAAGATAAAGGTGAAACTGGACCAATAGTCATAAAGGTGTATTGCCTCGATGATATATCAAAAGCACTGTGAGGATCGCGAAATGTTTGATAAAGCTTAAGAGCATTTTGATCCCCTCCGATAAGTTCTTTTAGGGACATAAATTCTGTCCCTAAGCCCAGCCCGAATCCAAAGAAAAATATCCTCAATTGTCCAATAATCTCTTTGTGTAAACTTGATAACGTCTGACTAATAAACATCCATCCTAGACCGTATTTTCTTGTAGTTCTAACCGCATCTAAAAGTGAAAGCCTAACACTTTCTTGCTTTTCATTTTCAATTTGCTCTCTTGGTGCTAATCTATGTGCTTCGTCTAATATAACGAGAGTGTTTAGAAACCTATTCTCTAAATAAGCCTTTTCGGCCGAATATGTCAATCCGTCTAACAATCTTTTTATAACCAGCGCTTGAATTGTATCATTCCAAAATAATCCAGTGGCCATCTCTTTTGATAAGTCTATTACTACAACGGGGCGTTGAGGATTGCTAAGATCGAATGTCTGTTGTATAAGACCATCAACACTAATAGCGCCACTCCTGTTCCTTTTAAATAATTCAGTTATAGGACCCCAATAATTAGTAAAGAATTCATTCTGATCTGCTTGTTGATAGACCGAATTGAATCTATCGCGAGATTGTGGAGTTCTATAAAACTGCATCTGGACATTTGAATCCCCAAGAATCTGCCAAGCAG
>Ga0315280_10007910_pt1 | contig 14093 bp, 7 predicted proteins | sample YL17G06_40_MG_FD_203697 | JGI IMG/M metagenome (GOLD analysis project Ga0315280, IMG submission 203697) | Sediment microbial communities from Yellowstone Lake, YNP, Wyoming, USA - YL17G06_40 | ecosystem: Environmental > Aquatic > Freshwater > Lake > Sediment | place: USA: Wyoming | collected...
GCACGAGACGGCGCTCGACGGGCGGAGCGACGCGGCTGATCTGTTGCGGATTCCCGTCCGGAACATCGAACAGGAGGATGCCCGCGTAGATTCCGGCTTCGCTCCGGCCGGCGGCCGCCGAGTAACCGCCGCTTACCACCGAACCGGGCACATCGAACGCCTGCATCCGCCATCCGCTGATCAAGGTGGCGGCTCCAACGCCGCCGATGAGCTGCTGCAGAATGCTGCGGCGATTCAGTCCGCGATTTGACATAAAGGATCTTGCCGGGGCCCATGACGATTGTGCTGCACATCGTGTGACCCGAGCGGCTCCTGTCTACTTCCCCGACTTGTCTGCGGCCCCTCGGCGGCGTCGGCCTCCGTGGCGCAGCCTCGGGACACCTGCCCACGCTCAGAACCGGATGCGCCCTTGTATCTGAATAAACCGCTTGGTTGCGCTGGTTTGCGCAGTCACCCAGCCAAAATTCGTAGACGTGGGACTTACGTTGGGTCCGGCGAACTGAGTGCGGTTCTGCACGTTCAAATCATCCACCCGAAGCTGCAGCGTCATGCCTTCCTTGATCCGGAACTCGCGCTGCAGGTTGATATTCCATTGGTTCGTCATATCAGCGCGCACGCCGTCCACCCTGGTGGGGAAGACGCGCAACTGGTAGGAGGCAGGCGCCTTCGACGAAGCGCGCTCGAAATTGTCGGTGTTGAACCACTCGTCGAGCGTGTGCGGCCCCTTCCTGATGTCGCTCAGCTTTCCGTAATAGAAGAGGTTGCCCCAGTCCAGCAGCGGTCCCGGCTCCCACTCGTAGGTGGCGGCGATCTGGAAGCCGCCGATCAGGTAGCTCAAAATGCCGCTCTTGGCGAACGCGCGGCCTTTGCCGAAGGGGAACTGGTAAATGCCGGAGCCGACCAATCGATGTGGGCGGGCGTCGTTCGACTCGCGCCAACTCGGTTCGCTGTCGAATTCGTTGTAAAAGAAATCGGCCGCACGGGCGTGCATGCGTGTGTACCCAAGGTTCAGGCTGAACCCCTTGGCAAACCGCCGCTGCACGGTCACCTGAAGCGAATCGGTCCTGGATTTGCCGAGAGAAGCGTTGCTTTGCGTCAGGCCGTTCATCTGCGGGAACGGCCGCAGCAGCACGTTCTTCTGAATGTTGGCGCCGGTGAAAAACCCCACGGTCGCCAGGTTCCCGTACTGCAGCGGATCGCTGGCCTGCAATGAGGCAAAATTCGTTATACGGAAAGGATTGGTGACGTTTTGGGTCATGCTGGTCATTGCGGAGGTGTCACGCACGTTCCCCGCCACCCAGTACTGCGCCGGCAATGCAGAGAGGGTTTTCGACAGCGGAATCCGGCCGGCGCGCTCGCCCACATAAGCAACTTCGACGGTGGTGTTGCCGTCGAGTTGACGCTGGATTCCAAACCGCCAGCGTTGCAGGCGCGCATGCTTGTAATCGAAATCGGTAAAGCTCCAGCCGCGGCCCGCTTTGGCCATCAGACCGAGCGTGTTCCCCACTTGCGGATCGAAGCGCGTCCCGTCGCTGCGCAGGGGGAAAGGATCCGTCAGCGGGGAAATCCCGGCGCGCGGATTGCCGGCCAGCCAGGTCATCCCATAGTCGGTGGTTAGCGTCGTGGAAGTAGTGCGGCTGTAACCGGTCTGGTCGGGCGCCCAATTCAGCACATTCAGCGTGTCGTAGAACAAACCATACCCGGCGCGCAAGACCGTCTTGGAGTCGAGCTGGTAAGCGCCTGCAATGCGGGGCAGCCACATCAGCTCGCTTTGCCAGAGCCGGCGCGACGCATTGCCGGCGCCGGCATAAAGAGATCCGCCCTTGACCAGGAACTTTGAGGGATCCAGTTCGGGTACGGGGTTGCGCGCGTACGCTGCCTGGACGGGGTCGCTGATGGGCAGGACGGCACTGGGGTCAAAATAGCTGATCGCGCGGTTGTAACGCTCGGTCGGTCCCGTCTCGTATTCCAGGCGCAGCCCGAGGTTGACCGACAGCTTGCGGGTCAGCCGCCAGTTGTCCTGACCATACCAGGCGTAATAAGGATTCAGCAGCGCATAGTCGTCGGTGGTCGCCACGCTCATGCTGTCCGGAAGACCCCATCATGAAGGCGGCCCAACTGAGGGCAAGGCTGCCGGCCGGCGTGAACGAATCGTCGTTCTTGCGAGTGTAGGTGTTGCCAAAGCTGAAAGTGCCCGAGGTGTTGCCGCCACCGCCGCCGGTCCGGTACTGATTGCGCACGTCGATCCCGGCCCGCAGCGTGTGGCTCCCCCGCACGTGAGTCAGGTCACCCTTGCCCGACGTAGTGCGGTAACGCGTCATGGTGGGATAGGTCCTGCTGATCGCGTTGTAGCCGGAAAAATTCATCGTCGGCATGATGTGCTGATCGCCGGCCTTCTCATCAAGGTAGGTTGGAAGCCCGACATCCGACGGTTTGAAACTCACGGCGACCTTTGGCACGTTCCCCTCGCGGTATTCATTACTGGCCAACGCCACATCCAGCACCGTGTTGGAACCGAGCGTGTAGACCCAATCGACCGTGCCGCCGAGGTTCCTGCGGGTATTATCATTCGACTGCAGGCCTTTCATCGTTTTGTATGTCCAGTCGTTGGCATAGTTCCCCCAGTTGTTGTAAGTCCAGCGGCCAAAAAAACGGTGCTTGTCGGATTGATGGAAATCGATACGGCTGCCGTAGGCCACGGAGTCGCGGATCAACGGCGCGCCCGACAGGTAGTTGTTCAGCGGCTCCTTGCGGGGGTCGGTGTCGTTGTTCGGCGTGGGCAGCACCTTGGCGTAGAAGTCGTAAACGGGGTTGACGATCCGCGTCTTCGGCAAGATGTTGCCCGGAAAGGGGTCGCGAATGTAATGCCCAGGCCGGGCCGGATCCGCGCGCACCGATAGCGGGTCGTAAATCTGGTAGCGCACCGGATCGACCAGCAGGAAGCGCGAAAAATCGCCGGTTCTGTCGTCCAGGGTCGGGAGCGTGGTGTTGATCCGGCTGGGCAGGTCCGCGACTTGGTCCTTGTTGCCCTGATAGCTGGCGAAGAAGAACAGGCGATCGCGGCCATTGTACAGCTTTGGAATGCGCACCGGGCCGCCGAAGGTCAGCACGTAGTTGTTCGACCGGCCCGGGTCCTGCTTGTCCTGGGACCGCAACTGGTTGGCCAGCGCGGTATCCCCCTTGGCCTCGGCGGCCGCGATGTTCTGGTAATAGAGCTGCCGGGTATAGAAGTTCGTGCCCTGCCAGCGTTGATGCCAATGCTGTTCGCTTAGAGTGCCATGGTAGCGGTTGGTGCCCGCCTTCGTCATCATCGTGATATTGGCCAGCGTTCCGTGGCCGGCCGAGGCGTCGAAGTTCGACGTCTCCACCCTCATCTCCTGGACGGTATCGGAGTGCGGCAGGTACGCGGTCTGCCGGCTCGCGCCGTTGCTCGGCACCCCGTCGATCGACCATTCATTGCCGCCCACGCCTGCCCCGGTGCTGTAATCGGAGGCGCCGGAGATCGAGTGCGGACCGAGGTAATCGTTCACGCCGCGGGTGAACAGGCCCGGCGTCATCTTCACCAGCACCATGGTGTTGCCAACGATAACGGGCAGGTCGGCGATGCTGCGGTTGTCCAGCACTCGGCCCGATGAGACGGTGCTGGTTTCCAGCACGGGCGCCAGGGCCGTCACCGAGATGGTCTCGGCCACGCCGCCCACCTCCAGCGCCAAATCGATATCCAGCGTCCCGCTCAGCGGCAGCACCAGTCCGCTCCGGACGGTTTTCTTGAAGCCGGCGAACTCGGCGCTGACCCGATAGTTTCCGGGCAGCAAGAGCCGCGCCTCGTAGTACCCGGTCTGATTGGTAGTGAGCCGCGTGGCGGTATTGGTATCGGTATTCTCCACCAGCACCGTGGCGCCGGCCAGCACGGCTTGGGAGGCATCCAGCACCCGTCCATGAATCATGCCGCGGGTTTCCTGCGCGGCGTTGTAGCCGGCCGGCAGCAGTACCGTGAGAACCACCAGCAATCCGATTGTCAACGGGTTCCACAGGCGCCCCTTGACCGTCTCCAACCCCTGCTGCGTGGCCTCGGTATCAAAGATCAGCTTTTCGTTACGATTACGGTGATACCACACAACCGCATTGCGCCCCGGCTCAATGGTGTCCTTGTAGCTGAACACTTGCCCGGGGTAAGCATCCCAGCCGAAACAGCCGAAGCGCGAGCCGTTGTCCGGCAGTTCACGGTCGGCGGTGCGCCATGACTCGTACTGGGCAAATGCCGAGACGGGGCGCTTGCTTTCGATGTCGATATGCACAACCGGCCTATGCACCTCTATCCAGACGTTGACCACCGCGTCCGAACCTTTGATCTCAACGTAGCCGGAGCGGAGTTTTAGTTCCTGGCGGAACAGCTGGCCGGAGGCAAACGGATTGGGCTCCAGCCGAACGCGCACACGCCCCTGCTTCAGGAACGCGTTGTTCTCATCGAACGTTCCGCTGCGCTGCACGTACAGAAAAATGTCGCCGTGTTCGACCCAGACGTTTGCACCTGTGTCGCCTCCGCCAACCGGCATCGACTCGACCGCGTTGGTGCTTTGCGTGGTCCAGACGGGGTTGTAGCTGTCCAATGATGGGAAAGCAGTCAGAGCAACCAGCAACATCAGGAAAGGCATTGTTTACACTCTCTCGATCCGGTAGCTCTCACCGCTGGAGGATGAAAATTCCAGCATGCGTCCTGCCGCATCTTTCATAGCGACTTCGCGTCCGCTGCGCATGGCGCTCACCCGAGTGGCGGACTTTCCCCAGGGGTTCACCCGTCTGCATACGCCCCTTTTTCGCTGTCGAGCTGCACGGGAGACGTCACCGCTTTGCCGTCCCAAGCAGCGCCGACGAGGAATGCCCGCTGCGCGCGCAAGCGATGGAAGCGCGCCGGCTCCAGGTTCGTCGTATTGGGGAACAGCCGGATTACGCCAGCGTAACTCTGGAGCATACACTCGTTCAGGACCGCGTCAAGTTGCACGCCCGTATGGACGCGCCACTTGGCGCACGCCGCCTAACCCGTGTGGCACTCGTTCCCCGCTCTGAGTCGGGCTCGTGTCGAGTTCTGCGTCGTTCTCCTTGGTCTGCGCCCTTCCCTCCACTGCCTCCGCCGAAGCTTGCGCCTCTTTGTTCGGCAGCTTCATTGTTACTATGGCGCAGTCCGACTCCTCCCTGGCGTACATGTCCGGCTTGTGCTTATTGGCCTTCCCGGACCGGTCCGCCGTTGCGGACACCAAGGAGGTCTCCCGGTTCTCGTGCATGTTGTTTCTCGACGTGCTGGGGTCTTTGACTACGCCGGGCCTGACGTCAGCTTGCGATTAACGCTGGTCGCTAGTGTTGCCTTCCCGCGACAGCCACAGGGTCGGCGCCCGGTTCTCGGTTTTCGAAGCTCAATAGCCCAGCCCACCGATGCCTCTGTCTACGCTTCACCTGCTACCTCGCGGCAGCCGATGCAAAACTCGAGGTCAGGATGGAGTCGCTTCTCCTTTCCCGTAGGGCGCTTTCATCCCTTACAACATGCCGGTTTATCCCGGCGCACGGCTCTCCCCCAGGCTGTCCCTTTTCGTCAGCAAACCCTCAGCTTCTCCTCCGCTTCGCCCGCCGGCAGACTGTGCCGCTTCTACCGCCCGCCCTTGTTCAAATCAATGGCCTCCAGCAGCACCGCCAACTCTCAGGCCGCAATCTCCTTGCGGCCTGTCTCGACGAACGGAAACCGGTAGGTCCCCGCCTCCAGCCGCTTGTACCAGCTGCCCACCCGTCCCGGTCCCCGTACAGAATCTTCAGCCGGTCGCTCTGCCGGTTGCAAAACACCAGCAGGTGACCGACGAAGGGGTTGCATCGGATGATGTGCTCGGCCATCCGCTGTGACGCAGCTTCTCCTCTTTCGTGATCGTCTCCTTGCTTCCGGATTCAGCGGCACTACCCTGCCGTCGGGACAGCGGGCATACAGCCGGCTACCAACCCAGCCGTAACGTCAAGCGTCCACGCAGACCGCCTGAAGGGCGTCTTTAGTGCCCTCGCCTGACATCAAAATTGCAGCCGCAGCGCCAACTGAATGACGCGCGGGTCGTTGCTTTGCTGCGGTGTGACTTTGCCGAAGGAGACGCCCCCCAACGTCGTGTTGGGCTGGCCGAACATGGGCGTGTTTCCAAGATTGAAAGCCTCTGCGCGGAACTGCACCTTCACCCGTTCCCGGATAGGGAAATCCTTGAACAGAGAAAAGTCCATGTTCGGTGGCATCTGTGTACGTACGCCGGGCAGGTTGCTGCTCAGGGTGCGAAGCGTGTAGGAAGGCTGCTGAATCCAGGCGATCGGTTCACTGGCGCTCGCGCAGTTCTGCCGCACGCCGGTGGTCGTCAGCGTACACGTATTGAACCAATGATCCCAGGTTGGCTTATCCAGTTTCGGGTTCACACCGGAAGAAAAGGCGCCGCTGGGCGCGCTGACCAGCGAGCCGGTGAATGCCCGGAAGAGGAAGTTCATCTGCCAACCACCCGCTGTCTGGCGCAAAATCCCGCGGCTCTTCAAGAAAAACGGAAGGGCATAGCCGCCGCTCAGGGTAAAGACGTGATTGGGATTCGGGCTCTGGTCCCAGGCCAGCTTATCGATCGGATCCTGGTCGTTCAGGTAGCTGTTGTTGCTCATCGTCTTCGACCAGGTATAGCTGCTTCGCAGGTGCAGGCCGCCGCTGAGGCGCTTCTCCACAGACACCTGCAGTGAGTTGTAGACGACCTTGCTGTTGGGGTACTGCTGCTGGCTGATGTTGTTGAACTGGGGGAACGGTCGCAACAATTGTTGCCTGGGTATCGTCGCATTGTTGTACGAACTGCCGGGCAGCTTTCCGGCCATCGGGTTCGGGACCTGCGTTACGAGGGCGTTTCCGAGTTTCAGGTCTTCGGCCGAGATAGCATTGATGTTCTTGCTTGTCGGCATATCCAAGGAACGGTTGGCGATATAAGAGACATCGATCAGTGTTCTCCAAGGCAACTGCCGCTGAATGCCGAGCGAAAATTGCCAACTCTTGGGAATCTCGCGCCCCTGATATATGTAGCTGATGCTCTGTCCCATCGAGGTGGCCAGCCCATCCCTGCTACCAGCGGGTTGAAGAATGCCACCGGGGTATGGATTGCTGATGTTGGTCGCTGGTGTCAGACCTCCGTCGGTGGAGGAAACCAGTGCCGTGGTAGTACTGAAGCCGATGCTGCCCGCCGGGTCGAACGTCGGCATATAGGAAAGACCGATGCCGCCGCGAATTACGGTCAAGGACTGAAGCCGGTAAGCAAAACCGGCGCGCGGCTGGAAATTGTCGAGGTCCCGCTGGAAGGGCAACCGCTGGTCCTTGTCGCTGAACAGAAGGCCGCCGCGAAGATCGAGGCCCGGAACCTGCAAGGGGCTTTTCGCCGTCTTATCGAAGCCGCGGTTTAGACGATCGAAGCGTTCGCTGATCGGCGACTCATAATCCCAGCGGAAACCAAGGTTAAGACTCAAGCGGGAATTCACGCGCCAGTCGTCCTGAATAAAACCAGCCCAATACAACCCCTGGTAGGCGGACGCGATGTTGTAAGCGACGCTCCCGCTTGCTGGAAAACCAAGCAACAAAGAAGCAACGGCGTGACCGGACGCCGCGTCGCCGCGTTGCGCATCGCGTTGCGTATAGCCCTTGTTGAAGGCAAAGGTGCCGAAATTTGAGACCGGGGTCGCGAAATTCGAACGCATCGCACGATATTCGAAGCCCGTTTTCAACGAGTGTCTGCTGGCCGTCTTGTTTACCGTGGTGTTGAGCATGTGAGTATCAACGTTGGTGTACTGGCTGGACGACTCGTAAAGTTGCGAGTAGTCGGTGAGGGTGACTCCGGGAAACGTGAAACGCGGCAATTGTGCCAGCAGCGAAGCCGGGAAACCGAGCTGCGTCAGATCGAACAAGTCACCGGGGCGCTGAATGGCGAAGGTGTGCCGAATGTACCCATAGCGGACGTCGACGACAACAGTTGGCCGCGTGACGCCGGTCCAGTCGAGCATTCCGCCCTGGTTATTGCGCCAATGATGGTAGCCGTTGCTTGCCTCGGGATACGGGTAACCATAGCCTTGCCGCTGTTGATTGCGGATGCTCTTGACCCATCGCCCAAACAGCTTGTTGCCTGGAGTCAATTGCTGGTCCATGCGCAGGACGTATTGGTTATAGGTATCCGCGTCGCTGTTCGGAGTGCTCACGTAGTTGTTCTGTCCCGTCAAGCCGCCCGCCTGGTTGGGCTTCGGGAAATAGGTCATTAGCTTCGCCGCCACCGGATCGACGCGGTTAGACGGGACTCGATTGCCTGCGAACGGATCGCGCAGGTAAGAACTTCCCACCAGCCGCGTAGTAAGCGGGTCGTAGACGGTGATGGGCTGGCCATTGGCCTGGAGCGTTCGTGTGAAATCGCCCTGGCGCTCCAGTTCGGAAGGCATGGTTCCCACAAAAGGATTGGGGTTGGAGTTCCGGATCGCCTCGAAGGAAAACATGAAGAAGGTGCGGTTGCGCCCGTCATAGACTTTCGGTATGCGCAGCGGCCCATCGATCTGGGCGCCCGGCTGGTTCCAACGATAGGTTGTCTTTGGCTGGTTCCCCCAGTTCGCTTCGAACAGGTTGGCTGTTAGCATGTCGTGCCGAAAGTAATGAAACACGGAGCCGTGATACTGGTTGGTTCCGCCCTTGGTTGCCGCGCTGATTACCGCGCCGGAGGTGCGGCCATACTGAGCATCGTAGATGTTCGTCTGGACGTTGAGCTCCTGAACCGCTTCAGGGGACGGCGCAAAACCGACGTAGATCGCGGCCTTCGCTCTTTCGGTCGGCGCATTGGTGACGCCGTCGAGCAAAATCTCGTAGCGAGCCCCGATACCGTTCATCTGCATTTGGGCCGCGGCTCCATCGTAAGGCCGGCCAAACTTGGACACCTGGCTGTCATAAAGCCCGCTGTAGACGCCGGAGGCTATCGTAGCGAGCATGTAGGTATTGCGGCCCAGCAGGGGCAAATCCCTCACTTTTGCCAGATCGAGCACCTGGCCCTTGGATGCCGAGGCTGTTTCCAGCATTTCCGCCTCGCCCGTGACCGTGATCGTCTCGGCGGTGCCGCCCACCTCCAGCGTCAAGTCGACCTGGATCCTGTCGCCCACGTGCAATTCAACGTTGCGGCGGACAGCTTGCTTGAAGCCGCTTGCGGACGCCGAGACGCTATAGAGGCCGGGCAACAAGAACGGGACCACGTAGGCGCCGCTTTCGTTCGTCACGGCCGTCTGCACGGTATTTGTGCTGATGTTGCGCACTTCCACGGACGCACCCGGAACGACGGCCTTTTGCGGGTCACTGATCGCACCGGTGATTGTCGCTCGAAATTCCTGCGCGCTCATCGGCAGCGCGAGAACAAAAAAGCCGATTAGCAGGCACGTACATTTGAAATCACGAAAAGACATAAACGTTCCTCCTAATTCTCGGTGGTCCACAGCGCATGCGAGCGCTGCGCCACGTCCGTTACAAGCAACGGCGGCCGCGTTTGGTCGCACCTACATCGTGATGAACAAACGGACCGGCCCGAACAATCCAGAACTCAGCTTGTCACCGTCGCGGAGAATGTTGCCGTCGTGCCACCAGCGGCTCATCGGCACCGCGACGGCCGAGTCAAACAGGTTCCAACGCATTTCGTTGGCGAGCAGGTTGGCGACAACGACAACCAGTTCGTTCCGTCCCGGTTTCGCGAATTTCGTTACATCGGCGCTGTAGGGCGCCCAGATCATCGTTTCGACCAGCTTCCCGTTTAGCCACATCTCGCCCGTATAGCGGAGGTCGCCGAGGTCGAGCGTCAGCTTCTTGCCTGAAGCGGCGGCGGGCAGATCGAATGCCGTGGTATAGATACCGCGGCCTGAATACCAGTCAAGACCGGCGGCTTGCCAGTCGCCCAGCCGGCCGGGAGCGCGGCCGCAGCGGAAAACGAGCGAACGCTGAAGGCCGTCCTGGGCGGCGGCAAGTTCGGCGCGTAGCACCAAGCGGCGCGCGCCGGGAACCGGCAACCGCCCGTTCCGCGGTTCGACCGGCTTGCCATCGACGAACAAGCGCCAGGCGCCACGCACTTCCGGCGCTTCCAGTTCGCGTGCCCCGGGCGGAACGTTCACCGCGTAAGAAACCGTTGCAGGAAGCGTTTGCTTGCGATCGCGGAGCGGAACGTCTCCCCATTGGCCGAAGGGCGGCCAGGCGAACTCATACGCCGGCAGCGGCTCGGCGTTGAGCGCGCTCACCTTCCATTCGCTTGACGTTCGTATCGGGACGACCTGACCGCCCCTTCCGTGAAGCTCGCCTTGAACGAGCAGGAATCCGGCCGCGTCTTCGCGCCAGTCGTCAGGCCGGGTGCCGCCCTTGACCGTGCAGGAAATGCTATTCGCTCCCTGGCGCGCCGGCAGATTCTGTACCGATATCGGCTTCATTGCGGCTGCACTTCCGAGTGGCTTCCCGTTCAAGCTGCATGTCAGGCCGCCATCGGACAGCGCTTCCAGCCAGCCGCTCAGCGGCTCGAAAGCCACCTGAAAGTCCCGTCCGAACGTAAGCTGAGCGCCACCCAACTGGCCGCCCCGACGACTGGTTCGATACATGTACGCGGTAATCCAGGGCGCATCCCATGCGGACAAGTATCGTGCCGCGCCTTTCAGTGGATTCAACGAATCGGTCAGCTTGACACGATGCCAAGCTGCATTTTGACTCCCGCGCTCGACCCGGAAGTCGGCAACGGGCATTTCGACGCGCGTTTCGCCGGGGTCCGCTTTCCAGGAGTAGTCCAGTTCGTGCTGTGCCAGTTGGAAAGACCACGGACCATTCAGCGCAATCGCCTGCCCGGTCTGCTCGCGCTTGGCCTGAACCGCTGAGGCGTCAGCGGGGACCGACGAGTCGAACACGATAAAGTAGCCCTGCCAGCGGTCGAAGCGCAGATCGAGGGTCGCAGCATTGCCCGAAACCAGGGAAGCGGTCGAAGGGCTAATCTGGCCGCTTTCCGGGTCCCATTTCTCGATCTTGCCGGTGGCCGGAAAGCGGATGCGTGCGGATGCCGGCTTGCTCTCCGAGTTAGTAAGGAAGTAAAAGTCGCGGCGGCCCGCACGCCGGTGGAGATAACGGATGGCCGCCTTGTCGCCCGACACGACATCGATCTCGGACATGGCCCGCTTGCGCAGTTCGGTCGTCAATGAATCGAGGTCACGGACGACAGCTTGCTTGCTGAACAGCTTTTGGGAAATTTGCAGCACCTCGGGATCGTCCGCGCCGTTCTCAGCCGAGTGGCGCGGCGTGGAGCCGAGTGGGATCACAGGAAAACCGGCGGCGGCCAGTTCCGCAATCTTGCGGTAGGCGGCCAGGGAAACGGTTGCCACATCGGGCAACACGAGCACCCGATATGACTCCTTGCCGATGCGAGCGCGACCGTCTTTCGCCGCGTTGGCTGCCAGTACATTGTCCGTATCGACCAGATCGAAGTCCAGTTGCTCGCCGACCAGGCGATCGACTATTTCTTCGACCGGCGCCTGCTCGCGCGTTCTTGTCACTCCGGTGCTCCACACGTCCTCGACCGGGTAGAGCACCGCAATGTTGCTGACGTGCTCGCCCTGCGCCGTCAGGAACGAGAGGCGCCGGGCATGGTCGGCGAACTTCTTGAAGTACTTCCAATACGGGTTCTGGTAGAACCAGGAGTTCGGCCAGTCGTCCATGCTTTGCCGCATATCCATCGCGTAATGGAACAGGTGAAACACGAAGGAGTTGATTCCGTAGACGGCCAGCATATTGACGCCGTATTTCGCCTGGTCGAGTGTGATCGTCCAACCGGCGCCGCCGAGCGATTCCGCCATGGCCCGCGGTTTGCCGTAGACGTGCGTGACGGAACTTAGCTGCTTCGGCTTCCACGCGCCGATAGTTCGTGGCCAGGTGTAGCGGAAATCCTCGTTGTCCGTGCCCGGCTGTTGCGGATGCCGCCACGTGCGGAAGTAGTCTCCCTGGGTCCTGATATTGGGCAGCCTCTCTTGGGTGTGCCCCGTGAGCTTCAAATTATGCCGTTGGCACCAGTCCGATATCTGCTTAAACCAAGAGTCTTCGAACAATTTGGTCAGCTCTTCGAAATAATCGCAGCGGAACTTGATCGTCCGGGGACCGCCATCGAGGAACAGCAGCGGCAGATTCTTTCGAAGTTCGTAGCCTTTGTGTGCGCGGAAGCGCTCTTCGAGGATCGGGTCCCAGGCCGGCACCCAGTTACGAATCTCGTCGAAAAAAACGCCGGGAATCGTTTTGCCGAAATAGCGCGAGAATCGTTTAGCGTATTCTTCGTGCGTCAAGCGGATGAATTCGGCGATGGCGTTCGGGTTAATGTAATTCGGAAGCGGGGACACCCGCTGCCCGTTGGTTATTTCGAAAACCGAGATCGTCCATTCGCCCGCCGGAATCTGCCAATCGCCGGTCTTGCGGTTGAGATCGGTGAGGTCGGTGAGAGTTGTCTCATCGATTGCGCCTTCCGCTTTCGTACGAGCGGCGACGACGAACGCTTTATCGGGGAAACGAAGCGGCTTGTTGCCCGGGCCCCGCACCTGCTCGGTGGTATGCACCAACTGCATGGCGCTGTAACGCTCGGGGTTGGCGGCGCGGGTACGGCCGCCGGCGTCGCCGCTCGGCCACTTGTCTTCGTCATATAGCCATGTCCGAAAACCCACTTTCTCGCCGTGCTCAACGCTCGCGCGCACGCCGTCCCAGAAGCCATCGGAGAAATAAGGCGTGTTGGTCTCGTCCATGCCGACGCGCACATGCATGTAAGCGCCGTAGACGCCCTTCTCCACCATCTGGTCGATTTGCCAGGTCAGCCGATCGCGCTCCAGCGCGCTGTTCCACGACCATAGCGGCTCAATCGAGTATTCGCGCGGCGGATCCCGAAACGCCTCCTTGAGCGAGTCGCTGTCGAGCGACGGCGCGCCGGTCGCCGGACGCGCGCGCGCCGACGCGGACACCGGCGCCGCGGTTCCAGCGGCGCCGGCCTTTCGCTGCGATGTGAACGTTACAACCGTGACGGTTACTAGCACCAGCAACGTGCCGAGCCACCGTGCTCTTCCTCGGTTTTGTTTTTCAACAGACATGGACAATTGGTATCCCAACCAGCTCCGCCAATTTGGCGATTGAATTGTGACGATGCCCGATGCCCAGTGCGCAATGATGCGTTGGGCCTTGCTCGCACCAACGGTTCACGAATTGTGCCGGCCCGAGCGGAAAACGAAGCCGCGAGTTGGTATTGCCGATGTTGAGAATCGGTCCGGGAATCGATTCCCCCTCGGCCGTCAGCATTTTCAGGCTGCCGTCGGCCGTTTGGGTGAGACCGAGCAAAGTCACCGGTCCGGTTTTCACGTTGAACTCGACGCTCACGCCGTAGCCCCGCTTGCCGTGGTAGAGACCGAGGCCGCGCAGCACCGGCCTGCTGTCGCTGATGGCAAGGTGGCCGGGCCCGTCGTGCCCCATGAGAACGAAGTTATCGACGAAATCCATCGCATAGAACTCCGTGTAGGAACCGCCGGCTCCCAGGCGATCCATAATCATCATCGCCAGGCAGGTCTTCAGGTCGCCTTCTCCGCTGGCCGGGATACCTCGTGCGGTTAACAGCGAGTTTCCGAGAATCAGGCCCGCACCCAGCCGTTCGTACTCGTTGCCATCGAGCCCACGATAATAATAGGCAAGACCGTTAAGGTCGAATTCCTTGACCAGGCGATCGAGCCCCGCGGCGACCTCGGCCGCCCACTTCAGATCTTCGTTTGGAACACCCTCCATCACGGTTGCGCCGGCGACAGCCGCCTGTGAGGAATCGAGCACTCGTCTGTGAATCGTGCCCCGCGTCTCCTGTGCCGCTGCAGGGATGCTGAAGAGAAGCAAAACGCCTGTTGCAACGCCGCAGCAGATCGCCACGCCACTTCGTGTGGTCATATGCATCATCCTCCTTGAAGCACAGAAACCAGGGTGAACCCGCTTTGTAGTCGCCTCAAACTATCCCATCGCCGCGTCGGAGTCAAGCCCTAATCAGATTATTCGATGCGTT
>Ga0315280_10007911_pt1 | contig 14093 bp, 20 predicted proteins | sample YL17G06_40_MG_FD_203697 | JGI IMG/M metagenome (GOLD analysis project Ga0315280, IMG submission 203697) | Sediment microbial communities from Yellowstone Lake, YNP, Wyoming, USA - YL17G06_40 | ecosystem: Environmental > Aquatic > Freshwater > Lake > Sediment | place: USA: Wyoming | collected...
CTCTTCTGTTCCGCCCACGGAGCCGACGAGGGAAAGCGATACCCCTGCCTCACCTGCCGAGGGCAAGGGGAGATCGACGACCCGGCGGACTCGCCGTGTCCGGTCGAGGGATACAAGCGCGTCCGACGCATCCGCTGCGCCGCTTGCCAAGGGAGCGGCAAAGGAACGAAGGAAGCCTGCCGCAAGGCGTACCAAGCGAGCATCGAAGCGTACCAGCAAGAGAAGAACGGATACGAGCGGCTCGTCCGCCTCCGCAGAGTCGTCCTTGCGCGGCTCACGAAAGACGAAATCACTGCCCTCCGAGAGCTAGGAGTCTGAGGTGGCCGAGTTCTGTCCTCGATGCACGGCACCGTTGGAAGCCGCACCAGACCCTGCCCGGTTGTGCGAGGTCTGCGGCTGGTTCGGCGATTGGCAGGAGGTGCTCTGCACGCCGCCCAAAACCGACGTGTTCAACCCGGTCATGGCCGCCGCGCAGGCCCTTGAGCTGTTCCGCGACGTGTGCCGCAAGGAGCTTGTGGCCGAGCAGGTTTACGACGCCGGCAACGCCACGGAGGCCGACTTGCGCCAGGTCCGCATTGCCCGCCGCCATGCCACGCACGCTCTGATCGAGATGTTCGTGGTGCTGCGGGCGCGGCCGCCCAAGCGCCGGCTTGAGCGTATAAACGGCTTGGTGCCGTGGCCCGAGAATTGGACTGACCGGCACTTCAATGCCTCCCACGAACCGTGTGACATGCTCATTGGCCCCTGCTCCTGCGGGGCATGGCACACCGAAACCGAGCCGTGGGTGCAAGAGACCCTGAGACGCCACGGCACCGAGATTAGCGGAGGAGAAGCGTGAGGAAACTGTGCCCCAACTGCGAAGAGTTGTTGAAGCCAACCGTGGACCCCGAGGTTGGTCAGTGCTCTGGTTGCGGCTGGTCCGGCCACTACTGGCGGGCGGCAAGAGAACCAGTGCTGCCTGCCACCCCGCCGAAGATGTCCTACGTCAGCATCGACATCGAAACCACGGGCCTGGACCCGGCGACCTGCCAGACGCTCGAAATCGGGGCTGTGGTGGACGACTGGAAGACGCCGATCGACCAGCTTCCACGGTTCCGGCGGGCGCTTCTCTACCAGACAGTCACGGGGAATCCCTATGCGATGGCCTTGAACGCCGGGTTGCTCAAGCAGATCGCCAGCCCGCCGCAGCCCTGCACGGACGGTGAGTTCTGTCAGCCCGAGGAGCTAGGCGAGCAGTTCGCCGGGTGGATCAAGGGCAACGGCCTGGACCCGCTCAGTTTGCAGGCGGCCGGCAAAAACCTCGCCAGCTTCGACATGCAATTCCTCAATCGCCTGCCGCGCTTCAGCGAGCACGTCAAGTTCCGGCACCGCATCCTGGACCCAGCCATTCTCTATTGGTGGCCTCTCGAAGATGAACGACTGCCGGACAGCAAGACCTGCTACGAACGGGCCGGTCTGGACAGCAAGGTAGCCCACACTGCCGTGGAAGATGCCCTGGCGGTCGTGCGGCTGGTACGACAGGGCATCAAGCGTCTCGAAGGTATGCACCGATGAAAGGAACCCCATGAACAACGACATCCGCCAGAGTCTCGCTCGTTTGAAGCAAGTCCCACCCGCCGACTTGAACGCGGCCGATGGCGAATTGACGATCCTGTTGACCGCGCTTCGCAAAGAGGTCGAGTCGCAGACGGGCGTGCTCAACAACACCGAGCCAACACACGAGTCGTACAGCGCGACCGCCGACGATCTGACGGCGCTGCTGCAACTGACCAACGCCGTCATCCACACCAAGGCCGAACTGGGCAAACTGGCGACCACCGCCGAGAAGACCATGCAGCGGGTGTGGAAGAGAGTCCCCAAGTAGTCTCCCGAGCGCGTCGTGCCCCGCCCCAGGCTCAACCTCCCCGGGGCGGGGCGTGTCTCGTGTTTGTTGCCCCCCATAATTCCCTCGCCAGGAGCGTGACGTGCCGAGCACCGACATCGACGGTAGCCCGATTGTGATCCTCGCCCAAGAAGAGGCCAAGGCCCTCTACGATGCTTGTCGGGAACTGTCCGCCTTCGAGCGGTTGTCCTGGAATCAGGCAAAGGCCGCCAACAAGATCGCCCGCGAACTGAAGCTGACACCGTTGGAGTACCCATGAACAAGACCACAAAAGCCACCGTCGAGTTGACCAAGAACGACGAGGGCACTTGGCTGAACGTGGAGATTGCCGGCCGGAAGGCGACCGTCTCCTTGAACAACAGCAATCACGGCCCGCTGGTCCGCGACATCCTGGCCGAGTGGGACGAGAGCCACTTCCGTCCGACTGGTAGGGCGAAGAAGGCGATCATCATCTTGGGCGAGTGCCTGCTGGCCGGGTTCGTCACCGTGCTGCTGGTCGGCGTTTTGGCCGGGGCCGTTTGGCTGATCTACGCGCACGCCGGCGCGATGGCCGAAGGCTTTGGTGCCGCGTTGGCAGCGGGCCTGTTGGGCGGGGTCGTGCGGTACTTCAAGACCACTCGCCGCCTGTTGCACAAGCTCAGCGGAGGCAAGCTGTTCCACGAGTGAAATCACCGGAGACACACTATGTCCGCCGCCCGAGTCACGTTCGCGTTGATCTTCGTCGCCCTGGGTTCTTTCGCCATCGGCATCGGCGTGGCCTTGGTTCTGAGCGCCGAGAATGTGGCCTCGCAGCCGATCCCCGGCACCCTGCATGAGCCGGCCCGCATCCTGCCATTCGCCCCGGGTGCCCCAGTCTTCGGCCCAGTCCCGGGGCCGGCGGTGCCCATCGGCCAACTCACCCACTCCGAGACCGAAGAGCTGCCGGCCGCTCCCTTGCCAAAGCCCGCCGAGCCAGGCGGGCCGCTACCCGAAACATCGCCCCCGACCACCTCGCCGGCCGCCCAGCCGGCCGCCGGCCACTCACCCTGCTACCACGTGCCCTGCCGCCGCGGCCTGTTTCGGAGGCGGTAGCCAACGTGAACCCCTCCGTGGAAGCCCTGTTCTATGAGTACCTGCGGCTGGCCGGCGACGACAAGCCCACAGCCGCCATCCTCACGCTGGCCGACGTGCTCGCCCCGGTCCCCAGGACCAAGATCGTCCGCATACCGGCCCTGGAAAGCTGCCTGCTGACCGTCGAGCGGGCCGGCAAGAGGCTGAACCTCAGCAGCCGGCTGGTGTACAAGAAGTGCCTCGCCGGTGACCTGCGTCTGATCAAGATCGACCGCACCATCTACACTCCCCTGAACGAGATCGAGCGGTACAAGGCCCGCGTGTGGATTTCATCATTCCAGGGACAAGCCCACTGCCTTGACGGGACTACTTGAGTTCATTCTGGTTGCTGAACCAGACGCCGGAGGACGATCACGACTTCGGGCAGCAGCCGCCGGATTTCCTGATCTTCGCGGCACGGGCGTTGTCGGCCTGGAGTTCGGGCACCTCGCCGAAGCACTTGGCGAGGCACTCCAATAGCTTCCGATGGAAGGGCGTCTTGGCCGGGGCGAGGGAGTAGTGACTCCATAGGCCGGACTTTCGGACCAGAACCAGATTGGCCTTCCGCAAGTAGGCAAGGTGTCGCGAGACCCGAGGCTGGGGGGCGAGCAGGATTTCCACGATGTCCCCGACACAGAGTTCCCCACCCTGCAAGACATGGAGAATCCGCAGCCGCGTCCGATCGGAAAACGCCCGGAACATCAGGTCGATGCTGTCCAACGCCTCGATCTGTCTGGTCTTGGCCATATCAGGAGCTACCGACTCATAATCGCGCAACGCACTGAGTGGGGTTGATTCTCCGCACGCAACACCCCTTACTATGAACTGCCCGGACGGACCCGTCAAGTGTGGTTTAGCCACGCCCCCAGTTCTGGGCTGTGGTGACTGCCATGCAAACGGCACGGAATCAGCCGCCCGCCGGGTTCGGGGCACTCAATCTTTTACGAACATTCGCGCAGATTTCCAAGGCAATATCGCCCCGAGAACGGCTTGCGGATCGTCATGGCATCGTCGCGAGCTGAGCGCGTGTCACGTTATAGAGTTGGACGGACTGGGAAGGCTGCTTACAGTAGCCGATCCGCGCAGCCAGTGATACGTTGCGCTGGCCTGCAAGGACCCGATGAAATGCCCCTCCCGTCACTTCGGACAGCAGCTTCCGCCGCTGCAACTGGAGCGGAAGCTCCGACCGTAACTAGGCGGCAGATATTTGGTCGGCGCGTTGTTGAGGGTCGTCCCATCAACGCCGGCTACAACGTCGACGGTTGCCGATGTCCGGGGCGCGGGGGCGGGCTCCTGTGCCGAACGCGACGGCCCACTAATCGCCAATGCGACTGCCGCGGTCACGGTGGCAATCATTACAAACGTCAACACCTTCTTCATTGTTTCGCTCCGGCTCCTCACGGCCAGCAGATACGCGCACCAGAATATACTGATAGTCTAATTGCCGTGCGGGGTGTGTCAACCACTTGGTCTGACAATGGTGAAAGGGCCCCAAAACCAGTCAGGGATGCCAATCACCTCGCAGCGACAGCCAAATGTTCTTGCCACACCCCAGAACTCACGCCACAACACCGTTGGGCTCCCAGCAGTCTTCCTCACCGAGTTGGCAAGTGACTGCTCCGCCCTGCAGTCGGAGGGTTCGCTTAGCACGTTTGGCTGCGCGCGGATCGTGCGTCACCATCACGATGGTGCGGCCTTCCTGGTTGAATTCCTCCAGGTAGCCGATGACCTGCTGACTGGTTTCCGGGTCCAGGTTGCCCGTGGGCTCGTCGGCCAGGATCACAACCGGATCGTTGGCCAGCATCCGGGCCAGGGCTACCCGCTGCTGCTGGCCAACGCTCAATTCACACGGCTTGTGGTCCAGACGGTCGCCGAGCCCCACTCGGTCCAGGAGGACCGCCGCACGGTCCTTCTGCGTCTTCTCGTCGGTCTTGGACAGGAAGAGCGGAACCTGGACGTTCTCCAGGGCGGACAGGTACGGCACCAAGTTGAACGTCTGAAAGACGAAGCCGAGTTTCTCCCGGCGGAGCCGCGCCCGGTCGTTCAGATTGAGATCGTACACGGACTGCCCTTCCAGGAAGACGTGGCCATGGGAAGGCGAGAGCATCCCGCCGAGCATCAACAGCAGCGTGCTCTTGCCGCTGCCGCTGGGGCCGACCACGGAGACAAAATCGCCACGTGGAATGTGGAGCGTCGCGCGATCGAGCGCCTTTACTGTCTGGCCGCGGTGCGGATATGTCTTGCTGACGTTTTCCATTCTCAACATGAGTGAGATCTCCAGGAACGTGCGTCACTTGGGGCCGCAGCCGCCGGGACCACACTTCCCGCCGGGGCAACATCCCGACTGCGCCGAGGCGAGCTTGGCCGCGATCTGCTCCTTGGTGACCGCCCCTTCAAAGCTGGCAATCGGAGCGCCGGGCGGTGTCACCAAGAGGGTGACGGCCGTGGTGGTCTGTGGATCGACTTCGAGGGCCTTCAGGAAGGACTGTTCCGCCTTGTCGGCGGGATTCAACATCACAACCTCCGCTCCGTCACTTTGGCCTACTGTGGGTCGGCCTTGAACGCCTCGACGCCCTGCATCGCCTCCTGGTTGAACTGCGTCTTGCCATTCTGCACGCAGATCAAGAGTAGATGTCGGTCCATGATGGCTCTCATGCACTTGGCCGTGCATGGGCTGACGAACGCCTGTTGAAACTGGGCCTCTTCAAACCGCTTGGGGAAAGCGCGGGTGGGAGCCCCTGTGGGAGCGATGGCCAAGACCAGCGGCATGGGAGCCCCACGCACCGAGAATTTGTCCAGAATGGGTTTCTCGGCGCGGTCCGCAACGGAGATGGCGATCGAATCAGCGCGCTCAGCCATTTTCGCCATCGCCGTTTGAAAGACGCCCTTCATGGCAACGGTGTGCGCGTCCTGCCCCTCGAAGAAGAAGATGAACAGATACTTGCCGTCCTTCGCAGCCTTCTCGATGGCGGCGGTTCCAGGGCTAGCGTCAGCCGCGGCGATTGCGGTGGCTGGCGGCGCGGCTGTCGTCGTAAGAGCCGTCATCCAGACGCCCAACACTACCAACGATACCACCATGGCGGATCGCTTCATTCTCGGTGCCCTCGACATGCTTTCTCTCCTGGTACTCGGTTCACAGAGAAACTCCATCGGTCATGGGTCGAACCACCGCCCATGTATTTGGAAACCCGTATATACCAGCTATTCGGCCAGGCGTATACAGCCCCAGGACCGATTTACCGCACTTTCCCACAAACCGGGCAACAGTGGGGCTGCCAAAACCCACAAGTGCCGGCCGGAAAACTCCGCCGGAAATTCTTGGCATGGCTCTCAGTCTGCGACTGCTCGCATGGCCTCCACCGCAGTTGGATCGCCGCCCTCCCATCATTGTCACTCGGCGGACCCATCCGCCTGTTGTTGCCGACACAAAAGTCCACCAAAGGTTCGCGGCTGCCGGCTAATGTCCACGAGTGGTCTTGTTCCGAAGGCGTTCAGGGTCGTGACCGGGGCGGTTGAGCTGCGAAGGGTTGCTTTCCGGCCGAGAGGAACGGAAATGCTTCGCAAGGTTGACGGGCACGGCAAACGCTATGCCCTGGTAGCCGCCGCTCCTCGACGCGATGGCGGTTGTGATCCCCACAACCTCGCCAGCGAGATTCACCAGAGGACCGCCGGAACTGCCTGGATTGATCGCCGCATCGGTCTGTAGGAGCCGCGCGCTTCCGGCCGAATCCAGAGACCGGCCCTTGGCGCTGATGATGCCCGCGCTCACGGTCTGCTCCAACTCGAATGGGCTACCGATAGCGAGCACCCAGTCGCCGATTTCCAGTCCCTCAGAGTCACCCAAGCGCGCCGCTGGAAGTGGCGTCTCGCATTTCACCCGCAACACAGCCAAATCCAAGCCGCGATCGGTCGTCTCGATTGTCGCCGGGAATTGCCGGCCATCGGCTAGTCGAACGACCAGTTCGCTCGCGCCTTCAACGACGTGGTTGTTGGTCAGGACAATCCCCTTGGCGTCAATCACGACACCGGACCCGAGCGCTGGCTCCGATTCGCTTTGGGAGTGCTGCCAACCATTGTCCCCTTCATCGGCAGACTCCTCAGAGTTTGGCCCTGAGAAAGGATCGACCCAGTAGGAATCCTTGATCCTTTGCGTCCTGCTGGATGTCTTGATGACGACAACTGCCGGCAAGACTCGTTTCGCCGCTGTCCGAAAGGATTGCGAAAGGTTCTCCACCCTGGCGGCATCGTCGCCTCCAGTAATGCTTCTCCAGCCGGAAAAAGCTGCGCCGGTTGCGCTGAGCACTGCAAGACCGGCCCATAGGATGGCTGCCACCCCGACTGCCAACAGCGATGCCCATCGCAGCCAGGACGAGACTCGTTTCGGCAGGTTCTCGTCATCCAGGCTCATCATTCGACTCCTGCTGCTTGCGGCGCGCAAAACGTGGTGTAGAGTTGTCCTGTTGGCCAGTGCGCACGAAGGCCAGCCATTTCTTGGTAGGAGACCGCGGTTATGAAGAAGTCTCTCGTGTTAATGGTCGTATCGACGCTCATCGTCGCCACGGCCGGTTGTCGGTGCGGCAACTGGTTCGGCCGCCCTTACGGCGGCCCGGTAATGCCACCCGTCACCTACGGCGGCCCCGCGCCGCCGGCAGCCGTGTATGTCGATCCAGTCGGGACGCCTGTCGCAGCCCCGTCCTCGTGTGGCCCAGGCTGCACATCTTGTGGCAACACCCCGCCAGCGCTATCCGGTGCGCAAGGCTACGCCCCCGTACCGGGCAACTAAAAGGACGGCCGTGCCTTGCCGGAGTGACAACTCGACCAGCAAGGCACGGCAAGGAGGCTAGCGTCCTTTTCTCTCTTCAACCGCGGGCGATCCCCAACGGCAGTATACGACATTCACTACGGCGGGCAGCAGCCACCCGAGTGATTGATCTTTGCTGCCCGTGCCAGATCACTCTGAATCTGCGGGACTTCCGAGAAACAGTTGCTCAGGCACGACAGCAGCTTCTCATGGAACCCTGTCTGCGCTGGAGTGAGGGAGTAATAGCACCAAAGCCCTGACCTGCGGACCGTCGCGAGTCCGGCCTTGCGCAGGTAGGCGAGGTGCCGCGAGATTCTTGGCTGCGGCACCTGGAGGATGTCAACGATGTCCCCGACGCAGAACTCCTTCTCACGGAGGAGACAGAGAATCCGCAATCGCGTGCGGTCGGAGAACGCACGGAACATCAGGTCAACGCTGCTGGATACATCGGTCTGCTGCATGTTAGCACCCGATTGAACATGGGTTCGGATCGTCACGCTGCGGCATGCGTTTTGCGCCCGGCTTTCTCGGAGACGATCGCCCCGCGATCCAGCCTCAGTATCCTCTTGGCGCGCTCCGCTGCCCGAGGGTCGTGCGTCACCATGACAATCGTCCGACCCTCGCGATTGACCTCCTCAAGGAAGTCGATCACCTGGCGGCTCGTCTCCGGGTCAAGGTTGCCAGTCGGTTCGTCGGCGAGGACTACGCCGGGGTCATTGGCCAGCATCCGGGCCAGCGCCACTCGCTGCTGCTGGCCGACACTCAGCTCGCATGGCTTGTGGTGCATCCGGTCGGACAGCCCCACACGTGCCAGAAGCTCTTCTGCTCGGGCTTGCTGAGATGGGCCGTCGCCGCCCACCAGGAACAGTGGAACCTGAACGTTCTCGCTTGCCGACAGGTACGGCACAAGGTTGAACGTCTGAAAGACAAACCCGACCTTCTGCTTCCGCAGTTGAGCACGGCCATTGGCATCGAGGTCGTAAATCGACTGGTCGTCCAGCAGAACCCGACCGCCGGAAGGCGAAAGCATTCCGCCGAGCATCAACAGCAGCGTGCTCTTGCCGCTGCCACTCGGGCCGACGATGGAAACGAAGTCTCCGTCGGGGATTTCGGCGTTGGCCCCATTCAAAGCCGTCACCAACTGTCCGCGATGGCGATAAGTCTTGCTGACGTTTTCCATTCTCAACATGAATCAGACCTCCTGGAACGTGGCGCAAGGGTCAAGCCGGGCCGCTCGCCGGGCTGGGAAGTAACTGGCCACCAGCGCTAGCGCCACGGAGACGCCCACTGCCAGCAAGGCCAACATCGGCATAGGCAACACGATCACGCCGGCCAGCTTCGGGCCGAGGACCACGGCCAGGATCGTGCCGATCACGTAACCACCGATCCCGCCGGCCACGCCCAGAATCAGCGCCTTGAGCAGGAATATCCGCAGCACCAGGCCGGAGTTGGCCCCCAGCGCCATCAGGGTGCCGATCTCGCGCCGCCGCTCGAAGACGTTGGCGTACATGTAGTTCGCGATGCTCGCCCCACCCACGAAGATGATTATCACCAGAAACATCAGCGAGAGGTTGGACATCATGCGGTTGATCTTGATCTGCGCATCGGCAATCTGCGTGATCGTCACCACCTTGGCATCGGGCAGCAGGCGATTGACCTTCTCCACCAAGCCCTTGGAAATCTCCTGGCAGCAGCCGATCACTTCGATCGCGTTGATGACCGGCCCCTTCTTCGACAAGTCCTGGACGACGTGCAGGTGCGCGAAGACGCGGGAATCGTCCACGGTGCCGGTCTGCGGCAGGACTGCGGTGACGCTGAACGAGCGGCCCAGCACGTCAACCTTATCGGCCTCCTTCAGGCCCAGCTTGGCAGCGACATCCGCACCCACCAGTACCTCGTTGTCCTCTAAGGTTTCGATGACCCGCTTGCGCGCGAGCGTCTTCTTGTCCTCCGATCCCATCATGCCGACTGAGGCCCCGCATCCGACGGGCCGCGAGAAGATTCCCGCACCGCCCCAGGCGGCCTTGGCTTGGAACTCGCTCTTGGGCAGGATGCCGGTGAGCGTGAAGGTCTTGCCCCGCAACTCGATCGGCATCGACAGCTTTGGCGAGAGGTTGTCGAGCCCCGCCAAGTCCGACATCGCCAGTTGTGTGACGTATTCCTCGGGGATCGTCTCGCCCTGCATGTCTGCCGCGTAGTAGTCCTGCAAGGTGGCCGACTTGGGGAGCACCAGCACGTTGGCTCCCAGGGAGTCCATCTCCAGCGCTACGGCCTTTTCGGAGTAGTAGGTGATATTCTTGATCGACACGATCACCGTGATTCCCAGCAGGATCGCCAGGAAGCTGGTCAAAAGTTGGCTCTTACGCTCGAAAATCTCGCGCAAGACGAGCGTTCGCAGTTTCATGGATTCAGTCTCCTGTTGTTACTTGGGTCCGCAGCCGCCAGGGCCGCACTTGCCGCCAGGGCAGCAACCCGACTGTGCCGACGCTAGCTTGGCAACAAGTTGCTCCTTGGTCACGTTGCCGGTGAACGTGCCGACAACGGAACCCGGAGGAGCAAGCAGTACGGTGGTCTGGCCTGCCGCTCGCGGATCAACCTGGAGGTCTTGGAGGAACGATGCTTCAGCCGGATCGGCGGGGTCGATGGCGACGATCTCTGTCGCCCCGGCATACCGGGCGTCGGCTGCGAAATCGGCCACTCCTTGCTGCAGCGACACCTGTCGGACATACGGCGAGCGGCTTTGGACGGAGAGCAAGACGAGCTTGCGTGCTTGCAGGCCCTTCAGCACCTTCGCGGTGCCTGGGCTGACGAAGGCTTGCGCCAACTGGTCTTCGGTGAATCTAGTGGGGAACCCCTTGGTGATGGCTCCGTTGGGAGCGAGCGCCAACACGAGCGGCAGGGGAGAACGATCAACGCCGAACTTGGCCACCATCGGCTTCTCGGCAGGGTCCGACACGTTGATGGCCACCGGTTCAGCCCTATCGGCGACCTTGCTCATCGCCGACTGAAATACGCTCCACATGGCGTCCGTCTGCTGGCTCTTCTCCCTCCAGAAGAAGACAAACAGGTACTTGTCTGCCCCAGCGGCGCGCTGGATGGCAGTCATACCTTTGCTTGCGGTCCGAGGATCAGGCTGTTGCGCCCGATAGGGCGACTGCGCCATGGCGGCGGAAGCACCGGCTACCACCGCAATCGCGGCGACAGCGAGGAAGATCAACTTCCCTGTCACGAGAAACTCCTTTCCTAAGAATGAGTAACGAACCGAACCATTGGCTGGGATGATGTCCATCCAACGGCGACTACGTATGTTTGCGAATGGTTCTATCGCTTCGGGCCACAACCGCCTGGCCCACAGCCACCCGGCCCGCAGCCGGTATTGGCTTTGCTGAGTAGCTCGATGAGGGCATCTTTGTTGGTTGCCCCTTCCAACTTGGCGATGGCCTGTCCAGGCGGGACAACGAAGACGGTGGTGGCTTCCGCGATATCGGACGAGACTTTGAGATCGGTCAAGAAGCTGGCCTCTTTCTTGTCTGTTGGGTCCAGGGTGACGATCTCGGTCGCACTGGCGAACCGTGCGTCGGTCTTGAAATCGCGGACGCCTTGCATCGCGGCATCGTTGGATTTTGTCTTGCCGTTCTGGACGCATACGAACACGAGCTTGCCGTCCTGGAGCGACTTCATCACTTTCTCCGTGCCCGGAGTGGCGAAGGCATCCAGAAGTTCCTTTTCCTCGAACTTGGTTGGAAATCCGCCGGTGATGGCGCCATTGGGGGCCATCGCCAAAACCAGAGGCATCGGAGCACGGCTCAGGTCGAACTTGTCCACGATGGCCTTCTCCGAGGAATCCGTGATCCTCACGGCGACTCCCTGAGCCCGGCCGGCCATCTTCTCCACCGCTTGGTCGAAAACCTTGCGCATGGCGAGCGTCTGCTCGTCGTCCGTCTTCGAGAAGAACACGAACAGGTACTTGCCCGCGTCGGCCGCTTGCTTGATCGCGGCCATGCCCTTGCCTGGTCCTTCCACTGGATCGCTCGGCGACGCTTTCGGCTGGGGCTTTGCTTCGCCGGCTTGAGCGCCCTCCGTCTGCGCCGCACTGCTTCCGCAGCCGGTCAGGGCAACGCCCATCAGACCGGCGGCAGCCAGCGCCAACCCAACAGTAACGAGGCTCGAACACTTCATGGGATGCTCTCCTGTCAACCAGCTTGGGAAGCCCCGCCTCCGCATGTCACGCGGAGGCGAGACTTCAACAAAAAGCGACCTCACAATGGCGTGCTCCCGACGCCCACCATATTCGATCCAGGGTATATTCTACTATATATTCGTCTGCCCGCATATAGCAACTTGAGCGATTTTGTCGTTTCGGCCCAGCGGGCGGGGGGTATAGGCGTCCTCCTTGGCGTCTTATCGCCCCGCAGCGCCTCCCGCAAGATCGACCCCCAACTCCTTCGATTTCTTCAGGATGTCCGCCTTGGCGATGAACCCTTCATGCCGGTAGACCTCCTTGCCTGCTGGCCCATAGAATATCTGGACGGGGATTGACTGAACGCCGTACCCCTTGGCGACGTTCGGATACTTGAACACGTCGACAAACTGAACTTCCAGCCGCCCCTGGTACTCCTTCTCTAACTCGTCCAGCACCGGCACCATCTTCCTGCATGGAACACAAGCGTCAGCACCAAGGTCCAAGAGCCGAGGGAGGGAGTCTGGGGGAGGGGGAACGGAGGCATGTGTCGTTGTTTCTGGTGCAGAATCACGGGTGGCCCGTGCGTCGTTGCGGCAACCCCATGCGGCAACCCCGAGGAAGCCGACCAGCACCGCCAATCTGACGACGGGGCAGAACCACAAGAACCGTTTGGAACAGCCGTGTGCCATTCAGGACTCCTTCAACAGAACGCTTGTTGGACCTCGGTGACGCCGGTAACTTCGGACACAGGCCGCGAGATCACGGCTTCTTCGTCGTTTTGGTCTCGTTCCTTTCGATGGTCTTCTGTAGTTCCTCTTCTTTCGGACGGTCGGTAACGAATCCTCCTGCGCTTCCTCGCTGGTTGTAGGCGTTATTCTGAACACCGGAGCCGTATTCGTCTTTGCCGCCGTAATCGACGAGAAAGCTGAAGTTGCCGCCGCAAGCGGACGGAGAGTGATAGGAGACGCTGGGCGAGGCGTACCCCTGCCCTTGCCCCAAGTACACGTCGTTTCCCTCGTTGTCGAAAAGGATGCCGAGCCCCGCCTGCGCACCGCAACCCTGAGTGTGTTGTCCCGCGGCCTCGTAGCGGTCGTTGCCGGCGAAGTCGCAGAGCACGCCGACGGACAGATCCCAGGCAAAGCCCAGGCCCATGATCGTGCCGCCATAGGTGTCGTCGCCCGCGTCGTCGAAGCTGAACCCGAGCGCGTAGTGACAGCCCCATCCGCACGCATATCGTTGGAAGACGGGCTCCGTTCGCTTCTCTCCGCTGAATTCGTTTTGCGTGCTGCCAAGGCGTCGATCGTTTCCGCCGAAGTCGCGGGCCAACCCCACGCCGAACCAGTAGCCACCGCCATGCGCCATGTAATCGTACTCATAGAGGTCATCACCGCCGCCGTCCAAGAGCACGCCGATGCCGCCGTTGGCCACTTGCCGCAGGCCAGCGCCGACGCCCTGTCCCCAGCCCTCGTAACCCGGCGTCTCTGGCTTGAACGAATTCGTGTACAATCCGCCGAGCGAGTAGTGGTCTTTCCCCGTAAGATCGTCGAGCAGACCGAACCCCAACGGGCCGCCAAATCCTTGAGCCCACATGCCGGCGTGGTAGCGATCGCTTCCCTCGCGGTCGATCAGGATTCCAATTCCGCCGATGGCCTGGCCCTGAACACGACGAATCCCCGCGTACACGTCGTTACCCGCGTAATCCACGAGGATGCCGACGCCGCCGACGGCCGATCCTTGCGCCACGTCCCGCGCCCGATAGATGTCGTTGCCATCCAAGTCCAGCAGCATCGAGACGCCCAGCACCGCACCCCCTTGGGCGCCAGGTCCCGTGGCGATATAGGCGTCGTTGCCGGCCAAGTCGATCACCACGAGTACCGGCCTGTCGGGCGAAACGGTCCCCTCCCGGTATTCGTCGTCTCCACCCAAGTCGATGACCGCGCAGACGCCGGGCATCTTGTCTAATTCGTAGACGTTCTTGCCCTCGCCGCCGATGATGATCTCGCCCGCCTCGGTGTTGATCCGCCGCACAATGGTCCCGGTAGCGCCTTCCACGGCCACGTTGCCCTCCTTGGGCAGCTTGCGGAGTTGCCCCAACAATCGCACGTCGGTCAAGGGCGCAAGAGCGCGGGCGGCATAAT
>Ga0315280_10007912_pt1 | contig 14092 bp, 12 predicted proteins | sample YL17G06_40_MG_FD_203697 | JGI IMG/M metagenome (GOLD analysis project Ga0315280, IMG submission 203697) | Sediment microbial communities from Yellowstone Lake, YNP, Wyoming, USA - YL17G06_40 | ecosystem: Environmental > Aquatic > Freshwater > Lake > Sediment | place: USA: Wyoming | collected...
AGTTGAATGGTCCTATTATGCCAAAGACTCCCAGCGGCTGACGAATCAAATACTCATCAATTCCGGCCGCCACATCCTCCAAGTTATATCCCATCATGAGAGACGGGATTCCAGCCGCCACCTCAACATTTTCGATTCCGCGCCTAGTCTCACCTCTGGACTCATCAATGGTCTTTCCGTGCTCCATTGTTTGTATACGGCTGATCTCCTCGAAGCGCTGCTCCATCAACTCCTTCAGCCTAAACATGCACCTTGCTCTAGCAAGCGGAGGAGTTCTTCTCCACTCTGGAAAAGCCTCCTTGGCCGCCTCAACGGCCCTGTCAATCTCATCTCTTGTTGAGATCGGAACCTTCGCGATGACCTTCTGAGTCGATGGATTTACGACATCCACAATCTCTCCCTTTGACGCGACCCACTCCCCGCCGACATAGTTTCGTACTGACATTGGCTCTTTGATCGGTTCTTCAAGGATCGGCAATTTACATCAACTGTCAGCAACGGAGACAGCAGAACGCATTTAATGGTTGTGGTATGTACGTCTGCACAGACCCTTTCTGAGCAGAAGTCGCCTGTCTTTGATTCTCTGCAGCACTGATCGTGCAATCGCTCAGAGCGGAGTCGGGGCCATCAACACGTTGTCTCTCAACTGACCAACGAGTGGTGTATCTGCCTATGCGCATGACTACGACTTAGCTGCCCTCACAGAACCTCTTGGGACTTAGGATCTTCATCAGCGAAGGAAACTGAAGGCAGATGAGGTCCACACGAAAGCCAAGGAATCCGCTTTGCTTTACAATGGATTCGAGGTTCAAGGAGTTCCCGTGATGACAATCGTCAACGGCGTCGAAGTCATGAGGAATGGAGCAGTTGTAGGCAAACCTGGAACAGGATCATTTGTGAAACCGAGCTAACTCGACAGTCTCGGGTCACTCGACAATTCACACAATCCTCACATGTCGAGACAGTCGCGCGGGGTTGTCCCGCTATTCGGTAGCTTAGTGCTGCTGTATGCGTGTGATGCGGGGCGGGGAGATTGGGGATGCTTCGTCTCGATCTTCTGGACGAAAGGTGGAGCCGAACATGATCCTTTCGCCATGGGTCACATAGTGGTCGCCTCCGACAACGGGAAACCCGCATGTATGCCTAGTCTCCGGACAGCGCTACGCGCTGCCAAGAACGGTCTTTGTGGTTAAGAGGGGTTTGAGAGGGGCGGAGCGGTTTGCTGGGTCGTGAGGCGGACTGTTTCTCGGGTGAACGTGGTTTTCGTTGTGGGTCTGGAGGGTTCGTGGGCTGTTCTGTATGTACAGGTTGTCCCCCTCCCCCCGGTCTCGCCTGTGGGAGGATACTGGTTTTGTCTATACATTTTGATAGACGCCCCCCTCCTCTCCTGAGGCTTGGACTTTGTGGCCACGCCCCTGCCTTTGGTTCTGTGGTTTGGGTGAAATCCGATTGTTTGGAGCGCTCGTCCGGCTTTGGTTGTTGCTTTCGGCTTGACGTCTTGGTTTCTCGCCGCTTTTGCCTGTGTCAGCGAACAATGCGCGCAGCCACACAGGTCTGCAACGGAACGAATCACTATCCTCATCTCGCACTGTTCGCCATGTCTGCTTTATACCATCTGAAGCCGTTGACACCGCAAGTCGTCCGATCAAATCGCTAGGCGCAACCTACTGGGCGAATCAACAGGAAACAGCCAGTAACGGGACAAGACTGCGCGACGAATTGGGCGCTAGAGAGAGGCCTCGGTTGCTTCCCCAGCTCCGAGATACCATATGTGTTCAGTACGGTTACTGATCTGGCCTGGTACAGAGAAGAGGACATGGCGTTCTCACGGAAAATCATGGCATACTTTACAAGATTTGTTCTCACAGGCGACTCAAACTGAGGAGCAGCAAGCTGGCCTACGTACAAAGTAACGATGGACAAGTATCTGCCTATTGGAGTTCCCACATATGCAGGTCAGAATCTGCGCAAGACGATCTGTGACTTCCTAGGACCGCTGTGCAGTGTATGTTCGATGACAGGCCTTTTCATGTTGTGGGTTCTCACGACCTTTCGGCCAAAAGGTTTGATCGTCATTCATCTATCGTCGGGCTCTTGTCCTTGCTGGCTTGAGAAGGACTGTGATGGCAAGCAAGAGTGTCGAGAGAAGCGCGCAGAAGAGAAACAGCTCATAGTATCGGCCTGTTAGATCGAACACGTAACCCGCAAGGTACGGACCGATGACTCCTCCAATGCCAAAAGCGGTCTCGAAAAACCCTAGTATGGCTCCGAGGTTCGCTAGTCCAAAGAGACCTGTGGCCAAGGGAACCTCCAGTGTGATCCGGCCCCCAAGTGAGAGGCCGAAGATGAAAGCAAACACGTAGAGCGAATACTCGTTCTTGGCGAACATAAGAAGAATGGCCGAGAGCAGGTTGATCGCGTAAGAGAGGGTGAGCGCTCGTTTCAAACCGATTCTGTCGAGCAGAAACCCGACTGTCAGTCTGCCAAGGATGCTGCTGAACCCGATCATTCCGAGCGCTACGGACGCAGCTATTGCAGAAATCCCCAATGTGTCCGCGAAAAGGACGATTTGCTGATTGTACACGGAGGCCATGATCATGCTCAAAGCCCACAGAATGTAAACCAGCCAGAACTCCACTCTCACAATCGCCTTTCGGAGAGTAAAATCACGAGCCACCTCCACAAGCCTTCTTTCATCGGTCTTTGGCTCTTGGCCTAGGCCTTCACCATAGGGCTTCAAACCCATCTCTTTTGGACTACTTTTCATCAGGATTGCCGCGGAAAGCATGACGATGAATGTTGATGTGCCTGCAACTAGGAACGCAGTTCTCCAACCATAGACCGTAATGATATGTGCCACGAGCGGTGAAATGCATAGGGAACCGAAGCCGCTGCCTGAAAGGGCTATTCCCATGGCAACTCCCCTCTTCCTCGTAAACCACTTCATGATGGTTGACGTAAAGGGAACCCAGATAGTGCTTGAGCCAATCCCCATCACAACTCCGTAGAAGAGACATAGCTGCCCGAGCGTACTCACTTGGCTAGAGAGGGCTAGGCCGGAGCCCATGAGGAGGCCGCCCAGCAATATGATCAGCTTGAGGTTGAGCCTTTTGTATGTCAGGGAAACTGGCAGAACGGACAACATGTATGTTACGGAGGAGGTTGAGGACGCCAGAGCCACCTCCGCTGCCGTCCACCCAAACTGATCCATCAAAGGCCTGTAGAAGAGGCCGAAAGCTCCAGCGAAGCCATGAACAGTCATGGCTGAGAAGGACGCCGCCACGATTATCCATCCGTAGAAGACTGATGGTTTCTCTTTCCTTCTCAAGGGAAGTCCCGGAATATTCACGGGACTTCCTCGTAACTCTTGCGGCCCACCTGCTCCCGCCTACTTGGCCAAGGCCGCCCGATACTCATTCTGTCTCAGAAGAGCCCAAACGCAGCCGCTTTGATCCACACGGGTAAATGCCGTTTCTTCTTGCACTAGCCTGACTTGCAGAATGCGCTTCATCCACAGGCTTTGGGTCATGGACTCAAATTGGAATGTTCGCTTGATACGAACACTATTTTTCATAGACTCCGTTCACATCACCATTGAACGAACAGATGTGACAACGATTGGACTCGGCGCTCACTCAGCTTCACAGCGAATCCCTTCCAGCATCGGAAACTGAACCAGTGGTCACCAGACGTCTCAGAGTCACTGACCGCGCCTTGCTCCAGTTGGCCACATCCGTCGTCTGAGGCGACCCCATAAGAAGCCTCGTTGAGCTGATCACCAACTCCGACGACAGTTACAGAAGAATGGAGTATCTCAACGAAACCTCGTACGGTCAAATACTGGCATCCTTGGACTATGAGAAGAACGCCATTACCGTCTTGGACTTCGCGGAAGGAATGAGTTCCAAGATCATGGACGAATGCGTGGGCACATACGGGGCAGAAGTAAGTGGATTCAGCAGAGGATGCCCCGTCAGAGGATTCTACGGGAGAGGCCTAAAGGAAGCCATCCTAGGGCTGGGCTCAGGAAAAATAGTGTCCATGAGGAACGGGTTCCTTCACGAATGCAGCCTCAGTGAGGGCGGCCTCTACGTAAGACGCGAGCGTAGACGCGCATCCCTCTCAGACTACTTGGATCTCGGCATACCCTGCAACAGGAATGGCACAGAAACATGGATGATGTTGGTTTCATAGACCGACTGGTAGACGATCTGTGCAGCCGATTCAGAATAGACACGCGACGAATCTTTGTGACAGGCTTCTCGAACGGAGCCTCGATGACCTTCCGAGTAGGCGCAGAACTCTCCCATCGAGTGGCCGCAATCGCTCCAGTGTCGGGGCACTTCTGGCTGAACACAACTGAACTGCGCCGCACCGTCCCCTTGATCTTCATCAGTGGAACTGAGGATCCGTTGAACCCTCTGGAAGGAGGTGAGGTCAGGCTGTCATGGGGCACCGCCGAAAAGAAGCCGCCCATAAGAGAATCGATACTGAAATGGGTGAAGCTACTCGATTGCCCGCCGGAACCCAAGACTCTCTACGACAGGAACGGGGTCAGAGCCATTGCATAGGGTCTAGGCAAGGAAGGTTCTGAAGTGATCTTCTACACAGTTGAAGGTGCCGGACACACTTGGCCGGGCGGAAAGAGTCTCCTGCCGGAACGCATAGTGGGAAAAACGACCTATAAGATCAAGGCAACTGATGTCATCTGGGAGTTCTTCAAATCTCACGCGATGAAATGAACTCGATGACGAATACATACATCACACACATATGACGAAACTCTGGGCACGTTCGTCAGAACGATCTGATACTGCTTCATATGGATTCCAGAGTAACCCAGAGGATACATGCCTAAGACCGCGAGGGACGAATCAGACTAGATCCACTTAAATCAGTGTCAGACCTGAGGAGTCTCACGGATGATTGCTGAATGAAAAGCGTTGCATTGAAGCCCGACGGTAGAGCGATCGTAGAAGACATTCCTCAACCTAAGCTGAAGTCGGGCGACATCTTGGTGGAGATGAAGGCATGCGGCCTATGCGGAACAGACATCGAGAAGATGCATGGGCGATACACTGCTTCTCAGCCAGTGCTGGGACATGAGGCTTCTGGAGTGATTGCTGACGTAGGTGACAATACTGAAAGCTTCAGAGTTGGAGACAGAGTCTTTCCTCACCATCACGTACCATGCTACCAATGCCGTTTTTGCAGACATGGAAGCGAAACCATGTGCTCCCACTATCGTGCCAGCAACTACGACCCAGGGGGGTTCGCCGAATACTTCAGAGTCCCGGCGTGGAACGTGGAACATGGAGGAGTGCTGAGGCTTCCGGACCATGTGAGCTTTGAGGAGGCCAGTCTCATAGAGCCCGTCGCTTGCTGCATAAGAAGCCTAGAGCGATGCGGCATCTCTGGAGATGAGACCGTCCTAGTGGTGGGAGCTGGGCCCATTGGACTCACACATCTTCGGCTCTTGTCAATGCGAGGAGCAAGGGTCTTGGTAAGTGACATCAATGCTACGCGGCTCATGTTTGCGGAGAGATTTGGCGCAGACGCCGTCTACGACGCCTCAAAGATCGATGTTCCTTCGAAGGTCAAGGGGGAGATCGGTGGATTGGGGGCTGATCTGGTTATCGTGGCGTCTGGGAGTTCGAAGGCGATTGCGCAAGCACTGGGTGCCGTGCGAAGAGGAGGCAAGGTTTGCGTGTTTGGAGTGCCCGCGAAAGGTTCCAGACTGGACTATGACTTTAGCGATGTATTCAACTCTGAGGTTTCCATCATAACCAGCAATGCCGCCACGGAGGCTGAGACCACGACCGCTCTGAGAATGATGGAAGAACACAGATTGAATCTGAACCCCATCATAACGCACCGTTTCCGACTCGAAGAATTCAACTCGGCAGTAGAGACCGCGATGAGAGGAGACTGTGAGAAGATCATCATCACCTCATAGTGTACGAGCAATTGCCTTGCGCCAGTTCGGTTTCCAATCACGGTTTGTTGTCCACTCGGTAGGACTGCTTGCCGCTCTTCCTGAGACAGCTTGAACAGTGTGGAAAGGTGTTCAACGGCCTCGTCTTTCGAATGCTCTCTTCCATCGGCAGGAAGTTGGAGTAAGGGAAGCATAAGATCCTAATAACTGGGAATAGGCATACGTCGAGTTTAGTCTCACTAGGGATTTAAGTGTGTGTCCGGACTGGCGCGTTTGGTTCTAGATCAGCCCTGAGACTAGTCTAAAAACCGTATTATGCTGTGGGAGGTCTAATTCTTAGACTAGTCAAGGGGGTCTTCTTTTGTCCAGAGAAAAAAGATTTCCAAAACACCCTCAAAATGGGAAATAGATTTATGTTATGGACCCGTTGAAGCGGGACATAAACAATGTCAAACCCAGTTTTTCCGAGTGTCACAAGCAATATGGTTTTGAGACACTTACTAGCGGTAAATGGGTTTCTCTTGCTGAACAGTCTTGTCTTCATCCGTGATTAGTTTCGGCTCGTCAATCTTGCGATGTGTTTCTTCGTATAGACCGACATTGACCTCCAGAATCCTGAGTAATGTCTTTGTTCCTTCGGGTGACAGGAAAATGCCTAGTAACGGTCTCTTTCCATTTGGCGTTTCGACCGCTAGTGTTATGTGGAAATCAGCTTTCGAATAGTGAACTTGGAACGAATTTGCGAATACAATTCCGACTTGATTTTCGGTAGGCTCAGACAATCACTTGCAACTCGTTTGATCTGATCGTAGTTGGCTCCTAACAAAGATTTCTTGAGGAACTGTCGGTTACTCTTGTTTATAAGAGTCTGTAGGGAAGTTTGGTTGGGGAGGAGCGTCTCAAGATTATGAGTCAGACCAAGTTTTGTGTGAAATGTGGAAGAGAGATATTAACGAATACCAAATTCTGTGCATCTTGTGGGGCTTACATCTCCGCTATCCCAACACAGATTGCTCGCGCAGAGCCAACGAAGAAGAAGCCTTGGTTCGCAGTCATTGCCGTTGCTATGATCATCTTCGCATTCCTTGGTGGGGCTTCAATTGCTCCCACACGCGTTGTCACCACTACGAGCACCTATGTGTCAACATTGGTCGTAACGAGAATCGTGACATCTGGCCCTACTGTAGTCACGTCTGGTGCTCAAAGACTGAAGGTTGGACAAACAATTACTGTTATCACATTTGACAAAGTACCCGTAGAAATCACGTTCAAGAAACTCTGGTATGCCGATAAGGTTGGATACAACACAGCAGACAAGGGATACAAATTTGCCGTCTTGGATGTAGCAGTGAAAAACGTAGGGACCAAAGAGACAAGAGTGTTCTCCATTTTCAGTACGTGGACAGTGACAGTTGACAAGGGGTATACGTACAACGCAAAATCTGCTGTATACCTACCTGATAGCGTGAGACCAGAGGAAGTCAAAACTGGATACGTCTACTTTGAGATCCTGCAAGACACGACGGCCGTAGAGTTCCGCTGTGTCGACAAACTGTACCTACAGTTTGACATTGTATTGGAACCTTAGCGGTATCCGCGAGCCTATCGACCGATAACACGGAAGCCCCAATGGCTCCATTTCCTACACGCTTCCCATAGGAGCCTACGTAATTGCCTTCAAGAGCACCGACAAACAACCCAGAAATGTGGACTATGAGATAAGGGCTACAGAGCACAAATCCCTCAAAGAATATCCCCCGAGGTCTAATTTTGACAATAAGGTAAGGGCATTCGTTTAGCCAGAAATTTTATTTAGATTGCTGTTATCCACTAAAGATGGGACTAGATTTTAGAAGGAAGGTTTCTAATAGAACAGAAGTTTGGGTATAGGCTTAACTAGCTGTGCTTGTGCCTTTTCTCAATGATTGGAGAGATAACCTTCCTTGGATTGGGGAATAAAGAACCGGCTTTCACGAATCATCAAACCCAGCACCGGCCGCACAGTAATGCTGGCCGTGGACCATGGCTACTTCCAAGGTCCAACGACCGGGCTGGAAAAACCCCGAGAGACAATAACCCCGCTAGTTCCATACGCTGACTGCCTTATGCTAACAAGAGGAGTTCTGCGCACATCAGTGGAACCTGATGTGAACGTGCCTATTGTTCTAAGAGTCTCAGGAGGCACGAGCATCCTCAAGGAGCTTTCCAATGAAGGAATCATTACGTCGACAGAGGAGGCCATACGTCTCAACGCCTCAGGCATGGCCTTGTCAATCTTCGTTGGAGGCGAAAATGAGAAGCAGACATTGCTGAACCTTTCGAAGCTGGTGGACGCCGGGGAGCAGTACGGAATTCCTGTGTTGGCCGTTACGGCTGTGGGGAAAGAGATGACCCGAGATGCTCGGTACTTGGGGCTTGCCTGCCGCATCGCTGCAGAACTGGGTGCGCACCTCGTGAAGACCTACTACTGCGAAGGCTTCCAAAAAGTGGTTGACGGATGTCCAGTTCCAGTGGTCATAGCAGGAGGAAAGAAGTTGCCAGAGCGGGAGGCACTTGAATTGGCATACAACGCTATCCATGCTGGAGCGGTTGGAGTGGACATGGGAAGAAACATCTTCCAATCAGAATCCCCTGTCGCCATGATAAGAGCGGTCCGCAGTATCGTGCACGAAAACGCTACCGTCGACGAAGCCTATGCTCTTTTTTCGAAAGTGAAGAACGAAAAATAGGTCTTTGGCCTGAGACTTGTTCGGTCCCAGAGCCAATCATTGCAGCTTTGACGCTTGCTGTCCTCTTGTACCCCAATTGGTTTTCGATATGTCGTGAATGACGATGTGCAGCGACTCCGGCTTTACGCCGATTCCTTCGAAGGCTTTCGTTATCCCCTTTATGAGCGTCTCCTTTTGGTCCGGCGTTCTTCCTTCCCACATCTCAACTATGACAACAGGCATGATTTCACCTCCGTAGCGAGGATCTGACTCATTTGCAGTGCCGGGGATTTTACCCTTCTTGTACACTTGCAGGAACCGAACTGCTGCTTCCTTATCGAAACTTTCGAGAACCTGCGATCGACCTCTGTCTTCGATCCATACTGCTACGCAAGGCTTTATCGCATGCGAACACTTTGGCATTCTCTCATCTGCAATCATATCAGAGATCGGTGGAACAATGGTTCAAAGTGCACAACATAGTGCTGTCTTCGCCGTCGCAGTAGCAGTCATATGGGGGTTTTCCTTTGTCGCGGCGCGCATAGTTTTGTCGACGTTGACGCCGATTCTCCTGGCCACGGTCCGTTTCAGCATCGCTTCGTTGGTGTTCATACCGATCATAATCAGAGACCACAGGCGTGGATTCGCGCCCAGCCTCCGAAGCATGGTGGAGCTTGCTGGGTTAGGGGTTCTCAGCATTTCCATCTACTTCTGGCTCCAGTACACCGGGGTCAAGTACGCGGGCGCAGGCGTCTCCGCTATACTCGTCGTTGGCCTGATCCCTGTACTCACTGGGGTCGCGTCCATCTTCGTCCTCAAAGAGAGATATCACTTGCAGCAAATAGCGGGAACAGGTCTGGGGCTTCTTGGAGTTGGTTTGATAGCTACGCCTGGGCTGCTTGTCAACGAAGTTGACTGGCTCTTCTACTTGGGCGTACTATGCCTACTCCTCAACGCTGTCTGCTGGGCTCTCTACTCCACCTTGAGCAGACGCCTCATGAATCGCGAGAGGAGGCCGCTCATTGTCACCGCCTATGTCACGGTCCTCGGAACCCTCGCTCTCATACCCATGTCATCAACGTCAGATTGGAGCCTGATCAGACTCCTCGGACTAGAGCAATGGTTGAGCATACTCTATCTCTCGCTTGTCTGCTCGTGTGCAGGCTACTTCATGTGGAACCTAGCCCTGTCAAGGATGGAGGCTGTGAAGGCCGCGGTCTGGCAATATCTAGAACCTGTGGCCGCCTTCGCAGGAGAGGCGTTGATCTTCAGCGTGCTTCCGAGTCAGTCAACGCTGGTCGGAGCAAGCGCAATAATCGTCGGCGCTCTCTTGACAAACAAATCCAGAAGATGATTCTTGAGATACTGCCCAGTTCAGATTTCCTAAGAGCCTTATAGTTCCGAGTTGCGCACCAATAGACGAGGTGCCTTGTCACGAATCACGAGAGCTCCGTTAGAAGTCGAGTGATAGGGGAGGTCGATTCCTTGACCGGCAGGTTGGTGGAGATGGCCGACACTATTCATGGATATGCTGAGATTGGATTCGAGGAACACAAGTCCTCTAAATTGCTGGCGACTGAGCTGAGGAAACATGGGTTTGAAGTGGAGAAGCCGGTGGCAGGCTTGGATACGGCGTTTGTAGCCACCTATCGCGGAAAGCCTGGTGGACCGACCGTAGGCTTCCTCTGTGAATATGACATAGTCGCTGGGCTTGGCCATGCCTGTGGCCACAACCTCATCGGAGTCGCTGGAGTCGGCGCAGGCATAGGTTTGAGCAAAACTGTTTCTCAGCATGGCTTGAGCGGCACGGTGAAAGTCTTCGGATGCCCTTGCGAAGAGGGATTCGCACCGAACGCAGGCGGCAAGATACACATGCTGAACGCAGGCCTCTTCGGTGACGTAGACGCGGCGCTCATGATTCATCCCCACCCTGACCGGTACAGTGTCTGGGGAAAGGCTCGAGCTAGAGAGAACCTTGCCGTCGTATTCACCGGCAGGAGGGCGCTCAGGCCAGAAGCCCGCTACGATGTTGTGAACGCGCTTGACGCGGCTATTCTCACAGTGAACGGCCTGAGCTTTCTTCATCAGAGGAAGAGCCCTGAAGCAGTTTTGACCTACATCATTAGTGAGGGCGGTGTGAACCCCAACATTGATCCTGTGAAAGCGGTGGTCCGCATCTACTGTCGATCTCTTGACATGAAGTATTTCATGGAACTTGTGGAGAAGACGAAGAATGTGGCTAGGGGAGCTGCTCTAATGGTTGGAGCGGAGGTGGAGTTCAAGCTGCATGGACCGACCTATGAGCCTGAGATTCCTAATCTGACTCTGACCAAACTTGCCCACCGGAACTTGCTGGAGTTAGGCGTGGAAGTCGAGGAGCCACGCAAGAGCGCTGAGATGATACTCAACGGAACGAGACCATACTCTACGGATCTCGGGAACGTCAGCCGAGTCATTCCTGCTCACACTACTTACATAAAGATAGGACCCAAAGGAGAAGTCGTGCTTCATACAGCGAAGGCCGTAGAAGCGACCAAGTCCAAGGCGGGTCACGAAGGAATGATCATCGGAACAAAGGCCTTGGCTTTGACAGCCCTTGAGCTCATCATGAATCCCAAGCTAGTGGAAGAAACGAAGCGCGAATTCGAGGGCTACAAGTCCGAGAACTACAAGCATCCGCACCCAACAGGTAGCTATCCTGATTACTTGGCTTGACGAAAGCGAGTAGGGCGCGCTCGACGGGTTCTCTTCCTTCTGCCACATGGCATGGCGTGTGCGAATGGAGACTGAATTCCATGTCGTCCAGGAGATGGGTCGGATCTTTCAGAAAGGATTCAGAGCTGCTGGCACTTTGGGCAAATGTAGCTTGAGGTGCTTCCCGTTCTGATCTTCTTCACAGCTGTCCTGCAAACGGGGCATGGTTTCTTCTCCTTGTATCCAACCAAGAACTGCTCGGATCCATATCTTCCGCGGCGGCCATGGAGATCTCTCTCATATCTCAATCCTCCGAGTCTGATGCTCACATGCAGGACCTCGCCTATGCTCCTGTGAAGTGCTCGTATCTCTGATTCCGTCAGAGTCTGAATGCCACGAAGTGGATGAAGCTTGGCTTTAAACAAAGTGTCCTGCACATACACGTTGCCTATTCCCGCAATGTTCTTCTGGTCTAACAGGAAGCTCTTGATGGCCCCCCGTCTTCCTGACAGGAGAGAACTAAGTCTTTCAACTGTAAACTCCTTTTCTATTGGAGAGATTCCTAGCTTCGAGGTCATTTTGTGTCTCGGAAGCTCAGCATCGGAAGCGAGATGGATGTAGCCGAACCACCAGAAGGTGGCAGTCAGCTCTGTTTTGTCATTGAAAGTCATCCTGAATTGATATTTCTCAGGGATCGTGTCAGCCGTCTTGTGGTAGCGCAGATCTCCTCCCATGCCGAGATTCAGGAGCAGGTTGTCGCATGAGTCCAGCTTAGTGAAAAGCCACTTTCCACGCGCTTTCGTATCCCCAACGGTCTTGCCGACAATTCTTCGACGAATCTTCTCGGGCGTCAGGTTGAGGCATTTTGGCTGACGTAATTCCACCTTATTAACCCGCTTTCCCTGAAGCCTCGAAGTCATCTGCCTAGCCAGATTAGCTATCTCAGGAAGCTCAGGCATCAAACCATCCTCTCATTTCAGCGTCTAGATTCAGTAATATTGTTTGCATCATATTTAGATGGATTACCTTTTCTTGCTCATCCACTAACAATACATTGCTACTTGGCATAGGAGGCGGAACAACTTGGGATGCGATCTCCGAATTCTTGAAGGAACAGTCATTGACGGATTGGGGAATCCTTCAACAGAGTCGAACGTTTACATTTCAGGCGACAAGATCGAATCCGTATCTTCAAGTGACATGCCAGCGGCCGATGAAACCATATCTGCGAGAGGATTGATCGTCGCTCCGGGGTTCATTGACACGCATAGCCACTCCGATCTCCTGTTATTCACTGATCCGTTCGCCAAGTCTAAGATCACTCAAGGGGTCACAACAGAGATACTTGGCCAAGACGGATTCTCGGTGGCACCGGTCAAGAGAGAAATTCAGCCCGAGCTTGCCAGGTACTTATCAGGACTTGCGGGGCAACTCGATGAATGGAAATGGAACAGCTTTGACTCCTACCTGCAACAACTCTCAACGCTGCGGACAACAGTGAATGTTGCATCACTCGTCGGAAATGGCACACTACGCGCGATGTGTGTTGGATTTGATCGGAAGCCAGCAAGCGAAGACGAGTTTGAACAGATGCGCACAATCCTTGCAGAATCAATGAGGCAAGGCGCCGTCGGCTTGTCATCGGGCCTCATCTATCCACCTAGTTCCTACGCCACCGAGGATGAACTTGTGGAACTATGCAAGGTTGCAGCCAAGTACAATGGAATCTTCGTGATTCACATCAGAAACGAAGCAGACAGATTGATTGAGTCTGTTGACGAAGCAATCCGAGTGGCAAGAAGAGCGCAGATTCCTCTCCACATATCTCACCACAAGGCGATGGGAAAGGAGAATTGGGGAAACACGAGGCAGACCTTGGACAGGATCGACTCAGAAACCGAGCGAGGCCTCTCTATTTCCTGCGACATTTACCCCTACACTGCAGGAAGCACGATGCTGTCCGCGCTGTTGCCTCCTTGGGTTCTTGAAGGAGGCCCGAAGGCCGCTCGAGAGCGATTAGAAGACGATGGGCTGAGAGGTCGGATCCTGCGAGAGCTTGAAGAAGGTTTTTCCGGCTGGAGGAGTTATTCCCAGTTAGGCGGCTGGGACAGAATAGTCGTTACATACAGCAAGGTGCGGAAAGAGGTGGAGGGTAAGAGTATCGCTCAGATCGCAAAGGATCGAGCCATAACCCCAGCCCAGGCCGTCATCGATCTCATCCTTGAGTCCGAAGAAGCCGTCTCGATGGTGGTCTTCCACATCTCTGAAGACGACATCAGGAGAGTTGTCACCCACAAATCCTCAACCATCTGTACAGACGGTCTCCTCATCGGCAACCCGCACCCTCGTGCATACGGAACCTTCCCGAGAGTTCTTCGGCGATATGTCCTCGAAGAGAAGTTGCTGACTTTGGAGAAAGCGGTTCAGAAGATGACTTCGCTGCCGGCTCACAGATTCGGATTGAGAGATCGAGGCATAGTGAAGCATGGCGCTTTTGCCGATCTGGTGATCTTTGATCCCCGAACGATACGCGACACAGCCACATACGACAATCCAAGACAGTTCGCAGAGGGCGTGAAGTATGTTATCGTGAATGGCCAAGTGGTCCTTCGTGAAGAGCAATTCTCAGAAGCCAGACCCGGAAAAGCACTTCGAAGAGAACCAGCTCAATAGCCTGAAGTATCGTAGCCCTTGCTTCGCGGCGCAATTGCCAACGCTTATCAGGGTACGACAATTCCTTAGTGCATAGGGCGTT
>Ga0315280_10007913_pt1 | contig 14092 bp, 4 predicted proteins | sample YL17G06_40_MG_FD_203697 | JGI IMG/M metagenome (GOLD analysis project Ga0315280, IMG submission 203697) | Sediment microbial communities from Yellowstone Lake, YNP, Wyoming, USA - YL17G06_40 | ecosystem: Environmental > Aquatic > Freshwater > Lake > Sediment | place: USA: Wyoming | collected...
AAGACATCACGGTGCAGGTGGATCGCATCGCGCCGCTGCCGCTGAAGGCGGTGGGGACGCGGGTGGTTCATCTCAACCCGGGCGCGAGCGCGAAGCTGACGTTCGCCTACACCTTCGGCGCCGACGATGCGCCGACCGCGACCTTCCGCGCGACGGCGACCGCCCCCGGCGCGACGCCGGCGACGGCGGCGGCCTCGACCAAGGTTACCCGGTGAGTAAGGTCCTTGCATAGCACCATCAACGGTTTACCCGGACTGTTCTGAGAGTACAGGGAGGAGTTCAGCTCACTCCAACGGGGGAAAAGCGATGAAAAGGCGAGCGGAATGCGTATGGACGGCACTGGCGGTCATGGTGGTCATGGCCGCGTGCGCGGGCATCATCCTCGCGCCGCTGACGCAGGGGCGGGTGCACGCGCAGGGCGGGTATGGCGACTACATCTACATCACCTTCGAGGATGACTTCGAGGATGCCGGATACACGGCTGACAGCTGGTTCATATGGAGCCCCACGTGGCATCGAGTCGCTGTGCCAGGCGGAATGGCGTTCGAGGGCTGCGGCGGATCGGCACCGCCGAACGTCGGTCCGGAGGCTCTAGCGTGTGCTGCACGGGGCCGCAGTTTCATGGTGGATGGTTTGTACGTGCGCACTTCGCTGAACATAGTATCCCTCGGTGGCGGCATAGTCTTCGGTGCGAATGAATGCGTGGCCGAGGTTCCGCCCCTGCGAGATGCGACGTACCAGACCTATTATGTCGCAGTCAGCCCTCTGATCGGGGGGATCGAACTTCACGAGATCGGCTCAGGCTTTGACAACGCTCTGGCTGCCGCCTCAATTCCAGGGCTATCCTACGACATGTGGTATGACCTCGAACTGGTATCCACGGACACGAATTTCCAGGTGTGGTTCGGACTGAAAGGCGGGCCGCTGGACAAGGTCATTGACGTTGCGCAGGACGTCCTGCACCCCGGAACGCAGACCTACCTGTCAGGGCTTGTTGACCTCTGGGTCGAGAACAGCGCGGATACCGATTCGCGCGTTCAGTTCGACGACTTCGTGGTCGAGGGCATAGAGGAAGCCGCACGCTCAATGATGACCGGCAACGTGGGCACAATTCCTGGCACCCCCGCTTCCGTATCCATGTCCGTGACCGATGCTGAGGGGGTCGCCGGATTTCAATTCGACCTGTATTACCACACGGGCTGGCTGCCAGCCCTTATAGCGCCCTATGTCGAGAAGGGCTCCCTTATCGCCTCCGACCCGAGCTGGCAGGTGTCGTACAGCGTCCTCGGGCCAGGGCACATAAGCGTGCTTGGCTCGAACACGCTGGCGCAGCCTCTACCCCCAGGCGCATGGGGCGAACTGGCTCGCATGTGGTTCCAGGTGAACCCGGGCCTGAGCAATGAGGCGGCCCTGCTGGACATCGAGAATGCCACGCTCTCCGACCGCTACGGCGATCCCATTGCCGTAAAGCCCTACGACGGCCTCGCATACATCAAGGAGGCGCCGCTGACCTTTCTCGATCCGGGGTACTCGGCCTCGGTCTTCTACAGCGGCATCCCGCGGCCGGACGGCATCGCCCCCCAGCCCGACGGCTCGCTCCTCGTGGTTCAGGAGAACGATCCGAATAGCGGCGTAGTGCTGGCGCGCGAGGGGGATACCTACGACCTGGGCGACGCCTACAGCACGCTCGGCAATCCGTTTACGGGCCCGGACGACATCGTGCTGGGCCCCGACGGCATCGCGTATGTTTCCAATGGTTACCCCATACAGGGTATCCTGAAAGTTCTGCCGGGTGGCGGTGAACCTGCATGGCTGGCACCCAGTCCTCCCGTCACCGATGCGTATGGCCTGGCTTTCGCTCCACCGGGCTTCCTGGGGCCGAACGTCAAGCCTGGTGACTTGTTGATAGCAGATAACGGTTTGGGCAATCCGGCATGGTGGGGGCTGTTCTCCGCGGATCTCAGCACGGGAGAGGTGAGAAAAATAGCGGGCAACTTCGAGAACGGCCCGCTGCAGGTTGAAGTCGGGCCCGACGGGACCGTGTACGTTGCTGAGAACGATGATCCTCGCAACGGCTACTCAATCGACGTCGTCGCTCCCAATGGAACTGTAACTCCACTGTTGGCGAACTTCGATACGGACGGTGTGCCTGACGAAATGGACCGCGGCCCGATGGCCGCGAACCCGGTGACCAACAAGTTGTACTTTGCGGACTCGAACAGCGGCAACATGTGGGTGCTCGACAATGGCGTCCCCAGGTTGTTCGCCTGGGGGCTGGACGAACCGCAGAACTGCGCCTTCAGCGCTGATGGCTCGACGCTTTTCGTTAGCGAGATATCGAGCCATCGTATCATCCGCATTGATGGCTTCGGACCGCGGCATCTGAGTGCTGCTCACAGAGTGGGCGTGCCTGGCAGTGCCGTCTCAGTGCCAATCCGGGTTAACGACACGACGGCGGTTGCCGCCGCGCAGATTGACTTGCGCTACGACCCGGCGATCCTGACCGCGACCGTGGTGCAACCCGGCGATCTTATCGCGGGCGATTCGCACTGGCAGTTGTTCTCGCGGATTGATGCGGGGCGCGCCCAGGCGATCATCTTCAATGACCAGGCGGTGCCGCTCGCGGGCGGCGGCGGCTCGCTGGTCGAGATGACCTTCCAGGTCAATCCGGCGGCGATACCTGGCCAGGTCAGCCCCCTGACGCTGGCCAAGCACCTCCTGTCGGATTCCCTGGGCAACGAACTCCCTTCCCAGGGCCAGGATGGCAGCGTGGCGGTGATCGCGGTCCATCACTTCGCCTTCGATCCCATCAGCAGCCCGCAGGGCGGCGACCCCACCAACCCGCTGCCTTTCTCCGTAACCATCCGCGCACTGGATCAGAACGGCCAACCAGCGGCTTACTACACCGGCACGGCGACGCTGTCCGATCTGACCGGCACCGTGCAGCCGACCACGGTGGGGCCGTTCGTGGGTGGCATATGGACCGGCGACGTCACCATCGGCGCGGCGCGGGCGGCGGACGTGCTGCACGTGCAGGACGCGTCGGGGCATTTCGGCGACAGCAACCCCTTCGACGTCATCGTCAAGGGCAGCGTCAACGGCGACCAGGAAACCAACGTGCTGGACGTGATGCGCACGGTCAACATCATCCTGGGCTACCTCGCGCCCGACCCCTGGCAGTCGTGGGCGGCGGATATGAACAACGACGGTGAGGTGAACGTGCAAGACATCATCCTCATCATCAACCAGATCTTCGCCAGTTCCAGCACCGGCGGAGCGCAGGCGCTGGCGTTGTCGGCGCGGGTGAGCGCGGAGCCGGTGGTGGTGAGCACGACCTGGACCACAAGCGCCGCCGGCAACCCGGTGCTGCAGATCAGGCTGAGCGATGCCGCGGGCGTGGCCGGAGCGCAAGTGGACGTGACATACAACCCCAAGCGCGTGCGCGACGTTGTGGCGCGCGGCGGCGGGCTGCTGGCCGGCTCCGATTGGCAGGTGCACTCGGCCAACCGGGGCGGGGCGGTGCGCGTGCTGGCGTTCAGCGGCAGCGCGCGGGGCCTGGCGGCCGGCAAGGGCTCGATCGTGGAGCTTGAGTTCGCGGCGACCGGCAAAGGCAACCTGGCCGACATCGCCGCCGTGACGTTGACCGACGCCGCGGGCAACGCGATCCCGGTGCAGATCGGCCCCGCGAAGCCCGGCGGCGGCAAAGGGCGCAAGTAGGAAGCGACTTGCGCGAATTGAAGCGTTAGCTCTGGCGCTGCCGGTTCTTGCGGCAACGCTGCATGATTGTTCGCGCCAGGCTGTGAGATGCATGCGGAGTGCAAGGAGGGACTGAAATGCGACGGTTCTGGGTTGCCTTGGTTCTCTTGACTGTCGCGGTGTGCCCGGCGATGGCTGCCGGCTACCGCACGTCTGTCGGCACCGGAGCGGACGAAATCCCGGTGGTGGTCGTGTGGGGAACGCCCTACGAGATGGGCTATTCCTACGGCCACCTCATGGCGAGCGAGACCGCGGCGGTGTGCACGAGCTACTTGGCGAGGGCGCTGGCGGAGGATCTGGTGCGCTACTCGAACGCCAACCTGGACGCGGCGTGGGCGCTGGCGGAGCCGTACATCAGCGGCCGCTTCATCGAGGAAATGCACGGCGTAGCGGACGGCGCGGGGGTGAGCTACGACGCGATACGCCGGGTTCACAGCGTGCCCCTGGTTTCGTCCTACGCGTGCAGCGGGGTCGCGGTGTGGGGGGCGGCCACCGCCAACGGGCACCTCTACCAGATCCGCAACCTCGACTATGTCAAAGACGCGGGTCTGCAGGATGGCGCGGTGATCGTCGTCTACCTGCCGGAAAGCGGTGTTGCGCACGCGAATGTGGCCTTCGCCGGGTGGGTGGGCAGCAATGCGGGCATGAACGCCGCCGGCGTCGCGCTCACGGAAAAGGGCGAGACGCCCAACTCCGACTACCCGTTCGACTATGAGGCGGTGCCTTTCTTCGTGATGTTCCGCGATATCCTCCAGGACTGCGAGACCCTCGACCAGGTTATCACGCATGTCACCAGCGCCGACCGCTCCAAGAGGTACTACTACGTCATGAGCGACGGCGACGAACCGGCGGCGGTCAAGATGCGGGCGTTCGCTCCCGGCCTCGACATCTGGTACGACAACGATCCCACGGACGAACTGTATCCGAATGTCATGCCGAACGCGGTCTACGTCAGCGTGCATAACGCCGCGGCGTGGAGTCACCTCAATGCCAACTACGGCAGCTACGACGCCGATCTGATGATCGACCTGTCGCGCCTGGTCGCCGGTGTCGGCGGCAATCTGATGGACGTCGTCTATGACGCGACCGCGCGCGAGATGTGGGTGGCCTACGCCGAGGGAAGCCAGGATGCCTCCGAGCGCGAGTACGTGCACTTCAACCTTAATGACTATCTGGCGAAGTCGGTCTCCGCGCCGGACCGCGTTGCCTGTCCCGGCTCGACGTTGGCGGTGCCGATATCAATTGACAACCCCAGCCTCGTCGCCGCCGCACAGATTGACTTGCGCTACGACCCGACAATTCTCACGGCGACGGCGGTTGAGGAGGGTGATCTGGTCGCGGGGTTGCCCGGATGGCAACTGTATTCACAGATTGACGCAGGTCGCGCGCAGGCGATCATCTACAATGACCAGCGCGCGCCGCTGGGCGGCGGCGGCGGCGGCGGGGGGCTGATCAACGTCGTCTTCCAGGTGAACCCGGCCGCGACCGGCGGGCAGAGCAGCATCCTCGACCTGCGCACCCATATCCTCTCCGACGTGGATGGATTCGAGCTGCCTTCCCAGGGCGTCAACGGCGCGGTCAACGTCATTGCGGTTGACCACTTCACTTTCGATCCCATCGTCAGTCCCCAGGGCGGCGACCTGACCCAGCCGCTGCCATTCGTAGTGCACGTGGAGGCGCGGGACGCCAGCGATGCCGTGGTCACCACCTACACCGGCACGGCATCGCTCACCTCAAGCGTGGGGACCGCGCAGCCGCCGAGCATCACGTTCAACAATGGCGTATGGGAAGGCCCGGTCACTATCCTGGCCGATCTCGATCCCGACTGCACGCTGACGGCGCAGGATGCGAGCGTGCCGGCGTTGGGTACGAGCGACACCTTCTCGCTGCGCGGCAAGGGGGACATCAACGCGGACAGCGGTGTGAATGTGCTCGATGTGATGAAGTGCGTCAACATCGCCTTGAGTAATCCGATAATCGAGCCGCCGCGCTCCGAGTTCCAGCTCTGGGCCGCGGACATGAACGCCGATGGCGCGGTCAATGTGCTGGACGTGGTGCGGATCGTCAACAAGAGCTTTGACCTGGCGCCGCTGGCGCTCGCGCGAGCGAAGGCGATGAGGGCGGCGCAATCGGTGCAGTCCACCAAGCCGGTGCGGATAACCCTGGTCAAGCAAGGGCGGGATGAATGGGAAGTTCGCGTCGGCAATGCGATCGGACTTGCCGGCGCGCAGTTTGAGATAGATGCGGTCGAAGCCGGAGTCACGGCGGGCGCGCTCGTCAGCGGCGCTGGCTGGCAGGTGCAGTCCAATGTCGTTGGCAAGCGCCTGCGGGTGATCGCATACAGCCCGTCGGCGACGGGTCTAGCGAGCGGCGACGGCGTGCTGCTGCGCCTGAGCGGCGTGCGCGGCAAGCCGAAGTTGGACGGGATTCTGCTGTCTGACGCTTCGGGCCGAGCGATGACGATGCGTTAATTGAGGAAGCCTGTGTATCACGGTACCACGAACGACCTACTGGCGCGCCGAGCGTCGTCCTGTGTTGTCGCAATGTGGAACAGGCGCCCTCGCCTGTTACCTGTGGTGCCGCGAATGCGGCATCGCCTCGCAGCCGGGGGCGGCTGTGCCACACGGATTTCGCCGTGCACAGGCGGGTTACTCTGATGCCCGAGACTGTGCAAGGCGTTCATCCATGGAGGCCGATTCTGAGACCGATGTCTTTGCGGTTCGTAACTCTGCTGCGAAGGGGGACGCGATGAAGAAGCGAGCGCAGTACGTTTGGACGGCATTGGCAGTGATGGTCGTGGTAGCCGCGTGCGCGGGGATCGTGCTCGCGCCGTTGGCGCACAACGTGGTCCACGCACAAGGCGTGGGCCTCTCGGAGTACATGTACATCACCTTCGAGGACGACTTCGAGAACCCGGCGTGGACGGCGTGCAACTGGATGTACTACGACGGGGCGTGCAACGTCGTCGCCGACGCCGGCGGCAACAAGGTGATGCACCTAGTGGACACTGACGGCCCAACCGGGATCGCGTGGGTGAAGGCTCAGAAGTCGCGAGAATTTCTGACCGACCACTTTGTGATCAGGAGCCGGGTGCGCCTCAATGCGCCCGGTGACCGCCCTTGGGAGAACGACGCTGGCATAGCGTGGGCGGTTCAACCGTGGGAGCCGGGGAACGAATATGCTTCCTATTCTCTCGGGTTCGTGATTACTCCCGGCGACCCCAGCGCGACGGGCATCGCTCTCGTCCAATTCGTCGGTGGCGAATCACAGATACTCGCGGCGTATTTGACCCCGATCGATTACGGCGTCTGGCACGAGGTCGAGGTGAGGTCGAGCGCCACAGCCTACGAGGTCTCGCTGGACGGTCTGAGAGTCTTTGAGACGCCGCATACGCCGGCCTGGAACTCCGGCCCAGTGTGCGCTTGGGCCGACTGCGATGCCGACTTCGACGAGTTCCACCTTGAGGCGCGGCCGGCGAATCCGGGGAAGCTGGCGGTGACGCGGGCTGACTGGGAATCCATGGATTCCGCCGACATCTGGCTGATGGCAGCCGATGGTACTAACCAGCTACGCCTGACCCACGAGCCTGGCTATGTCAGCAGCCTTTGCTCCTGGTCTCCAGATGGCGCGCGGCTGGTGTTCAAACGGGCCACGTTCGATCCGCTCCAGCACGAGGCGTCGGGAGAAGCCCTCGGGCTCTACGTGATGGATTCCGACGGGCTGAACCAGGCGAACATCAGCGCGGTCGCCGGCGACCCTAGCGACGTTCACTCCGCATGGTCGCCCGACGGGGCCTGGATAGCCTTTGCCACCAATCGCGATGGCGACCGTGAAGTCTACAAGATGCGACCGGATGGAACCAACCCGATCAACCTGACGAATAGCCCAACGGGCGACGACGATGATCCCACCTGGTCGCCTGACGGCAGGCGCTTGGCGTTCGACTCTACTCGAAGCGGCGACTTCGAGGTGTGGGCGATGGATGCCGACGGCAGCGGGCTGCGGAACTTGACCAATGCCCCCGGCTCGCACGAAGGCTTGCCGTCATGGTCACCTGACGGCACCAAGATTGCCTTCGTTTCAACTCGAGTCGGCGGCTTTCAGCTATTTGTCATGGATGCTGATGGCTCGAATCAGCAGCAGTTGACCTGGATTGCGGGTGCGCCGGTCATGATGTGGCATCCCAGGTGGTCGCCAGACGGGCTTAAGCTCGCGGTATACTGCGAGTGGGAACATCCGGGGCTGCCAGGCGGCAGTTCGTACACTCTTCACGTGCTTAATGCCGACGGCAGCAACTGCGTGCAGGTGACGCCGCAAGACGACATCTATGCCGGGAGCTTCTGGTATCCCCTCGAGCCGCAGTACCCCCGTCAGGTTTCGATCCCCAGCGTGTGGGGCACGCCGGGGCTGGCGCTGGCGGTGCCGATCTATGTCACGCCGGTGCGCGATGTCTGTGGCATCCAGATCGACCTGCGCTACGATCCCAGCCTGCTGACGCCGGTAGACGTGACGCCGGGCGAGCTGATCTCCAGCTTGCCCGGCTGGGAGGTCGCGACCCACTTCGACTCCGGACGCGCGCAGGCGATCGTCTATAACAGCCTGGCGACGCCGGTCTACGGCGGCTCGGGGCCGATCATGTACGTCAACTTCCTGGCCAACCCGGCGGCGGCGAACGGAGCGAGCTGCGCCCTCGATCTCGCGAATGTGATCCTGGCCGATGCCTCGGGCAACGCGCTGCCGATGGACGCGGTCTGGGACGGGCTATTCACCGTCTCGGCGCTGCATCACTTCGCATTCGACACCATCCCGTCGCCGCAAGGGGCGGATATGGACAATCCGCGTGCGTTCCCGGTGCATATCCGCGCCCTGGACGAGTCTGACCAGTTGTGCGTCGCCTACAGCAACGCGGTGGACTTGAGCGACCTGCTGGTGGGGGCGCTGGGCACCGCGCACTTCGCCGACGGTGAGTGGAGCGGGCAGATCGCGCTGCACTCGTTGACTGGACGGCTGGCGGACGTGATCACCGCGACCGATCCGACCCTCGGGGTGAGCAGCAACAGCAATGCGTTCGATGTGATCCTCAAAGGCAGCGTCAATGGCGACCAGATGGTGAACGTTCTGGACGTGATGAAGACGGTGAACATCATCCTGGGCTACGTCACGCCGCCGGGGTGGCAGTACTGGGCAGCGAACGTCAATAGCGATGAGGGGGTGAATGTGCAAGACATCATCCTCATCATCAACAAGATTTTCAGCGCGTCGGCGATGATGCGGCCGGCGGGGGTGGCGGCGCTACCGGCGCCGAGCGCGCAAGCCAGCGCCGAGCCGGTGGTCGTTGACGCGGAATGGGGCAAGAGCCCCGCCGGCAACCCGGTGATGGCGATCACCTTGAGCAATGCAGCGGGCGTGGCGGGGGCGCAGGTGGATGTGACCTATGACACCAAGCGGGTGAAGGGCGTGACCGCGCGCGCTGGCACGCTCATCGCGTCAAACCCGGGATGGAGCGTGTATGCGAATGGCGCTGGCAGCAAGGTGCGGGCGCTGGCATTCAGCGGCAGCGCGCAGGGGTTAACGGCCGGCAAAGGCTCGATCATCGAGCTTGAGTTCGAGGCCAAGGGCAAAGGCAACCTGGCCGACATCGCGGCAGTAACTCTGACGGATGGCTCCGGCCGCGCCATCCCAACCCGCATCGCGGGCGCCGGCAAGCCCGGCCATAAATAGGAACTCGCCCCCGAGAGCGTGGCGGATTTCGATGCGAGGGTCTGGCAAGACCTTGGCATCATGTCACCCTGAGCGCGCCAGCGAAGGGTCTTGGTATGGTGAAGCGAGGCCAAGATTCCCACCTGAGGCGGGCAAGCCTCGCTGCGCTCGGAATGACATGTGCGGGAACGGCGGTCTTGTTATGGACTTCAAGTCTGACAGAGGAGGCATCACGATGCGACGCATATCATTTGTGCTGTTGCTGCTCGCGGTCGTTGCGGCCGGCCCGGCCCTGGCCGCCGGGTATCGGACATCGGTCGGAACCGGCGCCGACGCAATCCCGGTGGTAGTGGTCAGCGGCACGCCGTACGAGATGGGCTACTCCTACGGCTCGCTGATGCCGACGGAGATCAACGGGTTTGTGGCGGGCTACCTGACGTACTATCAGACGGGTGACCCGACGCGCTTCTCGAACGCCAACCTCGACGCGGCGTGGGCGACGGTTGAGCCTTACGTGCCCACCCGCTTCATCGAGGAGATGCACGGGGTAGCCGACGGTGCAGGCATAAGCTATGACACCCTGCGCCGGGCGCATGCTGTCTCGCTGCTCGAGGACTACGCGTGCAGCGGCGTCGCTCTCTGGGGCGCGGCGAGCGCCACCGGACATCTGTATCAAATCCGCAACCTCGACTACACCATGGATGCCGGGATCCAGAACTACCCCGCGATCGTAGTGTACGTCCCGGAGACAGGCGCGGCACACGCCACGGTCGGCGGCGCCGGGTTCATTGGCGCCGTCGCCGGCCTCAGCGCGAGAGGTATCGCGGTAACGGAGATGGGCGACACGCCGGATTCCGAATACCCGTTCAACCTCAATGGCGTGCCATACTACGTGATGCTGCGCAACGTGCTGCAAGACGCTTCCAGTCTCGACGAGGCCCTGACCATCATCAGCAGCGCCCAGCGCATCAAGAAGTACTACTACGTGATTGGCGACGGCGACGCGCTGGCGGGCGTTAAGATCAAGGCCTGGGCGCCCAGCCTCAACATCTGGACCGACAATGACCCAGCGGATGAGCTCTATCCCAACGTGCTGCCGAACGTCGTCTACAAGACGATGGACGATGCCGCAGCGTGGAGCCACCTCAACACGTACTACGGCCAGTATGATGCCGATCGCATGATTGAGCTTTCCCAGCTTGTCCACGGCGGCGGCAACCTGATGGACGTGGTGTACGACGCGACCGCGCGGCAGATGTGGGTGGCATATGCCGAGGGCGCCCAGTTCGCGTACCAGCGCGAGTACGTGCACTTCGACCTCAACGATTACGTGTTCCAGGATGATTTCGAGGATGCGACGTACACGGACGATAACTGGTGGCGAGTCTCGCCAGGCGCCACGCAGCCCGAAGTGGCCGGCAGCCGCGTGCTACAGGCACGGGGTGCGCATGACCCGACGAATCGCGGCGGCACCGAGAGCGTCGTCTGCGCCGCCGGCGGAAAATCATACTCTGTCGACGGGCTCAGGATTGGTGCCGACATCCGCATCGTAAGAGGCTGGGGCGGCCTCGCGTGGGGGTATCAGGGTGTCATCGGCCTCCCGGGCAACCCGCCAGGGGCCCCTAACGCCAACTATGCAACCTATTACCTCGCGGTCAGTCCCGACGACGGGGGGGTCGCAGTAATGGAGATGACCGCTGAGCAGGAATGGGAAATGGCGTCCGCACTCGTTTCGGGCCTGGAGCTGAATGCCTGGTACCGGGTGGAAGTGGTATCGACTGCCACCAACTTCGAGGTCTGGCTGGGCCGCAAGGGCGAGGAGCTGACCAAGGTAATCGACGTTGCGCAGGATGCGCTCCATCCCGGTTTCCAGGCCTATCAGGCAGGCGCTGTGGGCGTCTTTGCGGTGGACGACGATGACAGTATCGTCCAGTTTGACAACTTCGCTCTCGAAGGCGCGCCTGACGCGACAAGGCATCTTGCCTGTCCGTGGGTGCGCGCGCTGCGGGAGGCGCCGGCGGTTGTGCCGGTATGGCTGAACGATGCTGCGGGCGTCGCGGCATTTCAGTTCGATCTCTACTACGATTCGACTATGCTGACCGGCCTGACCGGGCCAGGGGTGGAGAAAGGAGCACTGATCGCCGATGATGCGGACTGGCATCTGTATTCCAGTCTGGTAGCGCAAGGGCATCTGCGCGTCGTGGCGTACAACGGCGCATCTAAGCCGCTGCCCGGCGGCTCTCACGGCGAGGTGGTAAAGGCCCATTTCACGGTCAATCCCGCAGCGGTTCCGCGCAGCGTATCTTTGCTCGACCTGGAGGGCGTGGTCCTCTCCGATGCAGCAGGCAATCCGTTGCCCTCCGGCGCGTGGGATGGCCTGGTGCGCATCGCCCGCGCGGCAGAGTGGTTCGAGTTCGATCCCATCGCCTCCCCGCAGTGCGGTGACCCAACCAACCCGCTGCCGTTTGACATCACCATCCGTGCGTTCGACGAATACGGTGATCCCGGCACGCTCTACAGCGGCACTGTTAACCTGACCGATCTGACGGGTACCGTCGCGCCGATCACCGCGCCGTTCACCGGCGGCGTATCCACCGTTGATGTCACCCTCGGCCAGCCCATCGCCAGCGACGAGATCACGGCGACAGACACCGTTGATGCAGCGGTCACCGGGACCAGCAACGCCTTCCAGGTCATCGGCGAGGGCGATCCCACCGGCGACGGCGAGGTTAATGTGCTGGATGTGCTGCGCACCGTCAACTTCGCGCTGGAGCTGATGCAGCCGGGCGATGCGGAGTTCGCGGCCGCCGACGCCAACCACGACGGTCAGGTCAACGTCCTGGACGTGATCATCATCCAGAACATGGCGCTGGGGATCGAGGGGGCAGCGGCGCCCGGCGGCGAGGAGTTGTCCATGCAGGCGGCGGCAAACGGCATCAGCATGCGCGCGGCGGGCGGCAAGCCCGCTCCAGGGGTGAAGAAAATCGCGGTGCCGGTGCTGATTGACAATGCGAACGGCGTGGCGGGCGTCAACTTCAGCCTGAGCTATGACCGCAAAGCGCTGACGCCGGTCGAGGTGCGCGCGGGGGGGCTGCTGGCGGGGAAATCCGATTGGGTGGTCGCCGGCAATCTGTCAGGCAATCCGGCGCGCGCGCTGGGCTACAGCAACCAGGCGCGAGCGCTGAGCGGCGGCAAAGGGACGCTGGTAGAGGTGGTCTTTGCCCAGAACGGCGGGAGCGGCAAGAATTCGCTCGCGTTGAGCGCGGTGGTGATTTCGGACGGTTCGGGTTCGGCGCTCGCCGGCAGCCTGAGCCTGGGCAAGCCATATCCCGTGCGATGAGGAAAACGCGACCGGACGGTCTGTGGGCGGAGACACCGCCCAACGTAGAAACGCTTCGGCTTAGGGAGGAAGCGAGATGAGGCAGATGCAGATACTGTGTCTGGCGGCAGTGCTGGTGTTGACCTGCGCGCCGGTGATGGCGCAGGACAGCTATGGTGCCGTGAAGACTATCGGCTCGGGCGGGGATACGGTGTACGTCCTGTACGCCGGCGGCAGTGCATACGATATCGGTTACTGGCACGGGTCGCTGCTGCGCAGCCAGGTGCAGCACAACGTCTCGGCGGCGCTGACGGTATCGCGCGCCAGGTACGGCCAGGCCACTCTGCTCGCGGCGTGGGACGCCATGGCGCCCTACGTGAGCGCGGAGTTCCACGCGGAGCTGCAGGGGCTTGCCGACGGCAGCGGGGTATCGCTGTCGGACCTGCACGAGCTGCACGCCATGCCCGAGGTGTCCGAGTTCCATTGCAGCGCCTTCAATGCTTTCGGTGCGGCCACTGCGGGCGGGCACATGCTTCAGATGCGCAACCTGGATTACGACATGGACCTGGGGATTCAGGATAACCCCTTGGTCATAGTGGCGACGCCCACCGGCGGCCACCGCTACGCCAATATCACCTTCGCCGGGTTGATCGGCTGCCCGGCGGGCATCAGCAGCCAGGGGATTGGCGTGAGCGAGATGGGCGACAGTTTCGACTACGCCAACGAGACCCTGGCCGGAATCCCCATGGTCTTCCTGCTGCGCGACATCATCGCCCATGCGACCTCGTTCGCCGACGCATTAACGATGATTCAGAACGCCTCCCGCACCAGCAGCTACTGGTATGTCGTGGGCGACGCCGATGCCGCCGACGCCGCCCTGTTCCAGACCAGCCCCACTATCTTCAATTACTGGGGGCCAGGCACCGAGCCGGCGCCGCTGCCGGCGCTGCCCAATATCGTCTATGGCGGGCACTACAATGACCGGCTCTATAGCGACCTGTCCACGAACTGGGGCAGCATCACCCCCGAGGTGGCCATCGCTATCAGCCGCAACAACGCGATGTCGGGCAACCTGATGGACGCGGTGTATGACTTGACTACCAGGGAGATCTGGGTGGCGTACGCCGAAGGCCCGCTTCCCGCCTCTTCCAGGGAATTCGCGCATCTCAACATTATGGAGCCCGGCTGGGGGTTCCAAGACGACTTCGAGGATCCCACGTGTATCGACAACAACTGGTGGAAGATCTCGGGCGGAATCCGGCGGATCGAGGAGGTCGGTAACGCGGTGCTGGAAGTGCGGGGCGCCAACGACCCCAG
>Ga0315280_10007914_pt1 | contig 14091 bp, 14 predicted proteins | sample YL17G06_40_MG_FD_203697 | JGI IMG/M metagenome (GOLD analysis project Ga0315280, IMG submission 203697) | Sediment microbial communities from Yellowstone Lake, YNP, Wyoming, USA - YL17G06_40 | ecosystem: Environmental > Aquatic > Freshwater > Lake > Sediment | place: USA: Wyoming | collected...
GGTTCTGATACCCATCCTCGCCGTGGGCAGGGCGCAGGAGATAATGCTCGTGCTTGACGAGGCAATAAAGTTCGGCTCGATCCCGCAGATCCCGATATACGTCGAGGGCATGCTCCAGGAGGTCACGGCCATCCACACAGCCTACCCAGAGGAGCTGGCGAGGGAGCTGAAGAACAGGATATTCCACAAGGGGGAGAACCCGTTCCTCTCCGAGCACTTCGTGAGCGTCGACGACAAGAGCGCGAGACCCGATATCGCCGAGGGGGAGCCGTGCATCATAATGGCCACCTCCGGCATGCTCACGGGCGGTCCCGCGGTAGAGTACTTCAAGCTGCTCGCCCCGAACCCCAACAACACAATGATCTTCGTTAACTACCAGATTGAGGGGACGTTAGGCAGATCCATCCTCCGCGGTCTCAGGGAGATACCGATAAGCGACCACATGGGGAAGATCGGCGTCGTACAGGTCAAGATGGATGTGAGGTCGGTGGACGGCTTCTCGGGCCACAGCGACCGGAAGCAGCTCCTCAGGTTCGTGAACAACATCTCGCCCCGCCCCAAGCAGGTGATAATCGTGCACGGGGAGGAGTCGAAGTGCTTGGGGATGGCGGACTCCGTCAGGCGCTTCTTCAGGGTCGAGGCCCTGGCGCCGAGCGTCGGGGACAGGCTTAGGATAAAGTAGCTTCTAGAATCTGCCAGAGAACATTATTATCCATTAGACCGATCTGGTCCAGTTCCAGATATCATCCCCGACGTGGTGAACGTTCTTTACTGCCTTGCCCTTCCTCCTCTGAAGGATCTCCTCCCTGTCCATGATCAGGATCCCCACCGCCAGACCCTTGGAGTGCTTCTCGTCAACGACAAGGACAACGTCCCCCACCTTCACTTTATCCGCCACAGACCTGATCCCCGGAGCCATGACATCCGCCCCGTTCACAACGAAAGGCACTGCACCCATGTCCACAACGACCCTTGGGATGGTATCGAGCAGGGCTTGGGGCATAGCCAGCGAGGGCATAACGCTCCTCTCAAGCCCTATGAGTATGGGCTTTCCATCCTGGAGGTAGATCCTCTCTCCGCCGGCCACCTCAACAAGCTCTATATCCTCCTTCTTGTTGATATGGTCAACGAGGCTGGGGCAGATGCGCTTTGCCTCCTCCAAAAGGATCTTCAGATCCTTCGAACTGAGCGGGTGCCTCTTCTTTATGAGCAATTTTAAGGTCTCCGATAGACTTAAATAACGTTTCTCATAAACCGAGATTGCTAATTAACCTTTACGGCAGGAATGAATATGAGCGATTCTGGCGCAACAGAAATACTGAGCGAATCCTTGGGCTCCTCCGTTCTCGTAAAGCTAAAGGGCAGCAGGGAGGTGCGCGGCATGATGAAGAGCTTCGACCAGCACCTGAACTTGGTCCTTGAGAACGCAGAGGAGCTTATACCGGACAAGGAACCGAAGAAGCTCGGAACGATCATCGTGAGGGGGGACAACGTGGTGATCGTCTCCCCGTCTCCAAGGTGAGCGGAATGAAGGGCACGACGTCGTTCGGACAGAGGAGCAGGGGCAAGACCCACATCTCCTGCAGGCGCTGCGGCCGGCGCAGCTACCACGTGAGGAAGAAGTTCTGCGCATCCTGCGGCTACGGAAAGACCCCGAAGATGCGCTGACGGCTGGGGAGGGATACGCCTTTGGCGGAGGAAAAGTTGCCTCTATCAGAATTCTACAGGGTACTGGACCACGTCACCATCTCCAAGTCTTCGAAGTGGTGGTCGGCGGTCGTCCTCACCGAGGCCTACGGCAGGAAGAGCATCGCTCTGTATCTTTGGACCAACCGCGATGGAACTTGGAAGAGGAAGCACAAGTTCGAGATAAACAGGAAGGGCGAGTGGGAGAAGATAAAGGCCGCCGTGGAGACCCTGCTCCAGAAGATGGAGGACCCCGGGCCTGCGAAGCAGTGATCCGAGAATAACTTTTTTAAAGAGCATTCTTTCTAGTGCTCTGGGGGCCGGTAGCTCAGCCTGGCAGAGCGCCCGCTTGGCATTGCGGGCGAACAGCCACCGCACCAGAGTGCGGGAGGCCACGGGTTCAAATCCCGTCCGGTCCACCATTATTAATATGCAAAGTGCCTCTAAAAACATCTAATAGCAGTACTTGCACCCTATTGAGTGCAGAAACCTTCAGACTTTATAGGCGCCCATAAAATGGAAAGGAGAAATCAAACCCATAAGCTTAAATCTAAAAATATTCAATGACCTTTCTTATAATCAAATACAAAACCCACGGAGCTGAAATTGGAGGGTTCAGATTGGATAATGCGCAAACTGTCCCAAAGGAAAAAAATTCAAGCGAGTTCGATTTTCTCATAAAGTCCGCCTTGGACTTAGGAGCCGTTAAGGCGAAAATAATACCTGCAAGTGAGATAGTCGTTGAAGACAGAGTTGTCCTTAAGTGCAGGGTTGGATGCCATATGTATGGGCAAAAGTTGGTATGCCCACCTTTCACTCCAACAGTTGACGAATTTCGAAAGATGCTAAAAGAATATAAATATGCTCTCCTCGCCAAGTTTAAGGCGAATGCTGAAGCAGCCGAAGATGTTGGGAGAAGTCTCCTAAGAAATGAATTCGATCCAGCTACGCCGAAAGAGTTGAGAGAGCAAGCCTTAAAATTCTGGTCCGACTGGAATGCGGATAAGAGGAGGCTTCATTTAGCGGCTCTTGAGCTTGAGAAGGCTGCCTTCAATAGAGGATATACACTTGCAGTGGCATTCACAGCCGGGTCCTGCGTCTTATGTGAGAAGTGTAACGTGAAGAGCGTTTGTGTTCATCCGACAATGGCGCGGTATCCAGAGCATGCCCTCGGAGTAAATATGAAGAAGACAGCCGAGAAGGCTGGCATGGCCGTAACCTTTCCATTCCAGAAGAGGCCGGCTCCCATCCTAATGGTGTTGATCGATTGAGCGTAGTATTTTTCACATCTATTAGGGCTATGCTGAGGCCCCAATCCAAGTGAGTGAGGAAGGGCGAGTTCCACATCAACACTGCCAAAAGGGCAACTCTCGACCTTGAGATGCTGGCTGTGATTCCTGAGGCGGATAGACGGATACCAAGTCCATTTACAGCGCATCCCGCACTTCTGGGGGCATTCCTTCCCGGTTCCACCCCCTGAGCGCATAGTATTCGTTAAGCATCCCATTCATTTCGGACTCTGTTATCAGGCTCCCTTTGCTCGGTCCTCGCGGCAACGGCTCCTTCATGAAGCGTTTTGGCAAAATGTCATCTGCACGGGTGAGGCCCTCCCTTATGTTGAAACGCCTGGCCGTAGTGATTGTCCTGTCCGACTTCATCCGCAGTTCTTCCCTTGTGGTCTTCTTTCCTGTGACCTTCTCGTACATCTCGCAGAGTTCTTCCCAGTTGAAGAATAGGTCCCTAGCGAAGACGCATACAATTGCCGAGTCGATGACCGCAACCCTGTCTTCAAGCATGACCAAGAACTCAGCCTTACCGTCAGTCGTAAACCTGTCCACGGCCCCTACCGACTCGTAGTGGTATGCCATGGACCTCAGGTGGCAGCCTCCCCTGGTCGCTACGGCGTAGCCCAGTCCCGTGCCTTTCAGTCCGCGCGGATCGTAACCTGCCGGTTCCAGCCCCTTGACGTGTATCGCGATGTCCTCCATCCCCAGAACCTTTGCAGCCGGCCTTATCCCATCGGAGAGGATCTTGCCCTGCCCCCTTCTGTACGCGATCTCCTCCACGAGCCGTAGGATGTCCTTGGCGTTGCCGTAGCGGACGGCAGGCCCGTCCTTCAGCCGTCCCGTCTCGTACGCCTCCATCATGAGCGCAATCACGTTGCCCCCGCTCATGGTATCTATTCCGAGGCGGTCACAGACGTCGTTGATCTTTGCAATCGCCTTGATATCGGGGATCATGCAGAGGCCGCCGAAGGTGTAGATCGTCTCGTACTCCGGCCCTTCGACCTCAGTCCCTGCGTATTCTCCGTCCTTGATGCAGCAGTACTTGCCGCAAGTCAGCGTGCAATTAAAGCACCCCTTGTTCCTGACCCATATCTTCTCTCGCATGGCAGAGGCATTGAACTCTTTGTAGAAGTCGGAGACGCCTTCATGCCAGTACCGTGTGGGGAAGGTACCAAGCTCGTTCTGCTGATCTACCCTTCCAAGAGTCCCGTTCTTTGTGAGCGGCAGGTCCTTAGGGACCTTCTTCAAGAGATCCAGTACCATAGCCCTAAGGCCTTCCTCATCCGCCATCTCGATCTTCTTGGACCCCTCGATTGCGATCGCCTTGACATTCTTGGATCCCATCACGGCCCCGCCTCCACACCTGCCAGCCTGCCTCCAGTAGTCGTTGCATATGCAGGCGAATCTTACAAGTCGCTCACCCGCTGGACCGATGGTTGCCACCTTTGCTTTCTTGCTTCCGATCTCCTGTTTTACAGCGTCCTCGGTGACGTGAGTGTCGAGACCCCAAAGAGAGGCGGCGTCCTTGAAGGATACCTCATCATCTCTTATGTGGATGTAAGTCGGCTTCTGGGCTCTGCCCTGGATTATTACAGCGTCGTAGCCTGCCTTCTTGATCTCGGGGGCGTAGGATCCGCCGGAATAGGACTCCCCAAGGAAGCCCGTCAGCGGAGACTTGAAGAAGACGCCGTACCTGCTCGACGTTGGGATCGGTGTTGCGGTGAACGGCCCGACCGCGAATATGAGTTTGTTTTCGGGTCCGAGAGGATCGATACCCTCGGGCAGCTCATCAAAAAGCATCTTCACCCCGAAGCCCTTCCCACCAATGTAATCCTCGGCCATCTGCTGACCGAGACTCTCAAAAGAGATCTTCTGTCTGGTAAGATCGATTCGCAGAATCCTACCAGTGTAGCCATGAAGGATTTTTTGGGCCCCCAAATATCTTATTAGCAGACACGTCAAGTTATATAAAGGTTGATATTCAACATTGGCTGGGGGGAACAATATTACCACCAAAATGAATCCTAGGGAGAGAGTCGCTGCCTTTATCAAACTCGAGGGGGTAGACAGAGTGCCCGTCATTGATGGAACGACTACCGCTGCCCTGAGCAGGGAGATGATGGGGGTGACGGTGGGGCAGTTCTGTCGCGAGATGGGCGAGCTGGCCTTCAGGGTCATCAAGACGACCTATGACGCCATCGGGTGGGACAACGTAGAGATGGGTCAGTCGTGCTCTCTCGAAGCGGAGGCGATGGGTTCTGTCCTAAAGTATCCCGAGGATGCCTATGCGATGCTAAGCGAGCCTGCAGCACCGAACCCAGAGGACGTAGACAAGCTAAGGGTTCCGGATCCGCAGAGGGACGGGAAGCTGCCGCTGATGCTCAAGACCACCAAGCTGTTGTCAGAGGAGTACCGTCCCCGGAACGTTCCCGTCGCGGCGTGGGTCAACGGCGTTGGGAACATGCTGATGCAGGTCAGAGGTGTGGAGAACGCGCTCGCTGATCTCAAGGTAAGGCAGGACGTAGCACGCAAGTTGCTGAACCTGGTCGGAAAGACTGCAGTGGAGTGGGGGAAGGCGCTCATAAACGCAGGGGCTGAGATGATCGATCAGTCTGAGGTTCTCGCCGTTAGAGAGTTCCTCCCTCTCGACATCGTGAAGGGCTTTATTTTCAACTGGTGGTACTGGCCACTGAGGGAGTGGAAGAAACAGGGTGCGTACGTCTATACCCACGACTGCGGCATGGGTATACCGGACGTCCGCCTTCTGCCGCACCTCGACGCGGACTTCTACTGGCCTTCCAACCTGGCCAATTTGGGCAAGTACAAGGCGATATTGGGATTGATGAATCACAAAGCCATCGCCGGCAACCTCGACCCCGCGGGGGCTCTCCTGAGGGGGAAACCTGAGGATGTGATGATGGACGCCAGGAGGGCCATACGCGAAGGGACGACGCTGGAACAGCCAGAGGGTTTCGCGCTAATACCGGGATGCAGCCTGGCAATTGACACCCCTCTGGAAAATGCCAGGGCCATGATGAGGGCAGCGGAGACCTACGGTACCTATCCATTAAAGATATTGAGGGCTTTGAGATAACAACATTCGACCAAAAAGGAGAGGGCGAACGATTAGCGTGGACGAGTATGCTGAGAAGCGGAAAAGATTCATCCAGGGATGCTATCCAAGCCTATTCCCTCTGCCCTTTGTCGAAGGCAAGGGCATCCGGTTGAGAGGTTTGGACGGAAGGGAGTACCTGGACTTCTTCGCAGGGATAGCTGTTAACAATACAGGCTACTGCCATTCAAAGATAGTAAAGGCGATCCAGGACCAGGCGGAGAGGCTGGGGCACGCCCTGTGGCACAACGTCCCCATGGTACTGCTTGCCGAGGAGGTCGCTTCCTTGACGCCAAAGGGACTCAAGAAAGTGTATTTCTGCAACAGCGGAAATGAGGCCGTTGAGGCCGTCGTCAAGCTGTCGAAGAAGCACGCTGCGGCAAACGGTAAGGTTGGGTCCCATGTCGTTGTACTCGACCATGCCTTCCACGGCAGGGGTGGCATAACTCTCACCCTCACGGGCGAGTCGGCCTACAAGCATGGCATGGGGCTCTTTGCAAACTACCCTGGAGTGACCTTCGCCCCCTCCCCCTACTGCTATCGTTGCCCGCTAGAATGCCCGTCTTGTGGTTTTGCATGTGCCAACAAGATTGATGACCTTCTGAACTACCACCTGGGACCTGAGAACGTCTCTTGCGTCATAATTGAGCCGGTTCTCGGGGAGGGTGGGATCATCGTACCACCAGACGGATACCTCGAAAGGGTCGAGAAGATCTGCAAGGCTGCGGGCGTTATTTTCGCGACAGACGAGGTTCAGACTGGTTTCGGAAGGACAGGCAGGATGTTCGCATCTGAGCACTGGGGAGTCAGTCCGGCGATAATGTCGATGGGAAAGGCTCTGGGCGGCGGGTTGCCACTTGCGGGGATGGTGACCACCGATGCCATCAACTCGGTGTGGTCCGCTGGTGACCATGCAACGACGTTCTCATCAAACCCTATTTGTTGTGCCGCTGGTCTGGCAGCGATCAGAGTCATAAAAGAGGAGCACCTCGTCGAGAACTCTGCCAAGATCGGAAAGTACATCTTGAAAGAAACCAAGGCTATGACCTTAAAGAATCCGAAGGTGGGAGACGTCAGGGGTCTTGGTTTGATGATCGGCATAGAGCTCGTGAAGGACGCCAAGACAAAGGAGCCGGCAATTGCCGAGGCCAATAAGGTGAAGGACGATCTGTTCAAGAAGGGATTGATCATCGGTACCGGAGGCATAAGGAAGAATGTCTTGAGGCTGCAGCCTCCGCTTACAATCACGGAGAATGATGCGGGTGTTCTTCTGGGGGCTCTAGATCATGCACTCAAGGTGCTTTAATCTTCCCCCTTTTTCCATCGATTCAATGGGCATACTTCGGATGCTTTTCAGGCTAGAGACCAAAGCAGGCTAGACCAAATACCTTTCAAAGGTCTTTTCTATGCTGATGGGTATAGGCGAACCCCCGTATTCTATCTCCTGTTTGGCTGGTGGCTTCTCCCTGTAGTACCTGTTTATGGATGCGATCCTCTCATCGTACGTTGGCATTAACTCTGCTGTCAAAGATGACCCCCAGTGGCCTCCTCTCCATGCTCTCCAGCATCATGCCCTTCTGGACCTTGGCAAGCAGCTCCTCCTCCTTGCTGACCACGGGGTCCCATTCCTTCAGGTATTGGGTGTTCTTCGCTACCCACTCCATGTTGACCACGTTGTTCCATGTGGGGCAGGGCTGTATGATCTCCAATACACCTGCGCCCCTGTGGCTGAGACCTGCCTTGATGGTTGCCTTCAAGATGGTGGGCCTCGATCCAGAGGATATCCCCCATGTCTTTGAGGTTTCAAAGCGCCAGCCAGGCCCCGAAAACCTAGATCAGGTTCAGATCGTCGGCGACGGCTTCTGCGAGATGAAATTCAAGTTGCCGTCCACTTTCCTCAACAGAATATCCAACTTCGCTGGTAGTTTCTATCCCGCAATAAGCCCTTCCGTATCCGTGATAGAGTCCAGGTGCACATCCTGTGGTGAATGTGTCGGTGCCTGTCCCGCCTCTGCCATTGCCACCGGGCGCGTAGTGCATATAGATCAGTCGAAGTGCATAAAGTGCTACGTTTGCAACGAGGTCTGCAAGTACGGGGCCATAAGGGTACGTCAGTCGCTGTCAAGGATACTGCGCTAGAAGACGGGCTCATGCCACCAACTAAACTGGAAAGCCGTTTGGGGCTGTCCTACTTCCACTTATCCGATGCCTTCCTGTCGAGAAGGATCTTCTCCCCTACCCTAACCGCCTTGACCGCGTCAGGAGCGAAACCGTCGGCAGAGATCTCGTTGGCGAACTCCTCCGAGACGGGCGCTCCGCCTACTATAACCCCTACGTTCTCGCGTATGTTCTCCTGTTTGAGTAGTTGGATCAGATCCTTCATTCGCATCATCGAGGTTGTCATCAGAGCTGAAGCGGCAACGATGTCGGCCTTGACCTCCTTGGCCTTGTCCACGAAGTTCATCAATGGAACATCCTTCCCGAGATCGTGAACCTCCCAGCCTGCCCCGATGTACATTATCTTTACAAGATTCTTGCCTATGTCGTGCACATCGCCCTCAATGGTGCCGAGCACCAGCTTGCCCGGTATCTTTGCAGGCTCTACCTTTATGTGCGGCTTCAGCACTCCCATTCCGGCGTACATCGCACCAGCTGCCAGAACGACCTCGGGGAGGTAGTATTCACAGTTCTCATACTTCTCGCCAACTACCACCATCCCCTTGGCTAGCCCTTCGCTTATCGCCTTTGTTGGGTCAACTCCTATCTCAATAGCTCTATTCGCTGCCTCCACGGCTTTCTCAGCATCGCCCAGGACGACGCTCTCTTCCAGATTCTTCAAAACTTCCTCTTCTGTGGCCATTTTCTTTCACCTACGCTACTTTAAGTGCCTTCGTGGCTGTCACATCGATTGTGGTAGCCATGCAGAGTTGGACGTCCCAGCCCAACCTATAGGCCAATGAGTTGTCAATCCCCCTTACTGATGAAAAATGCTACCTCGTTATCAACCTTGAGGCCGGTCTCTTTTGCGATAAAGGCAAAACAACCTCCAAGGTCCCACTTGGGAGATTCAAAGATTATCGCTCTGTCCAAAACTGTTATCCCCGCATTGAGAAGCTATTTTTATGTTCAATACCCTTACTTAAAACGTTTTTTACCGACCGTTGAGCTACATTTGGGATGGTTTTGACTAACGATATCCCCCCGGCCTACTTCTTTGCCTCCGGTCCGTCACCCCACTGCTGCTGGCATCTGCCGCCCTCACCAGACATGACTTAGCGCCCAGAGACCAAGATATTGTTTCAGAAAGATAAATATATTGCCGAGATCGACGAGGTAGAGGTTCGGAGGGCAGTCTTTTCCAAGGAGAGGAGGCAGGTGTCGGTGGGCTTCGTCCAAAGACCAGCGTTTCTGGGGGTGGATGCACTGCTCGGAAGGAAGGCCCAAGGGTACGATGCTAACTCCAGATCGATCAACATCAAGGTCGTGCGTGCCGTCTGCGAGGTCGCGGAGGGGGCCATCGGACCCTACGCCATGAACAAACTGCTCTCAGGGACCGGCGTCATAACCTCTGACGGCCTGACCCTTGTCAAGGAGATGCGGTTCAGGACTGATCAACCCGTCGTCAATCTGCTGTTGAGAGCTCTCGATGTCCAAGACAGGGAGGCAGGGGACGGCAGCACAAGGATGTTGCTTCTCGTGGGGGGGTTGCTAGATGAGGCGGAGAAGCTCATGGAAAAGCATGTCCACCCATCGCGCGTCTCCCAGTGGTTCGAAGAAGCCGCATTGGAGGCCACCGAGTTCCTAGCGGGAATGGCGAAAAGAGCCGAGGGACCCGAGGACCAGCTCGGTGTCGCGATCACTGCCAGCGCTGGCAAGTTCCTCTCAGAGGCCAAGCAGGGCCTAGTCTCCGAGATTGTGAGGGGGGTCCGCATCGTCACGGAAGCACGAGGAGGGAGGAAAGTCGTGGACAGGGAGGCGCTTTCCATTGAGGTCGTCGATTCTGGCAACGCCACGGATTCATTTCTTTTGAGGGGTTGCCTTGTCTGGGGGGGGAGAGCCCATCCAGAGATGCCGAAGACCGTCAAGAACCCCAAAGTGGCCATCGTGGATTTTCCTCTCGACTGCTTCAACAAGCCGGGATACGCATCCAGGATGCCCCTCTGCAGAGTTGAATCGGTGGCACGCATAGGAGGCCTGCAAGAGGTTGAGGAGGAGAGAGTGAAGCTCCTGAGGGAGAGGATAGATGCCATTGCCAAGAGCCGTGCTGACGTTGTGGTCTGCAAGAGGGGGGTAGGTGACCTCGGCATTTCGATGCTGGCGAGAAGAGGGCTCTTTGCAATGGAGCGGGTTATGAGAGAGGTGGAGGTCTTGCGGCTCTCCAAAACAACTGGGGCGAAGATTATGGCTGACCCGATAAATATCACAAGTTCTGATCTTGGGATCGCCTCTCTTGTCGAGGAGAGAGAGTTCGCGGGGAAACGTGCGGTGTTCTTCGAGAACCGCAGGAACGCAAGGGCGGCAACGCTCGTAATCTTCGGAGTCAATGCAGCCAGTGCCGGTGTGAACAAGAGGAGCGCAGAGACCGCCGTGGGGGCGGTTACTTCGGTGGTTGAGTGCAGCCGGGTTGTGCCTGGGGGGGGCGGAGCAGAGGCAGCGGCCTCAAGGTTCTTGAAGAGCCGCGCGTTGGAATTCTCCTCAAAGAAGCAGTTGGTCTACGAAAGCTTCGCCACCGCACTGATGGTCATTCCAGCACAAATCGCAAAGAGCACGGGAACTGACGCCATAAGACTCGTTTCAGATCTTATAAGATGCCATGAGACAGGAGACGTCTTCGGCATAGATGCAATCAGCAAAGGGGTTGCAGATATGTACAAGAGGAGAATCATCGATCCACTGAGGGTTGCTTCTGGTGCCATCAGAAACGCCTCTGACTTCGTCTGTCAACTCCTCGATGTGGACCTCACCCTGAATGCCCCACGCGATGCGCCAAAGGAGGGAGAGGAGCAGCGCACAGGTCACGTAGAACATAAGAATACAGGAACACCGGACCGCCTTCAGCTCACGCTTGCCGAGACCGCTGAAACACTGGGTGGCATCTTTGCGTCCTCCCTCGGGCCCTTCGGCAGTCGTAAGTGCGTCGTGGGCAAAAACGATGATATCTCCCTCGTAAAGGACGGCCTCTCCATCGCCTCAGCGCTGGCGCGCGATCATCCGGTCGTCAAGGTGATACGCGAGGTCGCCGAGGTCATGAACGCCACTTCGGGCGATGGCGTGAGTTCGGCCGTAGTCATATTGGGCAGTTTGATGAATGAGGCGGCAAAGGTTATCTCGGCTGGAATCCACCCCCTTCAGGTAATAGAGGGGTTCGGGCTCGCCGCCGAGGAGGCTCTGTCTGCTCTGGAAGCGATGGCGACTTTTTATCCACCCTTGGGCCGGCGGATCCTGGAAAGCGTAGCCATCACACCGCTGAGGACCAAGCTTAGGATGCCCTTGGCCATCGATTCCTCGCGGCTGATTGCGGACGCCACCAGAAGGCTCGCCGAACAACGCGATGGGGGCTACTCCCTGGATCAGGATGCCATTTTTGTCACTGGCAAGACGGGGTCTTCGGAGCCAAGAATGAAGCTGGTGGATGGTCTGATTTTGGATAAGACCGCGGTTGCCTCGGATATGCCCAAGAGGATCGAGGGGGCGAGCGCCGCTATCCTCGACTCTCTCGAGATGAAAGGGAGCACCTTCGACGTTATCGTTGAGCTCGTCACCCCCGACGCGATGAAAACCATGATCGAGGATGAGACCAGATTTCTTGAGAACTTCATCGTCAGGCTTAAGGGGTTGAAGGTTCGATTCGTTGCCTGCAAGGGTGGGATCGATGACTACGTGGCGAGGAGACTCTCAAAGGAGGGTATCTTGGCCGTCAAGCTTGTGAGCCCCGAAGAACTTAGGCGGCTTGAAAGGGCGACCGGCGCTCAGTTAGCGATTCCGAGCGAGCTCACGCCCTCAGATCTCGGATGGGCAGGGACTGTGGAAGAGTCAGGAGCCGGCGAGGAGCGGTACATACTGCTCTCTAGGTGCAGGGACCCCAAGACCGTGAGTCTAGTGCTGAGGAGGGGGAATAAAGACCTGGCAGGCGATGCGGTCAAGGCGATAAACTCGTCGTTAATTCTGTTGAGGTCATTCCTCGAGGACCCACGTGTGGTCTCAGGAGGCGCTGCCACCGAGGTCGAGCTCAGTGTGCGAATCCAAAAGAAGGCACGTTCTGTTGTCGGGAGGCAGCAGATGGCCATGGAAGCGTTCTCCAGGGCCATTCTCTCCGTACCTGAGGCCCTCTCCCAGAATGCGGGGCTCGACCCTCTGGGAACCCTAGCGGAACTCATCGCTGCCCACAAAACAGGGCTCATGTCCGCCTGTCTGGATCTGGAGTCGGGCGGGATCGCCGACGCAGTAACAGCAGGACTACTGGAGCCACTGGCCATGAAAAGGCAGGTCATCCGTTCGGCGTGCGACGCCGCTGTAGCTCTTCTCAGATGCGACGAGGCGTTCACGCGGAGAGGAAGGGGAAACGGAAAGGTCCGCGACAAAAAGGAAAGCAATGCAATTAATTGACGATAGGCGGCTATCTTATCAAGTGACAAGGTTGAGTAGTAGCAAGATAACGAAGGGTAAGACCAACTGACCGAGGAACTGTTTTGACACTTGCACCATCATGGCGTAGGTCTGACATCGAAGCGATCCCGATTGTCCGACAACGATGGGTCACCTCTGCTCCAAGGGGTAATCCTACCTGCACCGTACCTACAGCCCGGTACCCCTCCGCCAGATGCCTTTTTGGAGGTTAAGAATAATGCCATCGGCAATTTGTAAGGCGGACTGCGTATAAGTTATAACAAGTACAAGAGGCTGCCGAGCGGGCACCTCGTCCTGAACAAGAACTACCAGGATGAGGGCACATGCCAGAGCAAACCTATTTTAAAGGGAGATTAAGTATCTCGATAATCGAGGAAAGAAAAAAATGGTTAAGTTCCTAAAGTTCACGTGTCCTTTTTGTGGATGGCCATGTAGGGCTGAATGGCTCAAGGGCGTTGGGAAAGGAAAAATGGGAAAGAAGAGGAAAGGAAGAGGAAAGAAGAGGAAAGAAAAAAATGGTTAAGTTCTTAAAAGCATCAGCAGGCAGCGGGTGTGCACAAACTTCAGGGACTGGAACACGGACCCAGAGATAAAGAAGCTCCTGGAAATGACCAAGCAGATGGACGAGAAGAAGGCTATCTCGGAGGAGTTCAAGCGGTTCCTCGGCACGGAGCAGGCTGCCAAGCTGGTCACGCGCTGATGGTTCCCTTTCTGGGGACCATCACAAACATTTTTTATACATGAGAAGTAGAGCAAATTTAAAATAGCTTAACGCATTAGCGTATAATGGGTAATAAAAATTGGGGGTAAGTATGGAAAAGGCGATATCGCTGAGCGGCTTCATGATCAATGTCAAATCGAGCACGGAAAATAGGCTGGAGATCGAGGTGGATGCAACCAGCCTGAAACGGGCGGCGTATAAGAAGCTCGTGGAGAGCCTTGAGGCCATCCTCACGGACATAGACAAAAAGTACAGTGCCAGGAAGGGGCGGGTGAGGGGAAGAAGCCTTCCCATCAATCTCGGCGGGCAGACCCTCAGGTTCAGTCCCTTCCCGTCCAAGTTCTCCAACACCCTTAGCAACGCGAGGACACTCGTGTACGCCCTGGTGGCCGACTACTGCGTCCTCCTCGAAGAGATCGGGAGGGGGAAGGTCTACCTCCTGCCCAAGGGGGTGGCGCCGGAGTTCCTCGAGGAAATAGAGAGGGTGAACCAGGAGACCACTGTCCCGCTGAGAGAGGAGATAGCCAAATTCATGAGGAGCGACGACTTCCACAGGATAGAGAAGTGCATGTCCGATTCCGGAATACTCTTCGACTTCCACGTCTCGACTCTCGGCAACGCCATCGACGACTTCTCCGTGGACATCATGCCCGTAGACT
>Ga0315280_10007915_pt1 | contig 14086 bp, 13 predicted proteins | sample YL17G06_40_MG_FD_203697 | JGI IMG/M metagenome (GOLD analysis project Ga0315280, IMG submission 203697) | Sediment microbial communities from Yellowstone Lake, YNP, Wyoming, USA - YL17G06_40 | ecosystem: Environmental > Aquatic > Freshwater > Lake > Sediment | place: USA: Wyoming | collected...
CGTCGTCGACCATCGCGAGAATACAGTTCGAAAGATACTCGATGATGGTGACCTTGCAACCCCTGACCATCAGGGCCTCGGCGACCTCGAGCCCCACCAGTCCGGCGCCGATGACCACCGCGCGTTTGCCCTTGGTTCCCAGCGATTGTATGCCGCGAGCGTCCTCGATGGTCCTGAGGACGAAGACGCGTTGCTTCAGTTCGCCAGGCTTGCCACCTTCCTTGGCGACTCCCTTGATGGGCGGGACTGCTGCCCGTGCACCCGTGGCCAATATCAGAGCGTCGTATGGGAGCTCGAGCTTCTTGTCAGGGCACTTGACATGGACAATCCTTTTCGCCTTGTCAACGGACTCAGCTGTGCTGGCGAGGAGGCAGGCTATCCTGTTCTTCTTGAGCCGTTCCTCCGGTGCCTCGATGAGGTTTGTGAGCTCGGGGATGATACCTGATATGCCGTAGGGAAGACCGCATCTGGAATACTGCGGGTACGGCTCGCGCTCGACGATCGTTATCTCAGCCGTTCTGTCAGTCTTCCTTGCGAACTGCGCTGCAGTTGCGCCTCCGCAGCCACCCCCGACAATCACGATCCTCCGAACCGTAAGCTCACTCTCCCCGCGAGGCTTCGAATAACATCGTTACCGTTAAATTGTTTCCACGTTCTGCCACTCAGCATTACGCGAAGGACACATCAAGTGGCGTGGCCAGATGAAAGAAACGAGCCCAGCAAAGGCTTATTAACCCCTTCTGCATTGGCACCACTCCCTGGGCATGTAGGAGAGCCACAAGCTCGCCAGCACTACATCGGAGGGGTCTTAAGTGGTAGACCAACACCTCGTCGACATCATGAAGAAGCTTCAAGCCGAGTCGAAGCAGAGGAAGTTTTTGGAATCGGTTGAACTCGCAGTCAACCTGAAGGACATCGACCTGACCAACCCGAAGAACAGGCTTCAGGAGGAGATCATACTCCCGAACGGCCGTGGCAAGCAGATCAAGGTCGGCATCTTCGGAGGCTCCGAGATGGCGGTGAAAGCAAAGGGCATCGCTGACGTCATCGTGCAGCCCGAGGAGCTCGAGACCCTCGCATCCGACAAGTCGAAGGCGAAGAAGTTCGCAGGAACCGCAGACTACTTTCTTGCAGAGGCGCCCCTAATGCCCACGATCGGTAAGCGCCTCGGGGTCGTTCTCGCTCCGAGAGGCAAGATGCCGAAGCCGATACCGCCTGGCTCGGACCCGAAGGCGGCAATCGAGAAACTCAGGAGCAGCGTTACGGCCAGGACAAGAGACAGGAAGACATTCCACCTGCCCATCGGAACCAAAGACATGCCCGCGGAGAAGCTGGCGGAGAACCTGGACGCGGTCCTGAAGAGGCTCATGACCAAGCTTGAGCGGGGCAAGCAGAACATTCAATCGGCCTATGTCAAGACGACCATGGGCCCGTCATTCAAGGTGATGTGAGATGGCGCACATAGCAGGCTGGAAGAAGGACGCCGTTACGGATCTCACCAAGAGGATCACTAAGAGCAAGGTCATCGGCATAATCGACGTTCACGGAGTGCCCGCACCGGCTTTCCAGACTATGAGGACGAACCTGAGGGGCAAGGCCGAGATCACCATCCTCAAGAACACCCTTCTGAAGATCGCGCTCCAGCAGGCTGCGAAGGACAAGAAGGGCCTGGACAAGCTCGCCTCGAGCGTGGACGGCCAGTGCGCGATCGTCACTTCGGATCTCAACCCGTTCAGATTGTTCAGGCAGCTGGACGCAACGAAGACCAAGATGCCCGCGAAGGGCGGCGAGGTCGCCCCGGACGACATCGAGATCAAGGCCGGGGAAACGCCGTTCAAACCAGGACCCGTGGTCGGCGAACTGCAGAAGGCTGGGCTGCCTGCCGCCATCGAGCAGGGCAAGGTCGTCATCAAGAAGGACAAGCTGCTCGTGAAGAAGGGCGACAGGATCCCGAGAGAAGTTGCGCTCGTGCTCTCGAAGCTCGAGATCTATCCTCTCACAGTTGGCCTCGACCTGAACGCGGCCTACGAGGACGGCATGGTCTACAAGAAGGACGTGCTGGCGGTAGACGACACTATGATCATGAACCAGGTCAAGGCGGCCGCTGCAGCCGCGATGAATCTCGCGGTCTTCATCTCATACCCGACAAAGCAGTCCATCAGACCGATGCTCGCGAACGCCCACTACAAGGCGCTCAACCTGGCGGTGAACGCAGAGATCGCGAACAAGGAGACGATCAAGCTGATGCTCGCCAAGGCGAACGCCCAGATGCTCTCGCTGGCATCCAAGGTGCCGGCCGCACTCGACGACGACCTCAAGGGCGCCTTGAGCAATGCCCCGAAGCCGCCGGAGGACAAGGGCGGCGAGGGCAAGGAATCGAAGAAAGAGGAGAAGAAGGAAGAGAAGAAGGTCTCCGAGGACGAGGCGGCGGCCGGCCTGGGAGCACTGTTCGGATAATCTATCGAAGGAGGCAGAAGAATGGAATATGTGTACAGCGCGATGGTCCTGCACGCGGCAAAGAAGCCCGTGACGGAAGAGGGCTTGACCAGTGTCTTGAAGGCAGTCGGCGTCAGCGTGGATGCCGCCCGCGTCAAGGCGCTCATTGCTGCTCTCGAGGGCGTGAACATAGACGAGGCCATTGCCACAGCAGTGGCAGCGCCAGTTGCAGCCGCGCCGGCCGCAGGACCCGCAGAGAAGAAGGACGAGAAGAAGGAAGAGAAGAAAGAGGAAAAGGGAGTATCAGAGGCAGAGGCAGCGGCTGGTCTCAGCGCGCTCTTCGGGTAGATTCCAGCCTTCTTTTTTCAAACCTCTTTCCAGTATCTCCTTTGGAAAACAAGGGAACAACACAGAGAATAAGCCAGTGTTGAATTGGTCCGCAGTTCGAGGTACGAGCTTCAGCCCTGTTCCAGCATCCGGTTGACTTCCTTCTCGAACATCGACGCGAGCTCTTGCCCGATCTCCTTCCTCAGCTTCGGAGGCACCAGCTCTATCCCTATCTTCGCGCCGACCTTGCCCACCTTGAGCAGCGCATAGGCCTCGTGCACCTTGGCTTCCATGAGCTCCTGCACCGCGAGCTTGAGCTCCTGCTTCAGCTCAGGGTTCGCGTCCAGCTTCTCCCTGATGGTCTTCTTGACCTCGTCCTTCACGAGGTCCTGAACGGCCTCTATCAGGAGCGTTTCGGAGCTCAACATGGATCTCGTGCTCTTCACTACCGAGCTGATGACGTCTTCGTCCGCCATTCTCTCTCCAGCCCATCGAAGTCGTTGAGAGCTTAAATCGTTTGTCCTTTCAGGAGGAGTTTCGCTGACCGCACGCGAATCTTTTAAGAGACAATGTGCCGATAGCCACACGGAATCCAGAAGCTGAAGCAGATGTGGGAAACCGTGGGCAAGAGCGTTTTCAAGGACCAGCGGACACTGTCTTTCGACTACGTTCCTCAGAAGCTGGTCCACAGAGAAGCGCAGATAAAGAAGCTGGCTATGCTGTACAAGCCAGTGGTCGAGTCCAACCTCTCGCAGAATGCCGTTCTCACGGGCAGCGTGGGAACCGGCAAGACCGCCACTGCCAAGCGATTCTGCATGGACCTCAAGGACTTCGCAGAGAAGCAGCAGAAGGCGGTCGACTGGGTCCTCGTCAACTGCAGGCAAAGGAACAGCGAGTCGAGCGCTGTCCTGCACATCGTGAACCACTTCCAGCCGAACTTCCCAGATCGAGGGTTCTCGATCACGGAGATGCTGAGGATACTGAGGAAGGATTTGGAGAAGCGCAAGGTCCACCTCGTCATCGTCCTGGACGAGGCGGACATGCTACTCAAGAAGGCCGGTTCCGATATCATCTACAAACTGACGCGGTTCGGCGAGGAGAAGGTCGAAGGAAAGGAGCTCGTCTCTCTGATTCTGATCTCGCAGAAGAACGTCTTTGAGATGCTCGACGCGTCCTCGACAAGCACCTTCAAGCGGACCAACGTGGTCGAATTTGGTAAGTATTCTTTGGAGGAACTTCGGGACATAGTGAAGTCGAGAACCATGCTTGCACTGCACGACGGAGCGATCGACGACGATTCGATCAACCTCATAGCCGAGGTATCATCAGAATGGGGAGATGCGAGATTCGCGATCGAGATACTCGAGAAGGCGGGCATGCTCGCAGACGAGGAGGGTGCGGGCAGGATCTCGGTAGAGCAAGTGAGAGGGGCGAAGGCAGAGGCGTACAGCTCGATCACTGAGTCGAAACTCGCCGGACTAGACAAGCATCAGAAACTTGCACTTCTTGCAATAGCACGGACTTCTCGGGGCAAGGCCTATATAACCACCGGTGAGGCGGAGTCCGCCTACAAAGTGGCATGCGAGGAGTACGGCGAGAAGGCCAGGGCTCACACGGCCTTCTGGGGCCTGATGAAAGATCTGGACATGTTGGGCGTTGTCAGCGCCAAGAAGAGCGGCCCCGGAATATCTGGCAAGACGACCATCATCACGCTGCTTGATATACCTGCAAAAGTGCTCGAGCAAAGGATGCGTCAGATGCTCAACAAAGAGCATTGAACGTCCTGCGAATGGTATGTGTACCCTTGGTCAGAATCTATAAATACGGCCGCCTCCGTGTAAGCTTTCGAAGGGAGGGTCAGCGCATTACTGACGAAGATAAGCCAGCCCTCGAGGAAGTGCGCGTCCAGGAGGGTCTTTGCCATGTTGTCAGGGAGCGCAAGCCATTCCTCGCGTACAAGCTCTTCGAGTCCAGCCTGACGGATGGCGTGCCGGGACTGTGCGTCACAAGGCAGTTCCCCGAGAAGGTCAGGGAGGCGTTCGACCTGAAGGATACAAGGATCCTGTGGCTCAGCCACACGCCCGGAGTGGACCACCACAACCCGACAAGCATCGGCACACTCGCAACGGTCATATCTTCTTTCGTCGAGCGATACAAGAGATGCGTCGTGCTGATTGACGGCCTCGAGTACCTCGTGATCAACAACGGCTTCCAACAGGTCTTGAGGTTCGTTGAGCACATCAACGAGCAGGTCATGCAGAGCCGCTCGACCATTCTGATTCCGATCAGCCCGAATGCGTTCAGCGAGAAGGAGCTCGCGTTGCTCGAGAGGAACGTGGAGGTCATCGAGCAGCCCGCGATGAGCGTGGGCCTCGAAAAAGACTTCACGACGCTGATAGACCAGTACCGCTGAAGATCCTTCAGCGCAAAGTCGTTTTTCCAGCGTGTCAATTGAATCGTTACGTCGAATAAGTTTTTGGACAGAAGAGCCGATGCGGTCCTCCATGCACAAGACCCCGTTGCACGACCTTCATGTCGCCTTGGGTGCGAAGATGGTCTGGTTCGCAGGGTGGGACATGCCCATCCAGTACTCCACGATCATGGACGAGCACATGACCGTGAGGAGGAGGTCAGGAGCTTTCGACGTCTCCCACATGGGGGACTTCATCATCAGGGGGAAACACGCTGGCCTCGTCATGGACACAATCTGCACGAACGAGGTTCACTGCCAGCCTACTGGAAGGTGCGTGTACGCGCACATACTCGACGACCAGGGCAGAATTCTCGACGACACGATTGTGACGGCACTGGGCGAGGACGAGTTCTTCATGGTGCCAAACGCTGCAACCACCCAGAAGATGAGGAAGTGGGTCGAGGGGCATCTGCACGGGCAGGAGTTCCATGACGAGTCAACGGACCTTGCGTGCATCGCGGTTCAGGGGCCCACGGCCAAGAATGTCGTCGCGCAGCTCACATCAGCCAACTTCGATTCGCTGAAGTTCTTCTGGGCCGGGTTTGTGCGCCTGGACAAGGTGACTTCTGATGGCTCGGAACCGAAGACCGCGCTCCTGAGGAACAGGACGCCGATGAACGGCTCCGGCAACGGCATCAAGGCATTCGTGTCCCGCACGGGTTACACGGGCGAGGATGGGTTCGAAATTCTCATTGAGAACGCGGACGCTGTCGCGGTATGGAAGGCAATGCTCGAGAAGGGTAGGGCCTTCGGGCTCAAGCCCATAGGGCTTGGTGCAAGAGACACTCTCAGGCTCGAGAAGTCCCTCCTGCTCTCGGGCACGGACTTCGATGGCACGCAGACTTCGCTTCAGACCGGCCCCGGCTGGGTCATAGATTGGAAGCACGACTTCATAGGGAAGCAGCCGCTCGTGCAGCAGAAGGCCACAGGCTCATACGACAAGCTCGTGTGCATGATGGCAGATGACAGGGGCATACCGAGGCACGGGTACGAGATCCTTGCCGACGGCGCCAGAGTCGGCCAGGTCACGAGCGGCACGCTCTCGCCCGTGCTGAAGAAGGGCATCGCGATGGGCTATGTTCCGGTCGCGATGGCCAAGCCGGGGACGAGAGTTCGGATCAAGGTCAGGGACATGCTTGTGTCGGCTGAGATAGTGAAACCGCCTTTCGTGAAGAGGGATTGAATTGGACGTGAAACAGGTGCTTGAAGAGATGATCAAGGTCCCCGGAGTCTCCGGGTACGAGGACGACATCAGAGAATATATCCACAAGAAGGCCAAAGAACTCGGCGTAGAGGCTCGCGAGGACAACATTGGCAACCTCCACGCAACGATCGGAGACAAAGGCCCCGTCGTTATGCTCATCGCACACATGGACGAGCTCGGACTGATCGTGACGAAGATCGAAGACGATGGTTCCCTCAGGATCAGGAAGGTCGGCGGGATCGACGACCGCACTCTCGTGGGACGTGTCGTCCAGATCAAGACTCAGAAGGGAATCGTTACGGGAGTGCTCGGCCTAAAGCCCCCTCACCTAATGACCGAGTCAGACGACAGGAAGAAGGTCGTCAGCTGGGAGGAGGTTAGGGTCGACGTCGGCACCAGGAGCAAGAAGGAGACCGAGAAGAAGGGCGTCCGGGTCCTAGACCCGATGGTCTTCAAGAAGGACATCACATACCTCACGCCGGACATCATATGCGCACGGGCAGTGGATGACAGGATGGGGTGTGCGATCCTGCTGGACGTCCTGGAGAAGCTCAAGGACAGGAAGCTTCCCGCGAGGATCGCATTCATCTGGAGCGTGCAGGAGGAGATGGGGCTGAAAGGCGCGAAGGTCGCCGGGTTCATGTACAGGCCGGACTTCGTCTTCGCAATCGACACGATGACGACAACCGATGCGCCGAAGCAAGGCGAAACCTACGAGAAGGTGTGCCTTGGCCAGGGCCCGGCGATGAGAATGTTCGACAACTACGCCATTGCCTCTCCGAAGATGAGGAAGCTCGTGGAGGAGGTCGCAAAGGCGGCCAAGATCCCGCTCCAATACGGCTCTGGCGGTGGCACTACTGACGGCTCGGTCGTTCAGGAGTACGGGGCGCTAATGATGGCGCTCGGCATCGCCATGAGATACACTCACTCGCCGACGGAGTGCGCCAGCCTCAAGGACATGGAGAACATGTCCAAGCTCATCGTGAAACTGGCAGAGAGGATAGCCAGGGATTCCAAGACCAGGTGAGCTGGTGAGGAACGAGAGGGCGAAGGAGATCCTGACGGATCTCGTGCTCATGAAGAGCACTTCAGAGGACGACGCCAAACCCATCGTCGACTACGTTTCGTCCAAGCTGAGGAAGCTGGGACTGGAACCTCGGTATCTCGGAGACCAGAAAAACCCTGCGATCGTTGCGCAGTTCGGGAAGGAAGGGGTCGCTCTCTCAGGCCATCTGGACACCGTACCTCACGGAGCGGATTGGGGGTACGATGACGGGGAGATCGTGAACGGCGAGCTGTACGGCCGAGGCTCGTGCGACATGAAAGGCGGCTGCACGGCTATGCTGTTGGCGGCAGAGGACATGGTCGGTGCCAATGTGCCTTTTTCGCTGTGCTTCACGACTGACGAGGAGACGACCATGGTTGGTGCGGGCGCAGCTGCAAACGATCCAGCGATTAGAACAGCGCCCGCGGTCCTCGTGGCCGAACCGACTTCCTTCGACATAGTCGTGAAGGAGAAAGGGCTGCTGCATTTCTCCATCAGCACGAAAGGTGTCTCTGCCCATGCCAGCATGCCAGAGCTGGGAGATAATGCGATTGCGAAACTCATCAGGATGCTGAGCAAGATGGAGGATCTCCAGAGGATACCGAAGAATCCCGTCCAAGAGATGACCATGTGCGTGGACACCATCAAAGGCGGCACGAGAATCAACGTGATTCCTGACAGTTGCGCAGCGGAGATCGACATCCGCTATCCTCCAGACATGAACACCGGAAAAGTGCTGAAACTCATCAAGGACCGGATTGGGAACGCTGGCTACGAGATCAAGATCCTGCACGAACTCGATCCGGTCGAAACCGACATCAGATCGCCTGCGGTCCAAACACTCAAAGACGTAATCGGATCAACTGCGGAAATCACCGCCGTGCCGTATGCGACCGAGATGGTCATGTTCAAGAACGCGAACAAGGCGCTGATGGTCTGCGGTCCGGGGGATCCGAGGATATGCCACTGCAATGATGAGCATGTAGAGCTCGCTCAGATCATCAGAGCGGCCGATGTCTACTCCGAGTACTGCTCGAGAATGTCCTGACCTTTGACAAGCTCTTCACGGGTACACGCGCGCAACAGTGCGCGGGTATGGGATGGAGTCCCTGATGTGGTCCAGCTTGCAGACCCAGGTGACGATCCGCTCCATGCCGAGGCCGAAGCCCGAGTGCGGGACGGAACCGTACTTCCTGAGGTCGAGATACCACTGGTAGCTGTCCATGTCCTCGCCCTTCTCTCTCAGGCGCTCCAAGAGCAGGGCGTTGTCCGTCTCCCTTTCGCTGCCACCGACGATCTCGCCGAAACCCTCTGGGGCCAGGAGATCGCTGTTCTTGTAGGTTCTGGGGTCGTCCGGGTTCTCCTTCATGTAGAAGGGTTTCAGCTCCTTCGGATAGTTCACCACGAACATCGGAATCTCGCGATCGATTGTGAGTGTGCGCTCCTCGACCGCCCCGAGGTCGCTGCCCCATGAGACGTCATGGCCCTTCTTTTGGAGATATTCCATAGCCTCCTCGTACTTCATGCGTTCGAAAGGAGGCTCGATCTTCTTCAGTGGGCTGACCTCCCTCTTTAGGAGCTTGAAATCGGCGGGACACTCCTTCAGCGCATTCTTCACCATCGCGGTCACGAGCTCTTCCTGGACCTTCATGTTCCCTTCATTGTCCATCCACGCAGCCTCCATCTCCATATGCCAGTATTCCGAGAGATGCCTAGGCGTCCTGGATTTCTCTGCTCTGAAGGAGGGGGTGAGGGCCCATACGCGCTCAAGCGAATAGATGAGCGATTCGAGGTAGAACTGAGCGCTTTGCGAGAGATATGCGATTCTGTCGTAGTACTTGACCTGGAACAGCGTCGTGCTTCCTTCCGGCGCGACGCCAGTTATGATGGGCGGTGTGACCTCAACGTAGTCGTTCTCGTGGAACCATTCGCGAGCGCCTCGGAGAAGAGAGGCTTTGATCCTTGACACTGCGGTCTGTTCGCGGGACCTTATCCAGAGATGCCGCAGGTCCAGAAGCAGCTCCGTGCTCTGATACTCAGTTATCGGAAAAGCCTCGGAGTAGCCTATCACCTGGAACTTGCTGGCTCTGATCTCAAAGCCGCCAGGAGCACGCTTGTCCTCTGCCACATCACCGGCTATGATGACGGAAGACTCGATGCCGGCTTTTGTTGCAGCTCCGAACTGGTCGTCCGGGACGCTCCCTTTCTTGACAGTGACTTGGATGATGCCTGATGCGTCTCTCAGGACGGCGAACACGATCCCGCCGCTGCTTCGCGTGCGGTAGATCCAGCCTCGGACATCGACTCTCTTTCCGACTCGGTCCTTTGAGAGAACCTCTTTGACGGATAGCATCCAGATGCGAGAAGAGTCATGCCGAATATAAGCCCTTCGATGTAGCGCAACAGAGATATTCAATGGAAACAGTAAGGCTGGCTGTGAACATCCGTCCGGCCGACGAAGGGGACCTCCCTGGATTGTTGAAGATCGAAGAAGACTGCTTCGGGTCTGAGAAATTTAGCGCCGAGACGGTCCGCGCCTTCGTGATAAGAGACGATACCTTCGTTTTGGTTGCCTTGGACGGAAACGAGGTCGTAGGATCCGCGATGTGCATGGTTTCTGAGCTCGACCTTCACGGCAAGATAGCGTCCATCGCTGTCCTCAAACAGCGAAGGGGGACAGGAATAGGTGCCGCGTTGCTGGACGAGTGCGAGAGAGTTTTCCGTTCACAAGGTCTCACAAAATACTCCTTGGAGGTCGAGGCCTCGAACAAACTCGCGATTGCGCTTTACGCATCGAGAGGGTACGAGGTAAAAGCATCGATACAGGACTTCTACGGTTCCGCAAGACATGCATTCTACATGGAGAAGAAAGTGGACCTTCAGAAGACCAAGGTCAACGTTCGGACCGCCTGACTGACAACTCCAGTGGCATTTTGTTGATCATCCATTTCTGGCCCCCTTCGGATGGCCGTTTCTTCGTTAGGGCCCGCGCATGCGTCTCGCGCGCTATGTGATCTCTGTGGACTGACAGCGCTGTCTCCAGGTCAGGATGCCCGAAATACTCGACATCAACAGGGTCTTCGAACTCGAGCTTCAACTCTTTGCGCATGTGCTGGATTCGTCTGATGATCTCCCTTGAAAGGCCTTCGAGTTTCAGGTTCTGCGGAACCTCGAGCGCGATGTAGACATGTACATCATCGACCGATGCGTGAGAGAATCCGGGCTTCTCCTTCTCGGAGACGATGACATCCTCCTCGGCCAAGTCGAAGCCGCCCAGCCGGATCCTGCCCTTGGTCCTCAGATGCTTGACGAGTTCGTTCTCATCGACCTTCGATAGGAGCTTGGACACCTCGGAGGCTGTCTCCTTCAGCTTCGGACCCAGCGTCTTCAGGTTCGGGGATACCGCGTATTGGACCATCTTGTCCCTGCTATCGAGGACTTCGACCTTCTTCACGTTGAGCTCCTCCGCTATCATCTTCTCGAACCGGCGGAGGGTCCAGGCTCTGTCAGTGTCCGCAGCTATGACGACCTCTGGAAGGGGCTGGCGCAGTTTGGCGTTCACCTTCTGCCTAGCAAGCCGTCCCGCCTCGACTGCGGTCATGACAAGAGCGATCTGTCTCTCGAGAGTGCCATTGATGAGGTCCTCATTGACAGATGGGTAGGCCTCAAGATGGACGCTCTCCTTCGGACCGCGCAGACTCTGGTACATCCAGTCGGCAAAGAACGGGGTGATCGGGGCCATGAGCTTGGACAATGTGACGAGACACTCGTTGAGCGTGCAGTGAGCGGAGAAGCGGTCCTGTGGGTCGTTCTCCTCCCAGAACCTGCGTCGAGACCGGCGGACATACCAGTTGCTCAAATCGCCAACAAAAGACCGAATCGCCCTGACCGCGCGATGCACTTCCAAGTTATCGAAGCCGTCTCTGGCTTCTCTCGTCGTGGAATGAAGCCGAGAAATGATCCACCGGTCCAGGTCGTGGGTCCTGCCGTACTCAGGCTGAGGCCTGAATCCATATGCGTTCGCATTCGATGCGAAGAAGATATAGACATTGAGGAGGGTGTTCAGCGTGCCGACCATCGTCTCTCTGACATTCTCCTTGGAAAACTGGACCGGTTGCCAGACCGGGTTTCCGAGGAAGAAGAGACGAGAGGCGTCCGCGCCGACGCTCGCGAAAACATCGTCGGCGTATACAACGTTGTCCGCGTCCTTCGTTATCTTCCTACCATGCTCGTCGAGAACATGTCCCAGAACGAGGACTGACATGAATGCGGGTTTGTCGAAGAGCAATGTGCCGAGTGCAAGCTGAGTGTAGAACCAGCCCCTTGTCTGGTCGACTCCTTCGGCTATGAAGTCGACCGATCTGTGCGTATCGAACTCTTCGATGTTCTCGAAGGGGTAATGATACTGGGCGAACGGCGCGCAGCCAGAATCGTACCAGCAGTCGATCACGAACTCCTCTCTCTGCATCTTCTCCTTGCAGCGAGGACATGCAAGCTGAATCTGGTCCACCGAAGGTCTGTGAAGATCAAGATCTTCAGGGATATTAACCGAGGATAGCGCCCCAAGCTCTTCGTAACTGCCCACACAGACCTCATGGCCGTTTGGGCAGCTCCAGATCGGCAGAGGAGTGCCCCAGTATCGGCTCCTGCTGATGGCCCAATCCTTGACGTCCGCAAGGAAGTTGCCGAACCTGCCGTGCTTGAACGTCTCCGGCACCCACTTGATCTCTTCGTTGAGTTCGATGATGCGGTTCTTTGATTCGGCCGTCCGAACAAACCAAGAATCGAGCGCCTTGTAGATCAAGGCGGAGTCGCATCTCCAGCAGAATGGGTATGAGTGCTTGAGGAGGCCCCAACGGAAGAGCAGGCCTTTCGATTCGAGCATGCGCATGATTTCCGAATCGGTATCACGCGCGAGTTTGCCCGCGAGCTCGGAGACGACATCCGTGAATCTTCCTGAAGGGTCGATGGGATCGAATAGTTCCACGCCCGCCGCAGAACCCAGCTCGAAGTCAGTGGAGCCGTACGGGGGAGAGACGCTCATGATACCAGTCCCTTCCTCCTGCGAGACCTCAGCCGAATGGACTATCTTGAGACCCGGCCCAGAGAAGTCGTGGTACCTGAAGGGCGGTTCGTACTCCTTTCCTACAAGTTCCCTGCCCTTGATCTTCGCCAGGACCTCATCGGAAGGGGCGACCAGCTCCCGTTTGGCATCTGAGACCACGAGCTTCTCCCCTCCGTGCTCGAAGAGGACGTAGTCTCGGTCCGCATCGACCGCCAGCAACGCATTCGCAACCAACGCCCATGGCGTCGCTGTCCATGCGAGCAGCTTCATCTCGGTTCCCTTCAGCGGGAACTTCACAACGACGAACCGGTCCTCGGTTTCCTTGAAACCGAGAGCGACCTCGTGCGTGCTCAGCGTGGTGCCGCACCGGGGACAGTAGGGAACAACCTTGTGTCCTTTCGAGAGCATGCCCCTGGAATGAAGCTGTTTGAGCGACCACCAGACGCTCTCGATGTAGTCGCGTGACATCGTCAGATAGGCGTTCTCGTAGTCGATCGAGTAGCCGATCCTCCGGCTCATCTGTTCCCACTCAGCCTTGTACTTCACGACGCTCTCGCGGCAGAGCTGGTTGAACTTCTCGATGCCAAGAGACTCGATCTCCTTCTTGGACTGGATTCCCAGAGAGCGTTCGATCTCGAGCTCGACAGGCAGACCATGGCAGTCCCATCCACCGATGTACGGGACGATCTTGCGCCCGTTCATCATGTAGTATCTCAGGAAGGCGTCCTTCACAGCGCGCGTGAGCGCGTGTCCTATGTGAGGTCGGCTGTTAGCTGTTGGCGGACCTTCGCAGAACACGAGAGGCTTGCCGTCCCGCATTCGCTCCTTCAATTTCTGGAGGATGCCCTGATGTTCCCACGCACGGAGGATCTCCTCCTCCATCTGTGGAAAGGTCGCCCCTTCAGGTTCCCTGTAGTATTTCTTCATGCAACAGACCCCTCCAGAAGGATTCTATCACAAACTCAGCAACGGTAGCAAGAATCAGCTAATTATGATGATTGTCGGATGAGCTGCTGAGTTCATCGGAAGGGGCAGAGAGACTGTTCGATATTAAACCCTTGTCTTGGTGTGTCACGTCCGGGAGGAACACGGCTCGAAAGGGCATGCCTGGCCACCGCTGGCACCCCGAAAACCACGTAAGAAACCTCTATATATTAGACCGCGTATAGCGCGCCCGTGCAACCCATGGCCTGGGGTGGTGCCTGAGGCCTAGAAAGGTGAACACAGATGGAAGAGCCCTTGTGCAACGTGGAGTTTCTGAAGAGCAACTCGACATATGTGGCTAGAGTGCAGAGCGACCTGGGCGGCGTGCGGGAATACCGTAGCGGCAGTCTCGAGGAGATACTCGAGCAGGTCATAATAGACCTCCAAGAGGAGTTCGAAGGGGCTAGGCTCTGACCATACCTGCTATAGATCACGAAACCCGAGCACGAGGGCTCATGACGCCCTTGTTCAACCCCTAGCTTTTGACACCACACGAGAAGGCACCATATGAGGAGTTGGACGCCGCGCAAAGGGGGCGTTTACATGGAAGAG
>Ga0315280_10007916_pt1 | contig 14085 bp, 16 predicted proteins | sample YL17G06_40_MG_FD_203697 | JGI IMG/M metagenome (GOLD analysis project Ga0315280, IMG submission 203697) | Sediment microbial communities from Yellowstone Lake, YNP, Wyoming, USA - YL17G06_40 | ecosystem: Environmental > Aquatic > Freshwater > Lake > Sediment | place: USA: Wyoming | collected...
CGTCATCGCCCGCAAGCATGTGGATCGAAGAAGCAGGATTTCCGTCTTGTGTTGCACGAATGGGCACCAATGCTGATGGCGGCCATGAGTGAGCGCTAGGTAGGGTCAACTTGATATGCCGATTTTGAACTGACTTTCGGTCGGGTGAAGAAGGGACGGGCTGGTCACCAATCAAGGGCGGCAAGATCTGGGGCCACCTTTCCCAAGAAGTCGTGCGCGCTGGCCACTGTATGATGTGCGGCGCCTGTGTGGCCTCATGCCCCGTGAACGTACTGTATGTCGGCAAGGACGAGGAGCCAGTGATCGTGGGGCCGTGTGCCGCATGTCAGGTCTGCTACTATAGCTGCCCACGGCTTGAACTCCCGATAGATGAGATCGAGCATCTGATCCACGGCAGGAGCAGGTCGGCCGAAGAGGAGACGCTTGGAATCTACAAGGCGATCTATTCGGCCCATGCAAATGACGACGAGCTCCGTCGGTCAGGCCAAGATGGGGGCACTGCGATCGCACTTCTCGCGCACGCGCTGAACATCGGGCTCATTAATGCTTTCGTTACGATGGACTTCGCGAAATCGAATTCCGCCTTTGCGCTTGGCAGGGGAATGCCGATGAAGACCGTGCCCAGGATCGGCTCCACGGTCCAAGATGTGATCGAAACGGCGGGTTCGAAATATACTCACGGTGGAGCTCTGGGGGGACTGTCGGACGCCGCTGCCTCGTTTCTGGACGGAAGAATTGGCCTGGTCGCTCTGCCTTGCGAACTGCAAGGCCTCTGGCGTATGCACACGTCGCTTCAGGCAACCTACAAGTTCGGAGGTTCAGGCGTGGCTGGCGGCAGACCAACTCTCACCATCGGACTGTTCTGCTCAAAGGTCTACTATCATCAGAAACTCGTGAACGAGTTCATTCAGGAAAAGCATGGCATTGATCCATCAAAGGTTGCGAAGACTGTGATAAAGCGCGGGAAGTTCAAGGTCTATGTCGGCCCCGAGGTTATCGTCGATACTTCACTGAAGCATCTGGATGAGTACATGAGCGGCCCGTGCAAATACTGCATTGATTACACTGCCGAACTTGCCGACATCTCTGTGGGCGCGATCGGATCGCCAGACGGATGGAACACCGTGATCGTCCGAACCGAAGTCGGCGAGCGTCTCTTTGAAAGCGCAAGAAAGGCAAATGTGGTCGATGCAAGTCCAGCGGACCCGGATGGACCAAGTCTGGGACCATTGATCAAGCTGGCCGCGAAGAAGAAGACACGGAACAACGCCTACTACCTGAGGCGAGGCATTCGCCGGGAACGTCTCATCCTAAGATAAAATCCATCATGGCGCACGCGAGATCATGCCAATGCCCAACATGTTAGCCATGGACTGAGAGAATGTGAACCATATTCACTTCACGCCCTTGGCCTTCGAGAGTCTCGGAGTAAGGTCGATGTGCACTTATGTCGAGACACCGGATGTGAAGATTCTCATTGACCCTGGAGTGGCACTGGGACCTCGTTTTCGCCTGTTCCCGCATCCCGAAGAGTACAATGCCCTGAGAGATTCGCGGCAGAGAATCCGCGAGCACGCGCGGATGGCAGATGTCCTGACTCTTTCTCATTATCATCATGACCACTTCACTCCGAACTTCACTGACACTACGTGGCTGGCCAGCAGTGCACGTGAAGCCCGAGACATCTATCACGGGAAGACTATGCTGGTGAAGGATGCGAGATCTTCGACCAACGTCAGCCAGAGAAGACGAGGATGGATCTTCCAAAGTTTCTGCAGGAAGATCCAAGCCGAGATAATTGTCGCTGATGGGAAGAGCTTTGATTACGGCGACACGAAAGTCAGGTTCTCACCCGCGCTCCCGCACGGTGAAGACTCCACAGAGCTGGGCTCGGTACTGGCTACGGTCATCGAGTCTGGCTCGGAGAAATTTATTCATGCATCGGATATTCAGGGGCCAATATCGGAGACGGCGCTTCAGTTCATTCTCAGCGAGCGACCATCAGCAGTCATCGTTGGCGGTCCACCGACCTACCTCGCCGGCTATAAGGCCTCAGAGGATTCCATAAAGAGAGGCATGAGCAACCTTGCCATGATCGCCAAGAAAGTTCCACTCGTAGTGGTCGACCATCATCTACTGAGAGCCCAAGAGTCTCTCCAAGAGCTATCCGTGATTTCTGCGGAAGTCAAGCCTCTTGGTGGCTCAATCATGACTGCTGCTGAGTACATCGGCGAACAGCCCAAGTTGCTTGAGGCAAACCGCCGGAAGCTCTACGAGGAGAATCCACCGTCTCGGCAGTTCATCAAATGGACGAAGTTGAACAAGGAGAAGCAGCGTCTGGTCAACCCGCCGCTCGAAAAAACGAGAAGAAAAAAGGGAAGGATTTCGGAGTCACGCTAGGCTCCGATGAGATTGTCTGCGACGAGCTTGTCTGCGACCCTGAACGTCTTGCCACATTGTGGGCAAGCGTAGTGTTTCACGTGAAGAGCTGGTCCTCTGCCATCCCTGGGTTGCATGTTCCATTCTTTCATTGGCCTTTCGATATCGATTCCGCATCTTGCACATTTGGTCACTTTTTTTCACCAGGCGTTATGTCGGCGACATGGTCTGCCCCCCAGCCCGTAGGGCTGATGCGAGGGAGCCCATGCCACCGTCCATCCCCGATACCGCACAGGAGGTATAAGAGCGTTCCGATGACGGTACATGTGTGTTTCTTGTCTTCAGCACGCCTCAACATCGAGCTGCGGTTCGGAGCTGCCTGAGCACAAGGTCAACCACAATATCCACCGACCCTTGGACTGCTCGCGATAACACCGTGCCTTCGTCGAATCGCTCGCCCTCAATACCATAGATGACCATGCGAGGCGGAAGTCGGTTCATCGCTCGCGCAAGCTCCACCGCCTCTCCGACGCTGAATGCGTGCGTTGAGTAGCGTAACAATCCCGTTGGGATCCGCTGTGCTCGCGCGTCGATGCGGTGAATCCTGCCTGGCTTTGCGCCTGAAGAGGCCGCGTCGACTATGATGACTGTGTCAGCCCCCTTCCATGACTCCATCAAATCCGTGCCCTCTCCACTCGCTTCAATGACCGTGACGTTTCCGAGTGAAAGCTGCCTCAAGCGCCGCGCAACAACAAGCCCCGCAGCATCGTCGCTACGATACTCGTTGCCAACCCCGATGACGAGAATGCGAGCGTCTGCTGGCAAGATTCTTGCCAAGCTCTCACTCGCGTTCAATAGTCAGTTTCAGCGAGTGTGTGGAGCACGAAATGCATGGATCGTAATTGCGCACGGCTTGCTCGCATTGCCACGTGAGCTTCTCCTGCGTCAGCTTGAGGTTCTTCGAGACGAACTCACGGAGATCACTCTCGATCGTTCTCTGGTTCTGCGCTGTCGGCGGAACAATCTTGGCATCAAGAATCGTGCCACTGTCGTCAATCCGGTAGCGATGGTAGAGACTGCCACGCGGTGCCTCTGTGCAGCCAAAACCCCTCGAAGCGTGCGGTTTCACTTCCACGGCAGGCCTCTCTGGCATCTCGTACTCGTCAATGATGCGTAGGGCTTCGTCACAGGCGTACACCATCTCTACGCTGCGCACAATGATGCTCTTGAATGGGTTTCGACATTCTGATGCAAGCCCAGCTGAACGCGCAGCCTCTTGCGCCAATGGAGAGAGACGGTCAAAGTTGACGTTGTATCGTGCCAGGGGACCGACGAAGTACGAGCCGCGTTCTTTGTGAAGGGAATGGAGTGTACTTGAGTATGGCATGTGTTCCTCGAAGAAGTGATTCTCATAGTCACGTATTGGAATGTCCAAGCCCTTGTTAGATGCGAGATGCCCCTCGTTAAACGGATACTCGTCTGGGTGACGAAGTGCGACAAACTCGTAGTCCTGTTCAAACTTCGGGAAGCGAAACGTCCCGACCAGTCGTGTGGTCTCGACTGCGGCGTCCCGTGCCCATTTGAGACGCTCGACAATTGAAGCAAGTTGAGGCTTCGTGGGTACCTTGTAGAATCCGCCGACTTTGACGTTGATTGGATGGATTTCTCTGCCTCCGAGCAGTGTGACGAGTTCGTTGCCTATCTTCTTCAGTTCAAGTGCACGTTGCACTTCCTTTGGATAGTCCTTCGCCATCTGGATTGCATCTTGGTATCCAAGGAAGTCAGGGGCGTGGAGCATGTAGACGTGCAGTGCGTGGCTCTCGATCCATTCGCCGCAGTATATCAGTCGGCGAAGTGCGCGTAGTTGGCCCTCAACCTTCACACCTAGAGCGTCTTCCATTGCGTGGACAGCGCTCATCTGATAGGCGATTGGGCAGATGCCACAGATGCGTGCAGTGATATCCGGGGCCTCGGTGAAGTCGCGTCCGCGCAGGAACGCCTCGAAGAAACGTGGAGGCTCGAAGATCTTCAGTTGGACATCTGTGACTTTGTTGCCTTTCACCTTCACATGAATGGCGCCTTCTCCTTCGACGCGGGCAAGGTAGTCTACATCTATTGTTCTACTTTTCATGGATCTCGCTCTCCCTGCGGAACGCTTCCGTGTTTGCGTTGAATGTGCGGAACGCGCGCATGATGTCGCGATCCTTAACGCCGAGACGGGTCCACCATTCGCTCAATGAATGAGTGTTTGGTGTCTCCTTAGGGCCGAAGCAGCCGTAGCATCCTCGGTTGTATGATGGGCAAAGTGCACCGCAACCATCGTGGGTCACCGGGCCAAGGCAAGGCGTGCCGTGGGCAACCATGACGCAGACAGCCCCATGCATCTTGCACGTCATGCACACGCTGTGCGCGGGAATGTTGGGCTTGCGTCCATTCAGGAATGCGCTGAGAACTTCAACGAGCTGACGCTTGTTGATTGGACAGCCCCAAAGTTGGTAATCGACTTGCACATGATCGGAGATCGGCGTCGATTTGCCCAGAGAATCGATGTATTGTGGCGAAGCGTATACGATGGATGCGTACTCCTTGACATCCTTGAAGTTGCGTAATGCCTGGATTCCTCCAGCTGTCGCGCAAGCACCAATCGTGACAAGCAGCTTGGACGCATTACGTATCTGTTGGATCCGCGCGTCGTCGTGTGGTGTGGTCACGGAACCTTCGACGAGCGAAATATCGTACGGACCTTTCGCCATGACTCTTGAGGCTTCCGGGAAGTACGCGATATCTACCGCGTTCGCGATGCTGAGAAGCTCGTCCTCACAGTCGAGGATACTTAGCTGGCAACCGTCGCACGAGGCGAATTTCCAGACAGCGAGTTTCGGCTTACGTTTCTGAGCCATTCTCAGATCTCTCCTTTTCCAAAGAAGGGTTTGATGCGGTCATATCGGAACACTGGACCGTCCTTGCACACGAAGAATGGGCCTAACTGGCAATGCCCGCAGAAACCGAAGCCGCATTTCATGTTTCGTTCCATTGAGATGTAGATCTTGTCGTCGGCCAAACCTCGTTTCTCAAGTTCCGCGACAGTGAACCGCATCATTATCTCAGGTCCGACGACCATTGCTATTGTGCTAGTTGGGTCAAAGTCCGCCTTTGGGATGAGTGTCGTGACAACGCCAACATTCCCGCGCCACCATCTTAGCGCACGATCAACCGTGATATCCACCTGGAGATCGGAGCGTGCTTGCCACTGTTCCATTTCTCGCTGATAGAGAAGGTCCGCAGGAGTGCGAGCGCCGTAAAGCAGAAACACCTTGCCATACTCTCGCCTCTCGGAGAGCAATTGGTATAATGGCGGACGCAAGGGCGCCATTCCGATCCCTCCCGCGACGATCACAACGTCGCAGCCCTTTGCTTCCTCCATCGGCCAACTGGTCCCAAAGGGGCCGCGAACCCCGATTATCTCACCCCGACGCAGTTTCCACATAGCATTTGTAACCGCCCCAACCGCACGCGTCGTGTGAATAAGCACCTCTCGCTTCGCAGGATCACCACTAATAGAGATCGGAACTTCACCCACACCAAAAGCATATAGCATGTTGAACTGTCCCGGAGCGAATGACTTTATCTGAATGTCACTCCTGGGTTTCAGTTCAAGCGTGAACGTATCGTACGTTTCTTGCTGTATCCGCTTGACACCGTACGCATGCGTGAGCATCGGATTTGCAGTCATAGGCGCTCTATCCCTCATTCTATGGGTGTGCCTTGTAGACATCTAGAAGCTGCAGCCTCGTAGCCTCCAGGCGCTCCACTATGATGCTGGAAAAGCGTCTCAGCAACTCGTAGCCGAGATCATGATCCTCTTCAGATTTCTTGCGGAGACACTTTCCATCCAGTGCAATCGCGCGCGTGAGCTCCACAGCTCGAGCGCCGAATCGCCATCGGTAGGGTGGAATCAACCATGACCAGCCGAGCACGTCTCCTTCTCCCACTGTCTGAACGCTGATGGGGCCACGTTCGGAGGTGAGTAATTCTAGCGCCACTTTGCCTTGCCGAATCATGTAGAACTGGTTAGCTTCTTCACCCTCGTGGAACAGGATCTGACCAGCGTTGAAGCGCACATTGGATGCGCAGCCGACCAGGGTCTTGAGATGACGCAGCTCAAGCTCTCTCAAAAATGGGTGTTGCGCCAAGACAGGTTCAAGCGTTTCCATTCTTTTTCCCTCGCTCATGTGACCAACTTGGGACTTAATTCACTTTCCCGGATTGCATTTGCTTCCTCAGTGATATCAATCGCCACTGGACACCATGTGATGCAACGTCCGCATCCCACACATCCCGAGACGCCGAACTGGTCGATCCATGTGGCCAATTTGTGGGTCATCCACTGACGATAGCGGGCCTTCGGCGAGTAGCGGATACTTCCACCGTGAATGTAAGAGAAGTCCATCGTGAAACACACATCCATCCTTCGCCGACGCTCTGCCAGCTGCCCAGAAAGATCAGTGTAGTCTTCCACAGTTGTGCAGAAGCAGGTCGGGCATACCATGGTACAGTTCCCGCAAGTGAGACACCGGGAAGCCGCATCTTCCCATCGTGGATTCTCATAATTGCGATACAGTAACTCCTTGATCTCAGCCGTGTTCAAAGTTCTGCCCATCTGCTTGGAGCACTTCTCCACAGCACCTTCAGCCGCCGCTTTCTCCTCTTCACTTGCTTCTCTGTGTGCAACTTCGCCAAGGACCGACGCGCCGATTTCTGTGCCAGCCTCCGCTGGGAAGTAGTGCCGCTCAGTGTTCACGACCTCCGTTACGGCCAGATCAAATCCGGAAGTCGCTTTGGGCCCGGTCTTCATCGAAGTGCAGAAACACGTACCACCGGCTTGTACACAGTTGACAGCAACGACGAAAAGGCTCTCCCGCCGTGACTTGTAAGACTCGTCAACATATTCTCCGGCTGTGAAGATCTTGTCCTGAACTGCCATAGCGTGCAGTTCACAGGATCTGACGCCAACGAACGCGAACCTCGGCATCTCCCCCTTGTTTCCGACGGTCTTGAGACCTATCTCATCGCTCTTTGCCTGCCACAAGCGAACTTCTGGCTCGAGAAGGAACCGCTTCCATGAGTGAGGGCCTACAACGTAGCCGAAGAGCGCACTGTCGGCACGCTTCTTGAGGTGATATGTACCAGCATTCTGTTCGTCGGTCCACCCCACCGGCAGATCCTTGAGTGAACTCACCTCATCGTACACTATGGCCTGGTCACGGATAGTTGGTCCGATAACGCGATATCCTTTCTTGCCCAGAGCATCGAGAAGCTGCTGAAGATGTTGACGCTCTAGAACCACTTTATCTCCGATGTGCAAGACCGGTCCCACCGTTTATCTCGTGTTCACGGCTGACCACCGATGACACTAATCTATCTTGCGGGCTCACTGCAACATGCTCAGCAAGTTGTGCATACAGGATAGACTGATATTTACCCGGATCGAGAGCGAGATACTCGAAGAGCCAAGCCTCACGCGAACGTGCAAGGAGACCCAAACGAAACTAGCCCCCAAAAAGACCCCGAAACCGTCACGGTTCAACTCCGAGTCCCTTTCGCATCTCAGGCCGTCCGCTCGTTGCGTAGTCTCAACCTGGGAGGCAAGACCTCAGCGAGGCCATGTCCGAACGCTCAGAAAGTGCGGAGCAACCTCCACAACCACGCGGAGAGCGGACCACAAGACAGGCAAGAATCGAATTGTGGAAGGTTTCGGCTACTGCGACTTGTCAGGTTTGGATTTGCCGTTCGTGGCAAGCATGACCATGAGCTCTTGATCCTCAAGCGCAAGTTCTCTAAGTAACTCGGCGTTGGGACCTTTCGCCTTCTCCATGTTCAATCCAGCCCTGAACTTGCTCAACAGTCTTCGTCTCGAGGCGACTGATAAAAAGATATGCATCTTCTAAGCGGGCGATTCTGAGACGTTTCCCGTTCCGCCTGAGAAACATCTTGGCCACTAGGTATGCTGTTCGATGGTTCGCCCCGTCAAAGGCGTGTAGTTTCACGAGCTCCTTCATCAACCATGCAGCTTGGTATGCCAGTCCCTTAGTCTCGACTTTGATCATCCGATCGATGACGGTCTGAATGGCTTCGGGCCTGAGCAGGAGTCTGTGGGGGTGTTTGTCGCCCCCGACGTCTAGGACAGTGATGTTTGCATCAATGACGTCTTCTACGGATGGATACCAAACGCGTTTTGGTTCACCGGTCATGTCTTATCACTCTGCTCGTCGTGCTTGGTCGCCCTCTTGCCCTAGGTGCCAGGACAAGCCTCTCGACTGACACGACCTTTAATCTATCGAGACCGCAAACCTCTAAAACAGCATGAAACCGCTATCGTTTAACTCTGAAAGGGCGTTCGGGCACCGAACCGTTAGGGTTGTCCGTGAAATGGCCCAGCGTTACGTCGCCCACCCAAAAGCACCCATTATACCCCACTCGGTCATAGAGTGATACAGACACGTCCAGAGCACCACCCAAACCCCCTCTAAGCATCAATTCCGCCGACAAGACTGATATTTACCCAGCTTCGAGAACGAGATACTCGAAGAGCCATGCCTCACGCGAACGTGCAAGGAGCCGAACTGTACTACGAGGCCCACGGGCATGGCGAGCCGCTGATACTTCTACACAACGGTTTGGGATCTACGAAGAGCTTCACAAAGCAAGTGCCAGAATTCTCTGAGAGTTTCATGGTCGTGACCTACGATCGACGCGGGTACGGACGCTCAGCCCATGTGACCGCCCTCAGCGAGGGTTGGCTCGAAGAAAGCGTCGATGAACTATCGTGTTTCCTTGATGAAATCAAAGTTGACCGAGCACATCTCTGCGGCATATGCGTCGGAGGCGCTATTGCGCTTCTTTTTGCGGTCAAGAATCCTTCGAGGGTGGACCACATTACGGTAGCAGGAACATGCTGTTTCGGTGAAGCAGAGACTTCACAAAAAGCATTGAAGCTCTATCCACATCCAGATGACCTACCACCTGACTGGTTGCGTGAACTTGCGGAGCATCATGGAGAAACGTACGGGAAGGATCTGTACCGGGTCTTCTATCAAGCGATAAGGGAAGAGAACGGCTACCCCTTCAAGGAATACGACCTAAGGCCAATACTTCCCCAAGTGAAGAGCCCCGTCCTTGTCATCTATGGCGACAAGGACAACCTATTCAGCCTCGAACAAGCCTTCACGATGCACAAACATCTGCGGAAAGCACGCTTGCACATCATTCCCAGCTGTGGCCACTTGCCAAACGAAGAAAAGCCTGAAGAATTCAACCGAGAAGCCATGGGGTTCTTCCGAAGCCTTCCTGACTAACCGGACAAACCTAGTGCCTCGCGTGAGGCTGTGCTATCGGGGGATTCCGTTTCAATACTAACGTTCACTTCGATCCCCTTGCGCACACTCTCCGTGACGATACAGAAATCCTCGAAAACCTCTAGACATCTCTTCGATCTGGGGATGTCCTCCGCTCTGATCGCCGGGTGGAGTTTCACTTTCAAAGATGCAATCCTCCACCTTCCCTTCTCGTTTCTTCGCATTATTGTCTCCACAGACGCTTTCAGATCGTCCACACCCACTCTCGCCTTGCTTAGGCAGAAGAGCAAACTCGAACTCAGGCAGTTGCCGACAGCCGCAGAAAGCATGCGGGAGGGGTTTGGGCCGGCGTTCTTCCCCAGCGGTTCGACCTCATCGGTGACGAGTTCCGGCATGCCGGGCAAGTCGAATTCCACTTTGAACTGATAGTCTTTGACCATGTTCAACTTGGTGATGAAGACTTTCTGCTCGGAAGACAACTAGCTCACACATCCACAGTTGGCAGGCCAAGTCAATGAATCTGCCGGTTTGCAGGGCACATGAGCGCACACCTGCTGAGCCGTCCAAATGCGGGTGTACGGTATCACGGGCCAATCAGGCGTACTGTAACGCCTCTTAGTGAGGTGTTAGTGGTCGATTCCTGGGAGCACCACGTCAGGAGAATATGCGCATTTGACCTTGTATTTCGCGACACAATCTCGGCACTTCTCCTCGTCGCAGAGTTGTGTGCTGAGATACTTTTCTCCGCCATCTGGCGCCATAGCAACGACCACTCCTCGACCGAGAGTCTTTGCCTTCTCCAGAGCTACATGTAGTATGGCTCCGGTGCTCGGCCCGCAGAGGACAGCCTCTTCGAGTGCGAGAAGGCGCGCCATGTCCTCGGCTGTCTGAAGGTTCACGTAGTGCCTCTCATCAACTGCCTTGCTTTCGAATATAGTCGGGACATACTGAACTTCGAGGTTCTTGAGCCCCTGGATCGGAGTCTTGCTCTCAGGCTCAACGGCGATCACTTTGACCTCGGAATTGTATTGGCGGAGTCTCTTGGCGACCCCCATGAGTGTTCCTGAAGTGCCGATCCCCCCGACGAAATGTGTGACTCGCCCTTGTGTGTCTTTCCAGATCTCTTCAGCGGTCGTCTCGTAGTGTGCGAGAACGTTGTACTTGTTCTCGAATTGATTCGGCACGAAGTACTTGTCAGGATTCTCTTCCGCAATTTTCTTGGTCAAGTCCTCGGCGCCATTCATTCCTTTGGTGCCGGGAGATAGGACGATGCGAGCTCCGTATATCATGAGCATCTTTCTTCGTTCCATAGTCATTGTTTCGGGCATGACGAGGACCAGCTTGTAGCCTTTGACTGCACATGCAATTGCCAATCCTATGCCCGTGTTTCCGCTCGTCGGTTCGATCACAATCTTGTCCTTTGTTAGAGTCCCGTCCGCCTCAGCATGCTCGATCATGTACTTCGCGATGCGGTCTTTCACCGAACCGCCGGGATTGAATTTCTCCAATTTCAGGTATATTTCGACATTGGGGTTCGGATTGACTCGGGTAAGCCTGAGCATCGGAGTGTTTCCTATCAACTGCAGAACGCTATCAACGATCATGAGAGACAACATCCCCTTGTTTTCATACTCCGAATAACTCCCTCGATAATAAATGATGCCATACGGAATATGAAAAGAAAGCTTCCAGATCGATGTGCTTCGAGGGATCCAGCACAGTCGCAAAATGACAAAACGGTCGCATGATCGTACTACATGTCTGGCTGGCCGCTCACTTACCCGGTTAGAAATCGAAGTTGAAGCTAGGACTTTCAGTGAACGGAAGACGCTTGCCTCGCTGTTGCTTCCAAGCCGTAAAGCCTCTCAAAGAACAAGGATCTTTCGCGCAGTATTTTGAAGCTTAGGTCAGGGTGGCGCATCATTAGACGCTCCGGATCATTCAGCGAGCTAATGACCAGTATCCCTCGTCCGTTCTCGACCAGGTGTTGAGCGAGTTCGCTTAGGAATCTGCTGATGACTTCTGTTCCACCCTTTCCTCCATCTGTAGTTCGATCACCTATCGTGGATGAAGGCAGGTAGGGCGGGTTGAAAACGGCAATGTCGAACCGCTCATGGATCTTCGAGAATAAATCACAAGTGACCAACTTGATCGATATTCCCATTCTATCAGTCGTGAGTTCCAAAGTCTTGATCGCGTCAACGTCTATATCTGACGCGGTTACATCCGCGCCTCTTCTGGCACAGTACGCTGCTAGGATTCCGGAACCTGTTCCCATATCGAGAATACGTAGTCCGTGGAGACTCGACTCTGCGAGTGCTTCCAGCATAAGGAATGAGTCTTCTCTAGGCTCGTACGTGGTCGCGCCTCCGTTCCTGGTTGCTAGGAACTCTGCGACGAAATCCTCGATCCGCAAATCTCCTTTGCTCGGGTCACTTGCTGTCATGGTTCCTTCATGAACTGCACAAATTCCTTAACAGTGCGGGGCTTGAGGACGTAGTTGTGCGACTTTTCGTATGCGATTGTCGAGTGCGGCTTCGCTCCATAATCGTGTCCTGGGTATACTTCCACATCGTCAGGCAGTTTCATCAACTTGTTGAACAGGCTATCATACATCTGCTCGGAACTTCCTCCGGGCAAGTCAGTTCTTCCGCACTCACCTACGAATAGTGCGTCCCCTGTCATGAGTTTGCCATTCACCAATACGCACACATGATCTGGAGAGTGACCTGGCGTGTGGATGAGCTTCAGCTCTAGTGAACCTACGTGCAGTGTCCCGCCGTCTTTGATGCTGATATCCTTGCGGCTCCTTGAACCTTCATGGGCTACTATCTTCGCGCCTGTTGCCCTAGCAATTTCATCGTTTCCAGACACGTGGTCAGGGTGTTGGTGGGTGTTAATTGCGTAGATGACCCGCAGTTTGTTGCTTTTCGCAACATCTAGGATCCTCTCGATGTCCCAAGCGGGATCCACGACAGCCGCAAGCCCCGCCTTTTCGTCTCCAATCAGGTATGCGAAGTTCTGCATCGGTCCCACAGGAATCTGCTCGAATATCAGCGCGCTTCACCATCAGACGGAGGCCACAGGACGCTCTGCCTCTCAGAAATGGGTTTCGTCTTGAGGCTCTGTTAACTTGTCGGCACACGGCAACGGATGTTAAGCGGCGGCACACGAGCCAATTCATTTCGGGTAATGGATGGCTTTGCGGGTAATAGACAGGTTGCAGCTTGAATGCTTTGTGCACCAGTTTTGGCATTCTTGAGCTGTCGACTGGTCGGCATAGCCGACTCCACATACATCACAAAGGAAAACGGTGTGACCAGACTCCACGATAGAACTAACCAAGGCCGCTCGTTCCTAGATTTCGATCTGATGAATCTAAACTTCTCTATTGTAAGTTTGAGTCTTGCAGGCACACTTGTTTGATGTTAAGACTGACTCCGGCGGCTTCGCCTAGCGTTTTGGACCAAGGTTGTCCTTCTGTTACTATCTGAGCCAGCACCTGAAATGAAAATGCGTGCTGTGAGCCGCCGGCTAACACCCCAAAAAAAGCCCTCAGCCGTGAGCCGGCAAGTTACCAGCGCCCGTCTTGACTGTCACGCGGCGAGTTCACGGAGTTTCATGAGGTTGGTGACATCCGTTGCACGCTTGTCAATGGGGGTTTCCAGTATCAGCGGCAGCCTGCGAAACACGTCATTGTGTAGTATGGCTCCGAATCCCTGTTCGCCAATATGGCCCATGCCAATGTGTTCATGCCGATCGAGGCCAGAGCCCAGCTCTCCTTTCGAGTCATTCGCATGAACTACTTTCGGCGACTCAAGGCCGACTGTCCGCTTGAGCTCGGCCACGGTGCTCTCAACTGATGCCACGTCTCTCAAATCGTATCCTGCACCAAACGCGTGACACGTGTCGAAGCAAACGGCTACGCGCGATTTCTCCTTGACACGGTCTATGATTTCCTGAATGTCCTCAAACGAGGATCCCATGCTGTTCTTCGTCCCCGCCGTGTTCTCAAGGAGCAGCATTGTCTTCCCCTTGGAGGCGTTGAAGGCCGTGTCAATTGCGTCAACGAGTCGTTCAAGCCCGATTGCTCTGCCTTTGCCAAGATGGCTTCCAAGGTGCGCCACAAGGTACGGTATCCCGAGCACACTACACCTTTCAAGCTCAACAATTAGTGATCTGAGGGACTTCTTGTAGAGCCCCTTCTTTGGACACGAGAGATTCGGGAGATAGGGCATATGCGCGACCGCAGGCGCCATGGCGGATGCCTTCAGCTTATCTCGAAACTGAGTTGCTTCTTCGGGAATGAGTTTCTTGAGTTTCCAGCCGCGGGGGTTTCGCGTGAAGATCT
>Ga0315280_10007917_pt1 | contig 14085 bp, 11 predicted proteins | sample YL17G06_40_MG_FD_203697 | JGI IMG/M metagenome (GOLD analysis project Ga0315280, IMG submission 203697) | Sediment microbial communities from Yellowstone Lake, YNP, Wyoming, USA - YL17G06_40 | ecosystem: Environmental > Aquatic > Freshwater > Lake > Sediment | place: USA: Wyoming | collected...
ACCGGCAAGCTTGACCCCGCGGCGAGGGAGGTCTTACAATCCCGGCAGATGAGCCGGAATTTCGACAGTCTGCCGCCCGAGCCGGATACATCGGGACCGCGGCCGTGAAGGTCAGCGCCAGGCTGAAGAACTACCTGGTCCAGGCGCTGGCCCAGTCCATGCCCGTGGAGCTGATGGAGCAGCTGGCCGCCCGGGTCCTGCCCGACTACGACCTGCGCCGCCAATCGGGCTTCCCCCCCAGCATCCCGATTCCGCAGAGGGATGCGGCCCTGCAGGTCGTTTCCGATGTAATCAGCCAGGGCCAGCTGCGGAGCTTCGCCGAGGTGCTGATCGATGTCGACCGCAACGGGATCATGGGCCGCACGGTGTCCATCAGCCAGCTGCCCAAGATCATCACCGAGATCGAGAACCTGGGTTTAGTGTTCAAGGAAGAATACGGCCTGTTCATGGAGGGCATCCCGGCCCTGCGCAGCAGGAGCTGGGGCGTGCTGCGGGAGGGCCAGGTCTATGAGTTCAGCTTTCTGCGGATGGACATCGCGGACAGCACCAGGCTGGTGCGCAAGTATCCGAAGCCGGAAGTGCTGAAAGCCTACGGCGATCTGCACTCTCAATTCGCCGGGATCGTAGAGCGGCGGGAGGGTCGGGTCTGGCACTGGGAGGGCGACGGGGGCATCGCCGCTTTCTACTTCGGGGCCAAGAACGTCCAGGCCACACTGGCCGGCATGGAGATGTTGCTGGAGCTGTTCATGTACAACCTGTTCCGCCGGCCCCTTTCCGGGGATCTCCACCTGCGCCTTGCCGTGCACACCGGTTCCTGCCCCTACCTGAACAACTTCGAGCAGGTCCGCAGCGATACGCTCAGACGCCTGGAGCAGATCGAATCGCAGTTCACCTCCTCCGACAGCCTGATGATCTCCCCCGGAGTCTACTCGGACATGGGCACCAAGCTGGAAAGCTTTTTCCAGCCGGTGCAGATCAGCAGGCGGCATTTCCTCTACAAGTACCAGCTGGGGTGGGAGTAGCCCGTGAAGGTGATCGTGTTCAGCGACAACCGGCGCCTGCGCGCTGCCTTCCGGATCCAAAGCCTCGATTTCGCCTGCCGCAAGGAGCTCCGGCGGCTGGTTCCGGCCGTGAGGGAGCCCGCGCTGTGCTACCTGGACCTGGCGGGCCTGAGCAAGGGAAAGCTGGCCGGCTGCCTCCGGCTGCTGGCGGCCAACCCCCAGCTCTGCTACGGGTTGATCGATACGGGACGGCTTTCCGACCCGGCCAGAGCCTTCCATGACGGCGCGGTCGACTACCTGGACCGGGCGGCCCTGCGGAAGGGAATCGACGGCAGGCGGCTGGCGCGCGTCTGGGCTTACTGCCGCAAGGCGCGCCCTGAACTGGCCGGCCGGGAGCCGCAGGCGGCTTCCTCCAAGGCGGTCTATCTGCCCTCCGGGCCGGATTGGTCGGGGGTTTACCCGGGGCGGGAGTACACCTTCTACCTGCTGTTCATCGAGCTGGACGGCAAGGAGGAGATGGAGCGCAAATACGGGGTGCGCAACCTGGGCATCGCCTTGTCCTCCTTCCGCTCTTACATCGAAAGCTCCGTGAGACCATACCAGGGCCGGCTGTGGATCTGGAGCAGTTTCGGCGGTCTCATCCTGTTCCCCTTTAACGGCAAGGAATGCCCGGCCTTGGGCTGTTTGTTCCGCCTCGTGCTGTTCAGGCACCTCTACGATATTGAGGAATCCAGGTTCCCCAACTTCCTCTCCTACCGCCTGGCGCTGCACGTGGGCAACCTGGTCTACAGCGAGCGGAATGCGGGCAGCGTGGTCTCCGACGGATTGAACTCCGTGTTCCACCTGGGCCAGCACTTCGCCCGCCCGGGAGGGTTCTACCTGACCGAGGAGGCGCTGCGCTTCGGGCCTCCGGTGCTGAGGCCGTTCTTCCTGGAGGCGGGGGAATTCGAGGGCCGGAAGATCCTCCGCATGCGCCTGCCGGTGCACCGCAGGGGATGAGCGCGAGGCTGCGCTACCGGGGACGGCTGCTGCTCCTGCTGCTGCCGGCGGTGGCGCTGAGCTCCGTCTCGGCCTTCTACTTCGCGCGCTACCTGGCCAAGCCGATCACCGGTCTGGTCATGAACTACCCGGAGGTCGTGCTGCGCGACGGCCGGGTGCTCTTCTCCCCGAAGGCTCCGTTTTCACCGGCCGTAGCCGCCGGCCTGCAGCCGGAGCGGGATCAAATCCTGGCCATCGACGGCAGGCAGGTGAGAAGCATTCGGGATGTGGTTGAGGCGGACGCCCGGGTTTGGAGGTTTCGGCCTCTCGAGGTCGAGGTGCTGCGCGACGGGCAAACGCTCAGCCTGCAGATCAGCCCGGTCCCGGCTCTGCTTCGCCCGGAATGGGTCTTCGCCTTCTTGTTCTGCGCCGCCCTGGGCTTTATGGCCTTCTACCTGATCCTGCGGCTGCCGATGGACGAGGGGGCGAACCTGATCAGCCTGGCGGCTTTGTTTTATCTGGTTTTCACCGCCCTCAAACCGTTCTACTACGAGGGCCTCGCCAGCAACCTGCTGATCCACCTCGGCAAACTCACGGTCTGGTTCATGGTGCTCTTCGCGCTCCATTTTCCGCAGCCCAGGCTGAACCGTTCCGGCCGCCTGGCCCTGCTGCTGGGCATCCTGGCCGTGTTCCTGGCCTTCTCCTCGGCCCGCCTGCTGTTTTTCCTGCGCTGGTCCGCCGGGCAGGGCGATGACTGGTATGGGCGTTTCCGCCTGCTCGGGCGATGGAGCAACATCGCCGACGGGGCCTCCTTCCTGATTTATGCGGCGCTGCTGGTCTATTCCTATCTGAAGACGGCGCAGCCGCAGGAGCGCCGGCAGATCGAATGGATCCTGGCGGGTTTCCTGATCGGGATTCCGCCCTACTTCTTCCTCGACCAGCTCCCGATGATTCTCGGCGAGCCGCCGGGCCTGCGGCTCAGCATGGGCGGGTTCGCCAACCTGTTCCTGGTCTTCGTCCCCCTGTTCTTCCTGATCGGCCTGATCAAGCACCGGGCCTTCAACCTGCGTTTCTTCTTCCTGCGCTACCTGATGTACTGCTGCCTGCTGCTGTTGCTGTTCGCCTTCTTTCTGCTGGCCTATGAGCCGGCAGAACGCTTCGTGCTGCGCTTCTACGGGCTGCCGCCGCGGGCGGCGGCCTTCCTGGTGACCGCGCTGCTGTTCCTGGCCCTGGTGGCCCTGAGGTCCGCGGTGGGCGCCGTCCTGGAACGGCTGCTGTTTCCCAGCCACTACGCCGGCAGCCTGAGCCGCTCGGCCGCCTTGGAGGCCAGGAACCGGGAGCTCAAGCTGCTGCTCGACGAGCTGAACCGCCAGAAGCGCAGGCGCTTCCAGACCGACCGGCTGCGGGAGCTGCGCGCGGTGCTGAGCGGAATAATCGGGCGCATCGGCGCCCCGGCGGACGCTGCCGCAATCCGGCTGGCCGCCTTGGAACGCGGGCTGGCGGGAGGCGCAGGCGCCGGCCCGGAGCTGAAGGGGGAGCTAGAGGCCGCCCGCGGGGCTGTCCTGGAGGTCCGCGAGTTTCTGCGCAAGCTCGGCTGCCTTACCGGAGTCCGCCCGGGCCTGCCGGCCAGGGCCGCCGTGGATGCCCTGGTGCGGGACGCGTTCATCGAGGTGCGGCGGCGCTGCCCGGAGGCGGCCCTGCGCCTGGAGAGCTCCGCGCACAGCACCCTGGTCTGCCATCCGGAGGAACTGGTCCAGGCCCTGCGCCTGCTGCTGGAGAATGCCCTGGAGGCTGCTCAACCGCCGCCCCAGGTGCTCGTGCGCGTCGAGCAGGGCAACGAAACGGTCTCGATCCATATCGATGACAACGGGCCGGGGATCGAAAGCGGCCTGCTCAAGCGGGCCTTCGAGCCTTTCGTGAGCGGCAAGCCCGGGCACGAGGGGTTGGGGCTTTATCTGTGCCGTTCGCTGGTGGAGCGCAACTCCGGATCGATCGAGCTTCGCTCCACTCCGGGCGCCGGGACCACTGCGGTCCTGACCTTTCCGCTCCAGGAGGCCAAGGCGTGAGCGCTCTGACGATCTACACGGATGGAGGTTGCTCCGGGAACCCGGGCCCCGGGGCCTGGGCTTACATCCTGATCTCCGGGGATGAACGCCACCGGGCGGTGGAATCGGTGCCCTCGACCACCAACAACCGGATGGAGCTCCAGGGGGTGATCGCCGCGCTGCAGGAGGTGGACAGGCACCCCGAGTGGCAGGACCGCGAGCTGGAGATCTTCACCGACTCCGAGTACGTGAAGAAGGGTATCACCGAATGGATCGGAACCTGGGAGCGTAACGGCTGGCGCACCCGTTCCCGGGAAGCGGTCAAGAACAAGGAGCTCTGGCAGGAGCTGCGCCGGCTTTCCCGCTCCCGGAGCATCCGCTGGCGCTGGCTGCAGGGGCACGCCGGGAATCCGTGGAACGAGGAGTGCGACCGCCTGGTTCGCCAGGCCATCGGCCGGCTCAAGCGTTGAAGCGGCGGAGCGCCTCCCCCCGTTGTTACGGCTGGGGGGCGTAATGCTAGCGGTGCTCATCAGCCAGGTGCCTTACGGCATCGAGGGAAGCCCTATCCGCGTCGAGGTGGACATCCGCACCGGGCTGCCCGGGGTGGACATCGTCGGGCTGCCCGACAGCGCGGTCAAGGAGGCTCGGGAGCGCGTGCGGGTGGCTATCCGCAACAGCGGTTTTCGCTTCCCGCCGGACCGCATCCTGGTCAACCTCTCGCCCGCGGGAATCCGCAAGGAGGGGGCCAGCTACGACCTGCCGATAGCCCTGGGGATCCTGGTCGCCTCCAGCCAGGTGCCCCTGAACGGTTCCCCGCCCATGATGGTCCTCGGCGAGCTGAACCTGGCCGGCGAGGTGCTGCCCGTGAAGGGCGTGCTCTCCGCACTGGGCACCGGCCTGCAACACGGCGTGGGGCTGTTCCTGGTGCCCCGGGAGAACCTGCCGGAGGCCCGGGCGCTGGAGCGGGGGAGGGTCTTCGGCATCGCCTCCCTGGCGCAGGCGGCGGAGCTGCTGGTCCGGCTCGCCAGGGGTGATGCGGTCGCCGGGCAGGAAGCTGCCGGCTGCCCGCAGGAGCGGGTGCCTGCAGGCTGCGGCCCGCCGGCGCAGGCTTCCTCACTCGGCTTCGGCGATTACGAGGAGCTGCGCGGTCATGCCGTGCTGAAGCGGGCCCTGGAAGTAGCCGCGGCGGGCAGGCATCACCTGCTGCTGTTCGGCCCGCCCGGAAGCGGCAAGACCATGGCCGCCCGGCGGCTGCCCTCCATCCTGCCGGCCCTGAGCTGGGAGGAGGCGCTGGCGGTCACCCGCATCCACTCCATCGCCGGGGCTCTGCCACCGGGCGGAGGCTTGATCCACCACCCGCCGCTGCGCATGCCGCACCATTCGGCCTCCAACGAGGGGATCATCGGCGGGGGCAAGTTTCCCCGTCCGGGCGAAGTCTCCCTGGCCCACGAGGGCGTGTTGTTCCTGGACGAGGCGGCCGAGTTCAAACCCAGCCTGCTGCAGAGCCTGCGCGAGCCGCTGGAGGAGGGCAGGGTGACCATCGCCCGGGCCGGGTCCAGCGTACAGTACCCCGCCAGCTTCCAGCTGGTGCTGGCCTGCAACCCCTGCCCTTGCGGGAACCTGGGCCGGGCCCAGGCGGTCTGCACCTGCTCGGCCGCGGAGGTGCAGGCCTATTGGCGCAAGCTGGGCGGGGCCCTCCTGGACCGGGTGGACATCCGCCTGCCCCTGCAGCCCGTTCCGGCCGAGGAGCTGAGCGGCGGGCCCGGGGAGGGCAGCGCCGCCATGGCCAGGCGGGTGGCCCGGGCGGTGGACCTCCAGCGCCGGCGGTACGAGGGGCTGCCCTTCTCCCGCAACGCCCGGCTCGCCCCGGGATACGTGGAGCGCTTCTGCCGGCTGGGCCCCGAGGGGGCGCAGGTCATCGCCCGGGCCATGGGCCGGCTCGATCTTTCCTCCCGAGCCTACCACGCAATACTTAAGGTAGCCCGCACCATCGCCGACCTGGCCGAAAGCCCGGAGATCGAGCGGGAGCATCTGCTGGAGGCCGTGCAGTACCGCCGCTACGGCGACAGCGACATCTTCTGGAGCTACAGCTAGAGCTTCCGGGCGATTGGTTTTCCCGGCTCAAACCTGTATATTCTCTTCGAGGAAGGTGTATCGGTGAAGCTATACAGCCGAGGCCAGGTGGCCCTGATCGCTGCGTCCGCGGCCATTCTGGTTCTGGCGGCGGCGGCGTTGGCCGGATTCCTTCGCCTGCCTCCCGGGCTGCGGGGGCTGCAGCGACGGGCGGTGCCGGAGCGGCCGGCGGAACCGGTGAGACCCGCCGCGGCGGAAGGGCCCGAGCAGGCGGACGCTCCGCCTGTGACAGCCGGACAGCCGGTGCTCCCCGCCCGGCGTGTGCCGGGCGGGCAACTGGTGCCCTCCGCCCCGCGCGAGCCGGTTATTCTACCGGCTCAATATGCAGGCAGCCTGTCGAGCGAGGAGGCCAACAACATCGAGATCTACGACCGGCTGAACAAGGCGGTGGTGAACGTCACCTCGGTCAGCTATGGCTACAACTGGTTCCTGGAACCCGTGCCGCAGCAGGGCACCGGCTCCGGTTCGATCATCGATGCCAAAGGGTACGTGCTCACGAACTACCACGTAGTCAAGGACGCCGAGGAGCTGAGCGTGACTTTGGCCGACGGGAGCGAGCACAAGGGGAAGCTCGTCGGGGCGGACCCGGAGAACGACCTGGCGGTGATCAAGTTCAATCCGAACGGGACATCGCTCGCCGTCATTCCCTTCGGCAGCTCGGACAGGCTGCGGGTGGGGCAGAAGGTCCTGGCCATCGGCAATCCCTTCGGATTGGACCGAACCCTGACCACCGGCATCATCTCCGGGCTCGGCCGTCCGGTGAAGACCGATTCGGGGCTGGTGATCCGGGAGATGATCCAGACCGATGCCTCGATCAACCCGGGCAACTCCGGAGGCCCGCTCCTGAACTCCAGGGGCGAGATGATCGGCATCAACACCATGATCTTCTCCCCGTCCGGCGGCTCGGTGGGAATCGGTTTCGCCGTGCCGGTGGAGACGGCCAAGCGGGTGGTGCCCGATCTGCTGCGCTACGGCCAGGTGAGGCGCGGCTGGCTCGACATCACCCCGGTCCAGCTTTTCCCCGCTTTGGTGCGCTACGCCGGCCTTCCGGTCAGCCAGGGCATCCTGGTCTCGGAGGTCGCCCCGGGATCCCCGGCCGAGCAGGCTGGACTGCGCGGGGGCCGGGAGCCGGTGCGCTACGGCCGCTCGCTGATCTACGTGGGAGGGGATATCATCGTGGAGGTGGACAAGATGCCCATCACCTCCATCAACGACCTGCTCGGAGCCCTGGAGGACACGAAGCCGGGCGAGAGCGTCCAGGTCAAGATCGTGCGCAATGGCAAACCTCTGACCCTGACGGTGAAGCTCTCCCAGCGCCCCCAGGATCTGCAGCTGTGAAGAAGTTCCAGATCGTCTCCAGCTTCTCGCCCGCCGGTGACCAGGGGGAAGCCATTGCCGCCTTGAGCCGGGGGCTTTCGGCCGGGCACAAGGCCCAGACCCTGAAGGGGGTGACCGGTTCGGGAAAGACCTTCACCATGGCCAAGATCATCGAGCAGGTCCAGCTGCCCACCCTGGTGATCTCCCACAACAAGACGCTGGCCGCACAGCTGTACCGGGAGTTCAAGGACTTCTTCCCCGGCAACGCGGTGGAATACTTCGTTTCCTATTACGACTACTATCAGCCCGAGGCCTACGTCCCGGGCAAGGACCTGTACATCGAGAAGGACGCCTCGATCAACGAGGAGATCGACCGCCTGCGCCTCTCGGCTACGGCCTCGCTGCTGGAGCGGCGCGACGTGATCGTGGTGGCCACGGTATCCTGCATCTACGGCATCGGCAACCCCCGGGACTACCGCGACATGCGCCTGGAGCTCACCGTCGGGGCCCGCCTGTCTCCGGAGGAAGCCTGCCGACGCCTGGTGCGCCTGCTGTACGAGCGCAATGACGCGGTGCTGGAGAGGGCCCGCTTCCGGGTGCGCGGCGACGTGCTGGAGATCTTCCCCTCGTATACGACCGACGCGGTGCGGGTGGAGTTCTTCGGCGATCAGATCGAGCGCATCCGCAAGATCCACCCTCTGACCGGGGAGTCCCTCGGGGATACCGAGTTCTACCTGATCTATCCAGCCAAGCATTTCGTCACTCCGGAGGAGAAGCTGCCCGACGCGCTGGAGCGGATCCGGGAGGAGCTGAAAGCCCGCCACCGCGAGCTGCTGGAAGCCGGAAAGCTGGTCGAGGCGGAGCGCCTGAAGTCGCGCACGGAATACGACCTGGAGATGCTGGAGGAGATGGGCTACTGCCCGGGCATAGAGAACTACTCGCGGCACCTGTCCGGCCGGGAGGAGGGGGAACGGCCGGCGGTGCTCCTGGACTTCTTCCCGGAAAAGTTTCTGATGTTCATCGACGAGTCCCACGTGACCATCCCCCAGATCCGCGGGATGTACGAGGGCGACCGGGCCCGCAAGCTGAATCTGGTGCGCTACGGCTTCCGCCTGCCCTCGGCGCTGGACAACCGTCCCCTGTATTTCGCCGAGTTCGAGGCCCTGATCGACCGGGTGATCTTCGTGTCCGCCACTCCGGGCGAGGAGGAGCAGGAGAAGAGCGAACAGCTGGTGGAGCAGATCATCCGGCCCACCGGCCTGCTGGATCCCGAGCTGGAGGTGCGGCCGAGCGAGGGACAGATCGAGGACCTGTACGCCGAGATCCGCCGGCGCATCCAGGCCGGTGAGCGCACCCTGGTCACGACTCTGACCAAGCGCATGGCCGAGGACCTGGCCGAGTACCTATCCGAGCTGGGCCTGAAGGTGCGCTACCTGCACTCCGAGGTCGAGACCATCGAGCGGGTGGAGATCCTCCGCGACCTGCGCTCCGGAGAGTTCGACGTGCTGGTGGGGATCAACCTGCTGCGCGAGGGGCTGGACCTGCCGGAAGTCTCGCTGATCGGGATCCTGGACGCGGACAAGATCGGCTTCCTGCGCTCGGCCACCTCGCTGATCCAGATCATCGGCAGGGCGGCGCGGCACGTGAACGGCAAGGTGCTCATGTACGCCGACCGGGTTTCGGAGGCCATGAAGCTGGCCATCGAGGAGACGGAGCGGCGCCGGCGCATCCAGGCCGAATACAACCGCGCCCACGGCATCACCCCGACTTCGATCTCCAAGTCCATTCAGGACCTGCTAGTGCGGCGCAAGGAGGAGAAGCAGGGCCTGGCGCGCTTCGACCTGGAGCTGATCGAGCGGCAGTACAACATCCTGGTGCCCAAGCAGAGGCAGGCCCTGGTGAAGCGGCTGGAGGAGGAGATGCTGGAGCTGGCCAAAGACCTGGAGTTCGAGCGGGCCGCGGTCTTGCGCGACGAGATCCGGCGCCTGAAGGAGGACGCCGGCTCTCCCGCGCCCGCCGTCAGCGAGCCTTTAGCAGCACGTAGTCCACGGGTCCCCCTGAGACGTGGGGGGAGAAGGCGTCGGCAGCGAAGCCGTTTCTAAGATTCCACTCGGTATAGATTTTGGCGCGCACGTAATCGTAGGCTTCGGTAACGGTCACGTAGCCGTCCCGGTTTCGGTCGCCGCCGCGCTCGGCTTCCAGCAGAAAATAGGTGAAGACGCCATGGAAGTAGGGAGGGTCCTCGAGGTCTTCCGGGCTTTCGTAGCAGTACTCCCGCTCGCCGCTGGCGCTGATCACCAGGGCCTTCCACGGTGGGATATCCGCCGAGCCGGCGTCGAAGTTGGCGTACAGGGCGATGGCCTCGCCCAAGGTCGCGGGCAGGGATTGACCGCCTTCCAACAGCGAAGGCGGGGTGCCGTCGGCTTCCAGTCCATTGCCGATGAAGCCTCCGGAGTCGCACGAGTCGAGGATGAGCACCTTGCGTTTGCAGGGGATAGGGGCTAGGGCCGACAGGAGCTGGTCGTCGTTGAGGGTCTGGGTCGAGTCGGATAAGGAGTTGTATAGATAGATCCACTCGTTCTGGCTGTCGCCTCCGGCGCCTTCCTGGCCGGAGCCTTTCTGGCCGCCATGGCCGGAAAAGAAGAACAGGAACAGGTCGTTCTCCTTGGCCGAGAAGGCGACCGCGGCTACATCTGCCTGAAGGTTGGCGAGAGTGGCCAGATCATCAGTTTTCCGCCAAACCGCATACCCCTGCCCCGCCAGCATGGCCTCCATGTCAGCGGCGTCGGCGGCGGCGTATTTCAAGTCATTGAGGCCGCCTTCGTAGTCGGAAATGCCGTACACGATGGCGAACTTATCGTACGGGGCGTCCAGGACGCAGCCGGGCGCAAACGCGGCCAGCAGGCCCAGGCCCGCCACGGCCAGCCGCGTGAGTTTCATGCCTGCGCCTTCCGCCCCGCCGGATGGTAGCGCCAGCTCACGGCGAGCCCGATGGCGAGCGACCGCTCCAGGTCCCGGCGGAAATCCAGCCGCAGCGGGGCGCTCAGGCAGAAGGTGTTCGGCCCCAGGCGCGGGAAATGGAACTCTAAAAACGGCTCCAGGAAAAGCGAGGGGTAGAAGAAGTACAGCTCGGTCAGGGAGTAGCGGTCGAAGTTGGCGCTCCCTCCCACCGCCGCTCCGCCGTAGAGAGCCATACGCTTCGCAGATCGTATCAGCGGCGCTTTGACCGACAGGTACAGCCCGGGGCAAAACCCCCCGTGGCCGCGGTACAGGAAACCGCCGGCCAGGTCGGAGGCGGCAGTGTAGTGATAGTCCAGGGAGATGCCCAAGGCAATGAAGCCGAAGAGCGCGAACTCGCTCATCGCACCGGCCTGCCAGGCCGCCTGGGCTTTCATCGGAAACAGGGGGCTCTCGGTCAAAGCCACGGCCCCCCCGGAGCGCAGGCCCAGCGCGAAGCCCCGGATCGCCGGGTCCAGGGAAAGGGGGGCGGCCGCCAGCGGCGGCAACAGGAGGAGCCAGCCGAAGAGCGCCGCCCGCTTGCGGGTCATATTGCTAAAATGTAGGCCTTCTGGTATGAAATTCCAAGGAAAAACGATGCCTGTCCGAGCGCTCCTAGCCCTTTGCGGTTTGACCTTTTTGCTGGCTGGGCTTCTCGGCTGCGGTCCCCGGCAGGTAACCGAGAGGATCGACCTGCCGCCTACCCCCGTGCTCTCCATCCGTTCCAACTGGGCGGTGGTCAACTCGCCCTTCCTCCGCCTGCGGCAGGAACCGCTGGCCGGTTCCAAGGTGCTGGCGCACGTCCGGCGCGGCACGGTCTTGGAAGTCCTGTCCCGAACCGAGCGTAAAGAGGTACTGGAGGACGCCTCATCCTACTGGTACCAGGTGAGCTACGCCGGACTGCGAGGCTGGGCGTTCGGGGCGTTCATGGAGATCGTGGATTCCAAAGCCAAGGCCGAAGCCCTGGCCGCGCATCTGCAGTAGGCCGGGCTGCTCCGAATGGATCTGCGCACCGTCGCGGAATACGCGTACAGGCACGTGCTGCCCTGGGCCGCTCCCCCCGTGATCGGGGCCGTAATCGGCTACGTCACCAATGATATCGCCATCCGAATGCTCTTCCGGCCGCTCAAGGAGTGGCGAGTGTTCGGGCTGCGCATGCCGTTCACCCCGGGCATCATCCCCAAGCAGCGCTACCAGCTGGCCGATTCCATCGGACGCATGGTCTCCCGCGAGCTGCTGACCGCCGAGGCGGTGCGGCGGCAGATGTCCAAGGAAGGCTTCCTGGAGCGGCTGACGCGCAACATCGTGGCGCTGCTCGCCCAGCTCCTGGACTCTCCGCTGGCCGCGCTGCGCAAGGGCAGCCAGGGCGACATCCTCGATGCAGCTGAGCGCTTCCTCACCGACGCCCTGCACAGCTTTTTCTCCTCCAGGAGCTTCATCCACGGCGTGCGCACCCTGATGGCCCAGGGAGTGCGCCACCTTGCCGGGTTGAAGCTGGGCGAGGTGCTGGGCTCGACCCGGGTCGGTCCGATCCTCACCGACCGGATCCTGCCCCTGCTGGGCGCCCCGGACAGCCGCCGGAAGATCGCCGGCTCCGTGCGCAAGTGGCTGGAGGAGCGGCGGGCGAACGGCGAGCCTCTGGGCAGGCTGGTGCCCGCCGAGCTGACCCAGGCTCTGGCCGGGTTGGCCGGCGGCCTGCTGCCCTCCCTGCTGGAGGCCGCCTTCCGCTGGCTTGAAAGGGAGGAGACCCGGGCCGAGCTGCAGACCCGCGGCAAACAGCTTCTGCGGGACGTGCTGGACAAGCTGAACCTGCTCCAGAAGTTCCTCATCACCGCGGCGCAGTTCGACCGGCGCCTGGAGCAGAAGATGCCGGAAATCGTGGATGACGCCTTGCGCTCATTGCGTGACTACGCCTTCAAGGACGAGACCCTCGAAGAACTGCGCCGTGTCATGCAGGAAGCGCTGGAACGCTGGCGCCAGCAGCCTGCCGCGGAGACCTTGGGCGGGCTGCGCCCCGAGCTGGTGGCCCAACTGGTGGAGCGCGCGCTGGCAGGACTGCAGGGCGAGGAGCTGCGGCTGCGCCTGGCCAGGGGCATAGAGAGCTGGCTCGAACGGCAGAAGGAGCGCACGCTGGGCGAGCTGCTGCAGCGTGTCCTTCGGCTGCCGGAGCAGGACCTGGTCGAGTTCGCCTCGACCCGCCTGTTGAGCTATCTTTCCCGCCGGGAAGCCTCCCAGGCCATCGTCGCCGAGATAGTGGCCTTTTCCCGCCGTTTCCTGGAGGAGCACGAAGGCGAGACGCTCCGCCAGTTGCTGCACGTCGACGAATCCTTCGACGACAGGGCCGGCCTGTTCCTGGCCAGACAGCTGATGCGCATCATCGATGAGCGGCTGCCCGCGCTGATCGAGAGCTTCGACGTGCAGCAGCTGGTGGTGGAAAAGGTGAACAACCTGGACGTGGCCCAGGTGGAACAGCTCCTGCTCATGGTCATCGCCAAGCAGCTCAAGTGGATCAATATCTTCGGTGGTATCTTGGGGGCCTTGATCGGGCTGGCCCAGCTGGCCCTGCGTTTGGTGTCCTAGCCCGCGCAAGCGAAGCGCTATTCGCGCTTGCCCGCGTATCCCTGCGTAAGCATGGCGCCCCCTGCGTCAGCAAACGCTATTGCGTTATTGCGCCAGCGTAGCGTTATGTACGATAGGGCCTTTACTGCGATTGACCGCTCGCCGCTTTTCTTTTAGTATGGGACTGGCCGGGAGACCATGGAACTGATCAACCTGCTGCTCGTGGACGACAACCTCGAGCATCTGGATCTGATGTACGAAATCCTCAAGGACGAAGATCGCTACCGTCTGTTCAAGGCCACCTCCGGCGAGGAAGCCCTGCGCATCATCGAGGCCCAGGATATCCAGGTGGTGTTCCTGGACGTGCTCATGCCGGGAATGGACGGCTACGAAGTCTGCAGGCAGATCCGGCTGCGCTACGCCCTGCGCCCGATCCAGGTGGTGCTCATCTCCGGCTTGAACCAGCGCGGAGACCTGGAGGAGCTGCTGCGGATCGGAGCCGACGATTTCATCAGCAAGCCCATCACCCCGCTGGAGCTGCAGGCCCGGGTCAAGGCCGCGGTGATCCGGCTGCAGAACCATACCCAGCATTTTCAGGCTGCAGGCGGAAAGCCCGGCGAGAGCGGGGACGGCAGGCGGGGACGGCTTTCCACCCTGCTGGCCGAGAACCTGCACCTGAGGCAGGAGTACCAGAAGGTAAGGCGGATCAACGAGGAGCTGGAGCGCAGCTGCCAGGAGCTGGAAATGCTCGCCTCGCTGGACCCCCTGTCCGGTCTGCTCAACCGCCGGACCCTGTTCCAGCGCATCGATATAGAAATCGAACGCTCCCTCAGGCTGAACCTGCCCCTGACCGGGATCATGATCGATATCGATCACTTCAAAAAGGTCAACGACAACTTCGGGCACCAGTGCGGAGATTCGGTCATTCGGGAGATTGGCGCCCGGCTGACCAAGAGCCTGCGCAAGTACGACTATGCCGGCCGCTACGGCGGGGAAGAGTTTTTCGTACTTTTCTCCAATACTACGGCCGAGCTGGCCCGGGCCATCGCCGATCG
>Ga0315280_10007918_pt1 | contig 14085 bp, 25 predicted proteins | sample YL17G06_40_MG_FD_203697 | JGI IMG/M metagenome (GOLD analysis project Ga0315280, IMG submission 203697) | Sediment microbial communities from Yellowstone Lake, YNP, Wyoming, USA - YL17G06_40 | ecosystem: Environmental > Aquatic > Freshwater > Lake > Sediment | place: USA: Wyoming | collected...
GGAGATGGCGGATGCGGTTCGTTAGAGTCAGCAGTTGGCTAAGTTCTTCCAGATGACTAGGTGAAATGAGGTGATCTCTCATGTCATCTATTTGCACCTGTGGGCCTATCCATCCCAAAGGTGGGCTGGATGGAAGATGCAGGTTCACGGCGTAGTCTCTGGCATTTCGTGGATGAGAAGGCCAATGGCTACCGCTGGCACGATCGCATAGGGGAATTGGTCAGGGCTTGGGCTATCCGTTTCCACTCACGAACGCCAGAACTAGCGGGTCAATGGGATCAGAAGTCGCCACGTAGAGAAGGAAGAATTCCAGTCTCATCAGTCCTCCTCCTATCGAGTCAACATGAATCCGACGGGCGAAGACCCAGCCGTTGTACTTCAGCACACTCATGCAGAAGTTGAACATTCGCAAGACTGGGTTCTTTGAGGTTGTTCTTGGCCTGAAGGATTTCAAGACGTTCCAATCAGTTTCTATTCCAAATCTGTAACGGTAGATTCGAGACAGCTCCCGCCCGTACTCGTCTATGTCGATTTGTGTTGCGTTGGGCTGCAGTCTAATGTTTGTTGCGAACACAATCTTGTGAGGATGTTTCTGGGGGCGGCCCCTTGTGGATGGATACTGCCAAGGAGGCGGGACGACCACAATCTTAGTCTTCGCCGCATGCGGCGTATCCCCTATAGTATAGTCAAACACCGAGACATGGTCCTTCGGCGCGTTCCGGATTTCTCGCTGCATCTCCGCTTTCAGGCTTCCGACCTTGGCGGGCATTAGGTACTGTTTTCCTCTGCCCTGGATGAAATTGATGGTGTCAACACAGAAGAACTGGCGGTCTAACAGGAGTGTCTCGAGGAGAACTTGCAGACGATCAGCTTGATCAAGGGCCTTTGCGAGTGTTTCTACGACGCTTGACCTGGGCCTGAACATCAGGGGTGGAAGCAAGTACTCTGCATCCTTTGAGATGATCCTAGTGTCGCCATAGCGGAACGCTAAGGTCGTACCCTCAGCTCTTGTCCTCACCAAGTCTATCGTCGGCAGTCCCCAGTGGTCTTCGTCGCTGAAATCGAAGGAAGCCGTGTAACCGGTTAATCTTGAAACTGGAGTGATGAAGCTACGTTTGACAGCGTTTGCAATGATTTCGTCTAATTTGCGTTGGAGAAGATCGGTGTGTCGCTTTCTGCTGTGTTGTTGCAGCACTCCCCCGACCATGTGGAATTCTTTCTTTATGTGTTCTCGCACAGTTTTGCCAGCGGGATAGAATTTCTTTGGAACGTACCTGTCCTTCTTGTCACCCTTGCACGGACCAAACTTGTGCCCGCTCTTGTACGAACCGCTCTCTGTTATCCTGCGACCTTTAATGTACAAGGGCGTTTGACCCTTTACCGCAGCGTACTTATTTAGCGCGAGCGAGGCACCATCGATCATGTTATGTTTCGTGCTCATGGTGGCGCTCATGTATACATCGCGATAGTGGCGTTCCTCATAGATTGAATTACTTGACTTGGCAAAATCGAATAGTCCTTTCTCCCACTTCTGCACTGACCGCCGAAGCCGCCTGTTGAGTAGAGGCCGATCTACGCGAGCAATTCGAGCTGAGACCATTCTTTCATGCTCCGATAGAAGACCTGCCTACCCTCTCTGGTGCATTCAACAAAACGAGTGAGCTCGAGGACTGCCAAGCCCGCCTTCAGCTGCAGTGCATCAATGACCGTTCTGGCTTGGGTTCGAATCTGAGAAAAGGTTGAGCCACCTGTCCCGACTGCCCGATGTATGTGCATCAGAAGGTCGATGCCTACGAACCGAACTCGCTTGGGTGTTGTGCCATTGCCCCAGATGACGACTTGGAACCCTTTTGGTGTGCGGAAGACCTCATACGCCAGCTTCTTGGCAGAAACGCTCCCCAATTTCTCAGAGGGCGTTAGACTGCCATCATGCACGCGCCTCTGGAGAGGCTCCACTTCTAGCCAGGCATATCCTTGCGCATCAACTTCCCTAACCGTAGCATGTGTGACCGAGAGCTCCGTGAATGCCCCTCTCATGACAGCATTCCCATCGATCGTGAAGGGCAATTTGATCTTAACATCCATGAATAATGACCAGCCATGCTAGTATGGTTGTTCAACCATTGCCAACCACCTACGCTCTTGCTTCAAGCCCCCAAAAAGCTTTGTGGTTGTAGATGGTTGGCGGTGGTTGCCACTCGCAGGTGATTGCCATCTTTCCGTTCGTCCGAGCTGCACGATGTTCGAACGCATTTCTCATCTGGCTAAGTCGACGCTTGCTCGATCTATCAACCTTGATCTGAAAACTAGGTACCGTTTCTAGACTACTGCGGCAGGATTAAGTCTGTAAAGCCCCTCAACAGAATCATGGCTTCTGACGCAGTGAGCGATGAGGAGTTCGAGCGTGAGTTCGAGGAACTGGCGCAGATCTACGATGTTCTGAGAAGAGATGCCCTTCACCTTATCAAAGACCTTGATGATGGCGTCTGGGCGTTCAGACTCGGTGCCTTGCTCATGTTTTCGTTGACCGCTGGATTCGCGGGATATTCAGCGTATTTCTTTCTCCTCTGGGGGGCTTTCTTAGGTAGCGGGTATTATCCTCTCATCGCGCTATCTATCGTTTGGACTGGAGTCGCACTTGCCGCAGGCGAGTTTTTCTTCTATCGACCCTACAGGCGCTTGAAGCGCAAGTATTCCCAGATGTTTGAAATTGCATCGAGAGCGGAGAAGGTTGCCGGACATGCCCGAGAGACGTAGGAAACGCGCACATTGGTTTGTGACTCTACTTTTCCTAAGGAGGATCAATGAGCTTGGGTTGGCGAGACCTAGCGACCTCTACCCAATCGTTCGTAGCCAAGCGAATCTCGATCGTTGGCTATGGAGACTCGAGGAAGTAGCAAAATTGGTGAAGAAAGTCGAGAAGAAGGGCCACAAGTATTACAAGAAAACCGAGTATGCCCACGTAGCTCGAGACTGGCTAGAGTACCACTCGCAAGTTCTCGTTCACTTGCGACCAATTCTCGCAGAAGAGTATCCTCCACGTCGTGTACTAGGCGTAACGGAGTCGGGGAACAACAGGAAGGGTTTGAAGGAGCCTGGTCATCAGAGTATCTATGGTAACTTCGAAGCTGATCATGTTGGCTAGTCTACGCCATCTCTCTATGAATCTACTGAGTTCCTGGTGAACCATCTCCTCAGTGTAGACATGAAAACCGTTCTGATCTGTGAGCCATTCCAACACGAACCTTTCGCGTCCCACAAAGAGAACGGCTGCAATGCCCCTGCAGCCTGACGGCACAGGCCACACGTCTGTCATAAGGCAGATTTCGATCCTATTCCGTTTCTGCCGCGACACGAACACTTCACACTAGGCCTCCAATCAACCCGTAAAAAGGGCGAACCAAGGTCTGTCGCCTTGTCGGCTTAGGCCTGTGGAATCGAAGTTCAGGACAAGAATAAGTCGCTAACACCCATGCAGGGCCTCGGCCTAGATTGTATCTATCCGGTCTTGAGGAAGACCCTTTCTCTTGCTTTCATCCAGTATCGAACATTCTCCTTCTTGCACTTCTCGCAAACGATTATGCAGAAATTCGCCCGATCAGGTCGCGCCGCCTCCGCTAGGGTGGGTCTCAGAATGGGCAGGTGTCAGGTGACCCATGGTACCTACACTTGTCCGGTCTGTCTCACAAAGCAACGGGATCTAGAACTGGTAGATTACCCTCTTCTTGTCTCGGTCGAAGAGAACCTTCACGCGCTCGTTGTCTTTGAGCTTCAGAGCAGCCGCTACCTCCGCAGGAAGTGTAATCATAAAGTTGCCTGCCTTCCGCGGCTGAACTTTCACGAACGCGATTTCCTCCTCGGTCACCATTACCACCGACAACCATATCCAACCACAAGATTAATAACTCTTCCCGGCTTTATGGTTGTAGATGGTTGGAAATGGTTGCCGCAGATGCTCTCCTAGTAGGACCAGGATCTCGGTGCGAGCAATGTCTTGTCGGAAAGCTTGACGAGCAGAACAAAGCTTGGTTGTGCGAGCTTGAAGAAGAAAAGCGCCTCAACTCTACCCTTTCGATGGCCAGAACAATTGACGAGCAAGTCAGACTAGGAGCGCCGGTCACTCTGGCAGTTCAGAAAGTGCTCGATGAGATCAACCTCAGTCTTGCGTCAGTGAAGGAAGATATCGGACGCACAATCAAGGACTATGTGAATGAACTGCGAGGAGCTGCAGGCGAAAGCACAGAAACCTTGCGCAAGCAGGTGACCGATGTAGTTCAGTTGCATGCCAACAACATGGTCGACACGGTAAAGTCGCTACTGCAGCAAGGGAAATCTGCAAGCGAAATCGAGAATGATCTGAAAGAGCTGCTCGGAAGCCTCAATACTCTGCTTGCGCGATTCCAGCTACCTAACATCAAAGGCGACCAAAAGGAGCTACAGCTTGCCAAAGCCTTGCAGGAAGCATTCTTTGCGAATCCTAGTGTTGAGGTACAACCACTGGGCGGGTCTGATTCTACCGATTGTCTAGTGAAGTTCAAGCACGAATCAATCGTCATCGGCTCTATCCTAGTTGAGAGCAAGTCAAACGGAAGATGGAGCAACGACTACGCTGTGCAGGTCGAGAATGACCTTGAACGGTATCATACAACCATGGCGATTCTCTGCGTTGACTCCCTACCAAGAAACGCAAAGGCGAAAGGCTTCACCGTCAACAGCGGCTACGGCATAGTAGTCGTAACCTCAATGGAACTCGTCGTTCCGACCATCACCATGTACTACGAAATCCATGCTCAACATTACGCTATCAGGAAGAAAGCGATCGACCTGGAAGCTCTCGGCGCTGACAGAGACATCATCTTCTATCTCAACGACACCTTGGAAGCCTTGAAAGAATGCAAGAAGATCAACGATGCAATAGATGACGCCAAGAAAGACATTCATGGGTGCACAGAACGACTGACGGAGCGCATCCAGAAGAACAATCGCAAGATAGCAGACATCCTGGCTAGTCACAGGGCAGGTCACAAGAGAGACTCGCAATCGTGCGATTCGAGGGGGTGTGCGCGTCATGAATCAACCGCCTTGGAAGCTTGAAGGCAAGCGGCGACAAAGGCTCGTCAAGAAACTCTTCGCGGTGCACTTGAAAGGTGGCGCATGTGCCATGTGTGGGGACCGCCAGCTCGAAAACCTCGAGTTCCACCACCCGGGAAACGATAGAAACTACGAGGCGGGACTGACAACCCTGTCCTTCAAGCAAATACTCGAAGAAATGTGGAAGGTTCTTCTTGTCTGCTCAAAGTGCCACGCCATCCTCGATCAGAATAGGTATCCGGGACAGGACGAAGATCAAGTGACTACTCCTTCAGAGACGAGGCACAGTGAGTCCCCGGGTGGATATGAGAACTTGCAGCCAGAGTAGTTGATCCTTGTCCTCCGGCCCCTGTTCGTGTGGGTATGCTCTTTTTCTGGACACCTTTTTTTCCGTCGAGTTTTTCAAATGTTCCAGTTTGTCCCCGCGCTAGGCGCGCCCACGAGGCCCTCTTTTTGTGGGTGTGCTTGTTTTGTATACACCCTGTTCCCGCTAGGCTTGTTATGCTCTTTACCCTCTCCCACTCTGCTTCTCTGTCCTGTCTTGCTTTCTAAACCCGTTCATTCGTTCACTCGCCCTTTCACCGTAACCTCCAAACCCGATCAGGCATATCTGTCCCAGTAACCAGCGGCTCGACAACCCGGTCACGGAACCGCTACAACCAACAGCGGAACAGGGACATGTTGATTCAACCTTTGCAGGATCCTGCGAGTTCGAGTCAGGAGGCTGGAGAGAGAAAGGCGAAGCTTGTACAGGAGCGTTTCAGGCTAGCTGGGGAGGAGGCCCTGAAGGTCATCTTGGCTGAACGCGTGGCGAAAGGCTGGGGCGTTCCCACTGTTGAGAGGTACGATGGTGGTGGCAGGCAGGCCGTGGTAGCTGTCCGCGACCTCTTCGAATGTCTGCCATTCCAAGGAAAGATGGCCGAGCCCTCAAGCCACCTCTTCAGGGGATACTTGGCAGGGGTTCTCACCCAGCTGATGGAAAACCGCGTCACAGTGCGGGAAGTTGATTGTATCGCCAAAGGCAACCCGCAATGCACCATCGCGAGAAGGAAGCGTAGGGAGCCGTGACCGGTTTCCTATTCCTTTTCCTTGCCGATGAACACCCCGACGACGCTTTCGGTACGCAGCGTCTCCTCAATCTTCTCGAAGTCAACCTTCTCCGTGAATTGCGTCTCGAGGCTTCCGGGGTTCCGGAACAGTACCACTCTGAACCTGCACATGACAGTTCAAGTGCGATGAATTGATCCGCTCACCTACTTGAGGCTCATGGCATCCCTAGGGCAAGGAAGAAAAGAGACAGGTAGCCTCCGCGAGACCGCCGTGAGCAATATCTGGCTCGATTATGTCTGGACGGCGACGACGAACGCATCCATGTTGCCTGAAAGCCCCTACATGACTAGAGCGTGCGTTGTAGGTTTCCAGTCATGCAGTCCTTTTCTACGACTCTGACGATGACAAGAGGACGGTTCTGTTCACCTAAATTTACGTTCAGGACAGAGTGCGGAAAGGCGAACTTGTTTCCTACTATGTCCACGAGGGCTCAGTCGAGGAAGTGGAAGAGGCCATGAGAGATTTTGGCATCGAGGTGGATGTGTCGAAGAGAAATGGGACGCTTGAGCTTTTGAAGTTCGACCCGAAGATTGTCGACGCAACCGCTCAAACCCCTGCAAGAGAGATACTCAAAGGCCTCTATGAGTCGAAGGGCAAGAGAACGATGACTTTCATTTCCGATAATTCTCTTCCAGCTTGGACCCCTGAGAGGCTGCTTGAATCCGAGAGGTCTCATGGGAGGCGGAGGGAGTTTCCAGCCACGTTCATCTGTGCGTATCCAACGAATAGGATCTGCGAGATCTGGAATGGACAGTACTTCCTTGAGATGCTGAAGGTTCATGAACATGCGATATTCCCTGGCGTAGCATTCCCGTGGAGTGGACTCCGCTAGCGGAGACTGTCTCGTAGCTGATGTTGTGTTTGACGACTATTGACGGAAAGAGCGACTTGAAGTCGAGCTCCCCAACGTTTTCGTGAAGACCGACCTTCGGGGAGAGTATGAGTGCACCGTGGTCGGTGTAGGCGACCTCCTTGGCTGTTAGAACATTCTCGGCTGTGCCCGTTTCGAACCCGTACCTTTCCAGTGGAAGTAGGCAATTACAGAGCAAGTTGTAGACCCAGCAGAAGTCTACTTCAGAGATGTGCAAAATCTCCTGGGATAACACATTCGATATTCGAGCCTGAGCTAGTGTCCTGTAACTAACAGACGTAGGATTATGATTTGAACCACTTGCGCGTGCCCATGCCTGAAATCTGGTATGAAGAGAGATCTTCGCGCCCAGCTGAACATGAATCATAACTATAGGGATTTGTGATACGGGACACTAGCTACCGTCATCTGTCCCGAAGTATACGACTAGCGGAAAAGCCAGCCATCCGAAATTTCAAGTCCTCCTCCTTGACGTTTGGGATGGATGCGACGACGGAGATGTGGTCTCCTCCATCGAAACGTCGCTCAAAGACTCATTTGGTTTGGCCTCCACCTCAAGCGGTTTGGGCTTCGGCTCGATGTGCGGCCGTGCCTCCGCGGCGGGAGCACCAGCCTCCGGGCGGATGTACCTGACCGAGCGTCGATGCTCAACGGCGTACGGTCCCTTTTTCCATTCCTTCTTGACTTCCCCCTTCTGCGCCAGCTGATCAAGCGCCTTGAGCAGGTCAACCAAGCAAGTGAGCATGCCGCGAACGGTTTTTTCCTCAGTCATCTAGTTCTAGTTCCTCCTGCGTATTTTCTCTGCTTTGGCCCTATTTGGCCCTATATCTCTTCGGGCGGAAAAAGTCCCTAGGCTCGATGCCCAGTTTGACATCATATTTGTAATCAGCCACCAAATCGGGAGCAATTATGGTCCGGCCAGAACCACTCCGTTTTCTCGCGCCTTTCCCTTGCATCTCCTGCAGAAGCCTTCCAAAGCCCTTCAGAGTGTCGAGAAGCCTAGGGGGTTGTGCCTTCTCAACTCGCTTGGCCATTGGTTTCACCTACCCTAGAATGTCTATCCTGTGATCGAGGTTTATCTCCCTGGCGCGTTGGGCTTGCTTTAACATCTCAGCAAGCTCCGCATGCCTGCGCTCGTACTCTTCCTCCGTGATCTCGTCGATCTCGTAGAGCATCCGGTTCTCCTTTATCGCATCATTGATTTTACCGGGATCGTAGGCCTCTCGGATGGCGAAGTCCCGGATGGTCTCGATCACCCAGAGCATGTCGAACGGCGGGGTTGAAATTCCGAGCATCCGCAGGAGAATATCATCGATTATGAATGGCATCTTCTCATCCCTTACCCACCTTTGTCGTCACCCACCTTTGTCGTCACGAAGTTGAACGGCGGCCAGGGGCCGGTGCACTGAATCCTCAGCCGCTCGAATTTGTCCTCCAACGCTTTTGCCGCACCCAAGAAAGCTTCCACCTTATCTTTCGCCACCAAGTAAGACACGTTCAAGATCAGACGCTTGCTGAACCGTTTGCCGAGCTTTGATTTGGTCGCTAGCTCGCGAAACACCTTGATCTCGGATGCAAATGCGTCCTCGTCGAACTCGGCCCCCTCAGGCAGGATCACCTTGATGCCCAACTCGACTTTGCCCTCGATCTCCTTTAGGGCCTTCTTCAGATCGCCGCGCACCTTCCCGAGCACCTCCTCGAGCACTTCCTCGTTTTTGAACGCCATGCCGAAAGCCATCGGCAAAACTGGATACTTGTCCATCACGAGCGTTACGGCCTGAATATGGGCGCATATGTTATCCTCGGTGAGCATGTATTCTTTGAAGGGAGCGTTGCTTACGACCGCTGCCATGTCCCCACAGGGTATAGCGTACACCTCGCCGCTGCCCTCTATACCTAGGTCCCCGAAGCTGAGCCCGTTGAGACCCTCCTCCCAAGGGATAATGCAGTAAACGTATCGCCCCTCTTCTGGAGGTCTTTTCACCGCTTCGGTCCTTTTCGCTTCCGCGGCTTTCCTGTGAACTTCCGCCCTGGCCTTTTGAACCAGCTCATTCACTTCTGATGCCAACTCAAGGACCCCTGTCGTATCTCAAATCCGCAACACCCAATCAGCGCTTCTTACTCACACCGGTAACTTGTAGAAATCGGCTCAGGAACCTGCTCGCCTTAACGTGTTCCTCGAGCATCTGGCGGATCCTCTCCTCGGCGCCCTCTATCGGCTCGTAGGTCTTCGTCTTAACGCCGTACTCGCACTTGAGCAGCTTTCTCTTCTCAAGGTCATGGAGCAGCGGGTAGATAGTTCCCGGACTGAGTAGCACACCGAACTCGTTGTGAATTATCTTGATGATGTCGGTGCCGCACATGGGCTCGCGAACCAGAAATGCGAGCACTATCGTGTCGAGCTCATCCTTTACAAACCGCTGAACCAATTCAGCCGAAGGCCTGGCCCGATCCAACGACCCCGTCGCCACTATGGTTGCGTCGCTTCGAGTGATCATCAGCTTGTCGTGAAGCGCGGCAAGCTGTTTGACGAGTTCTGGGGTGAGCCTGCCCACATCGTAGGTGCACATGATCAGGGATTTCTTACACCTCTCAGCCAAGTAGCGCTCGCGCATGGTGTGGTCGATGAAGCCTTCGAGAGCCTTTCGCGCGCGCGGTCTCATCTTTGGGAGCACGGCGGGGTCGATCGAACCGGCGTCAATTACCAAACGCATTCCGCTCCTTCCCGCAAGACCCTGCAACTCCTCGGGGCGGATGACCCATAGCTTAACGGCCAATCTCTCGAACTCCCTGCGGACGGTATGGGGGTCATCGTTTGTGACGTAGACGACCTCCTCGCCCTCCGGCGCTGTTAGGAACGGCGCTTGGATGGCGTACTTGCTCATGTCGGAGCTGTAGAGATGTAGGGTGTGCCTGAGCCCCCCGAGTTCTGCTAGGACTGCCTCCACGCTGGGCTCGTCAGCTCGTTCGACCAAATGAGCACCCCAGATCGCTGAGGTGCTAGAGTTTTTATTTAAGATTACGTTTCGAAGCTCGATAGATTTGGGCAAGAACAATCCCTATTAGCGCTCCCGCAAATAGCTCCCTGAGCGATAGGATGGCGCAGCCCAACAAACTGAGCCTCCTGCCCGAAGGCCTTGGTCGTGCCTTGGGCTTCGAGGTGCTGGTTGGCGTGAAGGGCGGGCAGCAGTTCCGGGGCAAGCTGCGCAGCTACGACCTGCACATGAACTTGGTGCTCGAAGGGACTGGCCTCGATGGAGGAAGGATGAGCAGGAGGTACGGCACCTTGCTCCTCCGACGGGACAGCGTGGTCTTCGTCGCGCCGCTCGAGTGATCAGCTCTTTCGCCTTGGTTTATGGGGCGGACCTAGGATGCCGGCGAGAATACCCTCGGCAGTCTGTACCCCCGCCGTAGCGAGCCTCATGACCTCGTCGACGAACTCGCTGAACCCCTCGAGGTCCTCCTGGATGATCTTCGTCGCTGCATCGCGATCGAGCTCGACGGCAAGCGAAACTATCCGGGGGGTTACGTTGTCCGAAGGAACGGATTTCTGCTGGACGTAGGCGTAGAATGCCGGGCCCTTTAACCCCACCCGCGAGAGCGTGCCGTAGAGCTTGAGGTTTGCAACTTCAATTCGCTTGGCGATGAGTTCGCAGAGCCTCAGCCTGGCTTTCGGGCTCAGGTGTGGTGCCATGGCGATCCCAAATAACCATCACGCGTTCCAATATTTATCACTGTCGCTAACAAAAATATCATCACTGATGATAACATTTATATGAATGGAATTGCTACACAGAAACTTGGAGGGATGCAAAATGGCGGAGAAAAAAAAGGAGAAAGAGCCCGAAAAAAAGCCGGAGCCAGTGATCGAATGGGGAGTCAACCTAGGCGGATTGTTCACAGGGCTCGGCGAGTTCATTGGCCAAGTTGCCAAGCTGGCCGAGAAGGCGGAGTTGGAAAGTGCAGGTGTTTCAGTCGAGCCAAGGAGGCCGCTCCATGGGATGTATGGGGTGAGCGTTCGGGTCGGCCCAACGGGTCCGGTGCTCAGCAGGTTCGGCACAATCAAACCATCGCTCGAGCCTGGCGCTGCCGAGGTTAGGGAGCCGCTCGTCGACATCTTCGAGAACGAGAAGAAGATAACAGTGATTGCAGAACTTCCTGGAGTTGAAGAGAAAGACATCAAGGTCGAGGTAGAAGGGCGCACGCTGAAAATTTCAGCCGGGAGCAAGGACCATAAGTACTCGAAGGAAGTTGAGCTTCCCGCGGCTGTGACGGCCGAACTCGAGTCGACCTACACGAACGGCGTCCTCGAGCTAAAGCTCAAGAAGAAGGCCGAGTGAAGATGGCGGAGAAGAAGAAGCCCGAAAAGGAAAGCGATGGCATGGCAGAAGGCGTACTTAGAGGTCTCGGATTCGGCGACCTGATCGACCTCGCGCTAAAATCGCCGGTGTTCCAGCAAAGGTTTGGGGAAGTCAACAAGCAAATAGAGGAAAACATACACAGGGGTGCGCATCGAAGCTTACGTCCACATGTGGAAAGCAGCTATTCGGTCAGGCACATCATCGAGGGGGAGAAGCCGAGGCCCACCCGAAAGGAACCGATTGAAAGAATCGTGCCAAGAGAACCCAAGCGCACAGAGCCCCACATCGATATCTTCGATGAAAGAGACCACTTGAGGGTGGTGGCGGAGCTCCCCGGCGTCGAGGAGCACGACATAGAAGCCGAGGGAACAGGGACGGTATTGACGATTTCAGCCGAGCGAGGGGATCGAAAGTACAGCAAGCGAGTAGAGCTCCCAGCCCCTGTCACTGGCGAACTAATGACGACTTACAAGCATGGTGTCTTCGAGGTCAAGCTAAAGAAAGCCAATTGACACTCCCGCGACTGAAGTTCTCGGGATTCTCTAGCGATTCGAGGCGTCTTCATGGCGCAACAAGCCATGAGCCCGTTTCGCAATATCCTTGATAGCTTTAGCTGGCCCTATTTGGCGTTGCGGAGGGCGCGCGGCCTCAACGCCGCTATGACGGACCCGTTCCTCGTCGACCTTGAAACCGGCAAACCACTGAGAAGCGCGGACGCGTTGAATGAAGCGCTGCGCAGGGCTTTCCTTGACGCGGGAGCCTTGAGCCGCGATCAGGTCTACCCGCCTGACCGGCGCCTCTCCCCCCGTGCGCTGGTACTGTCTCCGTAAACGAGTGCAAACCATCATGGAGGATAACACGGACGGCACGGGCATCGCGCTGAACTGGGTTGACGTTCTCCTATCATATCGGAAACGCGGCGCCCAAGCGGTCGCGTATAGTAAACCGACCGTGCCGCAGCTCCGCGCCGCCTACGCGAACGCGATGCATCGCCTCATGATCTACAGGCCGCCGAAGATGCAGATAACCGACGACGACCTGGACCGGCGAATCATGCAGCGATGGAACGCGCTCGGAGAGATGATGGCGCGGAAACTGATGAAGTCGGAGAATCGGATCGTGACAGCGGGGCAGATTGCGCGAATCCTACAAGAAGCCATGAGCGTCACCAAGGAGGCTGAATAGATGACGATAATCGATGAGAGCCTCAAAGATCTTGATCAAAAAGGAAAATGAAAAATATGAAGCGTAAAAGTAGATGTCAAACATCCAAGATAAAGGGTCGAATTGACGAGCTCAAGATGAAAGGATATCATTGCTGGAGTGGACCCCTGTGTTTGAGAACGTTTTCTGAGGTCTTAAACTGATGGTTTCATAGGTCATTCTTGGTCACCTTGAGTAGATACTCGTACGGCGTCAGGTAGCCTAGTGCTGAATGGATTCGGTGTTGGTTGTAGTCTATGTAGGCTTCCTGGATGGTTTCAGCTGCTTCTTGGAAGGTTTGGAAGTCTCTCGTCCAGACATATTCGCGCTTCAACGTCTTATGGAACGATTCCATGTGCCCGTTCTGTTCAGGCGTGTTGACGGCGATGAATTCCTGTTTGACGCGTAGGATCCGCATGGATTCCCTGAAGGCTTCGCTGTCGTACTGTGGGCCACGATCGGTTCGTAACCTTACGTCTGTGGCTTCCGGATGTTTGATGAGCGCCTTCTCTACGCTTAGGATGGCGTTCTCTTTGGTGGCGTACTTGTCGAAGACGTAGCTTACCCATTCCCTGCTGACCACATCCTCCACGTTGAAGAGGTACGCCCAACCGTCTATTCCGCAATGGATGTAGGTGAGGTCTGCCTCCCACAGTTCGTTGGGCCTGGTGGGTTTGGGTCTCTTATCGTATGTTGCTCTGAGGAGCTGCTTCTTCGTCTTCTGCGGCTCAATCCACCCCAGAATGCGGTAGATTCGTTGGATACGTTTGCGGTTGATTGGTCTGCCGAGGCGTCTTGTAAGGGTGACCGCCATACGTCTGGTCCCGTAGAGCGGTCTCCTGGAGGCTTCCTCTCTAACCTTCTCGAGGATGTACGGATCTGGAGGGATCGTTCTCTTTCCGGTTGTCCGGTAATAGTAGCTTCTGCGTGAGCATGCGGATAGGCGTAGAGCCTTCCTGAGGCTTACTCCTTGATCTCGGATTATGTTTGCTACCATCTTCCTTTCTCTCCCTGCAAACTTTTTTTGAACGCATCATTCGCTATGGTAAGCTCGCCGATAAGGTGCTTCAGGCGCTCGTTCTCCGCTTGGAGCTCCCCCTCCCCTGCTTTTCTTCTGGATCGGGTGAGAGCTTGCTTCCCTGCTTCAATGAACTTCTCTTTCCACGCGTAGAATACGACTGGGTTCACAGCATATTTTCTGCACAGTTCAGCTACGCCTATGTTGGTGTTCAATGATTCGAGAACTATCCGGATCTTCTCTTCAGGCGTCCAACGTCTATGAGGCATAGCGTACCCCTCTCAGCAGGTATCTGTTTTCAAGCGTTCTCATTCTAGAAGACATGTAAAAGCCGCCGATACTACGTGTTCACGAGCGACCCTGCTGACCCCTAACCCCTCGTGACCGGGAGGTCTCAATTCTAGAGTGGGGCTCTGCCTTGAGCTGCTGTC
>Ga0315280_10007919_pt1 | contig 14085 bp, 15 predicted proteins | sample YL17G06_40_MG_FD_203697 | JGI IMG/M metagenome (GOLD analysis project Ga0315280, IMG submission 203697) | Sediment microbial communities from Yellowstone Lake, YNP, Wyoming, USA - YL17G06_40 | ecosystem: Environmental > Aquatic > Freshwater > Lake > Sediment | place: USA: Wyoming | collected...
TGCGGCAGAACAATAAAAGTTTCCACAGAGTACTTAGCTGAAAAAATTGGTTGCTCTCAGCAAACGGCTTCCCGCCGCCTCATCGAACTAGAAAAGAAAGGATTAATTGAAAGAACCATCAGCGCGGAGGGCTGTCTAATCAAAATCGCCGAGTCCGGAATGGCTGAATTGAAAAAGGTCCATTCCAGCTTGCGTTCCATAATTGAGGCAACGTACCCCCCTAAGATAATCTTGGAAGGGGAGGTCTTCACCGGAGTTGGAGAGGGCGCTTACTATATTATGCGCGAAGGATACCGCAAGCAGCTCATTGAGAAACTGGGGTTTGATCCTTACCCAGGCACGCTCAACCTTAAGCTAACGACTGAATACGACCTTAAGACGAGATCTGAAATGGAGACTTACCCCGCAATAGAAATAGCTGGCTTCAAAGATGAGGCGAGAACCTTCGGGCTGGCAAAGTGTTATCGAGCCATCATAAACAATAAAGTTGAGGGAGCAGTTGTGACCGCCATGCGAAGCCATTACAACGCCTCAGTTTTGGAGGTTATCGCCCCCATATTTCTGCGTGGGCGCCTCAAATTGAAAGACGGAAACAAGGTGAGAGTGGAAGTCCTCACTTCCAAGCCTCAATGATCTTTCGCTTTATTTTCGAAGAACTATTCAACTCGTCCTTTCCGAATTTTCCAATTTTAGTAATTTGAACAGCGAGACCCTTTTCCTCCACTACTTTCCTCACGTTTCTTTCTATTGTGTTGCCTTGATCGTGTCCTATGGCTATTATGTCAGGCTTTATTTTCTCAATGACTTTGCTTATGTCCAGCTCTTCATAGCCCAAAACTGCTTCGTCGACCACCTTCAACGCTTCTACGAGTGATCTTCGCTGATCTTCAGGCATGACGGGCGCTTTACCCTTAATTTTCTTAACTGTGCTGTCTCTTGCTACGATGACGATTAATTTCGCATTTTCTCCGCCAGCCTTCTTGGCTTCTTCTAGGTACTTCACGTGCCCAAGATGGAGCAAGTCAAAAGTGCCTGAGGCTAAAACAATTTTTTTCTTCATTTTGTTTTCACCAAGAAAATTCTATTACTCCTAATAATCTTAGGGCGTCTAGTAAGCCTTCGCAGTAGGCAACAGATGCTAGGCTTGTTTCAAGTTTTCTTTTATCTCTATAGTATTTGGCGTCTTCTAGGTATTGCCTAGCTGTTTGGACGACGTTGTCAATTTTTTCTTTTTCGATTGTCATGGAGCCTTGAGTTGTCTTTATTTTTGTGAAAACTCTTTCGGTATTTTGCACGTACTTTGCCACTAGCTCTTCGAGTGTCATTTAACCGTCTCCCTTATTTTTTCGGGAGCCTTAGCGAGGGTGATAAGGGCTTCGGCTTCCATGAAATGAAGTTTGCCAAGGAAAACGAGGCAATGCGGAGGAGTCCCAAAGTCATGGTTTAATATCTCCTTTACGTATCCTGCTTTGACTGTTGGCTCTCGGGATCCAGCCCTTGCGATGCCCAAAACGAGCGTGTCTAAAGTGACAGCCCCCTGCCTCCTACGTTTCTCCATGGCTAATAGTTGTTGTAGCCCTTCTTTAATGGTCATGTACCGCTTTTCCTCCGCCTTAATGTCTAAGAAACAGAGGGTGTGAAGCCCCATCTTCTTATTCTCTGCAATTACCTTGTAAGGTGTTTCGGGGGCGAACGTTTCATCTGAGAAGGGGATGGTTACGCTTCTTCCATATTTGTAATTTTGTAGTCCTGACAAGCCGATGACTGCTGAAATGATTGATGCTCCATGTACGACGCGGGTTTTTATTCCGTGCTTTTCTGCGCGGATGCGCAAATCCACGTGGGTTGTTGCAATTAGGGGATCGCCTGGAACCAGCAACGCAACTTTGCCCTTTTTTGCACTCTGCAGAATTAATTGTCCTTTCTCTTCTTCTAGAGCTTGTCTCGAAACGACCGAAATTTTTTTTCCGACGAGTTTCTCAAGCTCTTTAACTGACAATCCAGCCATTAAGCTCGTGTAGAACTCCGCGAAAACAGCATCCGCGCTTCTTACTTCTTCTATTCCCTGAAGCGAAATGCCTTTCTCGTCATGTAAACCTAAACCCACGAAGATGAGCTCACCCAAGGCAACCGCCTCTCCTTTTAAGATTCGCATTATCCTGCAATGAAAGATATTTTATGCTCTTTATAAATACGAAAAGTTTCGATAGGCGGGCTTATTGCAAGCCGCGATTAATGAAGTAGACGGCTAAGAGACCAAAGATTACTCCAACCCAAACTTCCATGGAATACCTAGTTTTTAGAAGAACAGTGTCTAGAATGAATGTGAGGATCAAGGTTAAAATTGTTATGACTGTGATAAGCTGTGTGATGCCCATGTAGCCGGTTGGAACTATGCTTGCGAAGCGTGCAACAAACATAAGGAAAAGAGCGGTAAATACCATGGGACTAAAAACCGTTTGAATGTCCCAACGAATGTCTAAGAGCTTTTCCCATGAAAGCAGCCCTATACGGTCACTCGCCACCTTCCAAAGTATGTTACTAAAGGAGCCAATCAACGAAACAAGTATAATAAGAATCCAGATAACCCACTTATCCATTCGAATCACATTCCTGTCTAAGTTGATTTCAAGTTTAAAGCATTAAAATCTTTCCAGACGACGCTGAACAAAGCCACCTTAGCCTTCGAAAAGAAATATTAAGGCATCCATGCACTCACTCTAAGTAGACGCCGCCCATTAAATGGGCCCGTAGCTCAGCAAGGCAGAGCGGCGGACTAGCACTGGACTAGGCTGAGGCTCTTAACCCGAAGGTCCCGGGTTCAATTCCCGGCGGGCCCGCCATTCTAACTTCCTTTTGTCACTATTTCTCTGCTATTACCTCTGCTTTTCTTTCTAGCGTGTTAGAGTGCTGCTTGGGTAGGTTGAGGTCGAGTTTTATTAAGTGCCTTACGTATTCGTTTCCCTTGTTTATCTGGAACATTTTCGCCCTGCCCACATTTCTTGTCGGTTTTATGATTTTAAGTTCCAACATTTCTTTTATCGCCTTGCGCACCGTGTTTCTGGATAGTTCTGTTGCGTCAGCCAAATCTTGCAATGAGCAGTCGTAGATATCATTGGCTATGAAGTAATCTAATACCCTTATGTAGGGTGAGCCCCCTAAGTATTTTGCGAAGAAACTCTTTTCATACACCATTATTGTCACCTTTTTGCCTATTACTACAATAGTAGGAAAATTTAAGTTTGAAATCATTTAGGTGAATACTTGTGTTTAGGGCGCCCTGTTTAAAGGTTCCTAAGGTTCTTGGCGAGGAAGCCATAGTCCTAACCAGAAAACTTGCCCTTTTTAATCGAGAGCTTAAGGTTCAGCTACTGGGGGATGCTTTGTACATACCATTAGTAAGTGAGCCCACTTCCGCGCACATCAAAGAAATTGAGCGTAGCCTTCCAGAATTCGAAATTTCGGTTCACGATTTTCCAGAGCAAATGAGGCGCCCACCTAGGCTTATTGACGTGCTTGAGGATAGGTTGCCTCCCCATCTGTTGGCATGTCTCCCACGCTCCATAGATTTTGTCGGAGAAATCGCCGTTGTTGAGGTTCCTCCCGAACTTGAAAGCTACAAAAAAGTTTTGGGGGAGGCAATATTGGCAACTCATAAGCGGACGAATACGGTTTTGGCAAAATTGGGCGCAGTTAAAGGCGACTTCCGCTTAAGGGAATTCGAAGTTTTGGCTGGAGAAGGAAAAACTGAAACCATCCACAAGGAACACGGCTGCACTTACTATTTGGACCTAGCCAAAGTTTACTTTTCGCCTAGGCTCGCCAACGAGCACAACCGAGTGGCATCCCAAGTTAAAGAAGGAGAAACAGTCGTCGACATGTTCGCTGGAGTAGGGCCTTTCTCTATTTTAATCGCTAAGAAACACGTGAACATGAGGGTTTACGCCATCGACATGAACCCAGACGCCATATCCTACCTAAAAAGAAACACTGAGGCGAATAAAGTTCAAGGAAAGGTTACGCCAATTCTAGGCGACGCCAAAGAAACCATTAGGGACAAGCTTAAGGGAAAAGCAGACCGCGCCATCATGAACCTACCGGAAAAAGCCATAGAATACGTTGACGCAGCCTGCGAGGCCATCAAACCAAAAGGCGGAACCATACATTACTACGAATTCTCTAATTCGCCAAACCCAATGGAAACAGCAAAAAGCCGTTTCACCGAAGCCATAGAAAAGGCTGGTCGCAACATCAAAGAAGTTCTGTCAACGAGAACTGTCCGAGAAGCCGCCCCATTCACTTGGCAAGTAGCAGTGGACGCCGAAATTCAGTGATGCTCCAAGGCAAAGGTTATCTTAATCTCTTGATTGGGGTTCTGAATTTTTCTGACGAGTTCCCTAGAAAGATCAGCGGCAGCCTTGTCCGCCTTTATGGCTATTGTTCGACCGCAAACGTAATCGCTTTTCCTAACCACTAAGTCCGAAGCATGAAGAAAAATTAGTCGAGGATTCCCCTCGGCTTTAACGACTTCCTTCAAATCGCCAACTTCAATAGTTATCGTTATTTGTGCGCCCTCTTTTTTCGCGGCTTCCTTGAATTCGAAACATAGATCAGCGGCTCCTTTCGTTGCGCCTATGGCTATTATGCAGTCGCCGCGCTTTGTAAGGGTTGGTTCCTTCGTTATTTCAAAGGTTGTTTTGTGGGTTGAACGAATGTTCTCGTGACCCCTCGCCCTCACAACCTCGATTATTTTCATAAAATTCTGTCTCTTGATGAGCTTAAGAGAGTCATTCGAGGACTTCTATGGAGTCTACTTTTCCGTCTCCGTCTAGGTCGAATCCCTGTATTACGGCGGCGAATTTTTCTTGTCCACTGAAATTTCTTAAAACCTTTTTCCAGAATTTGGCTATGGCCAATACGCAGGCTTTTGTTCCAACCGCCTTGTTTCCGGCGAGGACAATGATTCTTTTGGATTCGTCCCAAGGGTTAACTATTTTCGCTATGACGCCTATGGTATCACTGACGTGGACAATTCCAGTTTTTTGGGAGACCAAACCGCCGAGGAGGAACCCATGCTCAGAGGGCATCATGTTAAACTTTATTGGCAGAAAATCGTTGACTTCTTGAGTTATCAAATTTGTTCCAGGACCCCCTATTACGATTAAATTGTTTCTCTCATCCTTCTCGGCTTTCACGTCCACGTCAAGCTTTATGGCGAAGTCATCCGGCAGCTCAACCAACTGCCCAAGAAAAAGCGTAAGATAGGAGGCGTAGTGGCCGTCCCTCGCCCTAGCCTTAAAGGGACCGTGGGGGTCAGGACTTCCGACCACAATTTTTGCGTCGAAAACTCCGTCTTTTATGAAGGGGTTGAGAAATTCTTTCATTTTTTCGTCGACGCTTAAGGCGGAAACTGCGCTAATTCTTCTATAGCCGAAGGGAAGTTCAACTCCGAAGGAAGGGAAAGTTGCCTTATAGAATTTTGCGGTGGCGCCTTTTTTTCTCTCCTCCTTTACAACCTCTATCATGCCGGCTTTGGCGAGTCTTTTTATGTGATAGTAAACTTTCTGTTCATGCGCCCCTAGCTTTTCGGCGATTTCCATGGGATACATTTCCTTCTCGCCTAGAAGCTTGAGGATTTCCCAACTGATTTTGCTTAAAACGGCTTTAAGCCTTTCAGGATTGTCGAAGATGACGATGTCCTTGGCTTTGTCTCCTTTATCGCTGATTAGCAGTCCCCTTCGCATGCCCTTTTAACTTAAAAGAAACCTTTATAAACATTTTTATAACGGTTTTAGCCTAAAAACCCCAAAACCCTAAGGAAACCGTTACAATTTTATTCTCTATGCTAAAAGCTCTTTATTAAAAAAGCTTATAGAAAACGCTTCTTTTTAAAGAATAGGAAAAACGTGGGGTTTCGCTGATGTGCGGAATATTCGGTTGCATCCTCAGGAATGGAGAAGCTGCATCCGTTGTCCACGAAGCTTTAAAAAGGCTTGAGTATAGGGGCTACGACTCGGTTGGAGAAGCAACCATCAACGGAAACAAACTCTTTATAAAGAAGGACCAAGGGAAAATCGACGAAGTTCACGCGCTGCACAACCTAAATGATCTACCAGGCCGAGTCGCCATAGGACACATTAGGTGGGCGACCCATGGAGCGCCTATGCAGGTGAACGCTCACCCACACGTCGACTGTAGTGGACAAATCGCCGTCGTTCATAATGGAATTATCGAGAACTTCGCCGAACTTAGAACGGAACTCGCGGATAGAGGACACGCCTTCCGATCTAAAACTGACAGCGAAGTCATTTCTCACCTTATCGAGGAAAAGTTGAAGGAAGGCTTAGCCTTCACGGAAGCGGTGCGCGAGGCAGTGAAACGGTTGGAAGGCTCCTACGCCATTGCAGCTATTTGTGCTAATGAACCCGATAAGGTTGTATGCGCTAGGAAAGAAAGCCCCCTTGTAATTGGCATTAGTGAAGATGCCGCCTACTGTGCGTCAGACATTCCTGCTTTTCTCCCGTTAACAAATGAGGCAGTTATAATTGAAGATGGGGAGCTGGCTGTCCTCGGCGATGGAAGATATGAAATTCGAAGGATCGTTGACGGAAGCCCCATACCCAGAAAGCCTAAGATCATTGATTGGAGCCCTGAAATGGCGGAGAAACAGGGGCATCCGCATTTTATGCTTAAAGAAATTTATGAACAGCCCATCCGACTCAGGGGCACCCTTAGGCTGCAGGATCCATACTTGGAGTTGATTACCACATTCCTAGACCGTGCTGAAGAAGTTTTACTTGTAGCCTGCGGAACATCCTATCACGCTTGCCTCGCAGCCTCCTACATGTTCTCCAAATTGGCTTTTTTGGCGACTCATCCAGTCATAGCGTCAGAGTTCATTGAACAACATGGAAAATCAGTCAACATCGACAGCACCATTCTCGCTGTCAGCCAATCAGGAGAAACCGCAGACACGTTAGCCGCCGTGGAGCATGCAAGGCTCCGCGCAGCCACTGTCCTAGGCTTAACCAACGTGGTGGGATCCACTCTAACCCGCATTTCACGACTCTACGTATGTCAACAGTCAGGTCCAGAAATAGGGGTCGCAGCCACGAAAACCTTTACGTCCCAGCTGTCAGTGCTAGCCCAAATCGCCTTAAGACTCGCTAAGAAGAGGGGAAAAGTTTCCCACACGGAAATTGAGCAACTTGAGGAAAAACTGGAACAAATCCCAGAGATCGCTCAAAGCGTTATTCGAGGGCAGGAGGAGAAAATAAAGCAGCTCGCCAAGAAATACGGTGATAAGCAGTGCTTTTTCTTTTTAGGTCGGGGCATAAGTTCTGCCACCGCCTTGGAAGGCAGATTAAAACTCATGGAAATAGCCTACGTTCCTTCAATAGCCTATCCGGCGGGCGAGAGCAAGCACGGTCCCATAAGCCTAGTTGAGCCTGGCTTCCCCGTAATTTTCGTTTGCCCCAAGGATGAAACTCATAGGATGATGATTGGAAGCATCATGGAGATGAAGGCTCGCGGAGCCTCCGCCATTGCCATAATTGAGGAGGGCGATGAGGCTGTTAAAAGCTTAGTGGACGATTACGTTGAAATACCGAAGGGTGTGCCCGAGGTTTTGTCACCTATAGTGTATGTTATTCCGCTGCAGCTCTTTGCATACCATGTGGCTGTGCATCGAGGCCTAGACCCTGACAAACCCCGCAACCTAGCTAAATCAGTCACTGTTAAGTAATGGCTTCTGATTGCGGAAGGGACAGGCTTATCTATTTATTTTTAACTCTCTATTCCCAAAGCTATTGCATCAGGAAGCCTAAACTATGGTGGAGCACGTTGAATCTAGGCGAAAGTGGGACAGCTTGATTCAAAGCCTAATTGAGTGTGGAATACTCAGGTCGCCTCAAGTCATTCGAGCCCTACGCCGAGTTCCCAGAGAACCCTTTATCCCAGAAGGAATTAAGGATTATGCGGCTGTGGACTCCCCCCTTTCCATAGGGTATGGGCAAACCATCTCAGCGCCTCTCAGTTGACCGAGCCGATCAACTGGGCGAAACATGGTTTCCATCATGAATGAAGCCCTTGAGTTGGAAGTGGGGAACAAAGTCCTAGAGGTCGGGGCGGGTTCAGGGTGGCACGCCGCCACAGTGGCAGAGATAGTTGCTCCCACCGATGCGCCTAAGGAAAAGTGGGGACACGTTTACACAGTGGAGATAGTTTCCGAACTAGCCGAAAATGCGAGGAAAACCATTGAAAAGGCGGGGTATGGTGACCGCGTCACAGTTATTTGTGGAGACGGATCGTTGGGATGTCCCAAGGAGGCTCCTTATGATCGGGTTTTGGTTACGGCGGCGGCTCCAAGCATACCTAAGCCTTTAACTGACCAACTTAAGAGCGGAGGCGTTTTAGTTATTCCTGTTGGGGGCATTTACCTTTACCAAACTCTTGTGCGCGTAAGGAAAATAGACGAAGAGCTTAGAGAAGAGAATTTGGGCGGAGTAGCCTTCGTGCCCTTAATCGGAAAATATGGATACAAAGTATAGAAGGACCTAAGATGGCTAAATTCTTTGTTAAGCAGTTATACAGGGATTTTGTGTCCTTGGATAGAAATGTTAAGATGCTTGTTGTAGCGTCTACGCTGGGAAACGCTCTACTAACCGTTGGCTATATGTTTAATCTATTTATCTATTCTCTTGGTGCAGATGAGGCTCAGCTTGGTTTAGTCTTTTCTATTTTTGCTGTTACTTCGATTTTTGCAAGCTTCGTTGGGGGTTGCTTAGCAGATAGGTACGATCGGAGGGTTCTGTATGCCCTTGGCAAGTATGGCATGGCCTTGGTCGTCCTACTTTACACGTTAATAGGCTCTTGGCAACTGATTATACCAATAAGGATTGTTGAAGCCATCTTCGTATATATCATGGCGTCTGCTTGGAGACCCTTAATAGCAGATTCGGTTTCATCAGGCAAAAGGGGCTTTGCCTTCAGTGTTCTAAGTGCTGTCACTGCCATTAATTGGATGATTGGAAGTGCGATAGGTGGATATGTAGCCGACTGGTATGGTTTCAAAGTTATGTGGTACCTAAACTGCTTAACCATGATAGCTGAGGCTACCTACGCCCTTTTTTTCCTTAAAGAGGTGGAACATAGAGTTATCGAAAAGAGGAGCCTTAAGAGCCTTATGTCTGGGTTCAATATTTTCAGTGTGGAGAACCGTTCTCTTCTAGCAATTTACGTTTTCCTGCTGTTTTTTAGCTTGCAAAGTAATTTTGTCAGTCCTTTTCTGCCCGTTTACCTAAAGGAAGACGTTGGATTTTCAAAGTCCAGTGTAGGCTTAGTTGGAGCAGCGTCTAACCTCGTACTGGCTGCAACCATTCTATTTGTGGGGAGGGCATCCGACAAGATAGGCAGAAGACTGCCAATTTTTTGTTTTATGTGCATAGGCGGAGCTTTCCTGTTTTTTGTGCCGCTGGTTGAGGGCTACGTTCTTGTGTTTGCCTTGGCTTCCTTAGCCTATCTTGGGCTCTCCTCGTGGTACTTGTCATCTGCTATACAGCCCTTGGTCGCTGACTTATCTAGGGATGAGTGGAGAGGGAGGGCTATGAGTACCATGTTCACCATAATAGGCATAGGGGGAATAATAGGGCCCGTAATAGGCGGCTGGCTTTGGAAAACCCAACTCCCTAGGATTCCCTTCATCCTCGCATCCTTAGCCAACGTGATCTTAGCTTTCTTGTTAATGAAACTAGTATCCGAGCCGCATAGGAAATAAGCCTAAACCCCCATCTAAGCTTGTCTCCCAAACCATGTTTCTAGGGTTGTTTTTCCCTTGGTCTTTTTCATGCCTTCAGTTATTTTTGTTAGGGCTTTTCTTACGCGTTCTTGTGAGAAGTCTCTTTCGCCGCATAGGAAATTTACTGCGCCTTCAGTGTCGGGTTCTCCCCATTTTATTTGATAGTTGTTGGTGACTTCTGGATTTAGGAAGATTTTCCTTATTTGTTGGGGTTCGACTGGAAACGTGGCTTCTTTGAGTGTTGGTAAAAGGTTTTCTAGGCTTCCATGCTTTTTTATGAGTTGGAGGGCGGTTTTTGGTCCTATTCCCTTTACGCCGTCTGGGTTGAAGTCCGTTCCAACAAGTATGCCAATGTCGACGAGCTGTTCTTGATTGATGCCCAGCCCCTTCAGAACTTCGTCTAAGTCCACGGTTTCAGGCATTACCTCAATATAGACATTTTTTCTCGGAAGCTTTCTCCTCCCCGTGATGGCAACGTTTCTCGCAAGTTGGGGCGCACCAAAGAGGAGTGAGTCGTAGTCTTGGCTGGCGCAGAAGTCGGCGTCTCCCTTTTTGGCGATGTGGGCGGCTTGGGCTTCTCCTTCTGATGGCGCTTGGACCCAAGGTATGCCCATTAGGGTTAGGAGTTTTTTGGAGTCCTCAGTCATGTAGTCCTTTAGGCGGGATGTAGCCTGAGCGTAGACTCTTGCCTCTTCCAAGTCGCCTTTCTTTATGGCTTGCTCATACTTGACTAAGGCTTCTTCCTTCACTTGTTTCCTGCGAAGAATTTCTACTTCTTTTAGGGCTGGGGGCTTTCCGTCAAAAACGTAAATTACCTTGATTTCTCTTTCAGCTAGATTGGAGGTTCGGTAAAGCAGACCGCTCAAGTGGCTTGTTATTCTTCCAGTTCGGTCTTTGAGGGGGGTTCCGTCAGGCTGCCTAATAATGGCGAGAAACTGATAAAGAGCATTATAGCCATCAATGGCAATAGACTTGCCTCTTAGGCTTTCTAGGCTAACAGTTGTCTTAGGAACCAAATCCCTCAAATTCACACCAATAGTGGACCAAATCCTCCTTTTATTTAAGGCCAGACTTAAATCAGTAATCATAGAAATGCCATTGGTTACTTAAGCTTATTACCTCCATCTCAATCCATTATTCTTCAAATTTCACTAAAGATTTAAGTTAACCTTTCCGATGATTAAGTCATGAAAATCCTGTTCGTTTGTACGGGCAATTCCTTCCGAAGCCCAGTGGCAGAAGCCCTCCTCAAAAAACTCAGAAAGGACATAGAGGTCAAATCGGCAGGAACAGAGCCAGCCTCTCATATAGCCTCAAACGCAAAAGAACTACTAAAAAAGGAAAACGCCTCAACCTATTTGAAGGAGAGACCAGAAGGCTTAAATGAGAAAACGATAGCTGAAGCCGACCTAATAATTGTCATGAAGGAAAAGCATAAGCAGGAAATAATGAGGCGATACTCCTCTCATGTCGGAGAAAAGATAAAGGTTTGGGACATCGAAGACCCGTTATTCTTGCCGCCTGGACATGACAAAATAATCTTGGAAATAATAAAGAAAAAAGTTGAAGACTTAGCAGATTCCCTTTAAAAAGGTTTATGCTCCCTTTTTGGCGATTAGTTCAACTCGCCTCTTTCCCCTAGCAAGCGTGGAAACGTAAATTTTGCCCTTAATCTCCATTTTCATAAGCGTCTTATTCAGATTCCCAAAACCAATGTCCTCATAGCTTTCCTTCAAAAGGTCGAAAAGCTCCTCATCAGTTAACGGGCCTTTCCTCTCCAGAATCTCCACTATAGCCGTATCCAAAGGATGAGACCTCCAAGTCTTTACTGCCATTTTTTCCAACCCCCTAGGCTATGCAACTGGCGTAGTGGGCTTCTGCAACCGCCTAACCTGCCCCATGAAACTTTTGTACCACGCTTCCATGTCAGGCGAGACGCTTGGACCAATCTTCTTTGTGGCTTCCTCAAAGTTAGCAAACGTGACTTCCTTAGCCTTCACGTCCTTACGCAAAGCGTTGAGAGCGGCTTCCCGACAAAGCGCCTCAATGTCCGCACCAGAATAGTCCTTAGCCAAAGCGGCTAAACGACCCAAATCCACATCCTTCGCCAAAGGCATGTTCTTCGTGTAAATCTTAAAAATCACAAGCCTAGAATTATTGTCAGGCTGAGGAACATATATCAAACGATCAAACCTACCAGGCCTAAGGACAGCTGGATCCAAAATGTCAGGTCTATTCGTCGCCGCAATGACAACCACGTCCTCCAGAGACACTATTCCGTCCATCTCTGTGAGAAGCTGGCTAATAACACGCTCCGACACACCGCTGTCCCCATAGCCTAATCCTCTCCTAGGCACAAGTGAATCAAACTCGTCAAAGAAAATCACTGCAGGAGCCGCCATTCTGCCCTTCCTAAAAACTTCTCTAATAGCCTTCTCCGACTCCCCAACCCACTTGGAAAAAACCTCGGGACCCTTAATAGTAATGAAGTTCGCCTCGCTCTCAGTAGCCACAGCCCTCGCAAGCATGGTCTTTCCGCAGCCAGGCGGCCCAGAAAGAAGAATTCCCTTAGGTGGCTTTATCCCCATCCTCTCAAACAACTCCGGATTCTTTATAGGCCATTCAACCGCCTCCCTAAGCTCCCCTTTCACGTCCTCTAAGCCGCCTATCTCATCCCAATGAACGGTTGGCACTTCGATATAGACCTCCCTCATGGCGGTCGGCGTAACCTCCTTAAAGGCATTCGTGAAGTCTTCCATCCGAACCTCCATCTTCTCTAATACGCTTGGCGGAATCCTCTCTTCCTCCAAGTTTATTTCAGGCAAATACCTACGCAAGGCTTTCATGGCCGTTTCTCGACATAAGGCTGCGAGGTCTGCCCCAGTGTAGCCATGAGTTATGTCAACTAACTTCTTGAGGTCGACGCCTTCAGTCAGCGGCATTCCCCTCGTGTGAATCTGCAATATTTCAAAGCGCGAATGCTTATCCGGCACTCCGATCTCTACCTCCCTGTCAAATCTTCCTGGCCTTCGAAGCGCTGGATCAAGGGCGCCAGGCCTGTTCGTAGCGCCTATAACAATAACGTTTCCCCTTCCAGCAAGTCCGTCCATTAACGCAAGAAGCTGAGCGACTACACGACGCTCCACTTCGCCGGTTACTTCCTCCCGTTTAGGCGCAATGGCATCCAACTCATCTATAAAAATGATGCTGGGCGCATTTTTCTCAGCCTGCTGAAACATCTCCCGAAGCCTAGCTTCAGATTCCCCATAAAACTTGGACATGATCTCAGGACCATTTATGGATAGGAAGTTGGCTTCCGACTCGTTCGCCACAGCCCTTGCCAACAAAGTTTTTCCGCATCCAGGCGGACCATGCAGCAGCACGCCTTTAGGGGGCTCTATTCCAAGCCTTTGGAAAAGCTCAGGGTGCCGCATCGGAAGCTCCACCATCTCCCTTATTCGCTGAATTTCCTCATGGAGTCCGCCTATGTCTTCGTAGGTGGTTCGGGGCATGCCTCTGGCTTCAGGGACTGGCTCGCCTAAAATTTGCAGGTTTGTTTCGTATGTTATTCTTACGACTCCGCGTGGCCTTGTCTTAGTTACGGTGAAGGGTATGGCGTGGCCTAGCATCATAACGAGGGTTGTGTCCCCTTCCACGAAGGCCCTTTCCATTAGCCTGTTCTTTACAAATTTGGTGAAATCAGCATCAACGTTTAAACGCATGTCAACTGGAGCCAAGGTGATGCTCAAGGCGTCTTTCACTTTAGCCGAACGCACTATGGAATATTCGTTTATTCCTACTCCCGCGTTTTTGCGGGTGAGTCCGTCAATCCGTACTATCCCTCGGTCTTCGTCCTCAGGGTAGGCTGGCCAGGCTATTGCTGATGTGGTTCTCTTTCCACAAATCTCGACGACGTCGCCTGCAGAGATGCCGAGCTTGTGCATGGTTCTCTGGTCGATTCGTGCGATTCCTCTGTAAACGTCGCGTTGTTTTGCGTCTCCAACCCTCAGTTGAACCTCGCTCACACCTTCACCCTCACATCTTCGAATCATCACGTTCCTATATAAAGGTTAAATCGGCTTTAGACTCTTCTAACCATTAATGTTTCCATTTCGCTAATTCCCTCAATTTTGCTAAGGAGCTTTTCTATTTCGTCTAAAACGCCGGATTTATCCTCAGGAACAACGATGTCTGCGATTAATGCAATGAGCCCGAAAGCGATGGGCTCCTCAGCGAATTTGTAAATTGATGCATAATCTGGTAGGCTTTCTTCTATCTTTCTTTTCAAG
>Ga0315280_10007921_pt1 | contig 14084 bp, 19 predicted proteins | sample YL17G06_40_MG_FD_203697 | JGI IMG/M metagenome (GOLD analysis project Ga0315280, IMG submission 203697) | Sediment microbial communities from Yellowstone Lake, YNP, Wyoming, USA - YL17G06_40 | ecosystem: Environmental > Aquatic > Freshwater > Lake > Sediment | place: USA: Wyoming | collected...
TAATTACGCGCTCAAGTGTCTGTTTAAGCTCCTCCCATTGTTTCTCATCAAATTTAAGCCAGGGCATAAGATTCCTCCCCTACCTCACCACCTAAACCCGACTCCAGCGACTATGGACACTTCTTTCTGCGACCTGAGCGTCCGGATAAAGGCTTCTCCTTGACCCTCAAGGAGACTTCTTGATAGTTTAACATCTATTCCTAAATCTTCACCTATTTTATTTTGTAACCTGAGCTCTAGCTTGTAGTTTTTATCAATCTTTCCCCATCCCCCCAGGATAACGCTGCGGACCTTCCCTTCTTCATAGGGCATCTCAAATAACAACCCTATTTTTTTGTTTATCTTCCAGCTGCCGAATAGCGTAATTGTTTTTTTGCTTGGCGCTGCGCCTACGCCTATCTCGTACTCCAGCCCTCTCGCCGCAGGTTTTCCCACGCTTACCTTAAAGTCAAATTCTGATCCTATTTCTTTATTTAAGACATAGATGATTCTATGTTTTCCGGCTATCTCCCAATATCCTTTAAGGGTGATGGTCTTGGTTATTTTTTCCTTTTTTCCGGACACAGATTTTTCGTAAGTATACATAAGCTCATTTTGCTGATTTACTTCCCAGGCGCCGCGCATGGTTATTCTATCGGTTGCGCCAGCTTCTTTTTCTATATTGAATGTCAGCCGGTTATATTCATCTGCCTGCCATCTACCGCCAAGTTTCACGATATAAATGTGTGTGTTATTCTCGCTATCTTTTGAAGTCACTGCAAAAGATAACTTATTATCCTTTGCGTCTATAAGTTCACTCTCTACCGTTAGTTTATTCCCGGCAATCTGGTTACCCCATTTGTCTAAGGTCAGCACAAGATTATGCTCATTATCTAAGGCCCAATTGCCCCTGAGCTTAACTTGTTGCGGGATGTCAGATGCCTGGGATTTTTTTACGTGGTAGGTAACATCGTTATTCTCATCTATTTCAAATACCCCATCGAGAACGGTCCTAAACCAGGGCACCTCTGACTCCTTACCCGTTTTTTCATAGACGAGCCTGTTATGCGGGTCTATTTCGTATCTTATCTTTTCTGTTTTCTTTGCCATATTCTATTTAAATTTGTCTTTGAGTACTGTAAAAGTAAACTTTTCCGATGCTTTAACTATTTATGCTTTCTCTGTTAAACCGCTTGGATTCTGTGGTGTATTCAAATCTCGCCATAATTCCATAGCATCTGCTGTGCGATATTGAACATGGCGCCTTAACGCCTTCTCTAGAGCAAAATTATACGGTCCTTGTAGTTGCAGAGCCATGGCTCGCGGTTTGCCCTCAAGTATCTCTTCTCGCGTGAAAGGAAGCTCTTTTGAATAAGCAAATTCCAAGAGTAGAAGTCCTGTATGGTATATGTCAATTCGATGATCAATTGGTCCATATTCTGTTGGGTTGATAACTTCTGGTGGCAACATCCATTGTGCCCGAGTGTTTGCCGCATCTATTTCATTAAATAGCTTAGCGACACCAAGATCGCCCAGCTTAAACCGCAATGCTTCTCTGTCCCCTGGGGATATTTCGTCTTTAACAAAACCTATAAAAACATTTCCAGAATGAATATCTTGATGTACATAATTGTTAATGTGCAAATAGTGCACCGCTTGCAATAAGCACCGGGCGATAGGTCTGAGCCAAGTCTGTCCCGAAAAATCTTTCAAAGAAAACAATCTTTTCACCGAACAATGGCACCGTTCAGTGATTATATAGAATGTATCTCTAAATTCAAATGCGTCATACACAAATGTGATGTATGGGTTGCGAAGTTGCATAAGCTTTGCAAACTCAGCTACCGCCGATTCTTTGACTTTTTCGTATGTTCCTCTTGGCTTTAAGATTTTGGCTGCGAGATCATTCTCCCAAACATCTTTGCAGGAGTATACAACACCAAAGTATCCTTCGCCAATTTTTTCCCCCATCGTGTAACTATTTTTTGTAGCTAAACTAGTTATAACTTCGCCAATAGATGGTGGTACTACTACTTTTGCGGGTGGTGTCGCCTGCTGAGCTATTGGTTGAATTTTATCCGTCATTATTATCTTGTCTCTTTCTATTGTTCTTTAAATTCTACTTCTTGTTGCACCCTGAGCGCATCCTCTTGCGTAAGCGTTGATAAATACCTCAAAGTCATTGCCGGGCTATTATGTCCTAAGTGATACTGTAGCGCCTTAGGGTTTCCGGTCTTGCGCAGCCGGATAATCGCGTCAGAGTGCCTAAGTAAATGCGGGAATACCCTCTTTTCCATCCCTGCGGCCTTTCTGACCTCGTTTAGGATCTGCCAAGCCCTTGATCTATTTATATCAAAGAATCTCATCCTAGGCTCAATCTTGGCTCTATACGCATAAGATTCCAGCTTCTCCTTCAAACTCACCGGCAACGCCACCATTCTTAGCTTTTTACCCTTCCCCACTATCTCCATGGCTGGCTTTCCTTCAAAATTCCTTATCGCAGCCGGCGTAAGCGCCAGCGCTTCCGAAATCCTTACCCCGGTTTGGAATAAAAGCGTAATCAAGAGCTTGTCTCTTTCCTTCTTGCAAGCCTCTACGAGTTGCCTTACATCTTCCTCGGTTAGGTAGCTTACCGGTAGGTTTACTCTGTTGAGCGCCATTTTCCTTTGAACCAGGGCGTTATTCATAACCTATACACTTCTTACTTTTGTTTAATTTCCCTGCTTAGTTTTGCCTTGTTTTTAACGTTTTGTCTTCCGTTTCCCTTAAAAACTAAACATTCTTGCTACTTTTGTTTAAGGTTTTAAGATATAAACAATAGTAGTGCCTTTACTATTAGTAAAATATATTAGTAATACTATTAGCCTTAACCTATCCTTTTGTAATTAAATAACTTAACTCTATTTCTTATATCAAAAGTGAAGTCTTTTTATATCAAAAGTGAAGTGCATAACCTTAAACTTGTGCTCAAAAGCCCAAAATCTTACCATATCAAAAGTGAAGTGCATAACTCTACTTTACCCCTGACTTATCCACAATTACTATAGACTGTCTGCTTGGAATCTTACGTTGAACCGCTGGAGGCGAAGGTTGTAATTCAAAATACCCATCCTCAAACTTTGCCTTTACTGGCCAGTACATTTGGACAGCCTTTAATATCCTCTTTAAGCGATCGCGAGTTACAAAATCTGCTTGCTGTTCGGTCCCCAGCTGCTCAAAAAGCAAATTGTCCGGGAAAGCTACAGTTTCATTTAGGCCATTATTTCTATAAGCCAGGAATCTATAAAAATCCAGGGCCAAAGGATTGCGTTTAAAACAATGCACCACGTTCATATCCAGCGGCACAGAATGCTTGTGAATATATCTAGCGTATCCTTCATCAAGGATTATCTGTCCTTTTGCAAATGTGAGCTGATCCGGATTCCTGACATCAAAATGAATATCCCAGGCTCTAGCGACTAAAGAATGAATACCAATAATCCGCCCGGGTACGGGATCTTTAGGCTCAACCTTAATGACGCTCGTAACATAATTGATCAATTGTCTTAAAAGCGCCTTATTAGCCTTGCCTTCTTTATATCCGAGTTTTCTCACATATTCGTTAAAGGTCCTACCCACGTCAATAACATTTGTATTTTTAGTTCGTACCTCTGTATCAATAAAAATCTGATTTATCCGCGCGTAGCAGCCATAAGGCACCTCGTTTTTTTCATCACGGGTAATCGTAAGCTTACATAAAGAGGTTTCCTTTGTCCAGTAAGCCGGATTGCCGTTTAATTTGTGCGTCGGCAACCCAAAGACCATAAAGATATTAGAAGAAAACCCGATCTTTTCTTTGACCTCGTCAAATCTTTTTTGCACCACCAGATCAAGCAACCCCTCTCCTTTTATCTTCGCCAATTGATTTTGGGGACTCATTTCTTTTCTAACTCCCGCTTTAACTTCTCAAACTCTCTTATCATAATCCTTGACCTTGGGAAGTTTCTTCCATTCTCCCATCTGTAAATAGTCATCATCGTAACCCCTAACCTGCTGGCCATATCTTCCCGGGAAAGATTGTGTTTTCGCATTAGATCCTGGATATCTCTCTGTATATTCACACCCCATTTAGATTTAGCAGCCATCTATTCCTCTTTCTTTTCCTCTGCCTTGAGTTGTTCTATTTTCTCTTTGGGCATGGTCTGTTCTAGCTTGTTAATCCAGATTTCTTTCTGAAAAATCGCGTCTTTAGCGGTTAAAAGCTCCTTTTGTGCCGTTTCTGCCTTGTCTGACAAGTCATTTATCCTGCCTGTCATTTCCTTTTTGATGTCCGACATCATCTTCCTACTGTCGTATAAAGAGAATCCCAAAAAGCCGCCAATAAAGACCGCTAGAACTGTAAGCCAAATAGCTGTTGTTCTCCAAAGTGTAGCATCTTTAATGAGTTGCTCTTGTTTCTTTTGTAGCTCTGCCATCATATTTCTATAATCAGACAGAAGGATGGGCAAGTTTTTGATGTCTGACTTCGGCTTATTCTTGATGTCCGACTTGTCAAATTCGCTTATTTTATCAGATTTGTCCGAGATGTCAGGGGTGTCAGAGGAAAGAGGGGACCTTAACTGTTCAAGTTTCTGTCTTTCTTGCTCTGCCTTGTAGTATTTTTCTACATCAGACCTTAAAACATAGGTTTTTTTGCGGTCCTCATTGAGTAACTTCTGGGTTTTCCAGGCATTCTCTAAGAGAATTCTCCAAGTATGACGCTCAGAGATCCCCAAAAGGTCAGAGGCGTCCTTGATAGTGATCCAAAGTTCGGATTTGCCGGTTTCAGTATTCTGCGTTTGGTTTATAACATCAGCCATTAGCTAAATTATAAAACAGGTGTATAACACTTGTCAAGTAAAATCTTTCTCAACATCTCTGGATACCATACCGCCAGCACTCGGTAAGATTCAGTCTGAAAGTGGGGTTATTCTAGACTTTCAGTGCTAAAAATCTCATCTGCCAATTTCAGCGCTAAATCTCAAAAATATTTAGTTCTAACAAAAGTAAAATCTAAAATTCTCATTTTCTCTTTACACGACCTAAATTTTATGCTACCATTTTGCCATGCTTAGATTTTGGTCAGTGCCCACCATAAAACTTGATCCAAAACTTCCCTTAAGAGAAAAACTACGCAAGCTTGGCATCCGTCATTTCGACGAGCTCATCCACGACCAGCCCAAAGAGTGGCTAATAAAAAACTTTTCTCAAGGCGCGACTGATTATCCCGTTAATGTCGCGCTGCTTTTCCGTAACATCATTTGGCAAACCAGGGAGCGCATTATGAAAGGGGAGAAGCCTCCCTTAAAAGAACTCATCCGGACATTCTGGTATATGTACATCAAGCCGACTTTATCCCGCGCCGGCGCGCTCACTCATGAAACCGATCAATACGCCCAGCTGGTGGACAGCTTTGTCTTTATGGTCAAAGACTGGCGGCTCATGGAATATAAAGACATTGGCTTTCGCGATGATAAAAAATCCAACCGCAAGGTCGGCTACAACGCCAACATCATTTTGTTTTCTGAGAAGACCGGGCATCAGGACTTCTTAGAGGAGATTTACCAGCAGTACCAAGTAAGCATCTTAGCTTTAGGCGGCCAACCATCGGTCCTTAACGTAGAATACTTTGTGGACGAACTTAAAAAACAAAAAATAGATATCCGTCGCTCATTTTATCTTTTTAGCATTGTTGACTATGATCCTTCGGGCTGGATTATCCGCGATGCCTTTGTAGACGACCTTCACCACTACGGCGTAAAGAATACCCAGGTAATTGATTTGATTCATCCGGATATGCTTGGGCCGGATGAAGTAAAACTTTCCCGGTACCGGATTCCTGAGACAGAAGGGATGCGCGTCAAAAATCAGGCCTGGCTAAAAGAGGTCCACAAGAGAGACTACAAAAACCAGAAATATTTAGAAGAGACCCGAGGGAACCAAAAGACTCTTTATGGCTTAGAAGCAGAATCAGTCTCAGCAAAAAGACTAACTGCTGGCCTGGAAGTTTCCATGGTGCCTTTAATTGGCAAGACCGAAGAAGCCCTAAAAAATTTTCAGCTTAAAAAACTCAACGACGCCATCAGAGAGCTTATTCTGCATAAGGTAACTTGAGTAGGAGGCAAGAAATGCCCAAGAAAACAAAACCAGAATTTGTGAGATTTAACACCATCAAAGACTACCTCAAAGAAAAAGAAAAGATGCGCTCGGCTGTAGAAGCGGTCAACAGCTTAACTTCAAGATTTAATTCTCTCATTGAGACAGTTATTGATCGAGCGGTAACGCTTGCTAAGGCGCAAAAACGCACAACCATCCTTGCCGAAGATATGAAGGAGGCCTTAGAAAAAACTGTCGGGAAAAAACATCTTGCCTGGGGAGAACTCCTTCAAGAGATCCTTCTCCAGACTCCCATTGACTTAGGCAATCTCTCTAAAGGAATTACCAAGTACATCGAAGACCACCAGAAATGAATAAAAACCAATTAATAGTTGCTTGGGCTATAACAGTAATTTTGTGTCTTATAATCCTATTCGCCCCCAAAAAACATATGCGTTATGTTGGAAGCTCTATTTATGCTCTTGATGCTCCAGATGGGCGGACAACGCCGGCAATAATATGGGATTATGTTTTACAACGTTCTTTAATAGTTATCTTAATAGGTGGTTCGTTAATCTATACTTTAAGAGATAAGAAAAAATGAGGCGAAAGATGAAGAAGATTTTAATATTTTTGTTGTGTTTGGGATTAGTCGGTTGTGCGACTTGGTATGCTAACTCACCGTGGGGCATAGAAAAGAATAGAAAAAATTTGATGAAGATTGAAGTAGGGATGCCTAAAGCCGAAATTATCAAGATAATGGGAAATCCGTATGATAGAGAAGCATATACTATCCCGAATGGTGATGTGGTTGAATTTTTAATATATCTAACAAAATATACTGATAGCGGACCAATACCAGATCGAGATACCACTCCTATTTGTTTCCTTAACGGCAAGGTGACTGGTTGGGGAAGAAACTTTTATATTGAGCAAAAGAAAAGATACGAAATAGAAATTAAACAGACTTCGCATTAGATACAAAAAGAGGAATTTTTAACCGCTTAATAAGGGGAGGTGCATTATGGGTAAAATACCCAAAGTGTTAGCAGGATGTTTTTGTTTTACGATTGTGCTTTCTCTCGTTGGCTGCGCTACGCTTTTCAAACAAAAAAGCAGGACAGTCGCTTTTGATTCAGACCCACAAGGAGCGACAATACTTATTAATGGTAATCGTATGGGTACAACACCAATGCCGCTGAATTTATCCAATAAAAAATCTGTTACTGTTACTTTCAGGAAAGAAGGTTACGAAGATAAAACATATATTATTAACACCAAAACTGGAGCAGGTTGGGTTATTTTAGACTGTCTGGGCGGTTTTATCCCTGTAATTATTGACGCTGTTACAGAGAATTGGTATAACCTTGATACCAGCGAAGTAAAAGTTTTATTAGATGTTCAAAGGAAATAGGGAATAGGTAAACATAAATTTTTAAAAGAAGAAATGAATCTAAAAGACCTTGCCCGGGCTCTCTCAAAAGAGCATCATCTTTCGCAGGGCCTGGCTAATTCTATCCTCCAGAATATCCTTCAGACCATCGCTTCTGAATTAAAAAGTGGACGCCTTGTCCGCTTAAGAAACTTTGGCACCTTCCGGGCGCGTAAAAGTCATGGTAAGCTTCGCGCCAAGTTTGATGATTCTAAAAACTTCTTTAAGTAAACTCATCTCGCTGGCAAAGGTGGGTGGCTGTTTTGGGCGTGCAAGAGCCCCTGGCAATGCTTGTTTTGCTTCGCCCTCGCCTGTGGGCAGGCTCGGGCTCGCAAGCCCGCTGGGGCGGGCTTTCAAGTAAATAGCCCTGCTTTAAAAAACAGTGCCGCAGGCAACCCTTATTTTCTATGCCAGGCTAAGCGAACGCCACCATCCCCCCACAAAATATGCCCTTGCTAAAAAACAGCAAGGGCAGAAGAACCGCCCTCAAAAAGCCTAAACTTCCGATAATTGCAATTATCGGAAGTTTCCCCCGATACGTTTAACCTAAATTGTTAATAAGATAGGAAAAGAAAGGGTCGGCTTTTTCTCGGGCTTGCTTCCTGTTTACATAACATCGTTATGTAAACTTGTCAGGCAAAAGATATTTTGGTATGCGGCAAAGCCACCAGAAAATAACAAACCGCTTTTTGCGGGTTGCCTCAAAAAACGGTTTCTTATTTTCCTTTAAATCACCCGCAGACATCGCCTTTGGCGATGACTGCGTCCCGCCTGCTACACAGGTGGGTTCGTGATTTAATGGCTTTGCCGCCTTTACCCCGTTAGAAATATCTACCAGAGATTTAAAACATAGATTTCTAACGGGGTTTATTTTTGCCTGCCAAACGGAAGCATTCTTCTTTTGCTTTGGGCTTTGGGGGCCCCAATTTCCCCAAAGCCTCAAAGCAAATTTTTGTGGGGGGATAGACTACTCTTAAAACGCTTTAAGCTTTTGCTTTTCAACCCCCCTGTTCCGCAGACCCCCCATTCTTGGGGGGTCTGCGGTCTTAATCTTTTGCGTTTCTAAAATTCCAATACTAAATTTTTATAAGGAGTGGTTCTCGTCGGAAAAAGGTAGGTCAAATCCTATGGCTTGATTTAAGATCGTGGCTCTACGGGGCGATTAGAGGGCAATTTTCCGACGGATTATCGTCGGAAAGACGAAATCAGGCTTTTCGCTAGCTTTGCGTTTCTAAAGGGCTTGCTGATGATATTGAGCATTTCTCTTAACCCTTTAGCTGATAACTTATCAGCTTCCTTTAGCCCACAATTATACCTCAGAAATAAGTAGAATCTGATTATTGCCTTGGTATCTTGAATTAGCTTATTAGGTACCTTTAGCATCTCAACCACCTCCTACTATAATAGACGTAAGAAGTAGCAAAATCTAACAGGAAATTTTAATACCCTTAGGTTCTATATGCCTCAAAAAGCCTTCGCATTTGTCAATAAAAATGCTACTTATAATCTCATAGACAATAAGTAGCAAAAGTATAATAATATTTACTATGAATCTGAGTATTCTTAGAAAATTTGGTCAGAATGTCAGAAGACTAAGAAAGGCTAAAGGTTGGTCTCAAGAAGAGCTTGCCAAAAGGTCTCACCTTCATAGAACTTACATTGGCAGCATAGAACGAAGCGAAAGAAATATTAGTTTGTTGAATATTGAAAGAATAGCTAAAGCTTTATCAAAGAAGATCGAAGATTTGATAAAATGACTCACCCCAAAAGTTTTCCTATCAATCCCTTTCCCGATGTAAAGCCTAACGACTTCCATAAGCTAAATAAAAAACATGTCAGCGAAGACTACGTTGGGGAAAACTTTAAATTAATTAACTGGGATGTATTCGCTCCTTTTAATGATACAGGTATAGATAGAATCATCTCTAAATATATCTGCCCCAATGGCCACACAAAATATAATGAAAATTTAAACACTCACCCCTGCCCTCACTGCGATACTCCATCATATAAAATCTATAGATTTATCCAAATTAAAACAAGAGAGCTGAAGGGAGTAGCTTCCGATACTTTTGGCTATACTTTAAAAACTAAAGATTTTAGAACAGACCCTCGACATATTTTTCTTTTCTATTCTGACCACACGAATGATTTTATTTTAGTTTCAGTTTATGACTATTTAAATTTTTTTGAAGCAAACCACGACCATTTTCACGCAAGCCCAACTTTTAAACAAGGCAATGGAAAGATTAACAATTTAAAGTATGACGCTAACAACGATAGCTGGACATTCAAAAACATAAGCTGGGACATCTTTAGAAACATACCTGGGATAGAAAAAATACAAAATCCTGATTATGATAAGTACTTAGACCGCTATATAAACGATATAGATTGTCTAAAAAGAAAGTTGTTCTATGAATTCTCCAGTGGAAGAACATTTGCCACAAATATAGAGCAAGTTATAAATCAATATATTAAACAAACCAGTTCTAATCCAAAGAGCACATTTTTAAATATAAAATCTGCAAATATTCATAAGCTAAGAGCCTTAGGTTTAGATATTGTAAATAGTATAAATGGTTACTACGCTAAGTTTAAGGGGCTTCACATATAATGAACATATCTACTAAATCCGTTGCTTATTATTTAATTTCTAAAGGACTCAACATATTTATAACTGAGGAGAACAATACCTTCTTAGCTCAAAGACATATTTGTAAAGAATGCTCATCTCCTTGGTATATGGACTTAACTGAATGTTTTTTGTGTGGCTCATATAATCCGTATATATATGTGTGTAGGCATTGTAATACTTACTTCTCAATTACTGGCACAGTAAAAAATTGCCCTACCTGTAATCAAAAGTTTATACAATGTTGTATTAACGATTCTTGCCTATCTAATACAAACACTTCAGTCGGTAATGCAATAAATACAAAATATAAAGGAGTTTTTGATGGAGACTCTTGTTTTAATATTGCCCAGATGCATTGTATAAATTGCGGGGATACAAAAAATGAATATATAACTTTTGAGGTTCAAGTCTACGAATCAGATGACTTTAATAACATAAATAGTTTTTTAAAACAGAATTCATTCAAGTACGATATTTTGATTATTAAGTTTACCGGGAATAGTGGAATAAAATATTTAACTTTGAGGAAGACCGATGCTATTGTAGAAGTCGAAGAAAGCTCCTTCTTGAATCAAATAGATTTATCAAAATTTGTTTAACTGCCTATTAATTTTTTGCTCTCCCGTAAAATCAATTTCACCCATAACTACTGTATCTCTTAAGAAATCCCCCTGCTTGTTTTTAAATATCCGATGGGCTATTTCAAAATACTTCTCTTTATCAAGTTCTATGCCTACGCCAATTCTATTATTCTCAACGGCCGATAAAACCGTAGTAAAACTCCCTGCGAAAGGATCCATTACGATTTCACCTGCATAGGTAAAGAATTTTATCGCCATTTCTGGAATGTCCTTTGGGAATGGTGCTGAATGACCCAATTTATTCTGCCCTTTAGAATTTATTTTAATAACTGGAGAAAATTTTACAATATCTCTCCGCCATTTTTTAAGAAACTCTACATCTATTCTATTTTGCTTACTCTGGCTTTCTTTAGATTGCACAATATTAGTTTTTAGAGAGAACCTTTTCCCTCTATTTGACTTACTCCTTTCAAAACAAGACAGATTCTTACACTCCCAACTTTGTAACCCGGGCTCCGATTGTGTATTGCCATTCACATTTAATGATCCACATCGTGGACAAGGATATTTAGTAAGATCTAGCCGATGTTTATGAAAAACTAACAAGTGCTCATAACAATTCATTGGATATTGATAAAGAGGATACGGCTTCCCTTCTCTCATCTTTCTCTCGGTTTGGACTTCTCCTTTATCCCAAATAATGTCATCAACAAATGTAAAACCACACTCCTCAAAAATTCTTGTAAAATAAGCTCCCAAAGGTAATCTTGTCTTTCCCCAAACGGATCTTGTTTTAGTATTAGGGTTATCAAATATGTCTCCGACATTAAAAACCCAAACTCTATGATTATCTAACACTCTATATGATTCCTGAATAATTTCTTTCATATCTGCAAGATAATCATTAATATTGTCCCACTGAGAATATTCTCTCGCATTATAATAAGGTGGGGATGTAACCATAAGATGCACGGATTCAGAATCAAACTTCCTCAAAACACTTAAACAATCACCCCAAATTATCTTAGCGTTTGATTCTGGAGAATTAATGAATTTCATTAATTCGGCATCTCTAAAACCATATTCTGCTCTGTGTTTTGCTTTTATAATATCGCAGAAAATTTGATTAAAATATTTTACACACTCTTGAGTAGAACGTAATTTTCTCCTACGCAGACGTGTTATTAAACATTCTAACTCTCGTGGCGTCAGTATTTTCTCTAGATAATCGAAGCTAGTTTCAAAAATCTTATCAACATAGTTGTTGAAAGCAAAAACTCTCTTCTTCTCACTAGGCCCTTGGAATTCTCTTGCTACTGTTTCTATTACTGCGCCTGGTTTTTGCATTTTTACTCTGCAATTAAACAAAAACCTTCGCCTTTTCGGGCGAAGGTTTTAATTATTTTTACGTGGCAGTTCCCCCTTCGAAACATACCACCCTACAAATTATCTTTAATCTTAATAAAAATTTTATCATGGTGTTTTTATCCTGTCAATCATTTTCTTCTTTGACCAACCCTAACCTAAAGCCCGCTCCCTGTACTTCAATACACTCGCCAGGGTAAGCGGGTTAGGATCCTCAATATCCACCGAGCTCCAGGCATCCATCATGTAATGCTCAATGTAAGTATAGGATAGATATCCGTATCCCTTATCTCCCCATTTTCCCCAAGAATTTTTAAACTTAACTAATTCTTTTTCATCATCAAAGCCGCAAGCTGCAATAGCATGACCGCCTATACTTCTTTCGCCTTTCTTAGGCATAGGCACAATTCCCGTCTTTGTCTTGAGCATTCCCTTAAAAACCTGGATTCCTAAGACCGCCGGACCTTTTGTCGCTAAGCTCATGCGCAGTTCATTAAAATTAAGTATGCGCGCGTAAGTTATAACGCAAAACTTTTTCGCGTTGACCGCCGCGCCTTCTTTGGGTTTATCTTCCTGATGGGGTTTGTATGGCCAGAATTTCTCCTGACAGACGCCAAGCTTTTTGAGTACTTGCATAGCCGCGCGGATAGTGGTCCCTTCTAATCCCGGCACGCCGTCAATCTCTTTAGCTTCTGCGTAAACAAAACGCGGGGAAAGTTCCACCAACTTTTCATAATCCAAAATTTCCTGATATTCCTTCATCCCCACTGCTACTGCAAAACCCACGCAGGTCCCTTCTTCTCCTTGGTCCCTGATCGGCGACATCTTGTTAGCATAATCAACCTTCTTCGGTAACTTTATCACCGGCAGATACGGCCGCATTAAATAATCTCTCTCGTCAAATTTATCTCTTATGCAACCTAATCTGCTCATTTTGTTTTCCCTTTCTCTGTCCACTTGGCTGCTTCAGCGATTATACTATTACAACCAAAACCAAAGCCAAAGGCAAGGCAGAATAATTTTACTGAGGCCTCAATTCCCACGCCGGGTTTAGTCACATTAAACTGAGGAAAGATTAACAAAGTTGTTACTATCCCTAAAGCAAGCGAAGCCAGGGCCTGAATCCAGTAACCGTTCCAAAATTTTTTCACCTTTCCCTGTTTTACTTTCCGCAGATAAGGCATAAGGGTTCTCGCCAAAACGCCCAAGAGAATACCTAAAAGCTTTATGCTCAGTTCTGCCATCAGTTCCCTTTCTCCTTCAATTCTTTTTCCTTTAAATCGTTGGCGCGTTTCATCTCTACTTGAATCTCTTTAGTCACGCTTATTACGCGCTCAAGCACCTCTTTAAGCTCTTCCCATTGTTTCTCATCAAATTTAAGCCAGGGCATAAGATTCCTCTCCTACCTCACCACCTAAACCCGACTCCAGCGACTATGGACACTTCTTTCTGCGACCTGAGCGCCCGGATAAAGGCTTCTCCTTGGCCCTCAAGGAGACTTCTTGATAGTTTAACATCTATTCCTAAATCTTCACCTATTTTATTTTGTAACCTGAGCTCTAGCTTGTAGTTTTTATCAAGCTTCCCCCATCCCCCCAGGATAACGCTGCGGACCTTCCCTTCTTCATAGGGCATCTCAAATAACAACCCTATTTTTTTGCTTACCTTCCATTCGCCGAATAGCGTAATTGTTTTCTTACTTGGCCTTGTGCCTACGCCTATCTCGTACTCTAACCCTCTCGCCGCAGGTTTCCCCACACTTACCTTAAAGTCAAATTCTGATCCTATTTCTTTATTTAAGACATAGATGATTCTATGTTTTCCGGCTATCTCCCAATATCCTTTAAAGGTGATGGTCTTGGTTATTTTTTCCTTTTTTCCGGACACAGATTTTTCGTAAGTATACATAAGCTCATTTTGCTGATTTACTTCCCAGGCGCCGCGCATGGTTATTCTATCGGTTGCGCCAGCTTCT
>Ga0315280_10007922_pt1 | contig 14084 bp, 10 predicted proteins | sample YL17G06_40_MG_FD_203697 | JGI IMG/M metagenome (GOLD analysis project Ga0315280, IMG submission 203697) | Sediment microbial communities from Yellowstone Lake, YNP, Wyoming, USA - YL17G06_40 | ecosystem: Environmental > Aquatic > Freshwater > Lake > Sediment | place: USA: Wyoming | collected...
TAGCCGGGTCTTTGCCTGATACTCTATTCTTGAAGTCGTCCGAATATAAAGAGCCCTTGGAATTAGTGTCAAAAACCCCTATCCAGCGAAGATATCTATGCATGGTAGGCAGATCCGCAGCCAAAAGGAACCTTTTTATATTACGCAGCCTGTTCTTCGCATTTATCGAATCGGGTAATAGTCCGCCGAGGCTCCTGATGCCGCTTCTTAGCATCGCAGGGATGTTCTGGTATGCATCCGACATCAGCATACCCTGATATCTTTCATATCCCGCAAAGGACTCATCTCCGCCGTCGCCGTTTAAAGCTACGGTGACATAGCGCTTCGTCTCCAGTGAAACGTAATAGCTCGGTATGCAGGAGGAGTCCGCATATGGCTCGCCGTACCGTTCCACCAATAGCGGAAGTACTTCGATCGCATTTGGCTTAACGATGAACTCATTGTGTTCCGTATTATATTTTTTCGCTATGTTTCTGGCATATTCCAATTCGCTGTAACCAGCCTCGTTAAATCCGATCGAGAATGTCTTGACCTTCCTGTCTGATAATCTGCTCATGAGAGCCACGACAACGCTGGAATCTATCCCACCGCTTAAGAATGCGCCCAAGGGCACATCGCTATTTAATCTAATCTTCACGGCTTCGGTCAATAATTCGATCGTCCTCCGGGCAGCCTCGCTTTCCCCTATTTCGAGTTTACTCGAGTAATCTAAGGACCAGTACCTATCGATCTTGAGTTCATTGTTTTCGAAGACCAGAGTATGCGCGGGAAGCAGCTTGCGGACGCCTTTATATATAGTTAACGGCGCAGGTATATAACCAAATGTCAGGTAATAATGGATTGCTTCGTGGTCGATCTCTTTTTTGACATATCCGCTTTCCAGAAGTCCGGAAAATTCCGAGGCAAAAATTAGCTTCCCATTACCGTGATAATATAGAAGCGGTTTTTTGCCTACCCTGTCCCGAGCCAATATAAGCGACTGTTTCTTCTTGTCCCAAATAGCAAAAGCGAACATGCCTCGCAACAATTTTACGCAATCTTTCCCGTATTCTTCATATAGATGTATTACCGTTTCCGTATCCGTGTTGGATTTAAATATGTGCCCCTTATTTTTTAATTCATCCCTCAACTCCTTATAATTATATATCTCACCGTTCAAAACCAGCCATATTGTGGCATCTTCATTAGACATGGGCTGGTGCCCGGCTTGGGACAGATCTATTATGCTTAACCTCCGGTGCCCCAGGACAGCGGAAATGCCGGACTTTTCAGCATAAACCCCTTCATCGTCCGGGCCTCGATGGCTGATGGCCTTGCACATCCGGCGCACCAACGCTTCATCCGGCCCTGCATTTTCCCCGGTATTTATTATCCCGCAAATCCCGCACATAGGTTATCGGCTACCCCTGCTTTCCTGATAAACTTTTTTTATGACATCTAAAAATTTTGGCGCATTAACTTCAACAGAATATCTATCTTCAACTGTTTTGCGGCCGGCAGAGCCAAGTTTTTCGCGAAGCTCGGGATTTTCTATTAAAAGTGACAATTTCCGCAGCCATTCTTCTTCGGTTCCTGCAAGAAACCCATTCTCACCATCGTCTATTATATCTTTGATCACCCCGACGGGCGAGGCAACACAGGGTATGCCCATGCTCATATAAAGGATGGTTTTAAATCCGCACTTTCCCAGCGTCCATTCATCTTCGCGCATAGGAGTTACGCCTATATCGAACGTTCTCAACTCATCTATCTCGCTTTTCAGAGACCACGATCTATTGATTATATTTTTCATACCGTGTATCTCGAAATTGCCTCCGATCAATTTAAATGTGATGTTGTTATATTTTCCCGAAAGCTTCTTCATCGTCCCAATTATCAAATTAATAAAAACGAATGTCGTCCCGCTGCCTATCCAACCTATAACAATCTCACCGCCTGCCTTCTTCTTATCGGGCTGGTATTTGATCAGATCTACGCTGGTTGGGATGACGGTTACATTTTTATTGAACCTTCCCGCAAAACCGGCAAGATAATCGTTCCCTGCTATGACATGCTTGCTGCCGATGATTATTTTTTTTATCTTTCCCGGGATCTTTAAATACTTTATCAGGGTATTCTGCTCGCTGCTGGAAGGCAAGAATATGGCGTCGTCAAAATCGAATATATATGGTTTACCTATCCATTTCAGCACCCTCTCCAGAAATGCGCCGCCTATCGGGTACGCTTCTCTGTGGATGAAGACCATATCGTACCTATTGATATGAAAAATATCGGTCAATCTGGATAGGCTACCCCTGATGAAACAATATACTTTTTGAAAAAAATACCCTGGTCTATATAAAATGCTGTATCCGCGGCTTGTCCAAAATGGCCTCAGCGCGTATCCGATTTTTTCCTTATCGAGATATGCCAGGTATTGCTCGACCCTGTATCGATTGCTAGCGCCTTCGGTTGGATACGGTACCCAGAATAAGATATTCATATATTGTCCTTAAATGCGGCCCTTATCTTGCCTAACCTGTAAATGATCGCTAATTCCTATCGATGAAAATAAAATTATAAGCGGGGTCAGCATGTCCCGCATCCTGAAGGTCGTACCAATGTTCCCGCCTGTCATAGCAAAAATAGAGCCTACCAACAAAAGAAATACTATCAGTGAGACTGCCACTCCATCGTTTTGCTTCAACTTAGCGAAGAGCCCTAAGAAGCCGAATAGAACGATGAAATACCATACGACCATCTGCGGGAATACCGAAAGACTTGCGAACGAACGCGTCTTCCAAATGAACGGTTCAAGGAAAAAATGAACCCAGCCTTTGAAAAGCGCTTTCAATAACTGAAAATTAGTGACTTTGCTAACATCAGCAAAATTATGATAAACCCAGTCATCGTATATTCTGTAATGAATGCCGCCGCTAGCCGCGGCCTTCTGTTGGTTGACAAGGGCGATCTTCACGCTTTCGAATTTAGGATATAGGGCAGGCAAAAGTACGATTAATATCATAATCAGTAAAATCATATGAGATAGACGGATCTTTTTCCTTATCATAAGATATGATGCGATCACCCATGTCATCACGGCCATTATGTATAGATAGGTCTTTGGTCTCACAAGAAGCTGTAATAAAAGGGCTATAAAAATCGGCCAGATATATCTCAATCTGTTATTTTTTACTAACTTAACGAATGACAATAAAATAATTCCCATAAGGAATATAAAAAGCGGGTCTTTTAAATTGGATATAGACCATATCACCAGGCTTGGGAAAAAAACTGTAACTATGGCAGCGACCCTGGCGGCATTCCTGCCTGCTATCTCCAGCCCGATAAAATAATACACTATGCCGGTGAGAACGCCAAAAATAATATTTAAAAATACAACGCTCACCGGACTATACCCGAAAAGGTAATAGAAAAATGCCACTATATACAGGTAAAAACTCTGCCCGTAGAACCCAAACGCGTTATTGAACTTTGAGGCCCCAAGGTCCAGGCCTGAGACATACTGGGTAATCCACCAGCTACGTATCGTATAATACCCTTCGTCGCCGAATAAATATACAGCCTTATCTCCGTAACTTTCGAACCATCTCCCATTATGCATTAGCATTGATTGAATCAATACTAATAGCAAGATCCTCAACACTACCCCGGAAATAAAAAGCTTGATTAAAAAATCTTTTTCATCAGACGGTGAATATTTATATATGGCATACGCTATAAGAGCGCAGAGAAAGAGATCAAATAAAGTACCGGCGGAAACAACGCTTATTAGGCCCAGCGCGATGCCTATTACGGCTAGAGCCGGAAGACAGTTTTCTTTGCCTAAAACAGCCTTATTCTTCATGACCTTACCACCCATCACATATAGCTTAGATATGAATTCACTATCTTAGTTGTACTAAAATCCCTCACTCTTTCTTTTCCTAATTCAGAATAAGTGCGCCTAAGCTGTTCATTGCCGAGCAATTCTCTTATTCCTGCCACCATTCCATTGACATCACCAACCTTAAAAAGAATACCATATTTGGCCCGCACAAAAGAACCTGCTCTAGGATTAACCATTATGCCCGGTGACAGTATCTCGCCGGGACCTGTCGGACAATCGGATGATATGACCGGACAGCCTAAGGCCATAGCCTCCACTAATACGTTGGGAAATCCCTCGAACATCGAAGACAGAACGAACAGGCTGGCTCTTTTTATGTACTTAAACGGGTTCTTTTGAAACCCTAATAACGCAACATCATTTTCCAGTCCGAGAGATTTTATCGTTGCCTTAAGATCTTCCCTAAGCTCGCCTTCGCCTATTATTATCAATCTACATACGGTATCTTTTTTTAGATCGCGCATGCCGGTTAAAAGATCCATCTGGTTTTTTTGCTTTGCCAATCTGCCTATATTTATTACAAGCGGAACATTATCATTGAACCAGGGATGCTCAACTTCTTCGGCCACCAATGAGTTCAATTTGCCGGCATCGATCGGATTGTATATCGCCCGCACTTTATTACTGTTAATATTGAAATTTTTCACCAGGTCTTCTTTTATACCCTCAGATACGGTGATTATGCGATCGGCGGTATTATATAACAGCCTGATCGATATCCTATTGATAAATCCATAAAACCCTTTTGTGATAAGCTCTATCCTGGAAGTCGCTGTCCGTTCGCTCAAGATAACGTTATACTTATTCCTGATCGAAAAAGCACCTACCAATGCATTTATCTTGTTCGCCTCCAGGAAACTGAAAACTGCATCAGGTCTTATCTCATTTACTATCTTGCGGAATCCGATAAATCTCATTAAGACCTGCATCGCTTTCGCAAGTAGATTTTTAGTGGTCCCGGCTTGGAGGCCGAGGCTACGAACGATACCTTTGTGAGGATACGACACCTTGTTCTCGAATAGAACTATATATTGCTCTATAAAATCCGGCATGTTGAGCGACAGTTCCGACACTACCCTTTCGGCCCCGCCGCCGGTCAGCGTAGGAATGAAAAATATAACCTTTTTCTTCTCTTGGGTGCTTTTCATACATCACGCCTTACAACGCCTATATTTCCCTGGCCGCCGGATTTACATACTACTATTTTGCCGCCGGCCAATCGAGTTAAGTCTTTCTTCCAGGCCGAAAAAGTTTGAGGGGCGTCGTATTTCGGCGCCCACATATCGAATGTATCCAGAACCGACCACCTGAACGCTATATCCTGATCCAGTTTGCCTGCTATTTCAAGATTGAGCGGATAGGTAGAGTTCACTGATCGATTTATGACGTATCGAATATACCTTCCGAGCCCGTCTCCACGGAAAAAACGAAGCAGCCGTTTCTGGAGCGGCACCATAACGCGGCATGTCTTCTCTGCAAGTTCAAGTACGAATAGGTGCGGCATTCTCTTGAGAACAGGCCTTAACATGTATTTTATCGGATTGGCGGAACGCAGGCTCAATTGATAACGATCTACCAGTAATAATCCGCCCGGCCTTACACGCTGCCATAGGCACTTTAGGGCAGCCGGCGCATCCCCTGTATGCTGAAGCATGCCATATCCTATGACTATATCAAAAGAGGCCTCAGAAAAAGGTAAATGAAAAACATCTGCTTGCGCATTAAAAAGATGGCCGCTCATTCTCGAGGCGGCATTTGATTTTGCGCAAGCCTCAACGGCAGATGAGTAGTCGACGGCGATCACGTCCGCACCTAATTTCAGCAGTATTTCCGTAAATCTGCCGGCGCCGCAACCAACCTCAAGGACCCTCTTGAGCCGGAAATAATCGGGCATTAACTCGGACTGGTCGAGAAGCCTGTCGCGCGAACATGACGTTCCGTTCATGCTATCGAGCTGAACATCATAGAATTTCTTCCATTGAATATGAAAATTCTCATGGTCCATGGCTGTTACAAACCTTGGGATGCCATCTTGTATAGGAAAACTTGCCTTGCAATCCGGACAAGTGACTGCATCAGGTGACCATACAAGCGAAGACCTGCATTCCGGGCATACAAATAATTCATAAAACCACTCGCGCATCAGCTTCTCCTAACAACAACCGAACTCTTTTTTCAGTATCCTAATGATCTTCTTCGACGCATTACCGTCTCCGTATGGATTTTTGATACGGGCTATCCTGTTATACGCTTTCTCATTATCCAACAGTTTAAGGACTTCATTCACTATATCGTCTTTCGCCGTACCTACTAATTTCGTTACGCCGGCGTTTATCCCTTCCGGACGCTCCGTCGTATCACGCATCAAAAGAACCGGTTTGCCAAAAGACGGGGCCTCTTCCTGTATCCCGCCCGAATCCGTTAATAAAAGATAGGATACGCTCATTAAAAATACGAAGGCGTCGTAATCAAGCGGCTCTATCAAATGTATATTAGGTTTATTGCTCAACAAAGACCTGACCGGACGCTGCACATTCGGGTTAAGATGGACCGGATATACCACGAGCGCGTCCTGTCTTCGCTTGGCTATCTCTAAAATAGCCATGCATATGTTTCTGAATTTATTGCCGAAATTTTCTCTTCTGTGGCCGGTTACCAGGATGAGCTTTCTTTTTTTGCCTGCCCCTGAGACATCGATGCCGAATTTATCCTTGAACATATCCGAATATCTCTTCTTGACAGCGCGTGACATTTGAGCATTTTTTATCATATTCAAAGCGTCGATGATAGTATTACCTGTGACCCAAATATCGCCCGGATCGACGTTTTCCCGCCTGAGATTATTTCGCGCCCAATTTGTCGGCGCAAAATGATAATCGGCTAAAACGCTCAGAAGATGTCTATTGACCTCTTCCGGGAATGGGCTCTGTTTATTGTACGTTCTCAGACCCGCCTCAACGTGCGCCACAGGCACTTTCGAATAGTACCCGGCAAGGCCGGCAACAAAAGCTGATGTAGTATCTCCTTGAACCATTATAAGGTCAGGGTTCTCTTTTTTTATTATCTTTTTAAGCCCGGGAAGGATCTTGGCTACTACATCGAACAGGTCCTGATTCTCTTCCATTATATTCAGATCGTAATCGGGTGAAATATTAAATATGCGCAATACTTGGTCCAGCATGCCTCTGTGCTGCGCAGTTATGCAGATAACAGGCTTTATAGACAAGGCATTCTCGCGCATCTCATTAATCAGCGGTGCCATCTTTATCGCTTCGGGGCGTGTTCCAAAAACAAGCAGTATCTTCATGACTTAATGTTCCTTATGCTATACGTTTAACCGTATCTTTCAACATGCTTAATAAGCCCTGTCAGGAATTTATTTATGTTGTTCCTGTTCATAACGGCCTCGGTCTTAAGATGCGGGTCGCTCGGCGAAAACAGAATGAAATCTCCTCCTATGAAAAATACCTTTGCGACCAGGTCGACTATCTTCTCCATAGGCACTTCCTTTGTGTCGAGCGCCTCTTTTATTAAACCCCTGAAAGATGAAAAACCATCAAACTTATATATCCATTCGCTGAAAAATGCCCTGCTCAAATGCATTGACGGCCTGCCGAGAAGAAAGGCCTCCAAACATGCTGTCCCTGTCACTGCTATTGTCAATGGCGCCTTCCTTGTAATTTCTATGCCGGGCAAGGCCACGTCGGCCACAATGAGACTGGCTCTTTTCCTCAGCTCCTTATAAAAACTGATCGGCCTCATGCCCCTCATAGCAGGATGCTCCTTCACCACAAGATAATGGTCTGCCGGCATAAAATTCAGTATGAGGTCTATGGCCCGTAACTGGTCTACGAAAAAAGGCGCCGGGATATTTATAGACGTCTCTGGCGCGTATTGCATAGGATAGTAAATGAACTTTTCAGGCAGATCGTCTATGGATTTGATGTCATAAAAATGTCTGTATAAATTTTCTTTGAGGATCCTTAGCCTTGCGGTAATAGGATAGAACTGTATCCTCAGCATGTGCAATAACGTATACCTATCGGCCAGATGCGGCTCGTAAAGGCCTGTCTTCTTGCCTAACAAATGGATCTTTACCATCTTATTGACATAATCGATCAATCTCTTTAAAATGCCGCGTTCTAAATAAGGCTCGGAAATAATATCGCTGTTCGAATCTACCTTAAGGTCTCGTAAAAATGCAGGGGTCAGATCTCTCCTGAAATTTGAGATGAATTCTTTAGCAGAATTTATGCATGCATTCGGTATATTACATTTATCGACATATGAAGGGAGCCCGCTATACGGCAGATCGGTGAAAAAGGATACCCCTAAATTCCGCGCGTGTTCATAGACTATGGGTTTTATATTTAGCTCATTGCACAAATAATAAAGCACCATCGAGTCGTACAACTCAATGCATGGGAATAGCACAAAATCCGGTTTTTCTTTCAAGAGGAACTCTTTGTATATTTTATACGTGCCTGCGACCAATTTAAGCTGATACTGCCGGCTTTTTTCCTGAAGAGAAATGTGGCCCGCCACTACCTTTGAAGTCGATATACATTCAAAAATAGATATAGGGAAATCTTTTAATTCATCCAGGTCAAGGCTGCCTTTTTTCATATGATCATTGAGCTTATCATGAAGATACAGCACCTTCTCTTCTCTAAGGATATTTTTAAAACTATCTAAAATACCTCCGGCGTTCGAATAAAGGATCAGGCTCCAATCAACCGCAAAATCCTTCTCTTTGGCCGATCGCACAAGCTCCTTGAGGAAGAAGCTATAACTTATCTGGCAACCGTGCAGCAATATCTTTTTCATGATCATATCCCTTTACAAGGCGCCTCTAGCGCTAAATTGCGTTCCTTATGCGCCTTATTCTCATTTACAAAATTTGCAAGAATATCATAAGAATACGCGTTCCTGTCAATGTTCTCGATAAACGGATAGGCGTGGAGGCATGTGCAATCCGTTGACTGGCATACCATAGGCTTATCTGAAAATAATCCTTTCAGAGAATGTTTTCTCATCAAGTTATGTGCCTTATTTATGCATGGGAAGACTTCGCCGAACCCGTTTGGCAGTAATCTGAAGCCGAACATGGGGTATCGGCAGCGCCTGCCTTTTGTCTTCCTGTCCACCCTGAACTCATAGTCTATGTCGCAGGTTATTTCCTTGATAAGGTCTACGTTCGATTTTTTCCAGTTCTTGACATTCAGAAAAGCCGGCGTAATATTCGTATAATACCCCAGAGACTCGAATAATTTCATGTCTTGCACTGCATCCTGCAACCCGTTCTCATCATCAACAACTCTATTCACCATCAACACCTTGCCCTGTTTTGAGATGGACTGTAGATTTTTAACGAACTTCTCCTGAGGCGCCTGCGACTTATGGTAAGACACTACATAGGAGATCCGGTCCTTGAATTCTTCCGGGAAGGACGGCACTATAGTGCCGTTGGTATCGAATCTGACCATATACTCATCGGATCTTTCCGCAAGCGTCTTAATAAGTTCCGTGATCTTAGCGTAATGGATCAGCGGTTCGCCGCCAGTAAACGATATATAAGCTATCTTATCTTTGAATATCTCTCCAAAAAGCCTTTTCCATTCGTCTATGCTGTAGTTCATAAAGGCATCGGAGTTTCTGAGCAGCCCTATCTTTCTTAAGAGCGGGAACAGGGCCTTGCGCAGCGGCGTGTCCGCCAGTCCCGGCCCTTTATTACCTAACATATACGAACCGTCATGCTGCCTGCCCCGGAAAAAGCAATAGCTGCAATTATAATTGCATATGAAAGTTATCAAGAATTCGCAATACACGAATTTATTTAGATACCAGAACTTTTCTTTCTTTTCCACCTGCTGCTCCGATCTTCTTCACTAGCCTTCGCAAAAACGATATAGGCGTTTTGACCCTTATATATAGGTACTTGAGGCCTTGCCCGGAAAGAACATATGAAAATATAAATCTTTCAAATATCGTATTGTAGATTATCTTGGACATCGGCTTTATGCCCCTGTAAACATAATAGTCAAATAGGATATAGCTCTTCTGTATCTGTGCTCTTGTGAACCCGGGAAAGCTAAGGACCGCCCTAGTCCTTTCGACTTCGGCATCTATAGGCTTATTGATGACGCCCATCTTCAGGCACGTGTCGTAAAGATCCGTCCCCGGATATGGAAAGAATATTGATGTAGCGTGCCCGTCAGGCCGGCAACGCCTGTTCATCTCGACAGTGTCCTTGAAAAGAGACGGGTTCTCACCGGGCAGACCGATGAGATTGTAAAAATGCACTTTGAGCCCATGTTCCCTGGCTGCTTTAACCGTCTTTTCCACATCATCATTGGAATAATTCCGCCTAAGCACATCGCGCCGTATCTTCTCGTTCCCTGATTCAAGTCCGATATCAAGGACCTGGACATTGCACCGCCTAAAAGCGTCGAAAAGCTCCCGAAAGTCGGGGTTGGGAACTACCCTTAAGTTGACGCCGAAAGTGATCGGTTCTGGCATGCCCTTATTAAATCTTTCGAGTTTAGCGCACAGGTCTTTTGCCCATTCGATATTAGTGCCTATCGTTTCCACTTCAAGATATATCTGAGCTATATTGTTCGCATATCTTTGTGCAATGCTTTCGATCTCTTTGACTATATTATCCGCGCTCCTCAGCCTGACATACGCGCCTGCCGAGATTTTTCGCAGGGCGTGGTTACTGCAATATGTGCAATTAAACGGGCACCCCCTGCCGAGCAATACGGAATGGTCCGCTTTTTCGGAATGCCTTATCCATTCTTCCCACATGCCCCTATCCGGGAAAGGCAGGCTGTCCAGATCGTCAAGAAAAGGCCGGGTCGGGTTCTTTTCTATATCGCTGCCTTTTTTTATCCACAAATTCTGTATCTTCGACGGTCGTGATCCAGCCTCCAATTGCCGGACAAGTTCCAGGGTCGGATATTCGCCTTCTCCGACGCAAACAGCATCAAACGATCCGAAGATATCGTCGTTATGGTTCAATGAAACGTGCGGCCCCCCGATCAGCATAAAAATTTCCGGATATTTTCGCCTTATGTAGCCCGCTATATCCTTTATGAACTTCAGCTGCGTGCTGACTGAAGTAAAACAGATCAATCTCGGCTGAAAATCTTTTATGATGCCGTCGATCATGCTGATGTTTTTGCGGCCTAAAACCCTGCCCAGAACCGCAAGACGCGTCTTATGGCCGCCCTTCTTTAGAATGGATGATATATACGATATGCCGAACTGCATCTGTAGCGGAGATGAGAGCGGCTTATCCACTGAATATATATCAGATGTTGAGCACACTAATAGTACGTTCATATCGCGCCTTTTATTGACAACAGATCACTTTCTCACAAAAAAACAATCGAGCCAGCCGAACATTCGCATAGCCTCCGCCAATTTTTCATATGAATCGCCCACATATCCCTGCTTAAATCGGATAGCATCCTTGTTGAGTTTGTTCGATAAGACTTTATTAAATTGGTAAAAACCTATCAAATACGGCACTTCCCAATATATAGAATCCACTGTGAAGCCATTGTCCTTTAAACTATTTACTATATAATCTAACTTGTCCTTGGAAAGCAGCCCTGATTCTATTTCTATAAATATCTTCAGCGGATCTTTCCCGGAAAGGAGCTTTCCGGCTCCTTTAAATATATTATACTCGTAACCTTCCACATCCATCCTTAGAAGGTCCGGATTCCTCTTCACATGGCGGGCGATAAAATCATCCAGCGTTATCATCGGGACCCTTATGATATCTTTTACTACGCCGTCTGTCGGCTTGATAAAAGTCGAGAGATTGGATTTCTCCATGAAATATATCTCTTCCGTAGTGTTACGGTCTGAGATGCCGTAATGGAACACCTCCAGGTTCGAATAGCCGTTCAATTCGATATTCTTCTTCAATAGCTCAAGGTTTGCGGGTACCGGCTCAACTGCGTATATTTTCCCGGATGACGCTATCCTGGACTCTAAAAGGGCGTAATAGCCGACATTCGCGCCTATATCTATAATAGTATCGCTTTTTCCCACGAACGTTTTCATCCTATCCGTGGAGAATGGCTCGCGTTTACCATGTATGATCAGGTCTTTGCATATCCCGGTATCATCAAAGCTTAGTATCATCTTGCTGCCGTTAATGTTGCGCACTATCTGTTTTCTGAAGACCGCCTTAAGTATGCGATACTTCAGTTCGCCTAGAAATTCAGCCACACAAATGGCAAGCCTAAGAAATAATTTAACTATCACCTTCCCTCCCTTTTTAAAAGTACTTTTTCCAAAGATAATAAAGCGTCAATATAAAATTTCACGGTCCAATTATTAAAAGCGAAGCCGAAATAACTGCCCCACACGGGAACGCTTCCCGGGATCGCCCCTTTTATATTCTCGCCCCCATTAAGTAACTGTTTTGATTTGACATACTGTAAAGTATTTACAGCGTTTTCCAGATAATCATGCGTTCCTTCGATCGAATACAGGTCTATCAATAACTTGGACCATTGGGCAAGGCCGGTAAGGCATCTTTCATTTTTTATCGGCCTCCACCTCTCGTCATATTGCGCCCACAATAATCCGCCTCCGGAAGACACCAGCGCATCTACGGCCTTCTTTACGCGCATAAAAACGTTACGGTCGCCCAGAACGCGAAACCCTTCCAATAATCCTTCAAGCGTATAAGATATGGTATGAAGATACGGATGATCTTTTTCGCCGAATGCCATGCGGCTAAAATATCCGTTATCCGCCTGCTGCGCAATCACCCAATTTACATTAGATGCGGCGTGACCACGATATATGCTCTTACCGCATGTTTTATAAAGCTCCAGCAGATTGGCTGACACTTTTGAATAATATGAATGAGGAATATCATTATACGAAAATTTACTCCATTTGCCGTCCGGATCCTGTTCGGCCACTAAAAAATCTCCGGCTTTAGTAGCAGCGGTTAAATATCTTTCTTCTTGCGTTTCGTGGTAAAGGGCTAAAAAACCGCCGATTATCTGCCCGGTATCGAATACCGCTTTTTTACCGGAAAGGTCCAGAAAAGATCCGTCAGGTTCCTGTATCTTTAATAGCCACTTTCCGGCACTCATCGCGGATTCGCGATACCGCGTATCGCCTGAATGTTTCCATAGGGCCAATAGAGACGGAACGATGTATCCCGTAGTCTCGGGATAGGCAGCATGCCATCCATCGAAAAGAGAATATGAGTGCGCGTATCCTTCAGAGCCGCTAGCCGCCTGCGCCTTCAGGAGCCATTCGCCGGCCATCTTCAGATGCATCTCATTGGGCCCTGATATCTTATTGGCCGCTACGGACAGCATCGACATAACTTCTCCGGCATTTCTTATAAAGTTTACGTATCTACCCATGGTCTTCATTCGAGTATCTTGGCCAATCTGGCCTCAATGGCGCTAACAATAAAATATTGCTTAGCGGCTTGCCTTGGTTTAAACTTATCGAGGCTGCCTTCCCTATAATTATTGATAATGTCGATAAGGGCTTCTTCTATTCCCGCGATATCGTCCGGTTCGACCACCCAGCCGCCGGACAAGCTCATGACCTTAGCCGATGCGCTATTTTTCGGCGTAAGGGCCAGGATAGGCCTATCCGCTCCTATGTAGTCTATTAATTTTGAAGGCAGGTATACGCTACCTTCTATCGGCGCATCTATTAAAACGAGAACGTCAGCCGAGCCCATCATCTTAAGGCTTTCCGAGTAAGATGTATTTCGCGAAAAATTTATCGCGCCGTCCACGCCGTAATTACGCGCAAGGTCAATATGCTCCCGAGAATATCCTTGCGGTATATCACCTATAATTTCAAGCGAGATGCTATTTAGTATATTTATGTCTTTTTCTTTCAGGTTCTTTAAAGCCTCTATTATGTATTTAGCATTTCTTGTCTTATAAAAACTTCCAACATGCCTTAGGATGACCCTATTATCGAACGCCGTGGGGCGAGTCCCGGCATGTAGAGACGGGTCATATGAATGTTCTAAAAAATAAGATTTATTCGTTATAAAACTATATTGCTTCCTATACATATCCATCATCTCAGGCGAAGCAAATACTATCTTATCCGAGCTATTCATGACCAGGTCCTCAAGATAGAGATTTATTTTCTTCGCCAATGCCTTATAACCAAAATGCGGGTTTTCGGC
>Ga0315280_10007923_pt1 | contig 14083 bp, 21 predicted proteins | sample YL17G06_40_MG_FD_203697 | JGI IMG/M metagenome (GOLD analysis project Ga0315280, IMG submission 203697) | Sediment microbial communities from Yellowstone Lake, YNP, Wyoming, USA - YL17G06_40 | ecosystem: Environmental > Aquatic > Freshwater > Lake > Sediment | place: USA: Wyoming | collected...
CCACATATGCCAAAGGGAAAAGAAATCCCAGTTGGAAAGGCGGAAAAAAGACAAAGGTATGCGAGGTCTGCGGCAAACCCTTCGAGGTATTTCCTTGCCATAACAACGCTCGTTTTTGTTCTAACAGATGTAGGGGAGTAAGGGTAGGACAAGAAAAGAGGGGAAATCATCTATCTACGGAAACAAGAGAGAACTTACGCAGGAAGGCAAAGAGAAGATGGCGAAAACCATCCTTCAGAAAGAAAATGTCAAAAATTCTGACAGGAAGAAAATTCTCTGATGAAGCTAAAGAGAAGATGGTACAGTTATGGCGAAATGAGGAGTATGTCCAGCATGTGTTAGAAGGACTTCATAGAAAACCTACTGAACCCGAACAAAAAATGATAAGGATTTGTAGAGATTTTTCTCTACCTTTTCGCTATTGCGGTGACGGTTCATTTATGATAGATATTTTAAATCCAGATTTCGTTCATAACAATGGTGAGAAAAAAGTTATCGAAGTTTTTGGCAGAGTTTTCCATGACCCAGCTGCAAGTTTCTTTGAAGTTCCTTGGCATAGACAATATGGGGGGCGCATGGCGTATTACACACAGTTTGGTTATGATTGTTTAATCGTTTGGGATGACGAGTTAGAAAATGAGGCTGAAGTTGTAGAAAAAATTAGAGTGTTTTCCAAGCAGCAGATAGTTGCTTAACTTTTTTGTGGGATATATTTTTATTAGCCTAGTGGCATAGAATAGTTAGTGGTGGGGCTGTTGGCTTTGGCTAAAGTGGAAGAAGAGACGGAGATTGAAATTAACTTTCGGGAAGAGGTTGCGTCTGGACAGGGAATTCGCCTGACAGAGTCGTATCATCAAGCTGGAAAAATTACGCAGATTATGTTTCATTTTCCGCCTGGATGTAATGGGCTTGTTGAATGTAGGCTTCTTAAGGATTTGGACCCGTTTTATCCTGTGAAAGGGTATTTGGCGCTTAATGATGCTACGCCAGTGTATTATGTGCAGGCTGAGTATTATCCGAATGAGCCGTTGACGTTTGAAGTTTTAAACAGGGACTCAGTTAATCCGCATACGCCGACATGCACTGTTGTAATCAGGTTTAAAAAGCCTGAGTGGTGGGGTAAATAGTGGCTAGAGTCAAAACGGAAGTTTTCACGGTTAAAACTGTGGGTGCTGGGCAGCCTGACTATGCTCAGCCTCAAGTAGTAGCTGGAACAACTCAGGCAATCATTGTAAAGTATCCTGAAACAGAAATCAGTGGAGAAAAATATGGGGACTATGCTGAAGTATCGTTTGGTTCAGGTTGGGCTGAATACGTAATTGGAGCTAATGCAAACGCTAATAAATCTGGGAGCTGGCCTAGTGGTCAGCTTGCGAGAGCTATACAATTTTATGCTACAGAAGACTGCGAAGTAAAATTCAACGATATGGCAGAGCAGCCTTGGAAGATTCTAGCTTCTCAAGACATAGGATTAGTTAAGTCGACCAGAAGAACTGAAAGAATCTTCGTGAGACAACTAACTACGCCTGGAACACTTTACATGTGGATTGAAGGGTGATTGAGATGGAAGGGGTAGGATTGAGGGATAGCTATGGTTAAAGCAGATGCAAAAAGTTTGTTGTCCGCAATTGCGTCAATGTCTCTTGACCCTTCTGAAAGAGAAGTGAAGAGGCTTTTCTGGCGTGACGATATGGAAAATTACAACCTATGCAAATGGTTTGGAAGACATGCTGGTTCAACTGTAGCATACGTCAATAATGCACCTTGGCTTGGAGCTTTTGAAGGTGACTATGTATTGCGGATGGCACGGACTGACGGTGACCGTGCCGAGACTGAAACCTATTTTGGCAAGGTTCCAGATGAGTTAATCTCACTTGAAGTTAGATGGTGGAAAGACAGCAATTTAAGAGGGTTTAGGCTTGCCATCGACATTTTCGACCAATCCCGCTCACCAGGCGTTATGAGATATGCGAATGTGCAGTGGTTTCCAAATGTTTGGCAGGTTGTTACTGGAGTACCTGAAGCAACACAAGATGTCGCAACAGAACATATATGTGATGACACTTGGAACATCTTGAAGATGTTCGTTGATTTTTCTAAGGATACTTATGCGTTAATAGAGATCAACGGCAAAATTATCGATCTGAGAAGTCTAAGCATTCCTATAATAACCTTGCCGTCCACTGTTCAAGACCGTACTCGTCTTGTGCTTGCACCCACTTTGCATACATGGGGTGATCCAGCATATTGTGATGATGTAAGATTTTACATTCATGAGGTGGTGTAGAAAATGGGAGGAACTATGCAGGGTCAAGGAAGAGTAGCTACTGACTGCAACCCTGAAGACTGGCTACATCAGCGCCATTGGGAATGCGACGAAGTAACCATAGCCGTTGCTGGATTGCCAGGACAACAGAACCTTGGCGTCGCCGTTCCTGCTCTACAAACTCGCAGAATCAGGGCTTTACATGTTCGACATGCAGGCACCAACAACACCGTGTTAACGTTGCTGATTGCGGGTGGCGCGATAAAGAGAAGTTGGGACATCCCGTTTGGGACAACACGTATCTTGAGCGGTGAGGATGGCTGGGAGTTTACGGCTGGTCAACAGCCTGCCGTCCAGACAAGCGATGTCACAGGAGGGTCTACCTATGTCGGCGCAGAAGGAGTTGAAGCATAATGTCGATTCGGGACGTTGAACATGAGCCTGAAAGCGTTAAACTGAAACATTTAGATAGAGCTGCATCTTTCGATCAAAGGAAGTTTGTTCCTCTACTAACACAGTCTCTCAATGATGTTTATCACAGTGGCAGACATTTAGAAATTCAACCTACAAACATCAAGCACATCCACGACTTATGTTATGACCCCTTGACACGTCAGGTTTGGGGGATAACAGAAAGCGTCAACAACAACTACTTTTTCCATATTAACCATGAAACTGGCGCATACGCAACCGTGTTGATTGGCGCACCCAACACGAATAAGGGGATGGCAGGTTGCTACGCTCTCAAGTATATTTGGTTCGCAATAATAGAAACACCCGCCAGAATCCTTAGAGTAGACCCCCGCGACGATACATTCACGTTTTTTGACATGCCCGCTGGAACAAACAGTGGAACAAGCATCTGTACGGATGGAACTTATGTTTACATGGGAACCGACCAGACTCCAGCAAGAATTGTTCGGTTTAACCCTGCCGATAACACCACAACAATCTATATTATGGCTGCTGGTGAAAACCAGATTTACTGGATGCTGTTTGACGGTACTTATGTTTGGGCAGCGGGAGGTACTCCGGGCACTAATACATTGTTAATTCGATTCGACCCTGCAACTGGCCTTCATGTAACATATAACCTTGGAGCTGCACATACTAGCCCGCATCATATTTGCTTCGACGGCAACTACATCTGGGTTTTGAACGCAGGCACAAATACCGTTGTTAAATTTGACATTGATACAGGAACAGTCGTGGATTATCTCGATGTTACCCAGGTTCTAAATCCGTATGTTTGTGAATTTGACGGTAAATATGTTTGGGTTGCCACGAACAGTCGTTACTTACTGCGAATAAGTCCAGAGGACATGTCTTATGAAGTAATGCGTCCTCCCCTATCCGATCAGTATATACATGCTATCTGCTTTGATGGAAGTCACCTTTGGGTTGGAACGTGGTCTGACCCTGCCTATGTCTACAAGTTTACGCCTTGGCTTGGTTCACAGGGGAAAGGGATTCTCCGCTTCGATGGAAACCAGACGAGTTTGGCAGCAGGCACTACACGATATGTCGGAACGCTAGGGTTATCAGCAGTCGAAAACGTAACGCAAATACCCATCGGCGACAACATCAACGTTTTAGTTTTGGCGTTATACATCATAACCAACACTCTTAACTCTATCACAGGAATAAGTATGCGAAGAAACGGAGTAGACGAGGGAAATTACATAGTTATACCTGCTGGAGGAACTGGGTACCGCTTTGCAGTCCAAGAGCCACGCGCGACAAAGTTTAGGCAAGGAGACTTGTTAAGCATTCGTGTTTGGGCTGACCCTGGAGCGGGAACCATAGAGATTGGACAGATAACAGTTATAACTCAATGAAAAGGTGAAAAAGAAAATGGCTAGATTGTTTGGTGGATTTGCGTTTCGACTCTCCAAACGCACGCTTATATACTGTTATGTTGCAGTAAAGTAATGGAGATGAAATACTAATGCGTTGGAACGGAACAGGCGAAGTTCCTTGGATGCAGCAAGATACTAAGGAAGAGGTCTACATCGAGTGGGAAAGAGTCTTAACGAAGATGGACAAGTGGAAATTCAATGCTATACGCTTATACATTTATCCGAACATGAACTTGGCAAGCGTTCAACGGTTAGACTACGTGTTTATCGATGATCTGATAAGCATCATCAACAGCCACGGCATGGCAACCATCATTGACATGCACCATGCTGGTTGGGTTAACGGTGTCTATGTCACTGGATACTTTGGAAGTGACCAGTGGGTTCAAGACTGGCGTGACTTAGCAACGAGATACAAGGACAACCCGAATGTTATAGCTTTTGAACTTTACAATGAGCCGTGGGTCCTCGAAGAGTGGGATCCTGTCTATGTAACCGAGTACAACGACATTCTCAAAGCAAATGCAAGATGCACAGATGCAATTAGAGCCATCGACTCAACTAGAACGGTGATTTGGGGCGATCCCCTACTATGCAACACTATCCCTTATTATGACTTCTCGCAAAGCTCAATCATTGAGCAGTACAGAAGCTATGCTGGCAACATGTGGTTTGATTTTCACCGTTACCCGCCGATTCTTCCAAACCCAATTGAGCCTTGGACTGGAGTGCAGGTTATGTTCAACAGCATGGACTATGTTATTGCTAAAGGCTTCAACGTGTGGCTCGGAGAGTTCGGACCGCACCCAAGTTTTAGCGATGTGGAAAACCGCGAGTTTGTTCTGCGATGCATCAACTTCTGTATGAGCAGAAGCCTCAGTTTCAGCCTTTGGTCATACAGGAACGACCATAACTGCACGCCTGGACTTTACGATGATGTTTTGGCACTGAGCGACTATAAGCCGCCACCACCGTTCACGCCCATACCTCCCATAATCCCGATCATAGTAGGTGCTGGACTTGGTTATGCGGTGGGAAGAGAAACAGGAGCAGCGATTGGTGCATTAGCAGGAGCTGCATTGGGAAGTGTTTCCTTTAAATATCGAGAAAGGCTTACTAGAATTGGGATGTTAGGGAGGGGGTAAAGTGGGTCTGCCCATAACGGTTCCTATGCTCTCGGTGGAGCTTCAATCCCTAGTGAAGTCTGACACGCAACCAACACCTGCCGCTGGGTACGAAGTGATTCTGCTCAAGGATTTAGGCTACACTAAACTGTGGATTATCTATAAAATCGTTGAGTAGTAAAAAACCTTATTTCCTCTTTTTCTTTATTTATTAAGGAGGCGATGAAGTGTCAGTCATATCGTTTGAACAAGCTAAAGAGCTTACATTGGCTCGGTTGAGGCAGTGGCTTGAAGAGCTGCCAGAAGCGGAAAGGCGAAGACCGCGCAAAATTTTAGATTTCAAAGCGTACAGTGTGCTTGATCTTGTGCGGGAAGTGGAAATGGAAACGGAAGTAGGAAAAACAATAATTTATGATGAGATGAAGCGGCTCAACTATGTGGTGGAGTAATGTCGCTAACGATAATCGACTTGTATGGAGAAGATGCTACAAAAGAAAAGATTTTTGAAACAATACAAATGCATCATCCGCAGCGGGCAATAATGGCTGGTCACGGAAACGCTACGACTTATACTTCTCAAAGGGAGGAAGTTGTTCTTAAGGCATGTGAAAACGACGAGGTAATGAGTGGAACGTTAAGTCATTTTATAAGCTGCAGTGTTGGGCAACAGCTTTTGCCTTCGATAATTAAAAAGGGAGGAGTTGGAACAGTCGGCTATATGGTGGATTTTACTTTTATGGTAAATACTGATTATAGCGTGGAGGAAGATCCTTATGCGGAACCGTTTAAAGATGTGACTGTGACGATTATCACGAAAATGCTTCAGGGAGCTACTTTGCAGCAGGTTTGGCAGGCGGGAGTGGACAAGTGCAACGAGTGGATTAAAAAGTTGCGAGATAAGCCCGAAATTGATTGGGCTGAAGTGATTTCCTGTCTTGAACATGACCGGGATGGTTTGGTTGCGTTTGGAGATAAGAGTGCTCGTGTTTTAGGTGGCACGGTAATGTTTGTTAGACCTGACTGGGGCGAGGTAGCCATGCAGTATGCAAGTTACTGGTCGGGTGTTGCGATAGAGGCAGCCGTCATTCCTCGTCCTCGTCTAGTAAGTTTGCCTCCGCTTTTTTGGTTGGCCACGTTGTTTCTGTTTTTAACGGGGAGGAAGCTAAGTGTCTGAAAAGAAAGAGCTTAAAAGAGGAAAAAATAAGCCTTCATATGTGCGAGTTGAAGATTGTCTTGCTCAGCATACGCAAGTTTCTAACGAGGTTCGCGCTTTAAACGTGGATGTTAAAAAAATCGTGAACACCTTGTTGGGTGAGGAGCAGCCTGGCTCTTTAGAGAGAAAGGGTGGGTTGGTTGTTGAGATCCGAGGCATCAAAGAGGGTATGAAGAGTCGCCTTTCGGGAAGAGACAAGGCTGGCATAATAGGTGCTGTTGTTATGGCTATTTCTGCGATAATCGTAGCTCTATTAAAATAGCGCTGTTAAAAAATTCTGCGTTTATGCTTCTTCAACTCTTCAACGTCAACCTTAATTTGCTTAAGCTCTTCCGCCAAGCGCATTTGCCTTATTTGAAGCTGACCCAACAGAACGGAAACCGCATCTATGCTACTTTGAGTAGCCTTTAACTGAGTGCTTGCCTGAGCTATTAAATCGTCGATTTCAGCCAAAACAACAATGAGGCTTTTCACGTTAGAAAAACAGAACTTTCGTCTATAAAAATCTTCTAGCCTCTCCAGAACATTCATAAAAAAAGTGGTTCTTTGGGAATTAAAACCCCAGAGAATTATCCAGTTTTTAACGGTATGCTACTTTGTCGCTGTTGCTTCTTTAATAGCGTCAGCTGTGTCTGCTGCCATGCCCGCGCCAAACACGAAAAAGAATGTTGCACCTGTGCCTGCTGCTTGCTGAACAGCACTAAAGATAGGTGGAACTGTTCCAACACCGAAGCCTATGCCGAACCATGCTGCGATAGCTGCGCCTAAAGCTAAGAAGAAACTGGATGCAAGCCGTTTTCCCCATCCTGATGCCATCTTTCTTTTCACCTTGAATAATAAAAAGACTTCTACCTTTAAAAACCTCACGCTTAGAAAAAATAAAAGCATTATTTAAAAAGCAAAAGATTTAAACTTAGAAACGTAATGCTTTTATTATGCTAAGAAATTGCTTTAGGTGTGGCAGGTCCTTTGAGGCTAAATATAATGCTAAGTTTTGCCCTTTTTGTAGACAGGATGCTAAAAGAGAAAGACAAAGAACATACATGAAACTTTGGAGACAAGGGCACCGCAAGAATAGACCCATTCTTTCTCCAGAAGAACTAAAAAAACGTGAAAAAGAGCGTCAGAGATTATGGTATCAGAGGAATAAAGAGAAAATGATGAAATATACCGATGAACACTTCAAGAAGTTAAAACTTAAATATGTTCAGATGTTAGGCGGTAAGTGTTCAATATGTGGGTATGATAAATCGGTCGCGGCTTTAGAATTTCACCACAAAGAAAGAGTAAACAAAGGGCACAGGCGTCATGGAGCCGAAAATCCGCATAGCAAACAGTTTGATGTCAGCAAGGTAATTCTTATGTGTGCAAACTGTCATAGAGAGGCACACTGGGCAAACAGTTACTCTCAAACATAGAAATAAGTGGGGAATAGTTTTTATCAAGTAAAGCAGTATATTGTTTTAGGAAGGAGGACTATGCGGAGGTTAACAGTTTCAAAAGGTTTTATTCAGACTGGAAGACAGAGAGTGATGGTTAGCCCAGTAACGGGTAAGCTGACGGTTTACACTTCATGTCGGGCAATTGCTGCGGCGGATTTCTTTGAGTATGACATGAACGCGTTGAAAACAGCGTATAATCAAGAGTTTCAGAGGCAGGGAGTGGATGCGCAAGTTCAGTCTTGCAAGAAAATAAGAGGGTTATACCAGGATAATTTGATAACTGACCTATGGGTAGCTGCTGAAGGCCCTATTCCCGCTGCAGTTGTGGCTTTAATAATTCTCATCATCAAGCTTATTGCAATTACAGTTGCAACCATAGTAATACTTAGTGCAGCTTCAGCCTTTGTGGAAACAATTTTCCCAAAGAGCAAGTTTTATGCGCCTGACGGAACAGAGTTCACGGATTTAGCGGCATACTTAACTTATATGAGAAACTGGAACACTACTGAAGGCTATCCATATACGTGCATGTATTGTGGACAAGGCTTCAAAACAGCGGAAGAACGAGACGCTCACCAAGCAAACTGTCCTTGGAAAGGAGGTCCACCTACACCTGGGGCCGATATTTGGATGTATATTATTTTGATTGTGGCTGGAATAGGGGCAATAATTATTGTTCCAAAGGTTATAGACATCGCCTTTCCAAAGAAGGCCTAGCTAATGAAGAGGCTGACACGACCACATAGACTTTTAATGTTTACTTACCCAGAAAACCCAGACGATTGGTGTGAAGAAACTCTTACTCCTCCCGAAGGAACATGGCAAATAATTCACCCAGCAAACGCACAACTAAGTTTAGACGCAAAAGCAGCTGTTGGAAATGCAAGCGTAAAACTATACAATCCGCCCGGCGGCAATTGGGTCGATTTTCAATTCAGCCTAAATGACGGAAAAGAGTTTGATGGAACTAAGTCGGCGGCAACGTTAAACTTTTTTATTAGCCTGCAGGCTAGCTGTTGGACCACTGTTTTTGATGTTTACCTTTATGATGCTGCAGGCAGATTGGCGTCTCGTAAGAATATTAGTAAAGGAACTAACGGCAGTTTTCATCGTTTTGCTTTGCCTTTGGGGATAGGTCAGGGATGGGCGGAAAGCAGTGGTTTTGATTGGCGTTTTCTGAAAAAAATCATGTTCCGATGTTTAGTTGCGTATCCTTGGCCGGAAGGGAACGTCTGGATAGATGAGTTTCACTTCAGCTATTATGAGTTGGTAAGACCTACTTTAGCTATTGACTCGGTTCCTCAGGGGAAATCTTACACGCTTGATGGAGTCTCAGGGGCAACTCCTTCTCCGCCTTATGGATTAGACCCTGGCGTAGATTATTCAGTTTACATGGACCCTGTGTACTTTGACCATTGGGAAGATGGTTCAACATCTAATCCACGAACAATTAGGTTAGCGGAGGGAGAAAACAAAGTCATTACCGCCTATTACATTAGTGCCCCACCACCTGGCAAGGGAACACTTTATTGTCGTGCTTTCGCTAATTCGGATGAAGTTGCTGCGTCAGTAGAGGTTGTGGGAATTGGAACTTACACTACGCCATTTTCCTTAGACTTAGACCCTGCAACCTACACTTTGAAGGGTTCCTATAAATCCCAAACAAAGCAGATTTCCGCCACAATATATGAAGGACAAATAACTGAAGTTGATTTTCCTTTTCTTAAGACTGCGGAAGGTTTTGACTGGATGACTTTAATTTTGATAGGTACACTATTTAGTGGCACAGTAATTATTATATCACAGTTACAATAACTTAATGTTGTGAGAATATGGGAGTTCGTGACATAGCATTAGGCGGCTTGGGTACAACAGGCGCATACTTAACCTTAGGCATTCCATTGTCAAAGCTCGGCATGTACTACTATATTCCTATAACGGATGCTGAGGGAAATTGGATTTGGGGTTACGGGTTAGATGATGCAATAAACGAGTTAATCGGTCTGGCTTTGGCTTCAGGCAAATTAGGAGTATCAAGTGATGTTGGTCTAGGATGGTTGCTTGTCCACGGGTTAATTAAACTTTCAGAGTTTTACATCGCCATCAAACGCATATTTGACATCACAGGAAAGCCTTTGTTAACTTATCGACCACGTTTAACAAGAATGGGACAAAGATGAAACTGCTACTATTCGGAGTCGGACTAATACTGTTCCTAGACGATGCTGTACGATATGGAGACTTCGGCAAATTTGACAGATTCCATCACTGGCACGCCGGGGCAATTTTAATGTATTTAGGAAGTAGATAACGATGTTGATGCTTGATGAAGATGAAAGTTTCAGTCTTACGGCGAATGTTGAGTCGCCTGGATACCAACGAGTCGTTTTGCAGGGATACTTAGTTTCTAGGCGTAGTGATGGAACGTACATTGCTCCGCTCATTCCCCAACTGTTTTATGGTGCTGATGGAACGCAACTTCAGACATGGAGGCAGAATTTGACAACTACAGGGAGCCAAGTGATTCTTTCTCGTTTTGGCGGTGAACCTTCAGTTCCTAGAGAAGAGTTGTATTGGAGAAAAGTTAAGGAAGCCCCAAGAGTTGCAGAAGCCCCAGCCATTCAAGAGCAGCCCAACATATTACCCATAATCATTTTAGGTGGCTTATTCCTACTATTGATTTTGGGGAAGCGTTAATTGCTTGGAAAAGCTCTCGCAGTTGGAACAGTTCTCGGGCTCAGCACTGTGGGCATATATAAAATTATAACTGCTCAAGTTTTTAATAAGGCAGACCAAGTTTGTGAACCGCCATTCACGTCTATTATCTTATGCTCGTTGAATGAAGAAGGATTTATTGAAACGGCTTTAAAGTCGTTGGAATCGCAAAATATTATTTGCGAGTATCCAGACAGTTTCGAGTTTTTGCTTGTTGACAGCAACAGTGAAGACCAGACAGTTGACATAGCTGAAGATTACGGCTGGACAGTTCACCAAGCCCCCAGAGGGAAGTTGACAGCTCGCCATATTGGAATGGAGAAGGCTAAAGGAGATGTCGTTGTCTCTGTTGACTGTGATAGTCGCTATCCTCCAAACTGGTGTAACCTAATTTTAAAATGGTTTCGCCAACCGAATGTTGTGGGAGTGGTGGCTCCTAGGCTTGTTGACCCTGAAGAAAGTGTTATGGCGACGTATCTTAGTGTGTGGATGTCTCTTGTTGATGTTGGTCCTCTTTTGGCGGGAGGTATGCGTGCTCCTGGTCAGGGCATGGCTTTGTATAGGCGGGCATATTTTGATGCGGGTGGTTTTAATTTGAGCATTAATCAGCAGAATGTTCATGAGATGGTTAGAGAGGAAGAGATACGGTTTGCCATGAAGCTTAGACGTTTAGGCAGAGTACCTGTTTCGTGGATGTCGCCGTGTTTCACAAGCCTTCGCAGAGTGAGGGGTGTCGGTAAGGGCGAGAAATACAAGAAATGGACTACAGAAAGATTATGTGGAGAAAGGTTTTAGAGTAAATGCTAAATAGTCCTTAACGTATCAATAGTTTTTAGGTTGAGTTTGGGGGAAACGAATGGTAAAGTTGCCGTGGTCAAAGAAGCCTTGGGAAAAGTGTATGTGTAGTTTTGAGTTGCAAGAGTATGGTGGAGACGGGGGAAAGGGTTGGCACTCAATAACTGAGCCAACGGGAACTCCAATTTCTAAGCAGGAATCTAAAGAATTTTTTAAGCCTGATAGGCATTATCGAGTGATTGCCAGAGCGTTAGAAGGTGAGCAGGCTGGAAGGTTCATTGGTGTAGTGTGGGACTATTATGAGCCGTATAGAGGGTTACTTAAGAAGGGAGAGGAAGAGAAACGTGAAAAAGCACCAGCTAAACCGAAAGAAGTTGAGGATGTTATTGGCGAATGGGCTGATAAAGTAGATAAGGTGTTAGAGCCTGTTGAAAAGATTATGGATACGATGGATCGGATTAGGGGAAGATTTGAACCAGCTTCAAGAGGCGAAGGTGAAGAAGGCGAAGGAGCGAGTTATCAGATACCGCCTCCTGAGTTTGACGGAAAACTGCCTGCAATTATGCATCCTTACGTGGTTCACGTTATTGCGGAAGAAATTAAGGGCGTGATAGATTATGGCGCCACAAGACTTGGGGAAGCTTTTGGTGTAGGTGGTCTTCCTGGACAGCCAGCTCCAAAAGAGGAAGCAGAAGAGGAAGAAGTGATTCCGTCAATTGCCAAGTTCAAAGAAAAGAAGAAGGCTGCGGAACTGCCGCCAGAGAAAGAGGAAGCAGAGGAAAAGGAAGAGGAGCTACCAACGATTCCAATGCCAAAGAAGGAAGAACCAGAAGAAGCGCCTCCAGAGGAAAAGGAAGGGGAAGTAGTGCCGTCCTTAGAGGAGAAGCCTGAAGAAGTTCCAAAAGAAGAAGAGGAACCTTTGATGGAAAGGCTTGAGAGAAAAGAGCAAGAAAGAGAGTTTGAGCCAGAAGAATTGGAAGGAGAAGAGGAAATGCCTTCTTTACCAAAAACACCAAAACGGAGGAAGCCGAAGTGAGTCGCAGAAAGATTCCGCCACCACCTAAACCTGAAGTTCCAGAGTCAGAACGGCAAGAGGCTGCTCTAAAGGTTTCAGAGGAATTTATGAAGTTAACTCCGCAGGAGCAACGTGAGTTTGTAGATGAAACGTTGACGGCGTTAGTGAATATGAGTAGGAAGAAACTGGGAAAGTTCTTTTCAAAGCTTTTCTTTAAGAAGGGGAAGCCTTCGGCGAAGCAGATGGAGACGGCTAATCAGTTGATTGTTGTGTTCTTGTGGAGCATAAAAGAGGAGTTCAGGTATCATTTTGCCACGATGATTTTTAAGAACATGCCTGGGATGGAAGAGTATTTGGAGCATACTCGAGATAAGCTGGAGCAAGTTCGAGAGCAAGAACCCATGCACTTTCTCGTATCCAAACCTATTGGTCAAAGAATGTTTGGTGAATGGCAGGCTCAAGGCTGTCCACCCTACGACACTTTTTTCGGCAATCTTTTAAATGGAAAGGTGAAGACCATTGCGCAATTTGAAAGCGGAAAACCAGAAGTTTCGAGTCAAAAATAGAAATCTAAGGCTTAACCTGAGGGTTTTAAATCAGAAGGTCGCTTTCTTTCAAAAGTCCAGCAAAGAGAAGGCTAAGGAACTCAGCTCATTAAAGAAGGAGATAAGCAGCCTTAAAAAAGAACGAGGTAAACTTAGAAAAGAGAGTGCGAAAAAGCGATGACTGATTCGGTTGTTGTTGCACAGATTGTTTCAGCTATTATCGTTGCGGCTGGAAACTTTCTCGGTTTATATTTGGGGTTTCGCAGGATAGAAAGGAAAATTGACAAGAAGGTTGAGCAGTACACGAATAAGTTTAGGGATAGTAAGGAAGGAGCCACGTTTCTTGAAGTTATGAGTGACGTGGAGAAACTTTTGAAGAGTGAAGAATCAAAGGAGTTGTTAGAGGGCTTGACTGAAGCTATGAAGGAGCTAAGAGCTTTTCTGAAGCAACTTAGGGAGAGAGCAGCTCAGCCTGAAGAGGAAGAGAAGGAGGAAGAAGAAGTTCTCCCAAGCCTCAAAAAGAAAAAGAAAGCATAGTCGCAAGCCAATTATTCAGCAGCACCATGTCACCTATAGCCCCGAGGTTAAAGTCCGCATATTCAAGGGAGAGCACGCTATCCTTTCAAAAATGCAGTGGTATTGTAGGAAGAAAGTCAGCAGGGGATTCATTGAAGCATTAAAGAGGTTTATAAAAGAGAGAGAATCCAAAGCAGTAGAGCTGTAGTCTATACTTTTTTTCTGTAAGTTTTTTATAGATGATTGTTTATTTTCTATTTGGAATGATGCCCTTTGCCTCTCCTTTCTCCTCAAAGAGTTTTAAAAAGCGAAGGGCTGACTAACATATTGGAAGAGAGTATGGAGGCTCTGAAAGAGTTAAACCGCATTATCTGTAAGCGTTGTCCAGAAGCGAAATATGAAAAGTGTAGGGCTTGTCAAGTTTATATTTTGATTAATAGGATTATGGAGTCGAGGAGACAGTAGAATAGGTAAAAGTTTTTAGTTTGAAGCGTCTTTGATATATTGGGAAGAGTGTGGCTGACTTTAAAGACTTAATTATTGTTTTCTTTGCAGGTTTAGTTATTGGATATGTTTTAAAAGGCGTTCAGGCT
>Ga0315280_10007924_pt1 | contig 14081 bp, 11 predicted proteins | sample YL17G06_40_MG_FD_203697 | JGI IMG/M metagenome (GOLD analysis project Ga0315280, IMG submission 203697) | Sediment microbial communities from Yellowstone Lake, YNP, Wyoming, USA - YL17G06_40 | ecosystem: Environmental > Aquatic > Freshwater > Lake > Sediment | place: USA: Wyoming | collected...
TCCAAAGTAACCCAAACTGTGATCCCCTCACGTCCACATAGTAACGACACGGCCCCATTGCCATTTCTTAAAAATACAAAAACTTCTCGTCCTCGGAACTTTTCATCCTTATGGCGGAATTCCAGAAGAGCCAAATAAGGCTTGACAAAATCGTTGAGTTATGTATGATGTAGACAAATTAGACTAACCAAAAGGGGAGCGAAAGGAACTCAAACGTAATCTGCTGATCACATTTTTCTTTTCTGGGTTAAGCCTAACCATTTAGTTAGGGGAAAAGAAGTGGAGAGGAATAAAAGAAGCCTGGCACTGAAAAGGAGACGCCAGGCTTTATTTTTGGTAAGGGCTAAGGAGGATTTATAAAATGCGGAGAGGAATACTTTTGCTCGGGGTATTTTGTTTTATGACACTCATGACTTATAACGTCTCTTTTGGACAATTCAAGCTCCAATTGAATGTCCCTTTGTACGGACAGGATTGTTTTTATTATTGTGGGCCAGCCTGCGCACAGATGATGATGATGGGATACCCTTCTCCTGCTAATCGTATATTGCTTAATCAGGATCTTATCTATCAGAAAACTCAACAATATAAAAAGGATCCCAGTCTTAGCACCGATCCCGATGGACTGCGCGATACTGTGATGGATTTAAATCCTCCACCAGCACCTGGTCAGTATAGTATTTTTAGTGGCACCGACCAAGGGATTGTCATGCATGATATTCTCTTTTGGATGGCAACAAGAGAGTACCCGACTGCTGCCTTAGTCCAAGAGGGAGCACATTGGGTTGTTATTACAGGATTTGAAACAGATAACGACCCGCGCTCAGGAAACGCCACCCTTAATACAATAGATATCAATGACCCTTGTTTATGTTGCACTAAACATAGAGACCGCTGTACCGGGGCTGATGTCAACGGCTGTGACCCTAATAATGGAGTCATCAGACAATTAGCAGGAGACAGTTGGTTTAGCAACGATTGGTCGGCACCAAATCAATATGGGTCTATGTGGTTTAATGAGTATGTGGCTATTGTTGAACCTCCGAAAATTTCAGGAAAAGTGACGACGAAAGAGGAGATATTTGTTGGGAAAGCGATTCCTCCTGGAAAAGCAAAAGAGCTTGCTCTACAACATGTTAAGAAGAGGAAGCTTGGTGAGGAAAAGCGTTTTGGATTCCTGAAAGAAACCTCCCCGAGAGAAGCTTTTCTTGTTAATGAAAAACATAAGGGCTATTACATTGTTCCCTTCGAGGTAAAAAAAGGGAGATTAAGCCTTGGAGCAGTTCTCCTGAATGCTTATACAGGGGAGTTTCAAGAGATTGGTGCTTTCTCAGCGCCATTAGAATATCTTTCAAAAAAGGCGGCTCTACAAATTGCCATCCGCTCAGTTAAAGAAAAGCCTATAAAACCACCCACAGCAGAGTTAGTATTTGAACCCTCTGAACAAACACGAAGTCGCTATTGTCCAATCTGGAAGGTTTTTATTCCACTACAAGAAATTACAATTATTCGCTATGTTAATCAATCCGGATCGACTTATACCGAACTGAAACCGCCTCGTGGAGGAAATTAGATGACTAACCAATGGTATAGTCAGAGGATAAAACAAGGTAAAAGGTCAACGAAAAAGGAAAAGTGGCAAAATAATAATTCAAAGAAAGGAGGAGACGAAATGAAAGTGAAAGGATTAATTCCGTTAGCCTTGGTATTTTTGTTGTCGCTTAATTTTTATGGGACGGCCTTAGGGGAAGGGGGAAGTGGTAACCCTACCACTCCTCCCGAGTGTATAAATCACCATGTACCCGACCCTACCGATTCCAAGGTCTTATCGCAAATTAATGCGCTAAAAGGTCCCATCCTCAATGGTGTCTTTATTGCTTCCTTAGACCGAACCGGAGTTTACTACGATGTTCATTTGTTGCTGCAAGGAGAAACAAGGGTGCCGAGGTATTATATCCCGACCAAGGTAACTTTTCTTTTTGAACAACAAGTCGGTCCAATTCCGCCAGACAGTCGTAATATTTGTGCATTTACACAAGCCGAACTTTTGCGACTTTACAAATGGATACCATGTTCTTCAAATGTTCAACAACCCTTTGGTTTGCAGGGCATTCCAGTCCCTTACGAGTTGTCCATATGTAAATGTGAATTCCGCGAGGATCGCATGAAAGCAACGATTTATGGAACCGTTAAGATTAAGGTTGTGCCTCCTGGGTCATTTTAGTGTTGTTTCTAACCATGCGAACCAAGGCCTTTTTGACCTCTTGAGCGACTGAGCGACCAGGAAGGGATTTCTTCCCCTCCTGGTCAATTTACCTGAGGATGTAACTGTAAGGTGGCTTTTAAGGCTTTTCGCTACCCAAAAGATATTTTTTTAGCTTTTTCCTCATCCCTTCTTCTCGTACTCTCATTTCCGAGTTTTGATTTTGGATTCCTTGCTTGGGTGGGGCTTCTACCCTTCTTCCTGGCTATTAATGGGAAAGGGCTGAGATACAGTTTCTTTTTGTCCTTTATTTGTGGAATTTTTTTCTTTTTGGGGATATTCCGCTGGATTTTTGGAGCTCCAAGAGAAATGCTTTTTCACCATACCTTTTTGGTGTTTTACCTGGGTTCATATTTTGGGTTCTTCGGACTGATCTTAAATTACATTTCCCTTCGCTCTGGTATGACGACCGCATTCTTTGCAGCGCCTTTTATCTGGGTAACTCTCGAATATATCCGGTCCAGCCTGTCCTTTCTCGCCCTTCCCTGGGGATTGCTTGCACACTCTCAATATCAATATCCATCTATTATTCAAATCGCCTCTCTGGCGGGAACATACAGCATCAGCTTTCTGATGGTGATGGTCAATTCAGCCATTGCCGCAATCATTCTTTCTCTTCGATACCCGTTCAAAAAACTCACACCCTCTTTTCAAGAACTGCCCTCGAAAAAAGGGAAATGGGTGTTAGCCATCACGGCCACTTCATTCATCTCTTTGACTCTGATCCATGGGTATTTTACTCTTTCGCAGCCGATTATCGGGAATCACATCAAAGTCTCGGTCATTCAGGGTAATATCGAGCAAGCAAAGAAATGGGATCCAAGATATGCCCGTGAAATCATGGCTACCTATTCTGAACTCACCCAAGAGGCCTTGAAAGACAAACCCGATCTTATTATCTGGCCTGAAACTGCCACCCCTGGATCAATCAGTCTTAATTCCCAGCTTTACGCTGAAACTGAAGACATTGCAAGAAAATCTGCGACATATCTTCTTTTAGGGAGTGCCCAACACCAGAAATTCGAAGAGAAGGGGTCCATGGAATTTAAGTATTTCAACTCTGCTTATCTGATTCATCCTGGGCCCGGGATAACGAAGAATCAAAGGTACGATAAGATCCGCCTTTTCCCTTTTGGAGAATATCTCCCTTTTAAAGGAATTATCCCCTGGTCCCTAATCAACGTACAAGACCCCGGTCGCTATATGCCAGGAAAAGAATTCACTATCTTCAACCTCACCCCATTTCGATTCGGGGTCACCATCTGTTGGGAAAATGTTTTTCCTAACCTCTTCCGGCAATTTGTAAGAAGCGGGGCCCAATGTATGATCAATATCACCAATGAGGCGCGCTTCGGGAAGACCGCCGCACCTTATCAACTCGTATCGATCAGCATTTTTCGTGCTGTAGAAAACAGGGTTTTTGTGATACGATGTGCCAATACAGGGGTTTCATGTATCATTGATCCATATGGAAGAATACTTGATCGGCTAAAAGATGAAAAGGGCAAGGATATTTTCATCAGAGGTGTGATGAGTGGACGGATCACTCCCCTTGACTCAAAGACCATCTATACTCGTTACGGCGATTGGTTTGTCTGGATGGCCATCACTATATCGGTAGCTTTTTTGATTTCTTCCATATTCAAGGGGTCATTACAGAAACTTAGGGGTTAACAGATGGATTTGCCTAATAAAAGGCAGCTGTCAAGAATATTATTTGGCTGTGCACTGGGGGTGACACTTGCCATCGCCCTGCTCTATCTTTACAACATGATCAGGTGGGCGAATTTACCCGATCCCGGCTTTGGTTACCGCACATCAAGAGGCTTAGGAGTGGTCGGAAGTTTAAGCGAACCTGGCCGAATGGCAGGCATAGAAATTGACGATTATATTCTGAAGATTAACGGCAAATCGTACAAGAATTACAGGGAATTTCGCAATGCGAGACATACGGAACCCGGAGAAAAGAACATCTATCTTGTTGAAAGGGGAGGGAAACAATTCGAGGTTGAAATTATGAACACCCCGTCTGGAATTGGAGGGGTTTTGAAGAGTAGCGGTCTCCCTTATGTAGTGGGCCTCTGTTATATATTAATGGGAGTTCTTGTCTTCTTAATGAAACCTCACCGAAGAACCAGTTGGATTTTTTTCCTTTTTGCCACCATTGTTGGATTATTCCTCGCATTCTTCTATAAGATGGATATCATGAACCCTTTTTGGCTTAATACTTTCCACATTTTTCTTAATGCCTTTGCCCCTGCTGTGTTAATTCATTTGGCCATGAGCTTTCCCGAAGAAAGAAGAGTCTTAAAAATATATCCTTATAGTCAGCTCTTACCGTACTTAGTTTCTGCAATTCTTTTCTTAGGTATAAGGTCAGTAACACCTATATTAGTAGATGTTCCAAAGATCTGGTATTTGCTGATCGTAGCCTATTTTCTAATTGGCGTGATTTTTTTTCTGTTCTGCTGTTTACAATTATGGCTTAGGTCTTTATCCGAAATTGTTAAACTCAGGTCTAAGATGATTCTGCTTGGTATGGCCATTGCAGCTTCGTTGCCTTTATCAGAGACAATTATCAACACGATTTTTCATGTGCATCTTGTGCCCAGCTTCAATTACTATCTTCCTTTTTTTGTTGCCTTCCCAATTGCAGTTGCATACTCGATCATCAAACACAATCTATTTGATATCGATGCCACCATCAGGCGTTCCTTCGGATATATCCTCATCAACATTGGAATCGCTGGGATATACACTCTGTTCAGATTCATACCCACCTTTGCCTTTGGCAGGTTTGAGCTCGCTGAATCCCCTCTCTTTCCCCTTATTCTTATCCTTGCCGCCTTTTTCTTCTTCAGCCTTACACGCAACCGGGTACAGAAATTCGTCGACCGAGTCTTTTATCGCCTGGAATATGATTACCAGGAGACTGTACGAAAGATCAGCGAATCCATGCGGTCTCTATTGAGTATAGATCAAATTGGAAAGAAGATGATGGAGACCGCTTTGGGCGTCTTATTTATAGATAAAGGTTGTCTCATGCTGTTGGATCAGAGAGAACAGATGTATGAATGTATTACTACACCACCCTCAGAGTTGAAACTACCGGCCCGCGATCCCCTCGTTCAAAAAATTGCCGAGACAAAGAAAGAGGTAACCCTATACGATATCGAAGAAGACCCACTCTACGAAAAAGAGATGGAAGTCTGTAAGAGGACGTTTGAGCACCTTGAGGCAGCCCTCATTATACCTTTGATCTACGAGGGCCACCTGATCGGGTTGATGCCGCTTGGCAATAAAAAATCTGGGAAATTCTACCGTCGGGAAGACATAAATCTATTAAAGACATTAGCTAACCAAGGAGCGGTGGCCGTTGAAAATGCGAGGCTCCATCAGGCCCGCATCGAGGCCCTGGAATACTCCCGAAAGGAGCTCGAACAACTGAATAGAGCGAAGAGCATCGCCCTCGACCATCTCTCTCACGAGATGAAGACTCCCCTCTCTGTGATCCAAGGAAGCATCCGTCTATTGAAACGTAAACTCCAGATGCAAACCTCTCCTACAGAGGGAGAAAGATCCTTTGAAATGTTGGAAAAACAATTGAATCGACTCATCGATATTCAGCTGGAGACCGAAAAGATCATCCAATCTTACCAGGAATTAAAGGAAGAACCCATTTCTCTATTCTCTTTTGCTGAGCGAATCTTGGAGAAGGTAAAGCGACACGCCACTCATCGGGAGATCCATTTCCACTTGGAGGGATCAAAAGACCTCTTTGCGCTAATGGCCCCAAGGATTCTGGAAGATACTCTGGAGGGCCTTTTGAAGAATGCCATCGAGAACACCCCTGATGAAGGGATGATCCGGATTCTTCTGGAGCAGAAGGACGAGAGGCAACTCCTTAAGGTTCAGGATTATGGCATTGGAATCACCGTGGAGAATCAAAGGCATGTATTCGAAGGTCTATTCCATACCCAGGAGACGGACCTCTACTCTTCTAAAAGACCCTACGAGTTTAATGCAGGAGGGAAGGGTCTCGATCTTCTTCGAATGAAGGTCTATGGACAGCGGTTTGGCTTCGATCTTTCGGTGGAGAGCCAGCGATGCATCTATCTCCCTACTGACCGAGATCTCTGTCCGGCAAAGATTTCTGCCTGTTCCCACTGTCGAAAACCTGAAGATTGTTACTCCTCTGGAGGAAGCATTTTTTGTGTTTCATTTCCAACTGCCGGGGATAGAACTTCTAAAGGAAAATAAAAATCGACCCGTTTCACTCTCCTAAATCTATTGCCATATCCATTTTTTTCCCCTTTTAAAATCGATTTACCCCGTTAGAAAGCCCCGCTTCCCTATAGCAGGGATGTGGAAGTAAAATGCTCATTCCTCTATCGAAACCGAGATGAGAGCCCTGTCCTTCCTATCGGGGTTTACTTTCTTCCCGGCACCCTCCTGATTTTCCTGGGAGCTGCCCACCACATGCAGCAGCAGGAAAAGATAGCACAAACCATCATAATGACAAAGACCGGCAGGTAACTTCCTGCCTGATCATAAAGGAAACCCGCAAACCATGCTCCAAAGGCCCCTCCGATTCCAACAAACATCATTTGCCATCCAAAGATTCCCCCGTAACCCGGCCCCTCAAAGAAATCCGCAATGATGAGGGGAGGAAGAGCCGCCTGAACGGCATATCCCATACCGAAGAAGAAAGCATAAAAGTACGGTAGACATAAGGAAGGAAATAGATCAAATATGATAAGTGATATCACTCCAAAAACTGAGCATATAATTCCCGCCGTGAAAGTTACCTCTCTTCCGACTTTGTCTGATAATATGCCCCATATGATCTTCCCACTAATACTTACAACGCCAACAATACCAACGAAATATGAAGCCAGAAGGGCCTCCAGTCCATGATCCACGAAAAAAACCACCTGGTGTGTAAAAACCGATTGAATAACGAAACTCCCCAAAAAAGCGGAGAGAGTGGCGAACCAGAATTGCCTCGTCGCGAGGGCTTGCCGCACTGTCCAGGACCGTGAAGCCCATTCTTCGTTGACGATCAAAGGATCCTTCACGCTCCAACCGGAAGCCCCTATCTCAATAAGAGAAGATGAAGTTGTGGGTGGAGGTCTCTTTAAAAACACAATGGCCATCGAAATGATGGTAAAAGGAATAAAGATCGCCATGATCAGATAAGTCCTTCGCCATCCTACCCATGTAATAAGATATTGGATTGAAGGGATGCAGACCAGAATTCCGATTCCTATTCCTGAAGATACGATCCCTATGGGCAATCCCCTCTTCTCCTTAAACCACTGCTGTATGAGGGTGACATTGGGCACCCATCCAGTGGTCCCTAACCCCGCCGCCGTGATGATGCTGAAGAAGATGTAGAATTGCCACCAAGTTTGCGTGGTACTGCAAAGGGCAAGCCCCGCCCCCAGAAGGAGCGACCCGAAGATGATGACATTTCGGGAGCCAGCAGAATACACCAAATTTCCTACATAAGGGCCAATCGCTCCGCTAAGGATGATAAAAACAGAGAAGGCACCAGCCCCGATGGACCGGCTCCATCCAAATTCTTTCAAAAGAGCCACAAAAAAAACAGAAAAGGAATACCAGACCCCGTAAACCAAGGCGAGGGTGACGAAACTGATGCCGACGATAATCCAACCAAAATTAAAGGCGCCTTTATCTTTCATCTGAATGATGATATATGAATTACAGAAAGATTTTAACAGTATATTCGTGACAAAGAAAGTTGAAATCGTCAGGTAAAATTGTTACCCTTAAGCAGGCCAATCCCTTTAGATTTCTGCATTGGTAAGGAAGAAGGGAGATCTTGAATGGAATCTAAAGTTTCGGAAGCCGATTTTTCTTTGAAGAAGAGTGATCTATCGTTTTTTTTCGAACCGCAGAGTGTGGCTGTCATCGGATCGTTGAGAGAAGGCTATTTTGGCGGTTATGTGGTAGTTAAAACCTTATTGAATGCCGGTTTCGCAGGAGAGATCTATCCTGTTAACCCTTCTTATCAGGAAGTCCTCGGCTTGAAGGTGTATCCCTCTATTAAAGATATACCAGAGAAAATAGATTTAGCACTCATTATGATCAATCGCCGATCTGTTCCCGATGTCCTGAGAGAATGTGCCGCGAAAGGAATTCAGGCAGTGATTGTGGTAGCAGATGGTTTTGCAGAAAGGGACGAAGAGGGAGTCCAACTGCAAAATGAGATCGTAAAGATTGCAAAAGAGGCAAGAATCCGTATTATTGGGCCTAATACAGCAGGCATAGTGAATTCAGCCAATGGCCTGACTCCTGACCCCTATGAACCGGGATATAAAAAAGTAAAGAAAGGTGCAGTAGCGATCTGTGCACAAACAGGAATGATCAATCCTCAGGCATTCCCTTATGGAGATCTTCACTACGGTGTGAGCAAGATATGTGATTTCGGAAATAAATGTGATGTCGATGAATGTGATCTCCTTGAATACCTTGAAAGCGATCCGGCGACAAAGGTGATTACCCTTTATCTCGAAAGCATCCAAGATGGCCAAAGGTTCTTAGAAATATCAAGAAGGGTCACGGCCAAGAAGCCTGTATTGATTTTAAAATCTGGCCGGACAAAAGAAGGGGCAAGAGTGTCTGCGTCTCATACAGGTGCGCTGGCCGTTGATGATCAAATTTTCAATGCTGCCTGCAAACAGGCGGGAATCATTCAATTGGAAAAATTCTGTGAGTTTTTTGAGTTACCCAAGATTTTTTCTCTTCAACCCTTACCAAAGGGAAACCGGTTAGGAATGGTGACCTTTACCGGAGGCGTGGGGGTTTTAGCCATAGACGAAGCGGCGAAATATGGTTTATCTGTCGCCCGATTATCTCCTGAAATAACCAAGAAGCTAAATACAATTTTCCCTGGTCTGGGAAAAACGATTGTGGATATCGGCCCGCCCATGGCGGTAAATAATTATATGACGATCTATTCCAAAATTTTAAAAACCGTTCTGGCAGATGATAATATTGACTGTCTCTTCAATGTTATCTGGACAAGTCCATTTGAAGAGTTTGTGGATGAATATTTAAAATTTTATCGTGAATTAAGGGGGACTTTCCAAAAGACCGTGGCAACCTGGGTCTATGGTCCGAGTATCCCTCTCATCCACAAATTATCCAGTGGGTTAGAGGATCTGGGCTTCCCGGTATTTTCAGATCTTGAGATAGCCATCAAAGCGCTTGGTATGACTTATCAATATTCAAACCGGAAGAAGGGAGAAGCATGATGGGAAAGTTTTCGATATTCGATCAAGTAAAAAAAGAAGGCAGGTCCATACTCACTGAATTTGAATCTAAGAGAATTCTCAAACAGGTGGGGATACCTGTCGTTGAAACCAGACTGGCAAAGACCCAAAAGGAAGCTGTTTCATTAAGCCAGAAAATAGGTTTTCCTGTAGTTCTTAAAATTGCCTCACCGGAGGTGATTCATAAAAGCGATTCAGGTGGGGTTAAGCTTTCAATAAACAATGTTACCGAAGTGAAGAGGGCCTATAATGAAATTTTAAAAAAAGTCGGAAAACAATATCCTGACGCGGTTATCCAGGGTGTTTCTGTGCAAAAAATGGTCCGACCAGGAACAGAAGTCATCGTGGGCACCAGTAAAGATCCTCAGTTTGGTCCTGTCATTATGTTTGGCTTGGGTGGGATTTTTGTAGAAGTCCTTAAAGATGTCTCTTTCAGGATCATTCCTGTCACTGAGAGAGATGTTCAGGAAATGGTCAAAGAGATTAAAGGATATCCATTGTTGCAAGGAGTGAGGGGAAAAGAGTCATCCGATATTCCCGCATTAGTGGAAATGATTCTCAAGATATCTAACGTTGTGGAGGAATACCCACAGATTAAAGAACTGGAGCTAAACCCCATCTTTGCTTATAGGGATGGCGCTGTGGCGGTCGATGCGAGAATCATTTTGGAATAGAATGAACGTGGTACGCCAACTTTTAGGAAATTTGGGTAGTTGTTCTAACGTCCCATTTAATTTTTTAGAATCCTTATTTTTTTCCCTCTACTTTTAGAGAGACGGCGTTATAGTGATCTGGGCACTCTACCTCAATCGTATCTCTTTTCCACCAGGGATATTTCCCACCAAACTGCATGACCGAGAGGTAAGGGAAGATATCGTGGTAAAAGAAACCACACAGTCCACCAGAATCGTAACAGTTCAATTCGAACTTCTGACCTACTTGATGACTGGCATGGCAGGTCCCTTTCAAGCCCGTAATGGTACCGATGAACTTCACCCCTATCTTTTCTTCCTCTTTCATCTTGCCCCTCCGTAAATTGGATTTATTTCACGATAGATCAGCTTTCTTTCTCTTCACCCCTTTTGTAATAGCTCGATACGAGTGGAATCAACTCCTTTATTCTTAAGCTAAATTGCGCATCCCCTTCTCTCTCCATATATCCAGCGATTGCTTCAAGGAAGACTTGAACGGTTGCTGGTGGACAGTGGAGTTTTGCTGCAGGGATCTCTCCCAGTTCGCTCTCAATGAGGCCGATTAGCCTGCTGATGATTTCATCATCGCTCCCAGAAAGTAATTGAGAAATTTCTTTCCCTTTTATCTTCTCAGTCAATACAGAGGCTGACGCAATGGTCACGGCACAGCCAAAAGATAAGAATTTGGCATCCTCAACAATTCCTCCTCTGACGCGCAGGTAAAGTTTTGTCAGATCCCCACATACGGGATTGGTAACCGTCCCGAGTCCTTCCGGGTTCTCCATTTCCCCGACGTTTTGAGGGTTGCGGAAATGCTTAATGGTCTTCTCAGAAAGTTCCATCCTCTCACCTCCTCAGAATAATGGGTGGCCCCTATCTCGCCGAGAAACAGTTTCTGAATGATTTTGAATAACTCTCGTTCATCGAATCTATTGGCTGGGGGGCAAGGATTCGAACCTCGGTTGATGGAGCCAAAGTCCATAGTCCTGCCGCTAGACGACCCCCCAGGCCCTTCGCCAGTTGTGAATTGTAAGCCGCCGAAACGACTCAAAGAACCCAAAGAACGGAGTTATGATACCATTACCCCATAGAATTATCAATAGCAGAGGGGCTTTGACAGTAAGTTACGGTCGGAGATCCTATGCGAGGATCGAGGTGGTCTCTCCAGAGAAAACTTGAAGCGGCACATTTGAGCGGTGAGTCAAGGGGTAGATACCTATAAAATGGTCCCTTTAGCACTATCCTCCGGTTGTCCTGCCTCTAAAGATCCGCTTTCCAAGGTTTCGGAGGGGAGACCACCCCGATCCAATCGCACCCGAGACGGAGAAGCTGTGAAAAAATCGAGTATATGGTTCAAACGGAAAGGACGGGTGGATCGGAGAAGCTTTAGAGCGCAACCTTTGGAAATTGAAGCACTGTGCCGTAAGCTCGCTTAAACACCTATCTTTATTGCTGTGGCGGTTGACCTTTAACCTCAACGAGCGCATTCTAAAGCTTTGGAGATCCACTTGTCCTTTCGGGATAAAGGTTGACGAAAGCAATTTTTTCACACCTTCGGAGGGGTTACCTTTGATAGATGCAAAATGATTTGGCAAAAATTCCCATTTCATTGTAAATTAGAGTAGATCCTAACGAGGAAAGGAAATAAACATATGACCCAAATGAATTCATCACCTCCATCGGATTTTATAAGGGAAATTATTGACGAACACCTGAGAATTGGTAGGTTCCAAGGACGTGTCGCTACACGCTTTCCGCCCGAACCAAACGGATATCTCCACATCGGACACGCCAAGTCCGTCTGTCTCAATTTTGGTATCGCCGCCCAGTATGAAGGGTCCTGTAATCTACGCCTTGACGACACGGATCCAAGCGGCGAAAGCCAGGAATATGTGGATTCGATTATTCGGGACGTGAGATGGCTGGGATTTGATTGGGAGGATCGTTTGTATTATGCCTCTGATTACTATGAACAGCTATACCAATATGCTGTGCAGCTGATTAAGAAAGGCAAGGCTTACGTCTGCAGCCTGAGCGCAGCTGAGATTCGAGATTACCGAGGCACCTTAACCGAACCGGGCAAGGAAAGCCCCTATCGTAACCGGTCCGTGGAAGAAAACCTTGATTTGTTCGAACGCATGCGGGCCGGGGAATTTGATGAAGGAACCCATGTGCTTCGGGCCAAAATCGACATGGCGTCTCCCAATATTACCATGCGAGATCCGGTCATTTACCGAATCAGAAAAGAACCTCACTATCGAACCGCTAATGAGTGGTGCATCTATCCGATGTACGACTTTGCTCATTGTCTTTCCGATTCTATCGAAGGGATCACCCATTCGATTTGCACCCTGGAGTTTGAAAACAACCGCCCCCTTTATGATTGGTTTCTGGATGAATTGAAAGTGGAATCTCATCCACAGCAGATTGAGTTCGCCCGTCTCAACCTCAGCTACACGATTCTGAGTAAACGGAGGCTGATCGAGTTAGTAGAAAAAGGGGTTGTCAGCGGATGGGATGATCCTCGGATGCCCACCCTGGCAGGACTGCGGAGACGGGGTTATACACCCAAGGCGATCCAAAACTTCTGTGACCGTATCGGCGTGGCCAAGAATGATAGTATCATCGATGTAGCTCTTCTTGAACACTGTATACGGGACGATTTGAATGAAAGGGCCCCGCGCGTGATGGCTGTGCTCCATCCCCTCCGGGTGGTTATCGATAACTATCCGGAAGGCGAAGCCGAGGAGTTCGATTGCCCTTATCATCCCCAAAATAAAGGGATGGGATCCCGAAAAGTCCTCTTCTCCAAAGTCCTCTACATAGAACAAGAGGATTTCCTGGAGAATCCGCCCAAAAAGTTTTACAGACTGGCCCCAGGCAGAGAAGTCCGTCTTCGGTATGGGTACTTTATAAAATGTGCAAACGTCGTTAAAAATCCCAACACAGGTGAAGTGGTCGAAGTACACTGCACTTATGACCCAGAGACGCGAAGCGGGTTTGCCCCCGATGGCCGGAAGGTAGATGCAACCATCCACTGGGTGTCGGCGGTTCATTCCCTTTTAGCTGAAGTGCGCCTTTACGACCGCCTTTTCAAAGTCCCCAATCCAATGGAGGGAAGTTCTGAGTTTACAGAGTATTTGAACAAAAAATCGCTCGAAATTCTTAAGTCATGCCGGGTGGAACCCAGCCTGGCAAGTGCGGCACCCAGAAGTCGATTCCAATTTGAAAGGGTCGGCTATTTTTGCGTGGACCCTGTTGATTCTTCCAACAAAGCTTTGATATTCAACCGAACCGCGACGCTGCGAGATTCATGGGCTAAAATCTCGGAGAAAGAAAAAAGATAAATGATTTCCTTATTCCTCGTCCATCACCCTGGCCAGGATTCGAGAAAAGTGAGTCTTGGCTTCCTGAATATTCACTTTTATAGCCATATTCCACCTAAAAAAACATATATTAAGTCAAGGACTAAGTCGAGAGACTTCTACCATTAAAATTTCACTAGTGATTTCTCTGAATTTTAAGCCTGCTGGCATTTCTGCAAATAAACCAACGTAGATAGTCTTTAGAAAGGCAGGCATTACCCGATTGGTCTTACCGGTCCTTTTGAAGACCGAACAAAAAGAAACTTTTGGCCCTTGGGGGGTTGATAAATATGAAATACAAGATTCCATTTCACATACAAATTTGGAGTTTTTAAGTAAAGATAATATTCAAAATCTCATTTTAGAGATTGACAAAAAATAATTGTTCTGATAGTTTCTTTAAAAACATAGCTTACAAAGGGGGTGGCATATGAAGATAAGAAAAGTTTGCTTAGTTAGTTTG
>Ga0315280_10007925_pt1 | contig 14080 bp, 12 predicted proteins | sample YL17G06_40_MG_FD_203697 | JGI IMG/M metagenome (GOLD analysis project Ga0315280, IMG submission 203697) | Sediment microbial communities from Yellowstone Lake, YNP, Wyoming, USA - YL17G06_40 | ecosystem: Environmental > Aquatic > Freshwater > Lake > Sediment | place: USA: Wyoming | collected...
CGGGCAGAAGCAAGATGGCTGAAGGTTTCGCTAGAGCTTATGGGTTAATGGCATCTAGTGCAGGAACCGTGCCGGCGGAGAAAGTAAACCCGATAGTCGTTGAAGTGATGAAAGAGAGGGGCATCGCCCTTCCAGGGAAACCTAAGATGCTGACTGAGCAAATGATTGGCGAAGCAGACCTCGTCGTAACTATGGGTTGCTCGGTGGAACAAGTCTGCCCCAAACCAATGGTTCAGCAAATGGAGAAAAAGCTCGTCGATTGGCATATCGAAGACCCTAAAGGAAAACCGATTGAAGAAGTAAGAAAGATCAGTGCTCAAGTTGAGAACAAGGTCATGGAGCTTCTTAAGAAAGAGTAAGGGCTGCGAGTATGACGAACCAGTATTTGGAGGGCGTCACGATTGGCGACGCGAAAGAAGAGGAGTTGCCAGTTATCTTTGCTTTGCTTGATGAATGCCAGCTTCCCAGGGAAGGGCTTGCGGCTCATCTGCCTACAACGCTGGTTGCGCGGTATGGGAAGGAGATCGTTGGGTGTTCGGCTCTCGAACTATACGAAGAATACGCTTTACTTCGATCTGTCGCAGTCAAACCGTCATTTCGTGAACAAGGACTAGCAGTACGGCTCATAAAAGCGGCGATGGATTTAGCTAGGCGTCATCTGGTTACGACTGTGTACCTGCTCACAGAGACGGCGAGTACGTTCTTCTCCAAACTTGGCTTCGCAACTATTCCTCGTTCAGATGTACCGCAGAAGGTCCAAGAATCTGTAGAGTTTACGACCTTGTGCCCAGAAACTGCAACGGTCATGACAATGTCCTTGGGTTTTATGCGTTGGAGCCTCGGGCGGGATATTAAACACTAGTTCAACTCCCTGACAAGAACGTGTGCTCTCGCTTTCTCGATAATGTCTCTGTCAGGATCGGTTTGCATCGTGACTGCGTGGGACGCGGGGAAGGGGATTCTGACCCCAATTTACTGGTACTAACTAACTAGTGGGGCCGGTGGGATTTATGGTATTATTGCAGTGGGGCGTTTACGATGGTAAACGTCTCATTTTGAGCTTTTTCTTCGAATCAAGAGATAACTTGGTTCGATTTTGGTTGCCGCACCATAAGCCCCACACATACAAGAACAGAAAAAGCAAAAGAATTACCTAATCGAGAAAGCTATGTTTCTGCTTCCAATTCTTTTCCAATCGACTTCACGATTTCTCCTGCGATACTGAGGCACTTGTCTCGAAGGTCCCCTATTTGGGCCATCTCATTGTCTTGAAGCCAGAGTCTTTTACTTATTTCTTTGAAATAATCATGCACTGTGAGTTGTGAAAGAGTTGAACGAGCCTTCAGAATTGAATTGTTGGGTCAAGGCTGTCGCTAGATACGACGGTAACTCTTCTCGCATGGTGACCTGAGCCACATTGACCGCAAGCTCGTGCGCGCTGGTCTTCCGTAATCTTGCCGGCGAGGAAGAAGAGTCGCGGATCGTAAGGTTCAAGTAATAGAACCCGTCAAGGACCAGACTGGTTGCGCGTTGCATATTCCTTCAACAAATGACCAGCATAGAAAATGCTAACTGTCGGTCCACCATGCCTTGTATAGTTGGGGCAGAACCGACCGTGTTGTCTATGGGGACTTTATCCAAGCTGAGCAAAGAGCAAGAACAAGAAGCGCTCAGAATTCATCGGGAGGCAGTAGTGGTCGACTGCTTGGCTTGTCCTATTGTCAATAGGGAAACTTTTGAGCAAATGATTCAGGGGGGAGTCACGGCGTGCAACTGGACAGTAGGTGGCAAGGACGAGCGCGATAAGCGCGGGCCGGAACACGACTTCAGACAGATAATCCGCGAAATCGTGCATTGGTATTCGCTATTTAGAGAAAACGGAGACAAGATTCATCCTGTAACGACTCCAGGAGATATCGTGGAGGCGAAGAAGCAGAAGAAGTTGGGAGTAGCCTTTGGACTACAGTTTCCTAGACCTGTAGAATATGTAGATGATCTGGAACCCCTCTACAGGTTGGGATTGAGAGTTTTTCAGCTCACTTACAATGAGAGAAGCCTGATTGGAGACGGCGTAGCCGAGAAACGTGACGGCGGATTGAGCGCTTTCGGAGAGAAAGTTGTTCATGAGTTGAATAGGCTCGGCATCGTCATAGATCTATCGCACTGCGGAAGGAAAACAGCGCTCGACGCGATTCAGATCTCCAAGTATCCCTGCACGTTTTCACATGCAAGCGCGAGTGCCTTAACCAAGTCTCTCCGCAACAAGAGCGATGAGGAATTGAAAGCGCTCGCTGAGAAAGGAGGTGTTGTCGGAGTGACTCCTTGGGGAGGCATGATTTGGAGCAAAGAGGGACAACGACCCACGATCGATGACTACCTCAATCACGTAGACTACGTAGTCGACCTTGTGGGAGTTGACCATGTGGGAATCGGAATGGATCTCGGTGTGGGGAGCGTAGACAGGCAGACATGGGAGAATTTCAAACGATGGTACCCAAGCTATGTTCAGTCTTGGTTTACGTTTGAGAGTTTTTATGCGGAAGATCTCAACAACTACATCAAATTTCCGAACATCACAAGAGGATTGGTAGGAAGGGGATACTCGGAAGAAGAGATAAAAAAGATACTCGGAGAGAACATTCTCCAGATGTTCGAGAGGGTATGGCGATAGTGTCGATACTGTATCGACCGTCATGTAAGACGTAATGGTGGAAAGATGATGGAGTACGTATGTTTGGGTAGTTCCGGCCTGAAGATTTCGAGAATCGCGCTTGGTTGTTGGTCGTTCGGCAACAAGGACTCCTGGATGATCGAGATTGACAAGGCGAGACCGATAATCGAGAAAGCCATCGACCTTGGCGTCAATTATTTTGACACTTCCTGCAACTATTCCCTCGGTCGTTCAGAGGAAATACTTGGAGAGGCCGTGAAAGGTAGACGAAATGATGTGATCTTGGCGACCAAGGTCTATGGTGCCATGAGTGAGAGACCCAATGATCGCGGTCTTTCGCGTCGTCATATCATGAACCAGATAGAGCGATCTCTGCAACGACTTGGCACCGATTACGTAGACCTATATGCAATTCACCGTTGGGATTATGACACGCCGATCGAGGAGACACTACGTGCCTTAGATGACCTCATCCATGCGGGAAAGATACGTTACATTGGGGCGTCTAGCATGTTCGCTTTTCAGTTCTCGAAGGCTTTGTGGACATCTGACAGACTAGGTCTCTCACGCTTCATCAGCATGGAGAATCTTTACAATCTATGCTACAGGGAGGAGGAGTGGGAAATGATCCCTCTCTGCCGAGATCAAGGAGTCGGATTAATTCCCTGGAGTCCATTGGCCAAAGGCTTCCTGACTGGGAAATATGTGCGAGCGAAGACTCCAGACTCGGTGCGCTACCGTTCAGATTATTTTCTGACAAATCAATTCATGAGACCAGAATTTCTAGAGAACAACTTTGACATATTGGATGAGGTTGTGAGAGTAGCCAAAGAGAAGGGGCTCACGCCGGCTCAAGTCGCCCTAGCTTGGCTCCTTCACAAGGGTGTAGTGGCTCCAATCGTGGGGGCTACAACGGTTCAGCAAATTGAGGAGGATATTGAAGCCGTGAACGTGCACCTGACACAAGATGAAATTGGGCGTCTAGAGGCTCCATACAAGCCGCACCCCATTTTACCAGATACAATGTTCCTAGAGAAGAGAAAGAAAGAGGAGCAAGAGAGAAGGGCCTTCGAACTCAAGCAAGTTAATATGGCTAGGTAAGCAGCCACATATTTCCAGCTTTTCGTTGATTTGATGCTGAGTCCTTGTTCTGTTCAAGTTCGTCGTCGTGCGAAGTCATCTATGGTTTTGAACTCTTCTACGTGTGGCAGAATGGCCTTTCGAATACACATACTGCTGCCCCACAATAACGAAATCATCTGGATTTTCGAAGAACCCGGCTCATACATGTTTGAACCGGAGAAGTACACTAGCCGCGAGCACTCATCCATGGTTCTTCCGGATGCGATAACGGTGGTGTCATAGTGATACAAAAGACACCAATGAAAACCGAAGTGCTCAGTCTTCAGAGCACACTCATGCCGGTCTGTCTGAGTAAATTACCTCCAGGATCTCTCGAAGACTCGCTGGAAGTTCTCTCCGAGTATCTTTTTTATCTCTTCTTCCGAGTATCCCCTTCCTACCAATCCTCTTGTGATGTTCGGAAAATGCAGGTAGCCATTGAGGTCTCTCGGGTGTTTCATCTCAAATGTGAACCAAGAGGGTATGACTTGTGGATACATAACTTTGTAACCGGTTTCCCACTGCTCCTTTGTGTATACCCCTTCGGAAATGTCCATTCCGATTCCGACATGATCTATCCCAATCAACTTTACCATGTAGTCTATGTGATTGAGATAATCGTCGATCGTAGGCGGTTGTTCGGCTTTGCTCCAAAAGGCGGGTCCCCAAGCATTTGCTCCGACGACGCCGCCTTTCTCAGCGATCGAGAGCAATTCTTCGTCGCTTTTGTTGCGGACACTGTTACAGAGTGCTTTTGGGTTCGCATGCGAGAATACGACAGGGTCTTTCGAGATTTCGATCGTCTCCATGCCAGTCTTTGCGCCGCAGTGGGAGATGTCTATGAGAATGCCCAGTCGATTCATTTCCTCAATGACTCTTACGCCCAAGCTGCTTAGCCCGCAGTCTGTCTTCTCACCCGCGCCGTCCCCGATCCGATTTCTCTCGTTGTAGGTAAGCTGCATAATTCTAACTCCGAGTCTGTGAAGGACTTCCAAGAAGGAGAGGTCATCTTCTATCGGCCTAGGATCCTGAAGCCCGAAGATTATTCCCAACCTTTTCTTTTGCTTCGCTTCTCTTATGTCTCTGTGTGCTGTTACATGCATAATTTTGTCTTCGTTCTTCCTCAGTACAGAGTACCACTTAGTAATATCTCGGACAGCCTGCTCAAAGCCATGCTCTACCCCAACTATTGTCCAGTTGGCAGCTGTAACTCCGCCCTGAATCATTCTGCCGAATTCATCTGGGGTGACTATAGGGCAAGCACATGCATCCACAACAATAGCATCTTTGTGGATGCGAATTGCTTCTTGCTCTTCTTCTCTGGTTATCTGAGAGAAAATTTTCGTCGATAACTCATCTCATACGATAGCGTACACCATTTGCACTAGGCAAATTTAAGAGTTGTCAACGTTTCTCCTTTTTCTTTTCTCGTTTCTTGGCATGTTTTTGGCGACTGGCAGTTTCCGACGTTGTCATTACGACGATGACAAAATTCGGGATGGATGTCGTTGTCGCTCATGCACGGAGTTTTGATCTGGATAAGTATCCGAAGATCAGTCAAGAGTGCGCGGATACGTACGGTCCTTCGAGGCCGTCAATAATCTCAAAAAGGCATGTGAAGGTGAAGTCTTGGGGGCGTTCGCAAACTACTGTCTCTAGAATCATCTGAACTTGGCCTAGAGAAAGAATTTGAGAAGCATAGGAACTGGATCGTCACATGCTTATGCCTCTCAGTAACTACCAGCCCGTAAACGTCTTCGCGGAATTCAGGGAGAATCCGAATGAACTGAAGACGGTGAGCCAACGCATTTGGAGGAAAGGTGCTCGCAGAAAGAAAAGATATCGAAGACATGACAGTCCATTACATCTTTGTTCGAGAGGATTCAGCAAAACAGATGCGAGAGGATGCGAGCTGAACAAAGGTACAATACAAATTCTCGGAAACTATGTCATCATAATCAATGGTTAGGCCGGGCCTTGAGTAGGGGCTGGAGGACGGCGATGCAACGGGCTCTCGTATAGTGCAAGATCGATGAATGGGAAGATGATGACCGCTTTATCTATTGAACACGTGTTCCGACTAGCTGATCAGGACCAATCGCGTAATCGCCGTCATCAAACCGCAAGTTGCGCTTGAGTATCGATCTTGTAAGGCATGACTTACGTATTCTTTCTGATCGATAGTACGTTGTGGCATGCCACGTAGCGTCTTCCTCCCATGTCCATCAGCTCAGGCTCCGCCTCGCTGCAGATGCTCGTGGCGAAGGGACATCGCGTTCTGAACCTACAGCCAGTCGGGATATCGATTGGTGAGGGGACTTCTCCTTGGAGGATCAGGCGCTTCCTGCTCCTAGTAACCCTCGGCTTCGGAATGGGCGTCGCAGAAAGTAGAGCCATGGTGTAAGGATGCATCGCATCTTCAAAGATATCATCAACAGGGCCTAGCTCTACAATCTTACCCAGATACATGATTGCGACCCTGGTGCTGATCGACCTAAGCACACCGAGATCGTGGGTTATGAATAGGTAGGTGAGACCCAGCTCCCTCTGCAGCCGTCTCATCAGAATTAGTATCTGGGCCCGCACTGAAATATCCAGAGATGAAACAGGTTCGTCTGCAACAACGAGTTTCGGCCGGAGGGCCAAGGCCCTTGCTATGCCGACCCTCTGCCTCTGCCCGCCACTAAACTCATGGGGGTATCTACCCATATAGAGCTCTCCAGGGTTGAGTCCCACGGATTCCAGGAGCTGGAGCACCCTCTGTCTGATCTGCTTCCCATCAAGGTGTTCATGGACTCTGTAGGGGTGGCCGAGAATTTCCCCAACCGTCATGCGAGGGTTCAAGGATGCGAATGGGTCTTGAAATACGATCTGAATATTTCTGCGCAGATTCTTCATTTCATCGGAAGCAATTTCAAAGATATTCTTACACGACATGAAGCCTACTGTTCCAGCTGTCGGCTCAGTCAGCCTAAGTAGGAGCCTAGCAATCGTCGTCTTCCCGCAACCACTCTCTCCAGCCAATCCGAGGGTCTCACCCTCTTGCAGGTCGAAGTCAACTCCGTCCACGGCCCGCGCATATTTCTGAGACTCCCGAAAAATGCCCTTCTTGACCGGAAAGTGCTTTTTCAACCCACGAGCCGTCAATAATGCGACTAACATCCACCCCCATAGAGGAAGCAAGAAACTTGGTGCTCACCCGAATCCAATTTCGGTTCTTTATTGCGACAGATATTCATTACGTGTGGGCATCGAGGGTGAAACCTGCATCCGGAAGGTGGGTTGATGAGGTTCGGGACTACGCCTTCGATGGTCGAAAGGTCCTTCTTGAATTCATCGATGCTCAGAACCGACTTCAACAATCCGACGGTGTAGGGGTGCTTAGGTTCTTCGAAGACCGAATACACGTCTCCGTGCTCCACAATCTTTCCAGCATACATGACATAGACACTGTCACAAATCTCTGCGACCACTCCCAAATCGTGAGTGATTAAGAGGAGCGAAGCGTTGAGCTCATTAACCAAGGTGCGGAGCAGCTCCAAGATTTGGGCTTGAACAGTTACGTCCAACGCTGTGGTAGGTTCGTCTGCAATCAGAAGGCTTGGGTTGCATGAGATGGCTGTCGCGATCAGAATACGCTGCCTCATCCCTCCACTCAGTTGATGAGGATAGTAATCCTTTGTAGCCCGCGGATTGGCAATGCCCACCTTCTCCAGAAGAGTAACGACTTTCTCTTCGACCTCAGAATCCGAAACCATTTGGTGACGTTTTATAGTTTCACCTATCTGGCGCTCCGCTGTTAAGACGGGATTAAGGAAGGTCATAGGATCCTGAAAGACCATCGAGATACGGGAGCCTCTTATCTCCCTCATTTGACTTTCTGGCAAAGCCGCGAGGTCCAGCCCGTCGAAGAGAATCCTTCCTCCAACGATCTTGCCTGGAATCGGGAGCAACCGCAAGAAGGAGAGAGCGGTCATAGTCTTCCCGCAGCCAGACTCGCCGACAAGGCCTACGGATTCTCCCCGCCGTATCTTCAGGCTTACCCCATCGACCGCCTTCACAACGCCCGCGGACGTGAAAAGGTAGGTTTTTAGTTCGTCTGCGTCGAGGAGCGTTTCGTGTCCTCCAAAAACCATGTTCTCACTCATTTGGCTCGCGTCTCCTTTAGGCGCGGGTTGAGGGCATCGTTCAACCCATCCCCAACAAGGTTAAAGGACAATACCATGATGAAGATGGCCGCTCCTGGAATAAGAGAGGTCCATGGAGCGAAGCGGATAACTTCGCGAGCGTCGTACATCATCTTCCCCCAACTAACCACGTTTGCGTCACCGAGGCCCAGGAAGCTGAGTCCTGCTTCTATGAGTACCGCATTTGCTATTTGGAGAGAAGCATTGACTATCACAGAGGTCATAGCGTTTGGAAGAATTTCTCTGAAGATGATGAACCAGTTGCTAGAACCGACAGCCTTCGAAGCCTCGACGTACTCGCGCCCCTTAAGTGTCAGAAACTCCGCCCTTACTAGTCTGGCAGCCCACGACCAGCTCAGAACCGTGATGACCACCACAATGTTCCAAATACTGCTTCCGAAAATCGCCACCAGAAGGAGAGCTAGAACGAAAGTGGGGATTATCATCACGGTCTCGGTAAACCTCATAAGTAGGTCGTCGACCCGCCCTCCTGCGAAGCCAGCGATAGAGCCTATAATTACGCCGATTATCGTTGAACCTAGGACTGCGGCCAGCCCAACTAGAAATGCGACTCTTGTGCCATACATGACTCCACTAAAGACATCTCTCCCACTATCGTCTGTTCCAAACCAGTAGTCTCTTCCCGGAGGCTGAAGTATTGGTCCGACTCCTGTCCTGAGAGGGTCAAACCCGCTAATGCTGCCGGCAAAGATCGCAACAAACACGAATCCAACCAGTAGGAACAGGCCTACAACGGCCGGTTTACTTCTGACGTAGCGATGCCATAACTCTTTGGAGTTGACCGCGTGACGCAACAAGGTTTCATGGATTTCGCTGAATGTGCTTCCCTCCAACATCGCGTTGCTACTTATACCTGACTCTCGGATCCAGGTACGCGTAAGCTATGTCTGTGATCAGGATGAAAATGATGACCATTATGGAAATGAAAATAAAAACGCCCATAATCACAGGATAATCTCGTCTGAGGAGCGAGTCGTACATTAAGCGGCCTAACCCTGGCCAAGAGAAGACGGTTTCGGTCAGTACTGCTCCACCGAACATGAATCCTGCGTTGATTCCGATGACAGTCACGACAGGAAGCATACAATTCCTCAAAGCATGTCCGTAGACAATAGCATTTTCATCCAAGCCCTTCGCTTTTGCCGCGATGATATAATCTTGGCCTAGGATTTCGAGCATGTTTGCCCTTGTAAGGCGATAGATCAGGGCAAGTTGGGAGGTGCCGAGAACGACCGTTGGGAGGATTAAATGACGAAGCATGTCCAAGATGCCTTCCGTCGTCATGATCTGTCCGGTAGGGACGGAGTGTAACCCTCCAGAGGGCAGCAGACCAAACCAAAGGGCAAATATGACCATGAGGAGCTCCCCGAGCCAGAAGACGGGCAGTGAATACCCTATCAGAGAGGATACCGTGATCGCGCTGTCCATTGGGGAGTACGGTTTTCTGGAGGAGCGAACTCCCAGAACTATGCCCAATATGACCGCGAAGGAGAGGGCCGAACTCATAAGTAGGATGGTTGCAGGGAGGCGTTCAAGTATAAGATTCAGCACGGGTTCGCGAAACCAGTACGAAACGCCGAAATTCCCCTGCAGGACCTGTGCCAGATATATGAGGAGTTGCTCGTGAAGAGGTCTATCCAAGCCGAATGTCTGTCTGAGGTGCTGGATCGTCTCTGGATCGCCGACCTCAGAGCCCAACAGCATGTAGGTCACATCGCCTGAGGCCATGTGAATCAATACGAAGTTCAGCAAAATGATTACGATTACAGTGGGTACCGTCTGCAGTAATCTTCGAATCACATAGCCCTTCATCGTCCTTGATTCGGACATGACCACATGACAACGACACGGGGTGCGCATTTTCATGTTAAAAAGAGTTTTGGGCCTCTATTCGTTTGTTTGAGGATGGCTCGCAGTGCTCTCTTCAATAGGTGTTCTTACTGCCGAATGACATATCTGATTGTCTCACATTGAAGAGCCGATGAAAGCGCATTCAAGTATATATTGTAAGTCAAAAGAGAGAATATAGAAGCGAAATCATAAATAGTTTTCTTACCGAGCCAACAGATATGAAGAAAATTATTCGTCTTTTAATTTTCGTGACATTCTTTGCTTTGTTATTGCTTCCCAACAATGTACACGCCACCAGAGGACTCGTCAATTCGCCCCCTCCAGGTGTGGAACCTAGGAGTGGAGGCACATTACGTGTGGCGCTCACTGCGGACCCGCCAGGGTTATACGATCGTCTTTTTGGCGGATTTGATGCCCATGTGGTCAGTGGACAGGTCTTCAACGCGTTGACGAAAAACGAGCTGGACGGCTCTATTACGCCAGAGCTCGCCCAGTCATGGGAGATTAGTTCAGACGTGAAGACCTACACGCTCCACCTAGTTAGGAACGCCACATGGCACGATGGAGTTCAGTTCACATCGGCTGACGTAAAGTTCACTTTCGAGCAGATCCTCATCCCACTTACTGCCGGAGGCAAAACGAACTTTGGTCATATACAGTCCATCGAAACCCCAGATAATTACACTGTCATCTTCCATTTCAATGTACCGTGGGCACCATTCCTAGCGGCCCTCGACCATTTTACGGAAAGCATCGCTCCAAAGCACATCTATGAAGGGACGGACATCCTGAAGAACCCGGCCAATCTCAAACCCATCGGAACAGGCCCCTTCATGTTTAAAGAGTACGTGAAGGGTGACCATATCACTCTAGTCAAGAACCCGAACTACTGGAAGAAGGGCCTGCCCTATTTCGACCAGATAATCTTTAGATTTATCCCTGACGCTGCTGGAAAAGTTCTCGCCTTCGAGAACGGTGAAATCGACTATCTTCCAATGCCCCCCTACTTCGACGCTGCGAGGCTGCAGGATAACTCTAAGGCCTTCGTCTCCGTCGGCTATGTCGCCAAGGGCGATGTAAGATATCTTCTCCTGAAGGTCACCGACCCTCTTACAGGCAACCTGAAGGTGAGGCAGGGAATCGCCAGCGCCATAAATAGGGAGTTCGTAACAAGCACAACCACCTACGGCCTAGCGAAATTAGCGAACACAAACTTCAATCCAGACACTTGGTGGTACGACCCAGAGGCAGCAGCGAAGTTCCCCAAGTATGACCCCGCGTTGGCTGAAACGCTCTTGGATCAAGCAGGATACCCGAGAAAGGCTGATGGGAAGAGATTCACATTGAACTTCGTATCGATGACCACTCAAGACGGCGCGAAGATTGCAGGTTTAGTCAGGAGTGACCTGACTAAGGTGGGCATCGACGTCAATCTACAGGTACTCGAGGATGTGACTGCATTCCAGCAAATCTTCGTGAAAGGAAGCTTCCAGCTGGGCTACGGAGGTGGCGCCACCACGGGACCGGACCCAACGATCGCCGGCAAGTGGTTCACCGCAACGGGCATAGTACATATCCCCTTCACTAACGCTATGGAGTATAACAACAGCAAGGTGAACGAAGCCATGTCCCTACAAGCACAAACGGCAGATCGCGGGCAGAGAAAGAACTATCTGTGGACAGTCCAAGAAGAGATGGTTAGAGACCTGCCCATCATACCGCTATCTACAGACGTAGCTCCGCAGCTCATCAACCCCGAGTGGTACAATCTACCTGGAGGTCCTATGGGAGGGTTTGATCGCTACGATAGAGTTTTCTGGGCCAAGGGTACCGCTCCAGGTCCTGTGGTCTCCACAGTCACCGTAAGTGGCACGGTCGCAGGGATGGATTCGCAGACCTTCGCAGTTGTCGTTGTCGTCATTGCTATTATCATAGCTGGCTTAGGATTCTACGTGGGAAGGAAAAGGCGTCCATAAGCAAAGCATCCGCTATACTGCCCAAAATTCCCCTAATTTTTTCTCAATCACTAGCCACATTGAGCCCTGACTATCCGATTACGCTCATCGAAGACGGACCAGCTGACGCAAGATGCTGAGATCAAATGGTTCTTCTGGATATCGAAATCATGCTTTTATCCACTATTTCTAACGCTGGTAGATGGTATGCTATCTGTTACGATACTGATCACACGGTGCAGGTGATAAAACTTCAGGGACCAGCCTGCTTACGTGTTGCATATTCCTTCAGCAAATGAACGGTGTGAAACATACTGACCGTGGATCCACCATCTACTGTGAACGTGGTCCCAGTAATGTATGATGCGTCATCTGAGGCAAGGAACTCCGCGAGTCTAGCAATTTCCTCGGGTTCACCAGGCCGACCCATCGGCACCGCTCTGTGACGCGCTTCGCGAATAGCCGGATCACCATGATCATACAAACGCTTGTGAATATCCGTTCTCACTGGGCCTGGGCTTATGCCTACCACTCTCACGCCGTACTTGGCCCACTCGACTGCAAGCATCTTCGTCAATCCCACCAGTCCAGCCTTGCTCGGCGTGTAGGCGCCAGCGTAGATTTCCGGAATTTCAGCTGATATGGAAATGATGTTGAGGATCACTCCACTCCTCCGTCCCATGAAGTGTTTGGCGACAGCTTTGCTGCAGAGGAACGGCCCCTTTAGGTTCACGTCAATCACTCTGTCCCAGTCTTGTTCAGCAAGATCCTCTATCGGTCCACTGGTGAATATTCCAGCATTATTCACCAAAACGTCAACCTTCCCGTAATTCCTCAGCGTTTCCGAAACCAAGTTCGATACTTGTCGAGAGTCTGAGACATCGGTTCGCACGAATGCGGCTTCTCCGCCTAGATCCGTTATCATCTTAACTGTCTGAGACCCTGGTTCCGAATTTCTGCCAGCAACCGTGATCTTAGATCCTGCCTGCGCGAACTGTAATGCTATTGCTCGGCCAATGCCTGATCCGCCGCCTGTAATAATAGATACTTTTCCTTCAAGTTTTCTGGAATCCAATCTCATCAAGTTGAGCGCTACCTTATATTCGATTTAATGTTACCGGTGTCCGTCGTGTGTAGTTGTGGCCTCAGTGTATTAGCGTCGTCTCCGTGAACAGACAAACCTCAGAAGGCATGAACGTATGGCGAGGAAACAAGAAAAGCAGAACGACCAAACCACTGGCACTGTTTTCATTATCCATTCACCGCTTGATACATGGTTGGGGAAAGTGATGGCGGAAAAGTTCGAGGCGGGTAGCTCGTGCTTAGATGAAAGGTAGAAAGGCGCCACATAGAGGAGGTGGACGGACTGTTCAATGCCAACAAAGAGCGAGAAACTCTATTTGATTATTCAACGGAATATGCATACCCGGCGTTTTACAAGAGACCTCAAAAGAAGACACATAGAGGGGACAGGTGGGTCCGGAGCAGCCCTGCAGGATGACTCTTTCCATCACCAGTCGCAGCAGCCTTTCCTCGAAGAGATTGGTAGAAATGAGGAGTAACACGGGAGCGGAGTAAAGTTCGCAACAGTCTTGACCGTTGCTGGCTTCAATTTAGTGCCCGAGCCGCCACCACCATTCCGTCTTCCGCCACGAATAGATGCGTTCGCTCTGGTCCTATTTGCGAAGCTAGCGAAAGTTTTCGTGCGCTTGGATTCAGATACTAGTATGGAATTATGCGGGCTTGTACCCATTAGGAAATCTCGCAGCACCGGAAAAACAACTCGTCTAAATCCGAACCGTTCGGGCAAAAATCGGCCAAGAATCGGGAGATCGAGGAGAAAGACCACTCCAAGACCCCCCATGTTGACAAATAGTATGAGGCAAATGACACCCACTATGAGATATTGACAAATAGTGTGAGAATCTACAGGTCGAGAGCAATCGCTTGCTTGAGTGGATGATTCGTCCATCTTGGTTATATATCGCGTCAAGCAAGGCGCCAACTACAAGGCGTAGTTCGTTGAGTGGTACTGACAGGCAGATGAGGTACGCATACTTGGTCACTTTGGTGGGGGTAGCTCTCGCCGCCATCACAACTGCTTACACAGCGATTCGTTCGTTCCTGTTTGCCCAAGCGATTCGATCCCGTCCTTTCGTACCTCCGGGAAACTTCACCGCAACGCGTCAGTTCGGAAACTTCACGGGACCACGCCAGTTTGGAAACATCAACCCCTATGGGGGTTTCACTAACAACCTCGTAATCCTGGCCGT
>Ga0315280_10007926_pt1 | contig 14079 bp, 13 predicted proteins | sample YL17G06_40_MG_FD_203697 | JGI IMG/M metagenome (GOLD analysis project Ga0315280, IMG submission 203697) | Sediment microbial communities from Yellowstone Lake, YNP, Wyoming, USA - YL17G06_40 | ecosystem: Environmental > Aquatic > Freshwater > Lake > Sediment | place: USA: Wyoming | collected...
GAGAGGTACGGGCCGTCCTTTTCCAGAGCATACAGCTCAATGTCGTTCTTGGCCTTCTGGAACCAGTGTGACTCGGATTTCCGAGCGAGGCATTTCACAAGACTCGTGTGGATAGCTTTCAGCGCTTTCTTTGCGTCGCTGACAAGCGAGATTGTTGGCGTCTTGTTCTTTGCAATTTCGGCCTTGTCCGTGTCGATGTGTAAGAGCTGGCTGTCTGGGCAGAATTTGTCTATGTTTCCAGTTGTCCGGTCCGAGAGTCTAGATCCCACAATCAATAGAACGTCTGCACTCGACACGACGTGATTCGTTTCAGAAGATCCATGCATTCCCATCACTCCGATTGAGAGCGGATGATCCTCCGGAATGCATCCCTTCCCCATCAGTGAAGTCGCAACTGGACACATCAGCAGCTCTGCCAGTGCGACAAGCTCCCGGGAAGCTTCAGCGATCTTGACTCCGCCTCCAGCAATGATCAGCGGGGTTTTCGCCTTCGCGAGAGCGTCAACCATTCTCACGACAGTCCCGGGGTCGGGATCGGGAAGCGGCCCATACCGTCTCGGAATAGGCTGATCCGTGAACTCTACGACATCCATCTCTTGCTGTACGTCTCTTGGAATGTCGATAAGAACTGGGCCGGGTCTCCTTGTGGAAGCTATTCGAAAGGCCGCCTTTACGATCTGAGGGATTTCTGCAGCCTTCCTAGGCTGGAATGCATATTTGGTAACGGATGTAACGACTCCTATGATGTCTGTTTCTTGAAAGCTATCTTTCCCGATGAAGGGCCTTGCTACCTGGCCTGTGATTGCTATCATGGGTGATGAATCCATGAAGGCGGTCGTTATTCCAGTGACAAGGTTCGTGGCCCCCGGTCCAGAAGTTGACATGCACACGCCCACCCGTCCACTCGCCCGAGCGTATCCGTCGGCCATGTGAGCCGCAGTCTGTTCGTGTCGAACCAGAACGTGCCTGATCCCCAGCTCCGATGGCGAGTCTTGCATCTTGTAGAACGCATCGTACACTGGCATTATGGCGCCTCCTGGAAGACCGAACACGACCTGCGTCTTCTCACGTCTGAGCGCTTCGATCAGTGCGTTCGCGCCGGACATCTCCATCAATTATGGTCACTCCTATTTTTTTCCTCAACCTCGCGAAAAATCGGGTAATCGCGAGGTCTACTGAAGGACAATAAGGACTAGGACGACACTGACGACGATCGACAATACTAACGATCGTCCATCGAATTTGAAGAGAGCACGCAATTCACGGTGTCGCAAGGTCCTTAGAACAGCACAAAGCTCTCGAACTCGCATATAAGACTAATCTAAGGACTCGATCTATCTCCGATAGCGGAGAGCACGGACTCTAAATCATGTTCAGATCACAAGCCTAGTTCGAAGCCGCTAAGGGCGTATGTGTCCCCGGTGCCTAGCTTCATGGATGGCCTACGGTTTCTGTCGTACAGAATGACCTCTGAGGGGCGTGGAGCAGACCTCAAAGCCTCCTTGATGAGCTGCTCAGGAATCATCGCAACCTTCTTCTCAGAATCCACGGTTGCTCCTCCGTCTTTGAGCAAGGCCAAAGTTTCCTGACTGTCAATGTTCATCCCAGTGTTCCAGAGCACGTCCAAGGCGGCCTGATGCATCTGACTGAGTTCATCCTCAGAGAAGACTCTAATCGGGCTGAGCTTCAAATTGCGATGACTCCTGCACTCGCCTGCGCACTCGGTAGGCACATTCTTCGCATTAAAGTCTGATAGTATTCGCGGCGAGGCGAACGGGCATTCAGTGTTGGGTCAGCAAGAGTCTGACACTCTTTCCTTCTTTACGTAGGAGCCGGTGATTGGTATTGCAGTTCCACATCCTGGGCACTTCTTTTCTCGAGTCAGTCTGTACGAAAGGATAGCGTAGTTGTCTCTGGCTATGACACGTTCACCACATTCCGGGCAAAACGTGTTCTCGTATTGATGACCAGGAACGTTTCCAACGTAGGTGTACCTGACACCCGCTCTACGTGCGGTTTCGCGGGCGTGCTCCAGTCTCTGCACGTTCGTAGCTGGAGCGTGGGACTTGTATGCTGGCAGGTATCGGGTGAAATGCAATGGAATCTCCGGCCCCAAGTGCCTGAGGTGCTCCTCAACTACTTCGGTGATAGTGCCGTCGCTGTCGTTTACGCCCGGTACAATCAGGTTCACTACCTCAACGTGGATACCCATCTTTTTCGCGGCCTCAGCATTTCGCCAAGGCACGCTCGCATGGACGGATCCACAAAACCTACGATAGGCTTGTTCGTCTCCTTTCACGTCTATCTTGAGTCCGTCCAGACCTGATTTGCGGAGTAGTTCGAGTGCCTCCATGGTCATGTATCCATTTGAGACGTAGCAACAATAGAGACCACGAGTCGTTGCGGAGGAAAAAACGTCCACAGCCCAGTCGGTGAGTAGTGTCGGCTCCTGGAAACTGCCGCACAGGCCCTCATCTCCAAAGCCTGCCGCCATCTCCACGATCCTCGCTGGTGGGACCGATTCGGATCTTTCAGGCACAGGTTCTGCACGAGAGAGGCTGTGGTTCTGACACCATGGGCATTCGAAATTGCATGACCAAGTTGAGAAAGTCAGGGCAGTTGACCCGGGCCAATAGTGAAAGAACGGCTTGATCTCGATCGGCCGACTCTCAATTGCACTCACGTCCCCATAGACGAGCGTGTACAACTTTCCACTGATGTTCTTTCGGGTCCTGCAAACGCCGATCTGTTCGGTGTCGATAATGCACCTACGCTCGCAGAGGATACACTGTACCTTATCGCTCCTCAACCTTACATAGAGAGAAGATTCGCGAACACAAGGCATTGAGACAAGTACCAAAGCCAAAGCTCACTGTTTTGCCATTTTCTCTTGTGCGTACGTGTGGCATCCCATCGCACTAAGTTTGACACTCCGAGTGACGTGATCAGGAATCTCCTCTCGTGCAATGCCGCTGCGATCCACGATGTCAGTCATGAAAGCCTCGAAGATCCGGTCCAAAGACTGCTCGGCCTTCACTGCTTCGGCAGCTACTGATCCCCACCGCTTGACCATCTGAATGTTTGTTTCGAGAAAGGCTTGTATGTCTTCGCGTACAGGGCCGAAGTGAGGTAAAAGCAGTGTCGCTGGGTCCATCTCCATGAATTTCGTGAGGGTCTTCACGTACTGTTCTTCGTCGAAGCCAGGCGGGGGCGTAGCTGGTATTGGAAAACTGAACCCTGAATAGCGCACTCCAACAGCGTCTCCAGTGATCAGAAGATGTTCGTTTTCTACAAGCACGGACATGTGATGCCATGCGTGGCCAGGGGTGTAGAATATCAGAAGCCTCTTCCCAGCTCCGAGATCCAATTGGCAGAGCTCTCCGACCGCCTGCAACCGTTCTCTCGGCAGAGGTCGAGGTGTGCCGTATACGGCCATGGCTTTGTCTCCGAAGAGCTTTGCAGCGGTCTCAACCAACTTGGATGGATCGATCAAATGCTTCAGTCCGTGTTCGTTCACAAGCACCTGCGCATTGGGTATTGCCTCTGAGAGACGGCCAATTGATCCCGTATGATCCAAATGCACGTGAGTGGGTATCAGAAAGTCAACTTGCGATCCGCCACCCAGCGCCTGCAACTCACTGAGGACGCTGTTAGCGCTTGACGGGTACCCAGCATCTACGAGAGCTGATCTCTCTCCTCTAATGAAATAGCTGGCGACTAGGCCTGGAGCTCCGGCCGCCATAGTATCGATCAGGAAAACGCCGTCGGATATCTTAGCGTGCATGTTTCCAGACTCGGGATGCTAAGTACGGCAATCTCAGTCCATATTTCGGTGAATTAGCTATGATCCGGACTTGAGCGCGTCGGCCAACTGTATTTGGTGAGGCCCGAGTTTGCCACCGAAGTTGACGGCCGTGATCTTCACCACACCAGGAGTCCTCGAGGCGGCCGCGACACCAACCCCAGTCGCTCTCTTAACGATTTCAATATCGAGCCCATTGAAGACAAGCTCGTACACACTCTGCACACTCTCCGGAATCTTAGAATCCGAGATTGAAGTCTTGAGCGTGGGGCAGAATGGATGGTTCGTTGACGCCGGCAGCTTGTACTTCATCGAGCCGACTTTCGATCCGGACCTGCAGATGCCTCCTGGAAACGGTAACACGACACCTTCCACCGTACCCATTGCCTGAACCGCTCTTTCCGCGGCTTCCAGTGCCGAGGCCTGCGAGTTGGCCATGATGATGAAATTGCCTCCTGCAACTCCCTTCTTGACTCCGAACTTGTCCTCGATGATGAACTCGCCCTCCATGACAGGTATCCGCCACACGTTTCGGTCGCCGAGCTTGTCTCGCTTCTGGAAACCGTCACCGAATTTGCGAAGCGCGAGACCGATCTTCAGTTTGCGCGCCGCATCAGGCAACGCGTCAAAAGCCGCAGTCGTTGGACAAGTCAGAATACATTGCCCTATGCGGGTGATCATCTGTAACTTCAATTCTCTCCTTGACCGATGCCAGATCTGAACGAAAACTCCTGTGCGCCCGTCCGGAGTTCTCTCTGGAGGGACAATGGTCCCCTCAACTGCTGCTTCTGCAGGAGACATGATTATTGATGAAGCGAACCCTGTCGCAGTCTTGCCAGCTGTCATAGCCCAAATCCGACTGGTCGCAGTCACAAGCATCCTGCCGACCACCATCGGGAACGCTTCTGCAAATGTTTCCTCGATTTCGACTCCGTTGAATTCCACGATACACCACCAAAGACTCGTAGATTCCATTGTCTGACAGCTGAGCGATCGCGAGACCATTTAATGATTGCTAGACAACGAATCGGGCTACATCGTTCCTTCGGCAGCATGCTAACAGTTAAAGACAGCGAGGGTAATTGCGTCTCGGAGCCTGATGAATCTATGGTGGTCAAGGTCGGCTTCCTGAAACTTGGATGCATCGGATCAGCGCTACTGCTTGAATTCATGCTGGACGAGCGAGCTGAGAGGGAAGACATAGACGTACGGGTCGTCGGCGCAGGAGCAAAACTCGGAACAGAACAGGCAGAAGAAGCAGCCCGCATAATGCTCGAGTTCAACCCTCAAATCGTAATCGTGACAAGCCCAAATGCAACACTGCCAGGGCCAAAGAGGGCCAGAGAGATCATCAAAGCCGCGGGCCTTCCAGTGCTGGTTGTCTCCGACAGCCCAGCGAAGAAATCGGTTCAAGAGCTGGAGCAGCAGGGGTTCGGCTACATCATAGTTGAAGCCGACTCGATGATCGGCGCCAGAAGAGAATTCCTAGACCCGCTTGAGATGGTTCTGTTCAACCTGGATGTTACGAGAGTTCTCGCGATAACGGGGGCACTGAATCTGCTGACCGCCGAGATCGACCGTGCGATAGAATCGATCAAGAAAGGGACCCAACTCTCGCTGCCGAAGATCGTTGTTGACAGGGAGAGAGCCATCAAAGCGGCGTCTTTCTCAAACCCGTACTCCGGAACGAAGGCGATGGCCGCGTATGAGACAGCGCGTAGAGTGTCGGACATCAGCGTTGAAGGATGCTTCGCCGTCAAGGAGTGGGAACGGTGCACGCAAATTGTGTCATCTGCGCATGAGATGATGCGACAGGCCGCCCGACTTGCAGATGACGCAAGGGAGACCGAAAAGACTCAAGACGCCGTATCTAGGACCCCGCACTACGATGATGGCAGTATTCTCCAGAAGAGAAGACTCATGGAGAAACCCGCCAAACCCTGACCTTGGCGTGAAAACGAGGGTGTCGGACACCCTGAAAAGGGTGTCATACACCCTAAGAGATGATCCGAGTCCGAGACTGCCCGATCTTCTCAGAGAGAGGCCAGTTCAGTATCTTTCCCTTCTCAAGCGCAACAAGCGCCGGAACGCCGATAACTATGGAGCCCAGGACGCAGTACGCTGCTTCGATAGGTGTCTGAAATGCGCCCGCGACAAATATCCCAGCTAGAAGACTGGTCGGGATTGGATAGACCTGATAGAGCCCTCCTACTATTAGCATGAAGACTCTCACCGCCACATCCAACTCTGCTGAAACGAAAGCGATGAGAGCGATTGCAGGAACCAGGCGCGAAGCGTTCGACTTTCTGTCGCCGATCCTGCGAACGAAGAAGGCTGCGGCGAAGATGGCCATGAAACCGAGATATGTATCCCAGAGCGTCCACAAAGGGATCTGCCCTGCCAGCGGATGAGCGAGAAAAGTCAGTAGCGGGAATGCGTAGATTGCGGCTGTCAGATACCATTTTCTTGAAATCAGGAATCCTGCTCCGAGAGCTCCCACAGCTTCCGCGATTCCGAAGAGGTTCTCTATCCATATGCTGTCGGGTCTGATGAAACGGCCTCCTATCCAGCCTATTACTGCTGCAAGGAATCCCAGATATGGCCCAGCAATGACGCCTTCCAACGGTTCTAGGGCTATGCTCATTCTTCGAAAACCCACCAACGGCGGCGCGTATGAGAGAACAATGTGAAGAGCCGCGAGCACGGCGACGACAGTAACGTATAGGCTCTTTCGTGGTGTCGGAATCATGGTTTCCGTTCTACCGCCTGAACATACCGTATACAGGATACAGAACGGATGTAATATACCGATGACCAGCGCTATCTTGCCTCAAGATCGTTGAGCAATGTCCCCAATCGAAGTCACAGTAATATCCGGGAGAAGTCTATCACAGGCTCGAAGCCGAGAGCTTGGCAAGTTCTCAGACGAGTATTCCCGATCAGTTGCCATTTGCGAGCTTGACCCGGATGATTTGAGCGAACTTGGTGCCTTGGAGGGCGAGAACGTCCGCGTCAGGACACAATTCGGGGCGGTAGTCCTCAGGGCGATTGTATCCAAACAGGCTCCGCACAAACGAGTTGCTTTCATTCCCTATGGCGCTTGGGCAAGCATGCTCTTTGGAACCTTAACCCACACCTCCGGTATGCCAACTCTGAAAGGAGTCAAGGCGACCGTCGAGCGAGCCCCTGACGAGAAAGTTGCGACTCTGCAAGAGATCACACGCATGAAGGCTGAGTGAAAGTTGCCGAAGTCGACACTACAAGACGTTCTTTGCACTTTCTGCGCATCCGGCTGTGACAACCTCGAGATCACCTATGACGGACGTATTGTTGACTCGGCGCGGAACGGCTGCGCAATATCGGTAAGCAGATTCACCACATCCGACAAGAGTCGACTGCTGAAGCCGCTCGTTAGGAAAGCAGGGAGGCTGCGTCCGACTACGTTCGCGAGAGCCGTAGATCGAGCGGCACGGATCCTGAACAACGCGAAGTATCCGTTGCTCTATGGCTGGAGCCAGACATCATGTGAGGCGATATCGAAGGGAATCGAGCTTGCCGAACTTGTCGGCGGTCTGATCGACAACACCACGACCTCCTGTCACGGCCCCACGATACTCGGCGTTCAGGATGCAGGCGAGGCAACGTGCACCCTTGGTGAGGTACGACACTCCGCCGACCTTGTCATCTATTGGGGATGCAACCCGGTCCATTCACACCCACACCACACAAACCGGTACACGATCTTTAGCAAGGGAAGATTCCGAAAGACACGAAAAGACCGAAAGCTCATCGTCGTGGACGTCAGGCAGACGGATACGGCCAAGCTTGCCGACCGGTTCATCCAGATCCAGCCGAACGGCGACTATGAACTACTGACAGCTCTGAGGACTGCCATCAATGGCGAGGAGATCGAGCAGGATACCATCGCCGGAGTTCCAGTTGAGACCGTTGAAGAAATCGCGGATATGATGACGGAATGCGAGTTTGGAGCACTATTCTTCGGCCTTGGCCTAACGATGAGTGCTGGAAAGCATCGCAACGCCGAGGCCGCGCTGGCCCTTGTGAGAGACCTCAACTACGTGACGAAATTCGTCATCGTCCCCATGCGTGGATGGTTCAACGTCACAGGCGCCAACGAGGTCTCGACTTGGCAGACCGGATACCCCTACGCAGTGGACCTGACGCAAGGATATCCCAAGTTTAACCCTGGCGACACCTCAGCCATCGACGCGGTCACTCGCGGCGAAGTGGACGCTGCACTTGTTGTCGCGTCTGATCCGGTCTCCCATTTCCCGAGGGAGGCGGTGAAGCAGCTTCTCCAAGTCCCGATCATCGTATTGGAACCGAAAAGAACCCCGACATCAGAAGCGGCAGAGGTTCTCATTCCTTCGGCGATCCTCGGCGTCGAAGCAACTGGGACAATATACCGAATCGACGGCGTCGCACTCGAAGCCAAGAAAGTGATTGATCCTCCTCTGGGCGTGAGGCCCGACGTGGAGACTCTTGATGCGATAATCAAGCGGGTCAAGAAACTGGGAGCGAGACGCTGATGCCTGAACTTCTCATTCGCAACGGGTACGTCTTCGATCCCCTGAACGGGGTCGAAGGAGAAAGGATGGACATTGCAGTCAAAGACGGCAAGATCGTTGAAGGCGTGGGCCGAAAGGCACGTGTGTTATGCGCTTCAGGCATGACCGTGATGCCCGGAGGCGTCGACATCCACTCACACATCGCTGGTTCCAAGGCTAATTGTGCAAGGATGATGCGTCCGGAGGATCACTCCAAAGACCCCGAGGCCAGGACGAAGTACACGCGCTCCGGAGTCGGGCACACGATTCCGTCAGTGTTCACAACAGGCTACCGATACGCAAGAATGGGCTACACTACAGTCTTTGAGCCAGCCACTCCGCCTCTCAAGACTCGTCATACCCATGAGGAACTGAATGATATCCCGATTATCGACAAGGGATGCTTCCCGCTCTTCGGCAACAACTGGTTTGTAATGGAATACGTGAAGCAGGGAAGAATCGAGGAGCTTGCGGCCTACGTAGCTTGGATGCTTGAGGCGACAAAGGGGTACGCGATTAAGATTGTGAATCCAGGCGGAATCGAGGCGTGGCGTTGGGGACGCAACCTCAGACACCTCGACGATACTGTTCCGAACTTCGACGTGACACCGAGAGAGATCGTGAGAGCGCTATGCCAAGTGAACAAACTCCTCGACCTGCCACATGCGGTTCACATTCACCCTAACGGGCTCTCGGAGCCGGGGAACTACCAGACAACGCTCGACACGATGGAATGTGCACGAGACTTTCGGAGAGAAGGACGCCCGACGATGCATGTGACGCATGCCCAGTTCACTGGTAGGAAGGGGTGGTCTTGGCCGGATGTGAGATCTGGTGCGCCGGAGATTGCAGATTATGTGAACTCGCATGACCACGTCTCCATCGATCCTGGGCAGCTGATCTTCACCAACGTAACGTGGATGACCGCAGACGGCCCAGCCATGTTCGCATTGTTCAAGCTCACGAAGACGAAATGGTTCAACGCCGATGTGGAGGCGGAGACAGGCGCAGGAATAGTGTCGGCAACTTACAAGAAGAGCAACTACGTTAATGCGATGCAGTGGGGAATCGCCCTTGAGCTTGCACTACTCGTGAAAGACCCATGGAAGGTCTACCTGACCACAGACCATCCGAACGGAGGACCATTCACATCCTATCCTCGAGTCATATCGTGGCTCGTGAGCAAGCAATCGAGACAGAAACTACTCGACAAGATCAACAAGACAGCCAAGAGACGACTCAACCTTCCGGGAATCGACAGGGAATACTCTCTCTATGAGATTGCGACAATAACCCGGGCCGCGACCGCCAAATCGCTCGGCCTCGAATCCAAAGGCCACATTGGACTCGGTGCAGATGCGGACATCGCGATCTACGATATCGAACCCACGAAGCTCGATCCAGCGAAAGAGTACAAAGCAGTGAGGAAAGCATTCGCGCACGCGGCTTACACCATTAAGGATGGACGCATCGTTGTCAAGAATGGCGAAGTCGTAAGGAGCGTTCAGGGCAGAACTTTCTGGACGAAACCAAAGATCTCTGACGACATCAAGAAGACCATGATGACTGATTTGAAGTCAAAGTTCGATGACTACTACACTGTCCGAATGGCCAACTATCCAATCGAGGAACGATACCTTACATTGTCACAGGCGATCACGACGAACGCAGGTATCTAGAGATGGCTGATCTTGTGATCGCTGCCCTCAAGCAATTCAGGATCCCAGTCACAGCTGAGTGCATCAGCCCAGATTTCGTTGCGGGAAAGTCACCAAGGGAGATTGAACTAACGCAGGTTTGGGAAGGAAACCGAAGGGTCAAGTTGGGCTCGCTCTTCAAAGTCACAGGCGAGATCGGTCGTGCTCCCAGTGATTGCACCATCAGGATACGCGGAGACGTGAGCGTGGTAAGGCGAGTGGGCTACGAGATGTCCAGCGGATCGATCCAAATCGACGGTGAGGCAGGCATGTACTTGGGAGAGCGGATGCGAGGCGGAACGATCAATGTAGCCGGCAACGCGGGGTCTTGGCTTGGGACTCAGATGCGTGGCGGCCAGATTGAGGTGAAAGGCGACGCGGGAGACTCTATCGGAGGTTCCGTACGAGGAGGAACCAAAGGAATGCGAGCAGGCACGATAACTATCCACGGTGACTGCGGCACCGAGGCAGGAGCATGGATGCAGAAGGGGATGATCAGGATAATGGGAAACTGCGACCTCTACGCGGGCATCCACATGAAGAACGGCATACTCCTTGTCGAGCGCGCCTGCCAAGGTCGCGTCGGCGCACAAATGACCGGCGGAAAGGTCATCGTGCTCGGGAGCGCAGGAGGAGTCCTGCCCAGCTTCCAGTTCGAGGAGATACGTGAGAAAGCAAAGGCTGGTGACGAGAAGATACCCGGTCCGTTCTACGTCTTCAGTGGAGACGTGAACGAGGGAGGGAAGGGTCAGCTTTTTGCGCGAGTATCCGACAATGCCGACCTGAAATGGAACGAAAGGTACCTTGAGAAGTAGATCAAGATGGCAATAAGTGTCAGCAAACATGCGATGCGGATCGTGAAGGAAGTCATTGCCCGCAGAGACGAGCTGCAGGTCAAAGTTGAGAAACGCCCAAAGGGAGCGACGATCATTGATGCTGGTGTTGCTGCTCCTGGAGGATATCAGGCCGGCCTAATGGCTGTGCGGCTTTGTATGGCTGGATTGTGCGAGGTTTCCCTTTCCTCTCGAACCTACGGCGATTTCGATTTTCCAACCGTGAATGTGGCAACCGATCAGCCCACGATCAGCACATTGGCCGCTCAATTCGCCGGCTGGGACATCAAGATGGGCGAATACTTCGGCATGGGCTCAGGACCGGCGCGAGCGCTCGCCCTGAAACCTAGGGACATCTACGCGGAGATAGAGTACAAGGACAAAGCAGACACAGCAATAATAGTGCTCGAATCTGACAAGCTACCCCCAGATGATGCAATCTCGTACATCGCCTCAGAATGTGGAGTCAAACCGTCGAGAGTCTACGCCTTTGTTACGCCCACAAACTCGCTTGCGGGCGGTGTTCAAATCTCGGGAAGAATAGTGGAGACCGGGATCTACAAACTTAGGAGACTCGGTCTCGACCCGAAGAAAATCATCTATGGCTTCGGCTCGGCCCCGATCCCTGCCATCCATCCAAAGTCGGCAAGAGCGATGGGACGCGCAAACGACGCACTCTACTACGGCGGTGAGACTTACTATACTGTGGACTTCGAAGACGACGAGAAACTGAGAGAGATCGTCTCGAAGGCGCCGTCCTCAACCGCTAGGGACTATGGAAAGCCATTTTATGAGGTGTTCAAGGCGGCGGGGTTCGACTTTTACAAGATCGACCCTAACCTTTTCGCACCAGCAGTAGTCTCAGTAAACAACATCAAGACCGGACAGACATTCAAAGCCGGTCAAATGAACGCGAGAGTACTGAAAGAGACTATGGCAATCAATACCGCTTGAACAGAAGGTTCCACATTTCTACTTGACGATCTTCGAGGCGACCTCTATAGCCTTCACTGCGTCTTCAGCGGTTATCTTCGGTTTCTGGTGCTTGAGTATGCACTGGATGAAGTATTCGTCGAGTTGATAGTGTCCCCAGACCTTGGTGCCTCCCTCTCTGAATACCCATTCCTGGCGCTCGGGGTCCTGTCCGACCAATGTGAGGGAGTCGTTCCAGTTTGCTTGTAGGTTGTAGGTCTTGTCTCCGAAAACCTCGAGTCTGCTCGTGCCAGCGATGGGTGCTACCATCGAGCTGAAGTGCAATGCACCGACGGCGCCTGTTGAAAACTTGACGAGCCCCATCGTGTTGTACGACTTCATTCCTCCGTATTCTTTCAGCGGAGCGTAGCTTGACTTCCATTCAACCTCAGTGATTTCTGCGTTCAGCAGCCACCTTAGGAGGTCAATTGACCACACGGATAACGTGAAGTCAGGGTAGCCTCCGCTCTTCTCAATGTTCCATGCCCATGAACCGGCTGGCCACTGCATAGCAAGATCCTTTGCCGCGATGAATTCCCTAAACGAAACGGCGAGAGGCTTACCGATCTTGCCTGCGTCGATCAGCTCCTTGGCCTTCACGTAGTTCGGTGTGAATCGGAAATTGAGAACCGGCATCAGTGTGACCCCGGCTTTCTCGGCTTCCTTTCCGAGCTTCTCGGCTTCGGATACACGAGGTGCCAGGGGCATCTCGCAGAGCACGTGCTTTCCTTTGCTTATCGCCTTCATGGACATCTCATAATGGAATGGTGTTGGAACCGCCAACACCACAGCTTGCACATTTGAATCATCGAGCAGTTGATCGTAGTCGAGATAGTACTTGACGTGGTACTTGTCCGCGTGCTTCTTGATCCGTTCTTCCACTTGGTCCCCAAGTGCTACGAGTTCAGATCCGGGGATCTTGTTGAATGCGGGAACATGCGCTTGTCCTCCGACAAAACCCGCACCTACGACGGCCACGCCGACTTTCTTGTCCAACACATCATCCTCTCGCTGAGTAGCGGAAAAAACGCAAACCTCCTCAACGGTATTAAGCGTTGCCGAACCGAATATCCCGGCTGAGGAGTCGACTTGAAACTAGTATCATTCGATTTCCACGGTGAACAGAGACTCGGCGAGCTACAGGACCATGACATAGTCGATCTTGCCCGAGCACACAACTTGTTTCTATCCAAATTGACAGAAACGCACAGAGACACACCCGCGTCCTTTCCACAGAGAATGATCGATTTTCTCGAAATTGGAGAGGAACTCTGGAGCTACACCTCCGACCTGATTGAACATGTCCACGGGTTACTACCAGAGCATTCTAGAGAGCTGCAACAACAGAAAGTCCTACTCAAGATGGTCGACGTGCACATCTTGCCGCCTGTCTCCGATCCTCCCAAGATAGTCTGTCTGGGATTGAACTACAGGGACCACGCGGAGGAGGCTCGGGTTCCACTGCCTGAGCGACCCCTACTTTTCTCCAAGCCGAGCACGGCCATTGTGGGCCCTGAAGATCCTGTGGTCTACCCAAAGATCTCAACACAAGTCGACTATGAGGTCGAACTGGCAGCCATCGTGGGAAAACGAGGCAGATACATACCAGAGTCAGATGCCTTCAATTATGTCGCCGGGTACACTGTCCTTAACGACATAAGTGCACGGGACATCCAGTTTGCAGACAAGCAATGGTTCAGGGGAAAAAGTTTCGACACATTCGCGCCCGTAGGCCCTTGCTTGGTCTCTCGTGAGCAGCTAGTTGACCCGCACAACCTGAAGATGGAATTGAGAGTTAACGGCGAGACAAGGCAAAGTAGCACAACGGCGAACATGATCTTCAAGATCCCACAACTTGTCGCCTTCATCTCAAACGTCATGACGCTCCAGCCTGGAGACATAATAGCCACAGGCACACCCGCAGGGGTAGGATTCTACGCCAAACCCGAAAAACGACTGCTCAGACCGGGAGATCTGATGGAGGCTGAGATAGAGGGGATAGGCCTCCTAAGAAACAGGATTGTCAGCGCCGAGTGAAGATCCGGACTCAGCATTCTCCTGCGGCAGACCTACCAGATCGTTCGCAGCACGTCTCTGGGGCCCTCTCCAACGACCAGTCGATAGTAATCTGACCCTGCGGATCTAACTCTCTCAAGTCGGCCTCGCGCGAGGATGCGCTCACCCTGACTTGCCTGTTCTGCGAATCG
>Ga0315280_10007927_pt1 | contig 14078 bp, 19 predicted proteins | sample YL17G06_40_MG_FD_203697 | JGI IMG/M metagenome (GOLD analysis project Ga0315280, IMG submission 203697) | Sediment microbial communities from Yellowstone Lake, YNP, Wyoming, USA - YL17G06_40 | ecosystem: Environmental > Aquatic > Freshwater > Lake > Sediment | place: USA: Wyoming | collected...
CACGCGCTTATTTTATTTTTTTAGTTTATTAAAATACTATCAATTTGTTTATAAAAATCTTCCACTGTCCCATTGTTATTTAAAACAAAATCGGCTTTGTCTTTCAATCCTTCAATTTGTGATTCGCTTTCGGCACTATCTTTTTTCTGAAATTCCTCAAAAGTCATCTGACTATCTCCCGTTGATTGATTTCTCTTAACATAACGCTCATAGCGAATTTGCTGATCGGCTTCAACATAAATCAAATAAAAATTCGGTAATTTTTTAATATCAGCAATATCGGCTTCCCGCCGGACATTGGTAATCGCCACGATTGGTCCGGTTGAATTAATCACTTTTTTTTCCATGGCATTTGCTAGAATATCCTCAGAAAAATTCTGTCTTAAAACTGTTGATAATTTTTGTTGGTTCTCCCTGGTGACTGGCAGATTATAAATATTTAAAACTTCATTCAAGGCATCAGAATAAGAATAGCTTTGCCCGCTATATTTTCCAATTAGATATTTAGCCACGGTATCTTTTCCCGAACCAATTTTTCCTGTTAAACCTAAAATAGTCTTGGCCATAGTTTATTTGTTATTCTGATCAGTCCCATACTGTTGTTTGTCATCAATAATGTCATGCTCCTGCCACTCTTTAACCCAATCAGCAACCTGGGAAATTCTTATCTCCCCCTCTTTAGTCGAATAAATCAGTCTTTTTAAGCCAGCGTTGATAATCATTTTTTTACAAATAAAACAGGGGTAGGCATCGACTTTTTCCCCGCTAGGTTTCCTTTCGCCATAGACATACATGTCCCCTCCTAAAAGACTAACACCGGCTCTAGCCGAATTTATAATTGCATTCATTTCCGCATGAACACTCCGGCATAATTCATAGCGATGGCCATGAGGTATCTGGAGTTTATCGCGTAGACAAAAACCATGTTCAAAGCAATCTTTTGTCCCCCGCGGCGCGCCCACATAGCCTGAGGCGATCATTTGGTCATCACGGATAATTAAAGCGCCAAAAGCAGTGCGAAAACAAGTACTCCGTCGTGATACCTCTTGAGCAATATTTAAATAATATTGGTCTTTGGTTGGTCTTGGTTGCATAAGTTTATTGATAAAAGTAATGATATTTTAGCAAATTTAATAAAAATAATCAAAAAATTGTCCCGCCCCGGTTGGCGGAACAATTTTATATTTTAAATTTAATTGCTGGTCCCATGGTAGAGCAAATTACCCCACTTTTAATAAATATCCCTTTAATTGAAGCTGGTTTAATTTTTTTAACGGCGTTCAAAAATGTTTCGGCGTTTGCTTTTAATTTATCTTCAGCAAAAGAGATTTTGCCTATTAAGAAATGAAGATTACCGGTTTCATCGTTCTTAAAACTTTCTTGACCCTTTTTTAATTCTGTAATTGTTTTTTTAATATCACTAGTGACCGTACCGGTTTTAGGATTGGGCATTAAGCCCCTCTGACCTAAAGTTTTAGCGATACTAGAGAGTTTCGGCATCATTTCTGGCTGAGCTACGGCGATGTCAAAATTAGTTTTACCTTTTTCTTTTATTTCTTTAATTAAATCTTCACCGCCAATAATATCTGCCCCCGCCTCCTTAGCCTCTTTTTCTTTGTCAGGCAGGACAAAAGCAATAATTTTTCTTACCCGTCCGGTGCCATAAGGCAAACTGACAATTGATCGGATTTGCTGATCACCCTTCTTTGTATCAATCCCTAAACGTAAGTGAACTTCTACTGATTCATCAAATTTTGCTTTGCTTAATTTTTTTACCCAAGCGATCGCCTGATCAACTGGATAAACAGTGTTTTTGTCAAACTGTTGGCTTTCCGCAGGTTTAGTTTCTTCTGGTTTTTTCATGTCATTTAATCGAGGTAATATCCCTATCGGCTGATAACCGAATCGGTCCCTCAATATTAATTATTATAACCTATAACCAATGGCCAATAATCACCATCAAATAATTGGTTATTTGGTTATCGGTAATTGGTAATCGTTATTCCACGGTCAACCCCATCTGTCTCGCCGTTCCTTCAATAATCTTCATTGCTCCTGCTAAATCTTTAGCATTCAAATCTGGCATTTTCTTTTCAGCAATCTCTTTAATTTGGGCTTTGGTTACTTTCCCCACTTTATCACTTAGGGGCTTGCCTGAGCCTTTTTCAATGCCAGCAGCTTTTTTCAAAAGTTCCGCCGCTGGTGGAGTTTTTAATTTAAAGATATAAGTTCTATCTGTAAATACAGTTATTTCAACTGGGATAATATCATTGCCCAAAGTTTTGGTGGCTTCATTAAATTTGCTGCAAAATTCCTGAATATTCAAACCATGCTGACCAAGGGCTGGCCCAACAGGTGGAGCGGGATTAGCAGTGCCTGCTTTGATTTGGAGCTTAATTATAGTTTTAATTTCTTTTGGCATATACGTATTAGTTTATAAGTTTATCAGTTTATTAGTTTTTAAGTTATTATGTTTTATTTTGATTGTTATTTGTTTTCAAGAATCGGATATATCCGCTAACACCTTTTAAAATCTCCGTATACTTTTCCGATAAAGCTAGAAGCATTTCTTTATCGGCCAATTCCTTTCTTGAGCACTGAATAAGGTTCTGTTTTGTTTCCTCAGCTTCACATTTTACTATATTATTTAAAATATATAACTTTTCTTTTAAAGTTCTTTTATTATAAGCTTCAGCGATATTATTAACAACTGAAGAAGAGGAGCGTCTTAATTGATCAATGCTCCTGAACCTTTCATCTACTGGGAATCTTTTTGTTACTTCAAAAACTTCAATTTCCGCGTCGGCAGCTGATTTATAAATCTTCAAATTTTCCAAACCAGTAGCCATTTATTTATTAATGCATTATAAATTGAAAACTTATTAACTAATAACTTAAAAACTATATCTTCTTAATTTGTAAAAAATCCAACTCCACCGGCGTTTCCCGACCAAACATTTGAACTAAGACTTTAATTTTACCTCTTTCTTCATCAACTTCAGAAACTTTACCTTCAAAATCTTTAAATGGCCCATCAATAATTTTCACTGGCGTTCCTTCAGTTACGTCAATCTTGAATTTTGGTTCCTCAACGCCCATTCGCCGCTGGAGCTCTCGTACCTCATCTTCTGATATTGGCGTCGGTGTTGTCCCGGAACCAACAAAACCAGTGACACTTGGAGTATTTCTCACCACATACCAGGAATCATCAGTGACGATCATATTAACCAAAATATAACCAGGAAAAATTTTTTCTCTCACTATTTTTCGTTTGCCATTTTTTATCTTAATTTTTGTTTCTGTAGGAATTAAAATATCAAAAATTTTATCTTCCATATCCATTGACTCAATTCTTTGTCTTAAACTTCTAGCAACATTCTCTTCATAACCAGAATAAGTATGAATGACATACCAACGTCGGCCTTGTTTTAATATTTGCTTAGGCATTTTTTATTTTACCTCCTTACCTCCCAAAAGAGGCTTTATTATTTATCTAACTATTTTTTCTAAAATAAAATTAAAGAGGAAGTCTATTGCTCCTAAAAATATTGCCACTCCTAAACTAATACCAATCACTAAAAGAGTGTGATTTCTTGTTTCTCTCTTAGAAGGCCAGACCACCTTTTTTAATTCTTCCTGGCTATCCTTAATATAAGTTGTTACTTTTTTAAACATTTTTTCTAATTTTAGCCAATTTTTAAAAGTATTTTAAAAAGCCGTTTGAAGGGCTTATTTAATGTTAAAATGTTAGCATAACTAAAACTTTTTTGCAAATGTCATTAACTCTTGATCGCTGAATATTATTACTTTAATTTAATTCTTCTTTCTATTTCTTTATTGATATTTTTTATAAAAAGTTTTTACTGAATTCCCAAACGTTCTTTCACCCGTCGGACGACATCTTCTGCTTCCCAAGAGGATTTAACAAGAAAATCATAAACCCCTCCTTCCATCGCTTCAGCAATGTTCCGATCATCACTTAAATTGGTTAGGATAATCACTGGAACATTTTTCCCCCAATTGTCCTTTCTTAATCTTTTAAGGAAAGTCATCCCATCCATTTTAGGCATAATAATATCAAGAAGAATTAAAGCTGGTTTTTCTTCTAAAGCCTTGGCTAGCCCTTCTTCGCCGTCTTTAGCTTCAAATACCTTAAACCCCTCATGGGTAAATTTGGTAACCAAAACACGTAAAACTGTTTCTTCATCTTCAATGATTAAAATTTTTTTATTAATTTTTTCCATAGATTTATAATAATATTTTACTTTAAATTTTTACAATTGGCAAGGCAAAATAAAAAGTGCTCCCCTGACCCTCAATCGAGCCCGCTCCAATTCTCCCCTCGTGGGCTTCAATAATACCTTTAGCAATCACTAATCCTAAACCAGTTCCTTTTTTTTCACCACTTAGAGCACTGGCCTTGAATTGTTTAAATTTATTAAAAAGCAGTGTTTGGTTCTTTTCTGAAATGCCGATTCCCGTATCGGTTATTGCCACGACTACGGCGGAAGGAAAATCAGTTAGATTATACTTTTCTGGGACATTGAACCATTTTAACTTTTTACTTTTGGCTTCCTGATTTAGATCTTGTCCTTTTTGATGAATAAAGGCTTGGATAAAAATTTCCCCGCCAGTTTTGGTATATTTAAAACTATTGCCAATTAAATTATTTAAAACTTGGGAAATTTTTTGCGGGTCAAGATTTATTTCTACTGGCAAATTTTGATCAGAAATAAAATCTAGCTTCAGCACCGCCTCCGTCGCCATAATTTTATAATAATCAAGGCGCTCATTAATAATCTTTTTTAAATTAGTTGGTTCTTTATTAATTTCTAATTTTCCTGCCTCAAGTTTAGCAACATCCAACAGATCATTAACAATTTCCAACATCTTTGAAGAGTCTTTATATATTAATTGGATAAATTCATTATAAGATTTCTTGTCTTTGCGAATATAATCTTCTTCCATTAATTTAGAAATTTTTTTAATTCCATCCAGCGGCGAACGTAATTCGTGAACCATCATTGAGGTAAAATCTTCCCGCAAAGTTTCAATTTCTTTTTCCGGAGTAATGTCATGAAAAATAATCACCCCGCCTAAAATTTCCCCTTTGGTCATCGGTAAGTTACTCTTAACTGGAGCAACAAATATTTTATAAAATTTGTCATTAATCAAGACTTCATCAGTTATTAAAATTTTATCCAACTTGACACTCGCTTCAAGTTTCCCGCGAATGTCAAATTTATTTCCTAAATTTTCAATAAAATTAAAAATAGTCACTTCTCCTTGAGTGGGCAAATTGACTGCTAAGCGCGCTGCTGGATTAGCGACTAAAATTCGATAATCTTTATCTGTCATAATCACCCCATCAGTCATACTGGCAACCATAGAATTTAATTTACTTTGTTCAGTGGCAATTACTTCTTGGAGACGACTAATTGCCTGGGAAGCTTGTTTAACAATCTTATAAAGAATCGTCATTTCTTCTTCTTGATACAAATTGGCTTTCGTATGGGCAACAGTTAAAACCCCCACCACCTTCTCATTAATTACCAGGGGGATATTAAAAAAAGATCTAACTGGTTCATTAATATCTTCAACAATAATTGCTCCAGCCAAACTTTCATCAATCTCACTCTTTTTAAATTCTCGCTCAAGGAGAGCTGATAATGATTTCAGCATCCGCTCACGGACATCATCAATAAATTTATGGGAAACTGATTTTTCTAAATGAATTTTAAAAATTATTTTTTCTGGTTCCAAAAGCATGTAGGAAACTGCACTAAATTCGATAAATTGATTCAAAGAACAAATAATTATATCGACTATTTTTTCAATATTTAAGGAATACCCGACACGCTCACCTAATTCTTTTAAAATCGCTAATTCATACATTTTGCGACCCATCACTTCTTGTTGTTTCTTTTTTTCTCTTTCTAAATTTTTATATTGTTTTTCTAGATGAAGAAATTGCCAATAATAAAAAATACCCATCGCTACCCCCAGCGCTGAAAATAGCAGGCTAATTATTATAATGGTATTTTGCATTATATTATTCCTCTTGTTAGCTCTGCCCGATTATTTTTTTTACTTCTTTTTCTGCTACCATTAAAATTTTTAAAGAAGAAATGAAAGCAATAAACCAGATAAAGAATGTTGTGATGATCAAATAAAAACTTTCTTGGCTAGTGTACATAAAAACTGTCGTTATTATCCCAAAAATATAAGTTTCCACTAAGATAGCATAAACCAACACTTTAGTTATTCTACCAATCAGCGAGCTTTTAACCAATTTATATATATGCCGACCTCTAATAAAAATATACAAACTGCCAATAATTAAGATTAACCAAAATGTTAGCAGAGGGATAAGATTTTTTAAAATTACTAAGTTATAATTGCTCATTTATTTACACAATTTTTTTTATTGTTGGATATTTGACAAAAATCGAGCTCAGGGCATTTTTAACAATTAAGCCCGAAAGGTCAACATATTCGTCAACTAATTTTTGGAGTGTCTCGATAAAATCGCCTTTAATATCAATTACCTTACCCTCATTGTTTATGACTAAATTAGCCACATTCCGGGCTTTTAAAATAGCAATTTGTGGCCCCAAGATTATTGCCTGCTTGGCAATAATTTCGGTCATTAATTCTTGATATTGTTCTTTTTCTCCCATGTTTTTAATAATTTAGCCTCGCTATAATAAAAAGAAGCTAAATTTTAATTAATTAACTATATAATTTATTTTTAATAATTTATTTCGACCTTTAAACTTATATTAAAATTAATGAATTTCATTAAATCTCTGGAATATAAACAGGAGTCTTTGTTGATTAAATTTTACCATATTTATATAAAAAAATAAAGCCATCCTTGACTTAATTTTATTATTATGTTAAAATCTTCTTATCTTTGTAATAATAGCTCTTTACAAATAAAAAATCCTAAGGAGGTTAAAACATGGCCGTTGCCAATGCTCAATCAACAAAAAAAGTATTTGATCAGGAAATCACCAGGATCCTCCTGGAAACAATGCAAAAGCATGCTTATGGCGCTTTTGCTGAAATCGCAAAAAAATGTAACGACGGCGACCACCAATTATCACCAGAAACTGAGCAGGTCTTAAAAATATATGGACTAGCTCCTTTCCTGTCCGAATTAGGACCAGTAATTCAAGAGCTTCAAGGTAAAACTTAAATTAATATAATCCTCTTCAGGCTAAGAGCGTGCTAAGTACGCTCTATTTTTTTAAATAAATTATGTTAGAATCTTTAAGCTGGGTTTTAAAACCCAGCTTAAAGATTGTCAAGCATCCATTGACAGCCTTGGTAATTTAAAGATAAAATTAAAATGCTACGAAGGTAGCACCATTACACCTCCTGTTAGGGTTTGATGGTCTGGCTGAAAAGACTTTGGTTTTAGGGAGATTTGAATCTCTATTGACGAATCCTCCCACCCCAAAAACCAAACGATCTTTTCAGCCTTTTTTTAATAATTCTTAGTAAGTTTTATGAGTTCTTTAAAATTATCAAATGGAACAGACTTCACTTTATATCGATAGCCGCATTTAAGACATAAATAATGAATAAAGTAGTTTTTTCCTTTAATTTCTAATTCCTTTGGCTCCATCATACCCTGACATTTTGCTTTTCTATCGCCAGGATTGATATCTAAATGTTTTGACCATAAACACTTTGGACAATGGTCAGTATAACCGGATCCTTTAACTCGTTTGCCACAATGTTCACAAATAAAATTCTCGATTTTTTTTTGAAATTTTTTTACTTTTAAAGACATTGATTAATTGTAAATTAATATCTTACAATTCGATTTTTGAGAAAAAATAACTTCCTAGAAATAAAAAGAGTAGAGTAACTAATGAGAGGACTAAAAGATCAGTCGCCAGCCCAAAGTGAGCTTGATTAATTAGCAGTGACCGAAAAGCATCGATACCATATGATAAGGGATCAAATCTTGCTATCGTTACAATTCCGGTTGGTAATCCCTGCAAAGGGAAAAGTGCACCTGACAAAAAGAATAAAGGCATGACCAAAAAATTCATAATTAATTGGAAACCTTGCATATCAACCAGTAGTGAGGCAATCATTGTTCCAAGAGCCGTGAACAACAGCGCTACCAAAAACATTACTAAAACGACTAACGGCATTAATGACCAACTAAAAGGCCGGAAACCCGCTAACAGCGAAATAAAAAAGACTATCATCCCTTGGAGAGTGGCAACGGTCGCCCCACCCAAAGTCCGACCGATCATAATGTTAAATCTTGGCATGGGGGCGACTAAGGTTTCTTTTAAGAAACCAAACTGTCGATCCCAAATAATTTCAATACCGGAAAAAATTGCGGTAAAAATAATGCTCATGCCGATAATTCCAGGAACGAGAAACTGAATATAATTACCTTCTCCTGCTTGTTTGAAAACTGGCCCAAAACCATAACCCAAAGCCAGTAAGAATAGTAAAGGTTGACCGAGCGAACCGATGATTCTGGATCTAGAACGAAGATAGCGTTTGAGTTGTCTTAGCCATAAAATATAAATTTTTTTCATAGTTTATCTCCTCCCTCCCCAAATACGTCTCCTTTCGCGCAATCTATCAATATTACTAACTTCTTCCTCGCGAATTGTTTTGCCAGTAAAGGCTAAAAAAGCATCTTCTAAGGATGAGGTATTAGTTTGAGCTTTTAATTCTTGAGACGTACCAGTGGCAATTATTTTACCATGATCAATTATGGCAATACGTTGAGCGATTCGATCCGCCTCTTCCATATAATGGGTAGTAAAGAATATAGTTATGCCTTCAGTTTTATTAAGCTCCTGTAAATAACTCCACATGAGGTTTCTGGTTTGTGGATCTAATCCCAACGTTGGTTCATCTAAAAATAATACTTTTGGATGGTGTAATAGACCGCGGGCAATTTCAAGTCTTCTTTTCATTCCACCAGAAAAATTTTTTACTAAATCATCTTTACGATCCCAGAGATCTACTAGTTTTAAGAGCTGCTCGGTTCTTTCATGACCAATTTTTTTTGCCACATCATAAAGCACTCCATGAAATTCCATGTTTTCATAGGCAGTCAGTTCATCATCTAAACTTGGGTCTTGGAAAACGATGCCAAAAGAGTGACGGACTTGGTCAGCATTTTTTAGAGGATCATACCCATTGAGCTCAATTTCTCCAACAGTTTGATGAAGGAGAGTAGTCAGCATTTTAATGGTAGTAGATTTACCTGCACCATTTGGACCAAGGAAGGCAAAAATTTCTCCTTCCTTAACTTTAAAGGAAATATGATCAACTGCGGTAAGGCTACTAAATTTTTTAACTAAATTATTAACTTTAATAATTTCCTTTATCTTTTCCATGATTTTGATATTTTCATTATTATAACTTTTTTTTAGAAAAAGAGAAAATTCAATAGAGTAAATCAGGCGCGCCGCCGTAGGCGGCGCGCCTGATTTACTCCTTATTCTTAATTATAAAACTGGGTTTTTCTGATTCTTCTTTAAGATAATCGCACTCAAAATAAAAGCGATGGTAAAGAAAATCGCGCCAAAAAAACAGGGGGTTAAAAATGGATTTGTTAAATCCTCTGTGCAACCCAAAGTACAAGCTTTTTTATTTAGCCAGTTAACCAATTCAATTGTAAAATTTGTCCAAGCAAAGAGAGTGCCGGCTAATAAAATAAAAAATTGAATAAGAATAATTTTTTTCATAAATAATAAAAAATAATTAACTAAATTTATCAGTAATAATATTTATTAAAATTATTTTTTTGCCAACTTCCCGCTGGTAAATAAAATGTAAACAGCTGATAAACCGACTAAGGTATAGATTACCCGTGAAATTGCAGACAGACTGCCAAAAATCGCTGCGACTAGATCAAAATTAAATATTCCAACCAATCCCCAATTCAAACCGCCAATTATAACTAAAATTAAGACAATCCAATCAAAATTACTAAGTTTATTCATATTAATATAGATTGATTACTAAATTTTATTAATTTTATTAATCACCCGACCTTTTCTATAATTATAACATAAAAAACAGGCTTGTGACCTGTTACCCGCCTCAGGGCTCGCGACTGAAGCAGCCCGCCTTGCCTGCTGACGCAGTCAGCGAGACAGGTTCAGTCGCTTTTCACCGCTTTGTCCGGGGTTTACCGGCCCGCTTGCATCGGCAAACCCGCCTCGCCGGTTCAGATACAAGCAGTTGCATCCTCACTTACGGCTCGGCCCATTTCGCTACCCAAAATAAAAAATCCGAAACTCCGGGGGTGGGATTCGAACCCACGACCAATTGATTAACAGTCAACTGCTCTACCACTGAGCTACCCCGGAATAAAAAATATTTGTTTATTTGAATTATTTGACTATTTGAAATTCTTTTTTTTATTTTTTTAAATTTGTTCTGGTCCCCTTAATTAAGCCATTAATTGATTTTGGAAATTCTTTAATTATTAAATTAATTTCATCTATATCTTTATTAGTTATCAATTTTCTAATTGCTGCTTTATTTATATAGTCAATTGTTTCATAAAATGAGCTTTTAGCATAAACAAAAAACAAAATTTTGTCTTTTTTATAATAACGATGCCAGCCTTCGGCTATATTTCCAGAAATCGAATCAACGGCTCTTACCAACTGTCTGCCTAAAGTATTTCGGGAAAATTCATCCCAGCCTTTAACCAGTTTCCAGATTAAATTTGCAAGTTTACAACCCATTTGATAACTATAATGTTCGTTATATTTCATAAATAAAAAATTTTCAAAGACCCTGTTTAATTAAACAAATATTCAAATAAACAAATATTCAAATAATCAAATAACTAATAATCTCTCAACTTCTCCATTCCCCGATGTTTTTCAATTCTTTCTAAAGCTTTGGCTTCAATTTGTCTAATCCGTTCACGAGTTACACCAAATTCTTGACCAACTTCTTCTAAAGTATGGGCCACACCATCCATCAAGCCAAAACGCATCTCTAAAATTTTCTGCTCCCTTGGGGTCAATTCGTTTATCACTTCTTTGACGTGTTCTTTAAGAAGTTGCAAAGAAGCAATCCGGTCAGGAGAAATCGTTTTATCATCTTGAATGAAATCTCCAAGGGTGCTATCCTCGTCATCCTCGCCAACAGAAGTCTCTAAAGAAACGGTTTCTTGGGATATTTTAATGATTTGCCGAACTTTGTCAATATCTTCGCCCATTTCCGCCGCAATTTCTTCAGGTAATGGTTCCCGTCCTAAATCTTGAATTAGCTGTCGCTCGACTTGCTGAAAACGATTAATTGTTTCAACCATATGAACGGGAATTCTAATAGTCCGGGACTGATCAGCCAAAGCCCGGGTAATTGCCTGTCTGATCCACCAAGTCGCATAAGTAGAAAATTTGAATCCTTTGCGATAATCGAATTTTTCCACGGCGCGAAATAAACCAATATTACCTTCTTGGATTAAATCCAAAAGTGACAGCGAGCGGCCGGTAAATTTTTTCGCAATACTAACAACCAAACGCAAATTTGATTCAACCAATTTCATCTTCGCTTCTGAGTCACCTTTTTCTTTTCTTTTAGCTAATTGGACCTCCTCTTCGGAAGTAAGCAGCGCTGATTTACCAATCTCTCGTAAATACATCTGAATCGAATCAGAGGAAATATCAGCCAAATCCAAACGGCGAGCATCAGGCCCTATGCCCATTTTTCCTAAAATTTCTTTAGTTCGCTCGGCTCGATCCAAAATTCCACCTTCTGAAGAAACAATTTTTACTCCCGCTTCATCAAGCTCATCGAGAAATTTTTCAAAAAGATCCAGTTTTTCCTCAACTTCGGGAAAAAGATACATTATTTCATCTTCTGTTACAAAACCTCGTTGACGACCTTCTCTAATTATTGCTTTTATTTCCTCGGATAAAACAAGTTTTTCTAGTAATGCTTTAGCTTTGGTTATTCTCTTTTTGGCCGGCCGGCCACGTTTCTTCATCCTAATCTTTCTTAATGGTTTTAATCTCGGTCGACCACGTTTCTTCCTGGTTTTCTTTTTAATATTTAATTTTTTAATTCTTTTCTTTTTTTTCATAATTACTTTAAATCTCTCAATTCATGAGAAATTTTATTAAATTCTTCACTTAAAATTTTTAATTTTTCCTCGTCCTGATCTTTTTCACTTATTTTGATTGCCTCAGTAATCTCCTGAAGACGTTTGGTGTAATAATCTTTTTTTAAAAAATTAATATTATTAATTATTTCATTCTGAATTAAATTATCTTCCCAATCTTCATATTCATTATCTCCCAGTAAGCTTAATTTATTAATTTCATCAATTAATCTTTGTTCTCTTATACTCTGGATAAAATCTTCAGTGGTGAAACGTTGATTTAAATTATAATAATTCACCATCGATTTGTAAAGCTCTTGTAATAAAACTTGGTTAATTATTGCTGGTTCTAAATTATCAATCAATATTTTTAAATAAGCTGGATATTTAAAAACTAAAGCGAGTAAACGTTGACTAATTATTAATCTTTTATCAATTAATTTATTTAAGTTTTCAATTTCTGGTGATTGATATTTGGCTTTAAATTTATTTCCTTTTTTAGTTAAAATTTCTCGCAAAACATTTTCGGGGACATTGATAATTTTTGCCAATTTTTGTAAATAATGAGTTTGGTCAATTAAATTTGGTAAGCGACTAATCACTCCTAAAAGAATACTGGCTGCCTTTTTTTTATGATCGGCCCTTGCTAAATCTAATTTTTTTGTAGTTTTATCAAAATAATAATCCACAAAATGTCGAGCGCTTTTAATCGCCTCAAACCATTTATTTTTATCATGCCTAATACATTCATCGGGGTCTTTAAAATCTTTAAGTTCAATGATTTTTAGATTAAATTCACTAGCTAAAGCTAAATCAATACCCCGCTCTGCTGCTTTTTGACCAGCAAGATCAGCATCAAAACAAATCATTAAATTATTAGTATATCTTTTCAGAATTCTTAATTGCTCAAAAGTTAAAGCCGTCCCAGAAGAAGCAACAATATTTCTTGTACCAGCTTGATAAGCACTAATTAAATCGAAATATCCTTCAACAATAATCACATAATCTTTTTTCTTAATTTCTAACTTTGCCTTATCTAAACCGTATAAGATTAGACTTTTGTTATAAACAGTGGTTTGCGGAGAATTTAAATATTTAGCATCCGCTACCTCTTTATTTTTTTCTTCAAAAATCCGACCACCAAAACCGACAATATTACCTTGTAAATCTTGAATAGGAAAAATGATTCGGTTGCGAAAACGATCATAATATTCTTTGTTTTTTTCGCTTAGAACTGAAAGACCGGCTTGAAAAATTTCTTTTTCATTATAATCTCGACTTTTAAGAAAATTAATTGCTTCTTGCCAACTATCAGAAGCAAAACCCAAAAGAAAGGTTTTGGCTGTCTCGTCCTTAATTTCTCGATTTCTTAAATATTGTCTGACTGGCTCAAACTCTGCTTTTTGCCAGAGATTTTTTTGCCAGAAATCAGTAATGTCTTTATTAATCTGCCACAAAATATTTTTAAAAGTCTGAGATTTTGGTTCAGTAAATTTTAATTTTATTCCGGCTTTTTCCGCTAAAATCTTCAAAGCCTCAGCAAATTCCAAACCTTCAATTTCTTGGATAAAAGCAAAAAGATCGCCACCTTTACCACAATTTGCCACAGCAAAATGGCTGGCAATATAAGAATGGTCATCTTTGACGGTTAAATTATGAACTTCCCCTTTAAATTTTATCTTTTTGATGTCTTTAACCGGCAATAACCAATATCTTATCTTATCTTTTACCATAAAATCCGTATAATTATTCCGTAAATCCTCCCGCCAGTAAATATTATAACTTTCCTTATGAAAAACATTTTCTTTGTCTACCCTTGCCTTACGGATATTTAAAGTTGGCTGATAACCCAAACGAAGCAAAATATCAACTAATTGATAAGCAAGTGTTTTTGATATTGTACTAATGTTTTTTTCGCCGCCCCGGGTTTTTTTCTGGGCTTTTGCTATTGCGCCATCACCTTTTA
>Ga0315280_10007928_pt1 | contig 14077 bp, 14 predicted proteins | sample YL17G06_40_MG_FD_203697 | JGI IMG/M metagenome (GOLD analysis project Ga0315280, IMG submission 203697) | Sediment microbial communities from Yellowstone Lake, YNP, Wyoming, USA - YL17G06_40 | ecosystem: Environmental > Aquatic > Freshwater > Lake > Sediment | place: USA: Wyoming | collected...
TAAGCTGCCGATCTGAACAAGCCGCGGCAGCTCTCTTATCCTGCTCATGCATACGCCTATCCTAGATGTTCCCCTCCATGCATCATGCATCGCAATGAAGCTCTCACCAAGGTCCTCAGAAACCACACGCAGCACGCTACGCTCGCGTGAGTAGAAACTATGCATAGTCGACGGATCCGAGAACAGAAGAAGTTCCAGAATCTCGACCCCATGAGGCTTTAGGTTCTCATAGCAGTCGTGAATTATGCGTAGGTTGTCTCTCACGCTCTCTTCAGGAATTTCTTCAAGCTTTTGGAGGACTACGTTTACCAATCGGAGAGTCCGCCCGAGCGTATGAAAGCCATCAATAGACAGAAGTATCGTGTTCTCCTCAATTAACTTGAATTGGCGCTTTTGGACCGACTGAGGTGCAATCAAGGAGGTAGAGTTGCACCTTAAGCCGTATTTTCGGGCCTTCGCGACAACATTTCTCATGGCTACCTTCTCTGATGCTCTGCGATCTTACTTTGTAGGTTCGATCTGACGGTGTCGAGTTCAGTTTGGGAACGGAATTGGCAGTGTTCCAGATCATGCGAACTTAAACGGCAGATCAACACTTGGAGGAGCGAAGCAGGAATAACCTATGCCCATTGAAGTTCTGACGAGAGAGGAGGTTGAAAAGATCGTTGAGGAGAAGCTCAAGAAACTGCTCTTGGAGACGGAAATCTCGAGGAAGATTGCGGAGCTGGAGTCCTTGACTGCGAAGCTTAGAGATGCTATTGCTAAACTTTCAATCAGGGAAGCTGCAGTCGCTGGGCCCGAGCCTGTCGCCTCATCCCTAACCAGAGACCTAGCAGAACGCGTAGACTTACTCGAGATTCGGACCACATTGGATTCGGTGACCTTGAAGCCCAAGGGCTACCTCGGAGCACAGGACTTCAGGGCGGTCAGCGACGTAGTTAGGAAGCATGGTGGGCTCTGGTCCTCGGAGAGAAGAATGTTCATTGTCCGAAAACGCGGTTCACGAACTTCCTCCACCATATGACGCTGCGAAATGCAGGGTTCCGTCGGAAATTCCGGAGAACGGTGTGCAGATACGGAGTCCTAGATATGGCCGTAGTCTAGCTGCCCTGAGACTTCTTGCCAGGGGAACGTTTCCCAGACCGTCATTGTTTCCGTGTTGAGGACGTGAGGAGTCTTTCTTATTCTGAGAACACTCTTGTCCAGGTCGCTTGCATCACCTTCTGCCACGACTATGAAGTCGAATGGTCCGCGCACGAGGTCAATTCCTACGATGTTCGGGATCTGTTTCAGCTCTCCATAGAGTTCGACTTCCTTCCCGGGCTGGACGCGGATCAATATGTACGCTTTCTGCTTACCCGGTACACGTTCACTCATAGTGGTTTTCTCCTTGCCTACAATAGGATATTCCTTGGCTAAAAGCTGAGCCGACTTCACTCGTCGGATTCAGTCAAGCATACTGACTGTCATAACTTCGCCGCGTTTGAAAACTTGGGCACTCTACAAAACAAAACCGAGCATCATGACAATTACGTTCCCAACGAGGAAGAAGTTGGTTACAGGCGAACAGAAAGCGCACTGAGTCACCATGTCCCCAACGATAGAAGATAGTTTAGGATGAACCCCAAACCGATTCCGAAAAGACTGGCCAGCAAATAGTGTACTTGCATGTACTCAGTGAATACGTAAACCGTAGAAAGCTGAGCAATAAATGAGAAAAACGTTGAAAGATTGTATTTCACAAACCTGAACGCCTTACCAGCACCGCCTCCAAACGTGTAATGATCGTTCAGCAGGAAGTTCGATGACGCTGAAGTTTCAAATGCCAAAGGAACCGCTAGAAACGGCCTCAGCCCGAAGAAATCGACTTGCAGCATCAACATCAAGCTGTTAACGACGATCCCGCTAAGTCCGACCAACATGTACTTTGAAAGAGTTGAACGCAGTATGTCTGCTGTCAGCAGTCGTCCAAGCATTTTAAGGCTGCGTCTCTTGGCAGTTTTGATGCTACCGACGGAGAGCCTCGAGCCGGACCGGCTACACTGAATCGGCAACTGCGGGCCACTTTGTTCTCTAGTCAAGGCTTCAGCTGCATTTCGGTTGAAGGAAACAGCAGAGCACAGGAGGGAGGACGAAGGTTTCAGGTCGTAGACGGACTTCAGGACCGCGTTCATGAGAGTTGGAAATGTCCCGCGTCCTGTTACGAACAGTACCTCTGAGGTTTGCGCACCTATTTGCTTGAGCTGTTCTTCACTCAAAGTTACGTCATCAAACAGGACAAGGATTTTGGCGGCGTTGGCGCTTAACCCGGCTTCCAGACTCCTACGCATTTCCTTGACAGAGCCTACTACCGCGGCAATTCCGTGAGTAACTTCCAAGGTTCACTACCGCCACGAGTCCAGCGACGGAATTGTGGATATTCTAGTCAAAGAGGAAGACGAGAAAATCGAGAGCCTTCCAAGGGCAGGAAGTCTCCGAGGTTGAAGGCTGATGCTCCGCTCCGGAGAAGATTATATTGGGACTACGCATAGCGCCTCTCGGCTTCCTCTCTTTCAGCTCGTGGGATCTTGAGAGGTCTCTGTTCCTTCTTTCCGGTCCATCGGATGTCCTCCTCGAGGAACTTTGTGGCAACGTCTTTGAAGTCCTTGAATATCTCATCCAACTCGTCCTGAGAGAGGGTCTCCATGAAAGTGGGATTCCGAAGCCAGCTTTCCCAGCCTCTAACACTCTCGAATAGGGCCGTGTTGAGTTTGATCAAACCCGAATAGAGTGAAAGCCGGTCGGTTGGCTCGAGTTTCCTGATGTCCGCTAGAGCTTTCGTGCGTTCATCCGTCCACGACAAGAACTGATGCTTCCTACTTGGAGGTCTTCATGAGGCTGACCGCCATTTAGACTTGCTCCTCCTTCGAGTCAAGATGAATTAGAGGAGAAACTCGCGAGCTCGTTTCCGAAAACCGAGTCTGAGCGAACTTGGAAAGCAAGATCGCTGATCTTGAGAGAAGGCTTCTTTAGATTCTAGATCGCATTCATTTCATTCTAGATTGCATAGTTCGCGGTATCTTCCCACGATAAGAGCGGGCGGGAAGCCGTGTTCTCCTTCTAAGATTGGACTAGTTGCGGAGGAACCGCGTCTACTGCGCGTCTACTTCACTCTCGAAGGCCATTCGCATGAGCGGTCGCTATTGAAGCTACCTGAGCTTTTGGACAGTGAGCGTGGAGCTTCTTGCTGCCTATTTCGAATCGGGCATGAGAGCCTCATGATCGCGGTTATCATCAGCTCGCATGTTCTCCCTCTAGGATCCGGTACTCGTATTGCGTATGTTTATTGAAGCCGAAGTGGTAGGTGTAGTGTTCCAGTGCATTCGAGTGGTGATTAGCGCATGTCAGGAAACTCAGGAGCTCAAACTTAACACGCAAATCGCGTGCCGTCAAACAACGTATTTGTGGGACTGAAGCCAGTGATGAGCTACGTCACTGCGATCATCATGCACCTGAACTCTGGCAATAAAGAAGTGATAGTGAAGGGCCGAGGAAAAGCCATCTCAAAAGCGGTAGACGTTGTTGAAGTTGCGCGTCGGCGCTTCTTCGAAGGAAAACTCGCCGTCAAAGAAATCTCGATAGGAACGGAGGTACTTGGTCAGGAGAATGAACGCCGAAATGTCTCCACAATGGAAATCAAGTTAGAGAAGAAAGACTAATTTCACGTCTTACTCCTTCATATAACATGAGGTGGGTTCTCAATCTGGTTTCCAATTCTCTTGCGTTTGACTACTTTGCTTTCTGGAGCCGCATACTTTGAAGAGCGGATGACGGCTGCACATGGCGATTGCATTGCAAACGGTGACGTTGGATACTCGGCGTGGAGCAGTTCAGCAACATAATAGAATTCTCGGCAGCGGCGCATGCAAGATCTGAATTTGAGTACGGCTTCAGTGGTTATGCGTCTCGCCAGTATGAGCCCGTGAGCTTCTTGTTCCTTCGCATTTTATCTAACAGAAGCGCATAGTACTAGACGGCAATCAAAACAAGGAAGAACAGCAGACGCAAGTCATTTCTGAGGATATCAAAGACCGTTAATGACCTCAAGTGGCTCTCATTTCCTGACAGATTGTCGGAATGGATTAGGATTCTTGGGGAGTTCTTCTTGTGCAACGTGAAGGTCTCCAAACTATTCGTTTCAAAGCTGCATTTTCTGCAAACGAATTCCTTGGCTTGCTTTTCTCCGAGAAGAATGGACCTGAGCTTGTGAATGCCCCCTACAGGACAGCGCAGTTCCTATAGATGAGTTCATGGCAACAACTGTCGACTATTTACACAGGAAGAGTGCAGACATATCGCGTCTACGAGTTCTTCCCGCCATACAAGGCCTCTCACCTCGTGATATGTCTCCTTCATCTTGTAAAGAACGATCAAGCTCGTCGACACTCATTTGACGATTCTCTGCACGGGCCGGATGCAATTTCATGTTAATGCTCATTCTTAGACAACTTTAAGCAGACGTTGCTTTGCATTGATCCTTGACAGGAACTATTGGATACTGCTGCCGCGAGCATCATGCATAGAGAGCCGCGTAGGAGGGAAGCTTCGTGTGGTCGGGGATGGAGAAGTTTGAGAAGCAACTGCCCCTGCCAATTGCTCTTCTGTATTTCGCGACAGGAGACTACGGTCCCCTAATTCGGCACTTGCGATTCTTCTTCTAATAGAGTACCCTCCGCTTACCAGAAGCAGGCCTGGGACGGTAAAGCGCGCATCATTTTCGCTAATAATCAAGTCGTTAAGAATGACGTTGAAAGCGGCCTCTCCACATTGAAGGACTTCAGTCTGCTCGTCTTCGATGAATGCTATAGGGCTAGGGAGGACTATGCCTACACGTACGTAGACAAGAAATATGTTGAGCGGGCCCCTTGGCCAATCATACCGGGAATGACAGCCGCCCAACCGCGGACAGGAAGAAGATGGCTGAGATTTGTGAGGCCCTATTCATCGAAGAGGTAGAATACAGGTCGCAAGAAGATCTGATGTTGCTCGATACATGAGCCCAGTTCATGTAGAATTGATGCATGTAAGGCGGAATGCTACGGTTCTTCCTTTACGGTTTTGAAGCAGATGCAGGTGACCGTTCTCGCGACCCCCTTCATGTCTCTTAGCTTATCGAGTACGAGTTTGCCTAGTTCATCCACCGATTCGGCCCTGACCTTCAGGACGATGTCCCACTCTCCAGTAATCAAGTGGACTTCATGGACTCTCGGGATCCGGCCTATCTGCTCGGCCAGCTGCTTTTGGGAGACCGTGCCGGGCATGAATGAGACGAGAATCAACGCGGTCACAGGCCTGCGCAGCAAGGAATAGTCGGGTATGGCCGTGAATTTTCTGATGATCCCGCGTTCCCTCATCTTCTGAATTCTTTCCTGCACCGTCGCCCGCGGTATTCCAAGCTCGTTCGAAATGTCCACCACGGACTTCCTGCCATCCCTCACTAACTCGTCGAGAATCTCCTGGTCCTTGGCGTTCAACATGGTAGCATTATGCCGTCTTTTGGTCTCATATATGGTTTTCCTCCAGCAAATTGCCCAAAAAACATCACAATGATTTTAGCAGATGAACACGAGAACACGGAAATATGCGGGTTCAGAGCTCGACTCGGAAGTTTGGGGAGGAAAGGCTGTCGAAACCCTTAGAGCAGCTGTCCGAAGATGAACTTGAGAGAAAGCAGCATATTGGCATGGTCACGACGCGAGCACTAACATACCTTACTCGGAAATTCATGACTCTAGGATTCGAATGGATGCTCCCCGTGATCTTCTCAAAGTCAACTGACCCGCTGTGGCCAGACCCAGGAGCCTCGATAGAGAAACGGATTGAAGTCGAAATATACGAGGAGACGGTGCGTACAACGCTTAGCATGATAATACACAAACTCGTCGCATGCTCCCTTCTTCATCCTAAGCTGTTCGCCCTCTCGCCCAACGTGCGCGTTGAGAGAAGGGAAAGGAAATCGACAGGGTGGCACATCTACGAGTTCACACAGTTAGATTTCGAGGCAAGATCAGCTTCGTCCAAGGACATCATGCAGCTATGCGAGCCAATCCTCCGAGGCATGATGGAGGATCTAAACGCTAACTGCAGTGAAACGTTGGACTCCCTGCGGAATGAAACGCTCAGAGTTCCGACTACACCCTTCGAAGTTTTCGACAGAGAAGAACTTGTCACCAAATTTGGCGAGGAATGGGAGTCGAGGCTTCCGTTAGAGATTCACGACCCGGTCTGGGTTACCAATATACCTAGAGAGTTCTATGATTATCAAGACCTTCAAACACAGAGGTGGGACAACTATGACCTTTACGTGCCACGATACGGTGAGGTGCTTTCGGGGGCCAAGCGAGAATGGGAGCAGGAGAAAATCGTCACCAAGATGCAAAGGGATGGAGTTGCGAAAGAAAACTATGCGCTTCTTCTTCGGTTAGCAAAGCAGCGCAGGTTGAAGCCATCAGCGGGCGCGGGGATGGGTGTCGAGAGACTCATAGGCTGGATAGTGGGAGCGAGGCATGTAGCCGAAGTTCAGCCGTTTCCAAAGATACCTGGAATCGTATACGACCTCTAAAAGAGCATGATCCAGGAGCGATTCTCGCAGAGCCGGGTATAGAACAGTGGCAGCTACTATATGGCTGTGAGGCCTTTGCTAATGGCCTTCGTTTTTGGGTTCACCTTTTCAGCGCTGTCTTTCGCACAACTCTCATGGAGAAGCCCCGACTCGTGGGGTAAGGGTTGGTATGTTGAACCACAGGACCGCGGTCAAGTTTCCTTCTTGCCAATCTTTCATGATGTTGGTTAGTTGTTTTCTCGGGTGAATCTTGCATTCATCGATTGTACCAGGTCAGGAAATGTGCCCACCCGGCCCAGCTTCGTGATAGAATAATCCAAAGATCGCGAAGACCACGGGACCGCGTAGCTCGTTATTTGCAATGAACATTTTCCAATGTTTCTCAGGCTCGTACTTGGGGTCGGGTTCTGCATGAGGCCAACTGACAATCTTGCCATAATACCTGTAAAGGTCAACGTGCAAGCGAAGAACGACTTGGTCATCCCAACGTGAAAGCGGAACACGGTATTCAGGAAAATTGTATGGGAATCCAATGGGTTTTGTCGCGGTGGAGCTAATATGTGTGGGGCTCTGCAGGATCACCACTGTGTCCCACCCCTGAGTCTCATATGCTTTCCTAATGTCAGGTAGACGGGTTAGTCTGTGAATAAATATCTCATCCGACCTCAGGGCGGATCTGTCAGGCACGTTATCCCAGCTGATGGCTCGAGTCCGAATCTCTTCGCGCGGTATCTGTCGAGGCATTCCTGTCGCGTGAAAGGCTTTCTGGTCGCGTTAAGATAAGGTTTCAACTCTGTCACTCATGCTTCATATTGTGTATAACGGACAATGTTCTTCGAGGATTACATCGCCTGCTGATATTTCGTGCTCATTCTAAAGCAATGCTGGGTCTTCTAAGGAGAGCTGAAGCCGCTCCTGGTCATACTGTGAAAAGTCAACTCCTTTATAGCAAGGCTACTCACAATTGAAATCGGCGACGAATTTGGTCAAATGCGCGAAGTGTGGAAAGGAGATCGAGGCTGGGAAGGAAGTAAAGAAGGGCTGGATACAGAAGAAAGCATATCACGCTGAATGTACCCCAAAGTAGTTTCCCGTCGGTAGCGGAATTGGTAGACTGACCAACTCTCAACGGTCAAGTTGAATACAGCTCTAGCCTCCCCCTGATCGGCGTCGGTCTCAAAATTTCATTTCGCGGGTCTAGTGGAGCTGGAGCCAGTGGATCGACAATTAGCGGATTCATTGTGATGCCTGCGATGAGTGCTGGGAGGGCGAAAGTTCTTCGATTATGTGCCGAAGGGAACTCGCGAGCTAAACCAAGAACATAGTCGCTAAGCCAGCAGAGTTGTTTACCGGATATCCCTAACCGATACTTGCAGCGAATTCCTTGACCTCTTGGAGGCATCCGCAAGAATGGGCGGGCCGTGACCTGGAAGCAAGAGCTCGAATTCGTACGCCGCAATTTTTCTTATGGAATTCTTCGCCTCCCCAATGTTGAACGTCGTGACCGCCGAAGGAAGCCTGAGGCTTCTGTTTTTGTCGGTTCTAAGGGCGTCGCCTGCGAACATGGCTTTCAATCTTTCACTGTACAGGCATATGCTGCCTTGCGTGTGGCCGGGAGTATGGATGACGCTTAGCCCGTCCACCTGTTCTCCATCTTTGAGTAGAACATCTGGCTTTACAGGCTTGAACTTCATGAAAGGAGACATTGCCTTGAACAGGAGACCGGCGACTCCTCGTACCTCTTTGAGCGGCTTCTTTCCGGTGAGGCGTGGGGCGTCGGCTTCGTGAATTGCTACCTTTACGATTCCCAGCTTCTCTTTGAGTTCTGCAACGCTTCCAGAATGGTCTATGTCTGGGTGGGTGAGAATTATGGTGTAACTGTTCAATTGCTCTTTGCCGAGCGACCTGAGGAACTCGACTATCTTGGTAGCGTTCCCTGGCATCCCAGTATCAATCAATGTCAAATGGCCGCCGCCTCCAACTTGAGTCTCTTCTAGGACCGCGTAGGTGTTTGCTCCTCTTACCTTGGGTATCAGGTGGATGTTTCGTCCGAGCTCCATGACTCACGCCCTGGGAATCGATCTAACCTGCCTTGTGTTATGTCCTCAGAGGAGGTGACTCTTCGTGGGTAGTCCTATGCAGCGGTAGCTTCTGAAAGCTTCTCTTCTGCGGGCGGCTTGGCCGTAGAAGCCTCCTCCAACTCCTTGATACGGCTCCTCGCAGCTTCAAGCTGCCTTTCAGCTTCAGCCGCCTTAGACTCCAATCCTGCAACCTTCTCCTTCAAGGCGTCCGCCTCGCTCTTAGATTCCGACAGCCTCGCTTGGAGTTCCCCTACCCTAGCTTCAGCGTCCGCCTTCGGTATGGACTCGGCCAGCTTGGACTCTAGATCTCTCATTCTTGTTTCTGCGGAGTTCAGCTTCTCAGACGCTTCGGTTAAGGCAGCTTCCAGCCGATTTGCCTTCTCCAAGAGGGAGTCTGCCTCAGTCTTTGGAACTGATTTGGACAGCTCTCCCTCAAGCTCAACGACCCTAGCTCTCAGCTCATCTGCTTCGCTTCTCGACACTGAGACAGCCAGCTTCCCTTCGAGATCGGTAATCTTTGATTGCAGTTCACCTCTAATGGTTTCAGGTTCAACTCTCGGTGCCGAGTTGGATACCTTGACTTGAAGCTCATCGATCTTCAATGAGGACTGGGAGAGCTTCTCCTCAAGGTCTTCGATCGTCGCCTTAGCCACTTCAAGGTCCCGTTTTGTGGCTGAAACCTTGGCTTCTGACTCAGCTTTGGGTATCGACTCTGTGAGTCTACCCTGTAGTTGTGCAATGTCTGCGCGCAGCGAATCTATCTCGGACTTGGAGGCAGCCAGCTTCTTTTCGAGTTCTTCGACTAGGTCGCTTAATCGTTCGGCCTCTGCTCTTGGTACCGACTCAGCCAGTTCCGTTTCAAGCTTGGAGATCTTGCCTTCGAGTTCTGCCTTGGCGGCGTCCACCTCAGCCTTCGGTAGCGTCTCGGCCAGCCTATCCTCCAGCTCTTTGAGCTTGGCGTTTAGAGGTTCGACATCTTCTCTCGGCACAGACTCGCTCAGCTTCCTCTTCAGCTCGTCAACCTTTGATTCGAGGTCGCGGATTCTAGCCTCCGCCTTAGCCCTAGGCATGGATTGGGCAAGTTCCTCCTCCAGCTTCTTGATCCTGCCCCTGAGCCGTGATCGAGACCTCTTCAGCTTTGCTTCTGCCTCAGCCATAGGCATGGATTCAGTCAACTTGGACTGCAACTCTTTGACCTTCCCTCGCAAGGCTTCAGCTTCGCTCTTCGAGACGGACTCGCTCAGTTTCGCCTCAAGGCCAGCGATCTTGGTTTGGAGATCTTTCTTCGTCGCATCAAGTGTCGTCTTGGGGACCGATTCAGAAAGTCTTCTCTGAAGCTCATCAATCTTGCCTTGCAGACTCGATCTGACCGCGTCGAGTTCGGTCTTCCGAACCGAGGCCGCCAATTTTGCTTCTAATTCCCTAAGCCGCTCCCGCAATCTCTTGCCCTTAGACGCACTCACGCGCGAAACTTTTGTCATCCTTCGGACCAAGTGGCCTACTTGTCTATGAAGGTCGTTTTCTTATCCTAGAGTAGGAAGTGCAGGCTTCCTCTACAGGCTCTGCGTTCTATTTCAGCCGCGCTCCGCACCTCCCGCAATAATTGGCATTCGATGGGTTCATGCCGAAACATCTTAGGCACAATCCGAGTGGCGCGGCCCACGTTCTAGGGAGCTGGATTCCACAAGAGAAGCAGTACATGTTGTACGCGGGGTTCCACGCTCCGCATGAGACGCAGTAGCCCGGCCAAATCAAGTCTTAGGTCTAAACCTTCAGCGTAATGCCCGATACCTCGCTGATAAAAACATTCGGCTGCGGTTGAGTTACATCCGTCGGATAACTCGCCGCGAATCGTGCAGGAGTGGCGACGGGCTTTCCATAACAAGCGAAGGTCTTATCCGTCAATGATTCTGCGATTACGTGTGTGTGCTGCGGACAACTGTCGAACGAACCATTTCTTCCCACTGCCTGTGCGCTATATCCAAGTTCTCGCCAGAGATCACCAAGTTCAGATATTGGAGGTGCATCTTTACGCCAGTCTCAATCTCTCGGTCCGCAATATTGTCGAGTCCGCGAATTCTTGCGAGGGCGAGAAGCGCCACTAGTGGAGGTTTGAGGTAGCTTACTACATAGCGGACTTGGAGCGGGCAGCCATTCTTCCGGAGAACGTTCACGATAGGACTCGCGGAACCGCACCAAACAACAGCCTTCTTCAATTCGCCTCGTAGCCTGCCGACGAGTCGGTCATATGTGCTCTTGAAGCTCGATTGCGAGCTTAGAAGCTCCTCTGCGAGGTATCCGCGCCACTCTTTGACATCGATTCTAGAAATCTTGGAACGCAGCTCTAAGGCTAGAAGCTTTTCAGAAAGCCTGGCGCGATGCTTTTCATCTTGCACACTACCATAGCAGGCGACTTTTAGTTCAGGCTTTACGAGTTTGGCCTTGCGGAGTTCTAGTAAGAAATCGTCCAATGAATATCTAGCTGCTCTAACGAAAGGCCCCGCTAGGCCCGTTGCTCCCTCATAGTCTGACCAAAACTGATCGAGGCTTCGATCGAAATCCAGGAACCCCTGCATAATCCCTTGCATCTCTATGGGAATCTCCACAAGCGCTAGGTCTGGAAGCTCGAGCGAGACTAATTTGCCAGCCCTCCACATGGCCTTTCTAAGCTTCGGAGCGAGAATCAGAATTGTACAGTTCACCCGTATCACACTAGGATGAGCCACGATTCATTACAGTCCGCCTCCGGAAGTTCACGCGCAACGGGTTAAGCTAATGGGAGTCGCCTCATGCGAGGGAGCCTTACAGCAACTGCCCCAGAACGATTGACATTCGTCTATGGGTGGATCAAAATCCGCCTTGCTTTGTCTCTCGAATTTCGGCTGGGGATCTTCTTCCTTGGATAAATCTTTGAATCGAACATCGTATGGCCGAAGTCATTCTATGTTGATTTCCCTGCCTCTCGTTCTGGGCCTTAGCTTCCTTAACTTCACTTCCAAGACGCCGTTCTTGTAAGACGCCTTTGAACTATCGGGCTCAACCCTTTCAGGAAGTTCAACTTCCCTGAGGTATCTGTACCTGTGTCCACCCGCGTCGACCTTGATCGTTAAGGCAGTGTCTGAGACAATGGTCTTGATTTCGGATTTTTCGACGCCTGGCAGCTCGGCGACGACTCCGACCTGTCCTGGTTCGTCGATGACGTCGATCAAAGGTTCACGTGTCGCCTCTGGCTCCAGCCCTGGCTGTTCGAAACCGAACATTGTAGGCTTCTTAGACCGTTTGACGTTTCCGAATTCTCGGATGACCGGTTTACCGTCAGGGCTCACGGACATGGAGTAGCCGTAAATGAAGGGCCCCCACTCACGCGTCACCGAACCATCCGAAAGCCTCCGTTCTCTCACCTGCTCCTTTGGAATAGCTCCAGCCATCTCACGGAACATCCGTTCAAAGATCCGATCGTACTCGTTCAGCCACCTCTCCATCCACCAGAAAGGCGACCGTCGCCGTCGGCGCGTTCCGAACCACCCAGGAAACTCGTCAAAGAAATCGTCGAATGTCAACTTCAAACTCACCTCCTCTCCCTTCTTTCCAATACTTCAGTTTGGCGTTGTTGAAGTGAGATATTTCTACTTAGGCGCATTCCTTGTGGTAACTCTTCTTCTTTAGCAGGCCTTTCTTTACTTCTTGCCCTGCAGGGATTTCTTTCCCGCATTTTGCACAGTTAACCGTCAATAATCACCTCCCCTTCTACTCAACCTATCTGACCATCATGTGCTAAGCAGACGGCCCTTTCGAAGGCTCAATAGTTGTGGTGGTAGGCGATGCTGGTTCAGTAGTGGTGGGTGGAGCTGGCTCAACAGTGGTAGGTGGAGGCGACGGTGGAATCTCTGGCTTCGTTTCAGCCGGCGGGGCCAGTGTCGGGGTTGGTGGCGGGGTGTCCTCTTGCTTCACCTTTTTCTTCGCTCTTCTCTTCTTCCTCCTCTTCCTCGCCTTAAGCAAAATTGAACCTCACGCAGAAAATATTGCAGACCCCGATAAGAACGCTTAGGGGCGGCATCGCCTCAATGTTGACTCCTGTGATCACCTGCAGGAAGGCGTATTTCGCCCCACGACAGATTTAGGGCAGCATTCATCGCTTCACAGATTCTTCAGATTTATGTGACGCGAAAAGTACGACAACACGCGTCATACAGCTGCTAGCTGATCCAAAACTAATCTAGACGTAGCGCCAAGACCTGTCCAGGGAAAGAGTTCTCAAGGGTCCATGACAGCGCATACCCGCACATAGACCGGGCTAGCAGAGTGGTCTCTCCTAACCTTCGAGCCGTCCGTTGGTTGTCTATGCCGCGATAGGGTCGACTTGGACGGAGGGTTTGCGGATTGCCTTTCGTGTTGTCCTGGAAGATGGCCTTCCATGTGAATAGCAGTATTGTTCGCGGCATTCGGCCGTTTCCAGATCCCTGTAACCGAAGCCGCAGAGCTCACATTGGTGAATTGTATGCTCTTTCCAAATGAGCTCATTCACCATCTTCCATACGCAATAGTACTCCTTCAACTGCATCCGATAAGTATTTTGCGAATACAATGCAGTTCTCACCATTTGGCGCGCTCGTCAATTTACCGGGGCCCGTTCTTCTTTCATAGGGAACTGGGGGTTCTTGCGCAATGTTTACGCCTTGACGCCTAAGCTTAACCCATTAAGGTTTTGACAACTGCTTTGGCGGGATTCTCATCGCGTCTTTATTGACCTGTTCTGCATGTTACGAAACCGGGTTGAGAGATTTCGTCGAGTTGAGGCGGCAAGCTGTTGATGATTTGAGGAGGGAAGGCATATTGCGGGATCCGGAGATAATTAGGGCGATGAGCAGGTGCCGCGAGCCGACATGAAACCTTATGCCTACCGCGATTCTCCTTTGCCGATAGGGTGGGGCCAGACCACTAGTGTTCTGCATATGACCGATCTCTTCTGTGAGTATGGTGAAATGAAGTTGGGACAGTTGATCTTCGAGGTGGGCAGTGGTTGTGGCTACATAAGTTATGTATACGCCGTAGTTGCACCTTTGGATCAGGCGAAGGAGAGGTGGGGGCACGTCTGGACTGCGGAGGTCGTGCCTGAACTTGCGGAGTTTGGAAGGAAGAATGTGGAGCGATTGGGGTACGCGGATAGAGTGACGTACCTAGAAGCTGACGCGTCCGATGGACTGAAGGGACTGGGGCCATTTGATTTGATCATAGTTACCAGTGCTGCGCCTGAAGTCCCGTCAGGTTTGGTGGACCAGGTGAAGGTTGGCGGCATGCTACTTATTCCGGTTGGCGCTCAATTTGGCCACGAACTAATCAGGGTTAGAAGGAATGCTGACGGAGGATTATCTAGCGAAAACCTAGGCGGAGTAGC
>Ga0315280_10007929_pt1 | contig 14076 bp, 7 predicted proteins | sample YL17G06_40_MG_FD_203697 | JGI IMG/M metagenome (GOLD analysis project Ga0315280, IMG submission 203697) | Sediment microbial communities from Yellowstone Lake, YNP, Wyoming, USA - YL17G06_40 | ecosystem: Environmental > Aquatic > Freshwater > Lake > Sediment | place: USA: Wyoming | collected...
CGCCGACGCCCAGCACCTGGTTGTCGGCAATCGCGAGCGGCTTGGTCGTGCCGCCGAAGAGTTCGCCCAGGGTCTTATTGACCAGTGGGATCTTCTCGCCCATGAGATCCACGCCGGCAATCTCGTTGGTCCAATCGGCCACCGTGCCGAGCCCCTCGGTGATCTGCGACACGGTGGTCCGGAGAAACTTGACCAGCTCCTCGCCGGCGCTGGAGCCAACCGACGCAGTGACCTCGAACTGCGAGGCGTCGCTCACGTCGGCCCAGGCAATCCTCACCCCGGCGTTGCCGAGGGTGAAGGGCGGGAGGTCGCCGGGCAGCACCGCGGCCACCTCGAAGGTCAGGTCGAGCGTGACGTCCGTGGCCGCGGGATTGCCCTCCAGCGTCGACGTGATCATGCCGTCGGGCAGCCAGTCCAACTCGTGCAAGCGGATCAGCCCGTCGGTCTGGCCGGTCCATGGATCCGGCAGCTCGTGGAGAAAGAGCGACAGCTTCACTTCCGGATCAAAGTGGAGCGTGGGATTCGCGTTGACGATTTCCACGCCGAGGAAGCCGAACCGGCCGCCGCCGGAGACGTCGCCGGCGATCTGGATGTTCCCGACGGTCAGGATGGGGTCGGCGGACCCGTCGGCGTCGAGGAAGAAACCGGTGGAATCCACGCCGAGGATCAGGTGCATGGTCACGTCGGCGGAGATCTGGGCCTGGCCGCTGATGTCCAAGGCGTTCTCCATCCCGAGGACCGACAGATCGGCAGTGCCGCGGAGGGTTTTCTTGACCTCGACGTCGAAGCGGGTCACGCCGTCGGCCTCGGTGTAGCTGACGTTGCCGGCCTCGGAATCCAGCCCGTCGAGCTTCTCGCGGAATTGGTCGAGGGTGGTGATTGTGTTGTCGAGGTCGCCCAGGGGGAAGGCACCCATCCCTTCCTCGAACATGCGGCGGAGCAGCTCATCGGTGCGGAACAGGTCGCCTTCCGCGGAGGCGGCGCCGGATTCGGTTTCGTCGTTCTCGGTTGGCGCGGCGCGTTGGCCCCCGTTCACGGCCCCGCCAAGGGAGCGCCCCAGGCCGGGCACGACCTGGGCCAGCAGCCCCTCCTGGTTCGTGCGCGGCGAAAGTCCGGAAACCCGCGGCAGCGCGGCGCGGAACTGGCTTAGCGTGCTTGCGGGGCTGACCAGCGAGTCCGTAGCCTGCTCGACGCCGGTGAACATGACGCGCTGGCTTCCACCGTACCAGTCCCTGGCGGTCGCGCCTTGGTAGCCGCCCAGGCCGTCCGGATCGAGCGTGGCATTGGTGGCCGTGCCGGTGCGCTCGAACCGATCGGTGTCGTCCCCGCCGTCGAACTGGATCCACCCGGGGATGTCGATCACGCCGTAGGTCGTGTCGATCGTCAGGGTGTCGTCGCCGCGCCCGCCGTCGAACACGATTCTTTGCAGCGTGGAGAGCTGCACTTGCGTGGCGGAATCGTTGTTGACGAACACGTCGAGCACCAGCGGGTTGTACTGGTCGCGGACGAGCCTCACCCTGTCCGGATTGCCGTCGCCGGTGATCTGGAGCACGCCGTGGCCGGTTAGCGCGGCGTCGGGATTGTCGATCTTCCATGACCCGCGGCCCGCGGTGCCCACCACCAAGACGTCGGCCGTGGTGTTTCTGCCTACGTCGCGCGGTTCGTAGATGATGTCGGTCACCAGAACGTTGGGGAGGCCCTGGCCGTATTCGGTCCAAACAGTGGAGTCGTTTCCCGGGAGGGGATTTATGGCGTAATACACGCCCCCTCGCCCGCCGACGAGCACGACCCGCTGGCCGTCCACGCGGGCCACGGCCACGCTCCGCAGGTCGCGCATCGGCAGCCGCCCGGTAATGGGCAACCAGAGCTCCCCGCCGTTGGTGGTCATGAACACTTGCGTCGGGTCCACCGCATAGGCAGTGCGCCAATCCGCCGGGTCCATGGCGACGTCCACGATGCGGGTCGCGCCGGGCACGTCCACCGCATCAGCGATTTCATACTGGCTGGGATTGTCCGCCGTGGGGCGGCGCACGATCATCTGGCCCCAGCGGGCCGCGTAGAAGACCTCGGCGTTGGTCGAGCCGTCGGCGTTCCAGCCGCCATAAGCGATGGCCGAGACGGGCATTGCATTGCCCGTGTTGTCGCCCTCGATCCTGCGGATCGTGTCGCCGCCGTCCGTACTCTCATATAGCCCGTTAAAGCCGATGAGCATCCTCCACTGCTTGATGGCGTTCAGGGCGAAGGGGATGTCGTTGAAACCTTCGAGCTGGCGGTCTCGCGGGAGCAGGCCGCTGCGAGGCCCGCCGCCCGGTTTCGCCAGGCGCACGACTTGCGAGAACCAGCGATTGCCCGCGACCAGGTCCTCCGGGTTGTTGTTATTGTCGAACCTTCGGCGGTAGAAGGCGGCAAAGTCGCTGCCGATCGAATACCGGAGCACGAAATTGGGATCGCCGGTGTCCACCGCCTGGTAACCGACGTCCCCCCCCATGAACTCGTCGGGGTCCGTCTTCAGCCTCGGCGTCTGCCACGTGAGGCTGCCGGCCGCGGTCTGTTCCGCCGAAGCCGTGTCTTGGTTGCCGCTGAGGATGACGTTGTTCCGGGGGTCGTACGCGATCCAGTTCTGCTCGGTGATCCGCAGGTCGCCGTTGACGCTGTGCCACCGCCGGGCATCGTTGTCCGGATCGGTCAGCCGATACAATCCTCCGTCGTCGGCCTCGAGGATGTTGCCATTGACGTCGAAGACCATGTCGCGGGAATCGGCGTGGGGGGCCGTGCCGCCGGCGCGGTCGTGTCCGACGATCCACGTCCAGGAGCTGGTCGATGCCTGCACGCGATACAGCTCCCCGTACCAGTCGCCATCGACGAGCATCGTATCGCCGCCGAAATAGAACACGTCGGCACTCGTGCGGTCGGCCAACAACGATGAGTGCAAGTTGCCCTGGTCGACGACCGGCACGTTGTTGACCCGCGTCCAGTTGTCGCCATGGTCGGCCGAGCGGAAGAGGCCCAGGAATTGGCGCTCCTGGATCACGGCCGCGTAGACCGGGTTGGTCTGCGCGGCGCTGACGGACAACTCGATGCGCGTGGCCAGTTGCAGCCCTTCTTGCGGATCGGCGTTGTCGATGAGGCCGTCGCCGTCGTTGTCGCGCCCGTCGGTGTCGGCGTCCAGTTCGATGCCGGCGGTGACCTTGACCCAGGTGGCCCCGCCGTTGGGACTGCGGTAAACCCCCTTGTTCGACCCCGGCTGGGGACCGTTGTCAATGCCGTCCCAATTGAGGTCGTAGTCCCCGGCCAGCGCGACGTAAAAGCGATTGGGGTCGCCCGGATCGGCCGCCAGGTGCGTCGCGCTGCCCAACGGTAGCCCGGAAGTCCCGGAAATCCGCGCCCAGAGGCTGCCGCCGTCAAGGCTGCGAAACACGCCGCCGCGGTCATTCCCCGTTTCCGCCACGTGGGGATCGATTGCCGCCACCAAGACGATCTCCGCATGGGAAACGGGATCCGTGAGGCCGGTGGGCACGATGCCGCGGATATTCAGCCCATTGAACTGGCCTTGGCCGTCGAACAGCTTGAAGTTCGGCACGGCCGCCGCAGCGTTGCACGTTCTGAGAATGCCGGCCCCCAATCCCTGCAACTCGCGACTGCTCACCGCGCCGGTCCCCGCGTACACGGTGTTGGCATCAAGCGGGCTGAAGGCGATCGCGGTAATGGATAGCGAGGGGTACTGGTCGATCAGCGGCGTCCAGGTCGGCGGGTCAGCCGTGGCATTGGTCGTCCTCCAGATGCCGCCGTTGACCGTGCCGACATAGGCAACGCCTGCGCTGCGAGGATAGGTTGCGTTCGTCGGATGGACCGCGATGGCCTCCACGGCCCCAATGACGGGATTGTTCGGCATCCCTTCCACCTGCCCATTGAGGATCGCTCCCGGGCCTTGCTCGACCCACGTGGGGACGCCTAGCAACTCCTGGATCGCCAGAAGCGCCCGCTCTTCCAGGGGCTCAAGACTTAGCCTGTGTACTCGCTGTTGACGGCAAGACGGGTCGCGACGGCGCTGTTTCCGACGAGATTTGTTGCGGGCCATGGGGTCTGCCTCCGGCGGCCTATTGGATAAGGACCAGCTAGTCTGCCCGCGTTGGCCAAATTACGCTTTATCGAACAGGGCTCCCTGCAGGAAAGCTCAAATGTGATACATGGGGGCCGCTGAAATCGCCTTTCGCTTCTGCCTTTCCACAAGGTCCTCAACGGTCGTCCGCTCCAGCACCCTTTCGATGGACTCCTTGATCTCAACCCACGTATCCCGCGTGGGACAAAGATCGTGCATCGGACACGAATCGGCGCAGTCTACGCAGTCAACCGGTGCGGCAGACCCTACGAGGCTCCCGTAAAGATCCTTGAGCGTAATGCTTTGCGGCGGCCTCGCCAAAAGATAGCCGCCCCGCTTGCCGCGGACCGCCTGAACCAGGCCGGCCGCCCTCAAGGTTTTCAGAATGTGCTCCAGGTACTTCGGAGAGACCCGCTGCTCTTGGGCGATCTCTCGTATCGATATGGCACGGCCGGAATAGGCGGAGCCCAGTTGAGTAATGGCCCTGGCACCGTAGCGGACCGCTGTGGAAAGCCTCATAGCCATCCCCCCAGCTTACTATTCCTAGCAGAATAGTGGGATTTTCCCAGCTTTGCAGGCTCCTGTCAAGCAAATTGTGGGCGTGGAATACCCGGGGGCTGTCCGGAAGAGGGGGCAGGCACCCTACATCTTGTGCAAGAACGGCATCCAACACACAGCATCCGGGAGCCAGTCCCCGTTTCCGGACAGTCACTCAGCCGGCATACCCGACGAAAACCTTCGCCCAACCGGTCGGCACCCGGATTCGCCCGGGACCGAGTCCACTCCGGTGAGGGGGGTGAAGGAGGAGGGGAGCCGCCATCCCAGCGCCAGCGATGGCCGTCCATACTGCGGCCGGTGGTAAAAGCCGAGCATCGGGTCGAGGCTCACCGGCTGGAGCACGATCGTCCATTCTTGCCCACGACGAACTCGCGGGCCAGGTCCAGCGAGCGGCGGGCATCGGCCGCCGCGGCGACCCGAGCCTCCTCAATGGCTGCCGCACCCGCCACGACTTCCGGCCGAACTGCCCCACCGTCTCCGCCAAGTCGAAGCCGAGCCTCCGAAGGCGCATCAGGTCACGCCGCACAGTCTTATCGCACGTCCCGGTAGCCTGGGCGAACCCCTGCACCGTCACCCCGCCGGATGCCGACGAAAGTAGCTGAAGCAGAGCCTACGATTTCGGGTGGCTGCTTTCACCGGAAACTACCTTCGGCTACCTCGGCAATCTCGGGGTGAAGGGCATGCAACTCGTTGAGGTGCAGCAAGGGTTGCCAGTTGGGAGCCATAACCTCGTCCCGATTGATCCCGTGAATCAAACCGCACAAGATCAGGCCGAGATAGGCACAAGCCGACAAGTTTTGCGGGCTGGCATGGGGCGTCTCATCTGACATCACGAACTCAACGTTGGCGCGCCGGAAATCGCGTCAGGATCGCTTGGAACTCATCGACCCGACCCGGAAGCCGCCAAGTCGTTTTGCATGCGTCTGACGCCGTTGTGGCGCTCCTGCCTGTTGGCGGATGGAAACCGTGTCGGGACGCACGTGGTTCTGGATGCGCGGTGGAGTTGCCTGGCCATGCCTCGGATTTGCCCCGTAATCTCTGGAACCAAGCTCTACGCTGGGGTTCTTTCGCGTCCCAAGGCAGGTTGGACTCCTGAGCCAGCCGGGACCCGATTCGAGAAAAGCACGGCTCTAGGGGCCCTTCGCAAGAAAACCCACCTAACAGCGGGGCATCGGCAACGCGTCTTTCCCATCTTCTTCATCCAGGCAGGATACGGCATTGAAAGGCGATGGCTCCAAGATCACGACCGAGGCGTGCAGGCGGGCGAGTTGCGGGATGCACCCGATTCACTCAAACCCGCTCCAATCGCCCACGTTAGCGTCGCACAAGGTTTCTGAACACGACGACTGGCGGGTTGAGTTCCGCCTGCTGCCCTACCCGGGCTCGGTACGGCTGGCCTGATAGATCCCGAGCTTGACATCACGTGGCAGGAATCCTGCCGCTCCTTCCGGCACAACCTCCTGCTTGCCGATCACGAGGAAGCCGCCCGGCACGGCGTGATCCGCAATCCGCCGCAGGACCTCGGGCTGCAACTCGCCAGCGAAGTACGTGAACACCAGATTGCGGCACAACACCAGATGGAATGGCCCCGTGGGCGCATCGCTGCGAACATCCTGCTGTTGGAACTCGACGTACTGCCGAAACTCGGGGCGGAGGACGTACTCGGTGCCCGCTCGCGTAAATGCCGTTTCCCGCCAGGCCGCCGGCAAGTCTTTGAGGCTGCTGGCCGGATAGCGGGCCTCGCGGGCTCGGCGGAGCAACTGCTCATCCACGTCGGTGGCGAGTTGGTGTAACTGTAGGTCCGGGAACTTGGGTCGCACACATTCGTTCCAGAGAAGCGACAGCGTGTACGGCTCTTCGCCGGATGCACAGCCGGCGGACCAGGTGTGGACCTGTTTTTCACCCCGGCCCAGAACCATGCCGGCCAGCTCGGGCAGCACTTCGTCCCGAAGACGGTCGAAAACGCCACGGTCGCGATAGAACCGCGAGATCGAAATCCGGCAAAAGACGTCCAGGACGCACCACTCGGACGGATGCGCTTCCAGGTAGCTGCGGTAGTCCGAGATCCCGGTCAGGCCGAGTTCCTCCAGTCGCCGGTTAATCCGTTTGTGGACTTGGCGGCGCACCTTGCGGAAGCCCGGCCAGCGCAGCCCAAACCGGGGCACCGCCCACTGCAAGGATTGAATGCACTCCTGATCCGTCATTGCGTTCCAGCTCCCTTGGAACGGCTGGCAGATCTCAGCGGAGAGGCAATCGAGTGGCGATGGCCTCTGGCAGATCGTTCCTGTTCCCAGTCGACACGAGCAACACCTCCACGTGGGGCCGGACCTTCGCGCGAGCGATCAGCCCGCCGCCTTTCATCGCGATCGTGGCCAGCACATGCACAGGGCTGTTCAAGAGCCGCTCGACTGCCTCGACGAAGACTCGGCTGAAGCACTCCATTTTGCCAATCTCGTCGATGACAAAGAGGTCCACGTCGCCTTCCGGCCTGTCCAGTTCCCCAGGCACGATGGCCTCGAAGCCGGCAAGACCGAGGCAGTATCGGCCGACGCGGAGAGGGCTGCGGAAGTCCACATGGGCTAGCACCGCCGAGCGGCCGCCCAGGCCGACCGCCTCGAAGCCCAGCCGTTCCCCTTGCTCACGAATTTCCTGCGTGTAGAAACCGGCTAGCCGGCGGTCGCGCAAACGCTCGATAACACGACGGACCACCGTCGTCTTGCCGCAGCCCGGCGGCCCGGTGAGCAGAATCCGTTGCACCATCGTTCGATTTACTCGCCACTTCGAGTCCGGTTACACCGCTGTTCATCGTGTCTTCTCGGGGAACCACCCTCGCAAGAACTCGGCAAGCGATCCTTCGTAAACGGCTTCGGCCAGGTGCTCGACTCCCTGCTGATTGCCCCAGGAATAGAAGATGATCACTCGCCCCTGGTACGCGCAGAAGTCGATGTCCGAGTTCTTCACGTTTTCGGCCGATGCGATCCGCTGACGCTGCTGGGGCGTCATGCGAGGATTGCGGACCTTGCGGTCCTCCTCGGAGGCGCGGAGCACCGGATTAAGCGCGCTCGGTTCCCAGTGGATCAGGTCCTTCGATCGGACCACGAACTGTTCGTAACCCCCGCGGATGCTTTCCAGGTAGAAGTTGTAGTAGTAACCGTCGAGGTACCGCAGACAGTGAGGGGCCGTGTACCGGTCCTTCGCGTAGACGCACTCCGGCGGAGTCACTTCCCAGCGCCGCAGATCCGGCGAGGTCGCGAACCGAGCCGTGAAAGGCACCCCAGCCTGCTCCTTCGGCTCACTGATCTCGAACATCATCACATACTTGGCGCCCGCCTTGCAGATCGAGGTGTTGAAGATTTGGAAGCCGGGCAGGTCCAGCGCGGTCCGAGTATCCCAGTGCTCCATGTCCTTGGAGGTCCACATCTGCACTTCCTTGCCAGCCCGGGTGCCGGTCACGTAGACGGTGTCGCCCTCGACGAACGCATTGGCGAAACTCCAGCCCTTGGCGAACTGCGGAGTCGTGCGGCCGGTTTCGCAGTCCACGAAGTGGAAGCAACCGGCATTGCGGAACCACTCACAACGGTAGAGCTTGCCGCGAAACACCACCGGCGAGTTCTCCACCTTGTCCAGCTCCACCGTGCCCAGCTTCTTGATCAACGGGCGGCCGTCCGCATCAACCGGCGGGGCCCCAAGCCCGGTCCTGATCGAGGCGAGCACCCCCAAACCGCAGACGGCTAAGGATATGCACATCGGCGAGAGTCTCACGGTAAGTTCTCCAATGCGATCCTCAGGGTTCGCAACGAACTTCACAACTCCTCTCCCGCCTTGAGTCCCAGGTTCGCCCGCAGGCGCTGCTTCGCTTGCTCCAGAGTCGTGCCCTCGGAGAACATCGGCACCTGGTGCTTGGCGCACAGTTCGCACAGCCTCTTGACCAGCGGCCGCATTTTCTGAGCTTGGACAGCTTCGAGCGGCTTCTTGTCGGCGGGGACCTCCCACGCGGGATCGATCGCACAGCGATAGGCGCAGATCGACGCCTTCTCGACGCGCGACTTCACCGCGTCGCTCTCGGCGAGCGCGAGAGCCTCGGCAAACGCATCCATAGCGGCCTTGGTGATCGACTCATCAATCGCGTAGTCCGCGGCCCGGCCGAAGCAATTCCGGTGGATGCCTTTCGATTCGCAGTGGTCGTGGTACATGTTAATGAACCGTCGAATCGGCGTAGCGGCCTTTCCGTAGTGAAGGTCGAGGAACTCATCGGCCAGTTGCCGGCCGCTGCGGCTCGGGTTCCACAGCAGATTGGACATCACGTAGTTGCGCAGGTCCGACAGATCCGCGCCGGTCGAGTTGCCGGCGGCCTGCATGAAAATGCCTTTGGCGCCGTTGGCCACGAAGTAGCGGATGTTCGGCTCGATCACCCGAAGGTTGGGACAAGGCAACAGGTAATTGCTGAAGTTCGTGTTGTAGTTCCAGATGAAGACGTTCTTGGTAAGCTTGCCCCACTCGTCCATATCTTTGCAGAATTGGGCGTTCTTCTTGCAGGTGGGGTCATTGATCGGGTGGATCATGCAGCACTCGATGCTGCAGAGCTGAATCTGGACGTTCGGCCGCGGCTTGAGCGTCGTGGGCGGCTTGCGCGTGTACCAGTAGCTGAGCGTTCCCACCTTCACGCTCGGGTGCTCCTGCGCGACCGCGTCGGCAATCGCGTTGACGAACTCCAGCAGCGTGCCCATCGGCGTGCCCTCGCGATCGTCGATGGCCCTGCAACCCGGGCACAAGCAGTTCTTGGCGTTGTCGTTCTGGCTGACCGAGATGTTCTCCTTCCCCCGATTGGCCTTCAGGTCTGCCAGCACGGCCTCCTTCACAATCTTGAGCACGTAGGGGTTGGTAAGGCACGGTTCGGTCTCGGACCAGTCGTCCCGGACGTCCGACAGGCGCTTGCCGCCGCGCAAGGCAAAGTATTCCGGATGCTCCTTGCCGTACTTGGCCGTCGGGATCTGGTGGCCAAAGGTGTGGCTGATGAGCGACTGGCCGGTCTTGCCACCGTACTTCGCCTCGCCGCCGATGGTGTTGACGCGAAGCCGGGCGGCCAGCATCGGCGAGCGATTGGTCTCGCCATAATAGCTCCAGCGGAACGAGAGGGACGGCTCGTAGGTGTGGTCGAGCGGGCCGACCACGGCCTTCGCCCGCAACTTCGGAATATGCGTGTGGTCGGCGGTCAGGAACCGCACGCCCAAGTAGTCTTCCAGAAATGTATACACGCCGTAGAGCGTCCCGCGTGGCCGGCCGCCGGCAATGGCAATGAGGTTATCGCGGACGACGATCCGCAGGCTTTCCGGACCCATGGCAGCCGCGTCGAACCCCACAGCACTGTCAGCCAGGGATTTGCTTGGCCCGATGAAGACGTGCCGGTCGGCTCGATCGGGGGCCGTGACCGTCGCGAGCTCAATCCCTGTCGCCTGGGCGAAGATCGAACGAAACTCCTCGGTGGCGTAGGTCTCGCTGGGCGATGCGTCTTTCGCAACAACAATGTCCCAACCGGCAAGCTTGGCGACATCGACGCCCGCCTGCTCAGTGGCAGCCGCTCCAGCCGCGAAACCGAAGATCGCCACCACGGCGAGGAACGTTGGAGGGGGCATAAACCACTCCTTTCCCGTGACAGGACTATGTAGCATTAAAGGCAAGGTGACAGCACTCGCGGCCACCCGCAGTGTGAGCGACATGACAAAGTGACAGCATTCGCGGCCCCCCAAAGCAGCGTCTTTCCTGAGAAGGGAGTACGAGTTCCTCTTCTCTATTCCAGCCTTTTTTGCAGAGCGGATCAGAGAAGAGGAACCCGTACTCGTCAGTTCGATGCACGACGGAACCCTCACAGGAAATGCAGAAAGGTCGCCGCGAGTGCTGTCACTCCAGGTGGCCGCGAGTGCTGTCACCTCGCCCATTAAACGTCAACGCGCGGATCATAGCTCCAGGGGATCCGGCCTTGGAACTGCTTATCTCTCGTGTGCTGTGGTGCAGCAGGTACTGGATACGAGCAGACCGAACGCAGCCATGCTGACTATCTCTCCTTGGGACCGGGACCGGTAATCGGGAACATCGAAACGCGGAACTTGGTGCAGCCGTACGGAATCAGCGCGATTCTCTCAGGCCGCTCCCGTTTCGCGATCGGTTCGGCCGGCAGACGAGGCGCCTTGGGGTCCGGACTCCAGTCGATCGCGACGGCGTTGGCCCGGAGCTTCAGCGGGGATGCCAGCGGCCAGTCCCATTTGGCGGGCATCGCCTGATGCTCCACGACGATGTCGTGCTGGAGCTTCTCGCCTTGCACGTCCAGCGCATAGTTCCACCTGGCAGCCGGGTCGGGCGTGTTCGGGCCTTGGGTGTCCGGAATCGGCAGGGCGAAAAGCAGCGGGCCATAGGAGACCGACGCGTAGGGCGCGCCCTGTGCGTTGTCGTCCCGCCCCGTTTTCACGCTCACCAACCTCGGAAACCGCAGGCGTACGGCGTCGCCCGCTTTCCAGAGCCGCTCGACGCGCACGAACCCTTTGGCGTCGGGCGCGGTCTTGACGCCGGCCCCGTTCACGCTCAACTCGGGATTCTTGCACCAGCCGGGAATGCGAAACGAGAGCGGGAAAGTCGCCTCCCTGGCCGGTTTCACGCTCATCTCGATGACTTCGTTGAAGGGGTAGTCGGTCCGGCATACGATTTCGACGGGCACGCGATCGGCCACCAGCGCGGACACTTTGCAGGGACCGTAGTGCGTGGCCGCCAGCCCGTTGTCGTAGGTCGCCATCCACATGTGCATCACGTAGTTGGGCAGGATGCGGTTCAGGGCCGCCGTGCAGCACAGCGGGGAATGCGTCGCCTTGTACGAGCACCCCGATGCGCCCGGCCCATGGGGACAGGGCGGGGAGCCGTCGACGATGCGGTTGGGGCTCTGAAAATAGACGTGAGTCTTGAAATCGCGCGCGACGGTGGCCGGACCGGCATTGAAGAACGCCCGTTCCGCCCTGTCCGCCATGCGACCTTGGCCGCTGATCGTCAGCAGGACGATCTGACTCCACAGGTAGCCGGCCACGTCACAGGTCTCGGTTCCCCGGAACGCGCCGGTCGGCCCGTAAAACTCATCGGCGACCGGTACGCCGGAGGGCTGCATGGCGTCGCGTTCGAGGAGGTCGTGCCACCCGACGGCCGCTTCGAGGAACTCGCGGTTGCCAGTCCACAGGTAGCCCAGCGCCCAAGGCGTCGTGCCTTCGAGGAAAACCACGCCGTGTTCGTTGGCCTCGGCCCCCGGTTTTTTGTCGGGCATCCGGCGGTACCGGTTCCAGGGCCCCTGTGGCGTGTTCTTGCCGCTACCGTCTTTCGAGAACAGAGTTGTCAGGCCCTCGCCGATCTCCTTGTTCCCCGTCCAGGTGTAGGTTTGAAACGCGGGCCAGGGGTTCGACATGCCACCTCCCAGCCGCACCCAGTTGTGGTCCCCGCTATAGGCCGCTTCCAGCGTCTGCAAAACGCGTTTGTCTCCGGAACCAGCGTAGTAGGCAGCCAGGGCACGCCCCAGCAGCCCGCAGGCCCAAATGGGCCAGCCTGAGTCACATGTGATCGCCTTCGCATCGTCGGGATTGTTCTTGTTGAGCCACCACAGGAACAGGATGCCGTTGGCGTTCATGTGGGTGACGACGACGTCGAAACGCCTTTTCGCCTGTTGGATGAGCGCGTCGTCGTGCAGGATATAGCCCAGACGGACGAGGCCGTCGAACCAATATCCGCCGCCTTCATACGGCCATGCCCCTTTAGGCCAGTTGAGGCGGTCGCCGGTCATCGTGTGATCGACGGCCCACGCTCTCTTGAACTCCTCGTGGACCTCGTCCATGTGCCCGGTGTATCCGTCCCTCGCCGTCAGGCACCAGTCGCGGAGCCAGCCACCGGGCTCCACCGTGCCGGGCGGCAACGGGATCAGCGCGGGGCGCGTGGGCGGCTCGAAGGGGCGCCCATAATTCATCGCTTCCGGCCTGGACGTCTCCGGCTCCGCCGCCGAAAGCAGAGCCGTGGCAAACACAACGGCCGCAAAGGCCGGCAGTTCGCAGAAGACTCGGTAGATAGGCTTCATTGCGGTCCTCCCCGGAAAAGAATGGTTGATTCCGCTACTTGTGTGCGGGCTCCAAGCGGATAATGAGCGGCCAATCGCGGACAAGCACCCCTTTGAGAATCGCCGCGGCGCCGCTCTGCGTGACGGAGAGATCCTGGCAAACAGCGTTGATCGGGTCATAGGCGATCGCTTTGCGGCAAGCGACCTTCAAACGCACGTCGACTGGGATGCCCTCGCAGTGATCTTTCGCCCGGCCGCCGAGCCAGATCGCCAGGGCCTGACCGTCAGGCGCCGTCAGAGGAAACGCTTCGAGGCGGGGCGGGGCGTTATCGATCGAGTACTCCAACTCGCCCGGCTCCAGCCCGTCGAGCATCGTGGCCAGATTCCGCGTGACGTAGTAGGCCGCCTGTGGTTGGAGCGGCGAAATGGGATCGGCGTCGAACGACCGCCGCAGCAAGCTCAGGTCGAGGACTCCGAACTGCGGGAAGTACATCTCGCAGAAGAACGATTCGAGCCCTAACGCAGTGTGGCGGGTGAACACCTGGGCCACGTACTTCGCCTTCTCCAACTCTGTGGCCTTGAAGCCCCCGCTCCACGCCTTGGCGGCTTCCAACTCGGAAAGCGGCGGATAGAGCGCGCTGTAGTTCCATTCCGTGACCATCGAGTGCCCGCGGAAGCCGACGGCCTGGAGCCAGGCCCGAAGCGCCCGCACGTCGGCCACGTAGTCCTTCAGCCGCTCGGGATCGGTCTGATAGAACGGATGCCAGCCGATCTCGTCGACTTCGCGGGCCAGTTCGCGCGTCGCTTGGAGGATCAGGAGTTCCTTCTCTTTCGCAGCGAGCTGCGCAGGACTCCATTTGCTGATCCCGTGGGGAAACCCGGCCCAGGAGCCCATCATGATCTTGGCCCCAAGCGCGTGCTGGCGGATCGCCGGGATGGCCGCCCTCGCTACGGCGAGGTAGTGTTCGAGGCTCGGCACCGCCCCCCAGTAGCAGGAGATGTTCCATTCGTTCCAGATCTCGAAGTGTTTGACCCGGTCGCGGAAATGCTTCACCATGAACTCGACGTACCGCGTCCAGGCGGCCAGCGCCTCGGACGTAGTCGGCGGGGCCGGCATGTCGTAGTTCCACTCCCAGAGCTGCGGGATTGGACGCGAGGCGGGCCCCGAGTAGAGGCGATTGCCGAAGTTGAGGGACATCACGATCTCAACGCCGTGGGCGGCCAGCTCCGTGACGGCCGCATCGGTTTCTGGGTCGATCTTGAGGACCCCCTTTTCCTTCTCCACCCAGTGCCAGTTGATCGGGTCGTCGTGATAGCCCACGCGGGCCCACTTGAAGCCCGC